>JACCEE011870942.1_pt1 | contig 11462 bp, 11 predicted proteins | sample 7449931 | NCBI WGS metagenome assembly JACCEE01 (sample SAMN15323457, study PRJNA562643) | freshwater metagenome | isolation source: river surface water | place: USA:Blue River Watershed | collected 2017-08-19 | reverse complement strand
TTCTTGTTTTTGCTAATTTTTGGTGGTACAGAATACTATGCATCTTTAACTGGGATTTATGAATATAATTTGTATAGTTTATTCTTATTACCAATCTTTATAATTGTAATTATTTATGCGGTTTTTGAATTAGATATATTTAAATTTAACATTTTAGGCACTCAGTATTTGGTAGTAGGGCTTGTAATTTTGATTGTGGGGCAATTATTCTTCGTGAATGGTAATACAGACCGAATACTTACCATTATTACAGTTATAACTTCTGTATCTTTAAGTATCATATTATTTAAAAATTTACAAAGGGAGTCCGATCAAAGAATATATATTGAAAGCCTCTCTGAAAAACTTGAGGATTACAACAAAAAATTACAATATGCCAACGAAAAACTAAAGGGTTTTGATAAACTAAAAACAGAATTCGTTTCTTTGGCTTCACATCAATTAAGAAGCCCACTTACTGCTATTAAGGGATATACATCAATGCTTCTAGAGGGTGACTATGGTGAATTACCAAATGAATCAAAAGATACTGTTGGTCGTATCTTTGAATCAAGCCAAAATCTCGCAAAAATAGTTGAAGATCTTTTGAACGTTTCAAAAATAGAGCAGGGTGGTATGAAGTATGAAATGGCCCCATTTGATATGGTAGAAGTAGCTATGTCTGTATCAAAGGATCTTTCTATTGTTGCTCAAAATAAGAGTCTCAAATTAAACTTCCTCTCAGAAGGAATAAAAGATTGTGTAGTTAATGGAGACAAGGACAAAATTCGCCAAGTTGTTTTAAATTTCATAGATAATTCAATTAAATATACAAAGAAAGGAGAGATAAATGTAAAAGTGGAAAGAGTTAATGATAAGGTTGTTTTCTCTGTTAATGATACTGGTATGGGCATGACCCCTGAAATTAAAGAAACGTTATTTCATAAATTCTCTCGTGGAGATGGTGCCCGTATGAACACTTCTGGTTCCGGACTTGGACTTTATTTAGCGAAAGAGATTGCCAAGGCTCATGATGGGCATGTATGGGTTGAATCCGAAGGTTTGAACAAGGGTTCTACTTTCTACTTTGATTTAAAAGCAGCAAAATAATATAAATAAAATGAGTAGCTATATGCTACTCATTTTATTTATATCGTATCCAGAATCAACATCTTTTATATCATATCCCAACTCTTTTATTTTATTTCTTAATTCATCACTTCTATCCCAATCCTTATTAGCTCTGGCTACCAGTCTATCCTTGGCCAGGGTTTCTACTTCATCTGGGATTTCCTCCTTTTTAATATTGCTTAATCCCAAGCCTAGAACTTTATCAAAATCTAATACAGTAGCTAGTTTATCTTCATCACTCAATTTACTCTTGAGAACATCTTGGAGGGTAGCCATAGCTTTTGGAATATTCAAATCGTCATTGATATTTGATATAAATTCTTCTGTAAAATTTTTATCAATTTGTCCGGAGATATTGCCCAAATTCCTAATCTTGTTTATCAATGAATCGTATCCGCTTTTAGCATTAATTAATATTTTCCCATCCCATTCCATTGGCTTTCTGTAGTGCAAACTAAAGGTTGCAAAACGATACACTAGTGGACTAATATTTTTATTTATAAATTCACTGTTGATTGTCGCAAACTGTCCGGTGCTTTTTGCCATCTTCTCACCATCTTTCAGATTTAAAAATTCACCGTGAACCCAATAATTTACCCAAGGCTTGATACCTGTAGCACTCTCGGTTTGAGCTATTTCGTTGGTATGATGGATGTTTATATGATCAACTCCACCACAATGAATATCGAAATGTTCACCTAAATACTTCACACTCATAGCAGAGCACTCTATATGCCAGCCGGGGAATCCGACACCCCAAGGACTATCCCATTCCATCTGTCTTTTCATATCTTTTGGTGAGAATTTCCAAAGAGCAAAATCTGTAGAATTTTTCTTTTCGTCATTTTTCTCAACGCGAGCTCCTTCTTTTAAGGCATCAAGTTTCTGATGTGATAGCTTGGCATAGTCATCAACCTTGGAAGTATCAAAATAAACACCATCGGATATCTGGTAAGTGAAGCCTTTACCCTCTAGAGTCTTTATCATTTCAATTTGTTCCTTGATATTGTCTGTAGCCTTACAGAAAGTGGAAGGGAACAATATATTGAGATTCTTTAAATCTTGCTGAAACTTTTCAGTATAAAATTCTGATATCTCCAATGCACTTTTGTTTTCTTTTTTTGACTCTTGTTCTATTTTATCTTCACCCATATCACGGTCTCCCACAAGATGACCCACGTCGGTTATGTTCATAATATGGTTTACATTATAACCATTATAAATAAGAACGCGCTTAAGAACGTCCTCAAATATGTAAGTCCTTAGATTACCTATATGGGCATAATTGTAGACTGTAGGGCCACAGGCATATAAACCAACCTCACCTTGTTTTATTGGTTTAAATTCTTCTTTTTCTCTGCTTAAAGTATTGTATAGTTTTATAGCCATTTTTTACCTTTTATATAAATATATGCTAAAGCTGATGTTGCAATCATTAGGACGATAACAAGGGGATAAAGTCTAGGGTCTTCTGAAGTTAAGAACCTACTATTTATGACAAAAATATTTGAAATAACGGTGACAGGAGAAATAAGGAATGTAATAATTGTCAAAACCTTCATTGTATCCGTCGTTCTGTTTGCCAAAAGGGAGTCATTTGTATCTCTTAGGTCGTCTAGGATTTCTTTATGGCTATCCAAGATAGATTGAGTTTTGTTGTATTCACTTGTTATAGCAGATATATAATAACCAAATTTATCACCAAAGAAGTGTTTAGCGGCACTTTCAAAGGAAACTAGGACTTCTTTATGGAATCTAATAGCCTGCCTAAAGTCGAGGAGTGTACGATTTACATTGGAAATTGTAGCAACCATCTTGCCATTTGTATTTTCAAATATTTTCTTTTCAATATCTTTAAGTATTATATTAACCTCACTTAGCTGGTTTCTTGAATTTGAATACAAAGACTTCATTAAGTGGAAGAACAAGAATCCCGCATGATCTACATCCATACGTCTTTCAAGGATAGCATCTACTTCGAATTTTTTTGAGAACTCATGAAGTGAGTCTATCGGCTCGTAGTGTATGGTTACTATGAATTCGTTTGATATGATAAAGTCGATTTCTTTCTCGATACTTTTATTACCTTTGCGTGATATCTCTGGAAAATGAAGGATTAAGTATATAAAATTTGGGTATAAGTCTACCTTGGACTGAATGCTCATATTCTTCATTTCTTCTCTGATTGTAGGGGTTATGGAGTATTCTTCCATAACATGAGTTAGTTCATCGTCCGTGGGAGACTCTAAGTCTATCCAAGTTAATCCTTTATATGTATATTTTGAAATCATATAGGAATATTATACCTTTTCTTGTTATTTTTTACAAAATTATAAATTTACATAAAAATATGCTATAGCATATTTTTATGTAAAAGATTTGGTAAATTAAGCCTAATTCCAAGGATTGTATAGTAAGCCCTTGCTTTTTTCCAGACTTTTGTGTATTATAGGGCCTATGGAAATCCTGTAAAAATAGGCTTTCTATAATAGAAAATTATATGGCAACAGCTAAAAAAACAACAAAAGAATCAAATACAGAGGCTAAAGAATTCGCTGTAATCTTTACAGGTGGAAAGCAATACAAGGTCGCAGTCGGAGATGTTATCAGAGTTGAAAAGCTAGAAGGAGAATTTGCTGCTGGCGACAAAATCGTATTTGATAAAGTTTTACTTGTAGATAATGGTGTAGATACAACAATCGGTACTCCTTATATCGCAGGTGCAAAAGTAGAATCAATATTCCAAAAAGCAGGTAAAGGCAAGACAGTAAACGTAGTAAAGTATAAACAAAAGAGTAGATACTTGAAGAAGAATGGTCACCGCCAACTATTTGTAGAAGTAAAAATCTCAGCAATCAAATAAAACTCAAAACAACCCCTTACGGGGTTGTTTTTTTATGATCTATTTTTGAATGCGTTTTTGATGGTTTCGGAGTCGGAGTATTCTAGTTCGGTACCAGTGGAAAGCCCACGACCAAGGGATACAATATTGAAATTATATTTATCTTTTAGCGGAGTTAGAATCTCTCTTATATACATATCGGTATGTTCACCTTGGGGATTAAGAGAAAGGGCAATCACAACTTCTTTAAGCCCATCATTTTTAGCTTGCTTTTCTATGTGGTTTAGAAGCTCGTTGGTGCGGACATAATTTGGGGTATCCTTGGTAACTATTGGCACAAGCCCACCCAGTATAAAGTACATACCGCCATAAGTGCGACTCTTTTTTATATTTTCATAATCAGCATCTTTCTCAACAATCAGAAGGGAAGTCTTGTCGGTTTTTGGATTACTACAAACATCACAAAGCTCATTCTTTGGAGTTTGGAAGAATATGAAGCACGAAGGGCACTGATGGATACTATTCTTCAAATCTAAAATTTTATCTCCCAAGTCTTTTACATAAGAAGGATTTTTGTGTAGCAAGAAGTAAACAAAGCGCTTGGCCTGTCTTTCGCCGATTCCTGGAAATTCCTTGAAGTATTCAGTTAATTTATCTATTGGGTTCATTTTAAAATTGATCTAATCCACCATTGTGACTACCCGATGCTGGTCCGAAGTCACTAACTCCCGATTTATCAATCGAAAGGAATGAAGTTGTCTTTTCATCGAAGTACAAATCAATCTTGCCAACTGGTCCGTTTCTGTGCTTTTCAATCAATATTTCAGCGATGTTTGTCTTTTCACTTTCATCCTTACCCTTATCCTCACGGTGAATAAACATAACAACATCGGCATCCTGCTCGATAGATCCAGAGTCACGAAGGTCGGAAAGTCTTGGTCTACCACCACGGGATTCAACCGCACGAGAAAGCTGTGATAGAGCTATAACTGGCACATCAAACTCCTTGGCTAAAGCCTTTAGAGAGCGTGATATTTCTGTCACTTGGTTCACCATGTTATCGTAATTCTTTGATGTGGACATAAGCTGTAGGTAGTCTACGATAATAAGCCCGATACCATGCTCAGCGCGGACACGGCGGCAAACAGATCGCATGCGGACAATGGAATTACCAGCTAGGTCATCCACGAATATTGGAGCCTTGGATAGACTATCTAAAGAGTCGCGGATTTTGGCGAATTCATTTTCAGAAGAAAGATTTCCTGTGCGAAGGTTCCATGCATTTACTCGTGATTGAGCAGCAATCATTCTGTCCACGAGCTGCTGTGTACTCATTTCAAGGGAGAATATAACCGTTGGTGTACCATGGTTGAGTGCTGCCTGACGAGCAATATCTAGAGCGAATGTTGTTTTACCCATAGAAGGACGAGCAGCCAATATGATTAAGTCTGATTTTTGGAGTCCAGAGAGGTATTGATCCAAGTCACGGAAGCCAGTAGGAACTCCGCGTAGCTCACCCTTTGTCTCGTGCAATTTTTCCAATCGATCCCAAGCCTCAGGCAAACTATCCTTGAGTGAGATAAACGCATGACCGGAAGTGTTACCATTGATACCCATCATCCTTTTTTCTGCTTGATCTAGAACTTCAAAAACATTTTCAACCTCCTCGGCAAATCCAAGCTCGGTAATATCTGAACCGGCATCTATAATTTTTCTCAAAAGATGTTTTTGGGCCACAATGTCAGCATAGTATTTTATATTTGTGGAAGCTGGAACAGCATTGGTAAGCTCGGTAAGGTAGGTATTTCCACCTATAGAGTCGAGCATTCCTTTTTCTTTTAATTTATGAGAGACAGAAATTAAATCAATCGGATCACCCTTACTTGAAAGCTCAGTCATAATCTTGTATATATCTGCATGCTTGGCGACATAAAAAGATTCTGCGTTTATAATGTCATTTATTTCGTGTATTGCAGAAGGTCGAAGCATGATGGATCCTAGAACTGCCTTTTCGGCATCAATACTTTGGGGTGGTATACGAATATGATTAAATTTTTTATCTATTGCCATGGTGCTATTTTAGCAGCTATCCACCTACTTGTGCAAATCGTCTTTTTGGATAAACGGGGGGATAAAATGTGCAAAACTTTCTATATTTTGCTATTATATTTACATATGAAGAAAAGACTATTATCTGGCATACAGCCTTCTGGGACTATACATATTGGTAATTATTTTGGAGCAATAAAGCAGTTTGTTGATTTACAGGAAAAGTATGATTCTTATGTTTTTATAGCTGACCTTCACGCTTTAACAACTGTTCAGAATAAAAAGATTCTTTCTCAAAACATTTTAAATATTGCGATGGACTATATAGCTTGCGGACTCGATCCCGAGAAGGTTTGCCTTTTCAAGCAATCCGACTTAACAGAAGTAGCTGAAGTTGCTTGGTATTTCAATTGTATTACCACCATGCCATTCCTAGAGAGGGCTACTGCCTACAAAGATGCCAATCAAAAAGCAAAGGAAATAAATGTTGGCCTTTTCGATTATCCATTACTTATGGCAGCAGATATTCTTGTTCAAGATGCCGATATTGTACCTGTAGGTCAAGATCAAAAGCAGCATATTGAATATGCAAGAGACACTGCTCAGAAGTTTAACAACATCTTCGGCGAGACGTTCAAAATGCCAGAGGCTCTAATAATGAAAGAAGTAGCAATTGTTCCAGGTCTTGATGGTAGGAAAATGTCCAAGAGTTATGGTAATACAATTCCTCTGTTTGGGACAGATGAAGAAATTAAAAAGGCTGTCATGAGTGTGGTTACAGACTCAAAAACTCCAGATGAACCAAAGGATCCAGATACTTGTAATATATTCTTGATACACAAATTATTCTTAAGTGACAGTGAAGTAAAAAACTTGAGAGAAAAGTATGAGAATGGTGGATTGGGATACAAGGCACTAAAGGATATGCTTTATGAAGATATAATAAAATATATTTCTCCAATGAGAACCAAGAGGCAAGAGTTTGAAAATAATAAAGAGAAAGTTCTAAAGATATTGGAAGATGGAGCATTAAAAGCTAAGGCCAACATTAAGGATAAAATAAAATTAATTAGAAGTAATATTGGTTTAGATTTAAAGTAATATGAAATATATTCACATTTTATTTACAATTACCATTGGACCATTCTATTGGCTTATAAATATAATCCACACTAAAGTTCAGGCTTGGTATTTTGCCCAAAAGAAGAAAGATATAATTATTTGGTATCTATTTACGCCTATTTACTGGGTTCTGGTGGCTATAACGTTCATAATCTCTGTCCCTTATGAATTTCTAATAGCTGTAACAAGCAAAATCCACTAAGCCCAGATAGGGGTCCGACCCCTATCTGAGGAGTTGATAATAAATTTGGTTGTGGTATTATTAAAGGATAACCTTTGAACCAGCTGACACTGGGGAGGTGAGGGAAGAAAGCCTTGTTTATCTTGGTAAGTAGAACTCTCCGTTGGACTCACGATAGAGTTATAATTAAGTGAAAAGTAGGGTGGCACCGCGATAGAAAAATCGCCCCTGCAAATTTATCGGTTAGATAAGTTTGGAGAGGCGATTTTTTTGTTTCTCTTTCACATTATTAATTAATATAATTCATAAAATATATGCGTACATACATAAAAGATTTAAGTAGTCATGTGGGTGAAGAAGTTTCCATTTCGGGCTGGGTTGATGTCCGTCGTGATCAAGGAAAACTTGTTTTCATGGACATGAGAGATATGACAGGTAAAGTTCAGGGTGTTGTTTTACCAAACCACACCGAAGCAATGGAACAGGTCAAAGAAGTTCGTACTGAATGGGTGCTTGCTGTTAGTGGAATAGTAAACAAAAGACCAGAAAGAAACATTAAACAAGGGGTTTTGAATGGTGATATAGAACTCGAAATTACCGGTCTTGAGGTTTTAAACAAGGCCAATACTCCAAACTTTGATGTTACTTCAGATGGAAAAGAAATAGGTGAAGATGTACGCTTGGCTTATAGATACTTGGATTTACGTAGACCAAGAATGCAAAAAAATATTCGCAATCGTCACCACGTAGCGAAGTTTATAAGAGATTTTCTGGATAAAGAAAACTTCATTGAAATAGAAACTCCAATCTTAACAAAGTCTACACCTGAGGGGGCTCGTGATTATATAGTTCCATCCAGACTTTATAAGGGTACATTTTATGCTCTTCCTCAATCTCCACAACAATACAAGCAGTTGCTTATGGCTTCTGGTATGGAAAAATATTTCCAGATTGCTAGATGTATGCGCGACGAAGACACAAGAGGTGATCGTCAACCAGAATTTACTCAACTTGATATGGAAATGTCTTTTGTAACTCGCGAGGATGTTATGGAAGTAAATGAAAAACTTCTAATCGAGCTTGTGACAAAATTGTATCCAAATAAAAAGATTCAACAAATACCATTTCCTAGAATTTCATATAAAGAAGCAATGGAAAAATATGGTAATGATAGGCCAGATATAAGGGAAGACAAAAATGACCCAGATTTACTCGCTTTCTGTTGGGTTATAGATTTTCCTTTCTTTGAGAGAACTGACAAATCAGATAATCCAAACACAGAAGGTGATTGGACGTTTACCCATAATCCTTTCTCTGAGCCAATGAAAGAACACAAGGAATGGCTTTTAGCTGGTCAAAATATTGGTGATATCTTAACAACACAATACGATATTACACTCAATGGATATGAAATTGGTGGTGGAAGTATCCGTGCTCACCAAGCTGAAACATTAAGAAAAGTTCTAAATATTATAGGACATAAAGACGAAGATATAGATAGAAACTTCGGTCACATGCTTAATGCATTTCAAACTGGAACACCTCCACACGGTGGAATTGCTTGGGGTTTTGATAGACTAATAATGCTTTTAGAAAACGAACCAAACATCCGCGAAGTTATAGCTTTTCCAAAGACTGGAGAAGGTAAAGATTTAATGATGGAGTCGCCATCTTCTGTATCAGATAAACAATTGAAGGAGCTCGGTATAAAAATAGACACAAAGTAGCTTATGGAAGATAATATAGTAATATCTTCATACAAAGTTCGTACAGGCTCATTTGAAGGGCCACTTGATGTGCTTTTGTCTCTTATTGAGCAAAGGAAGCTTTTTGTGAACGAGATTTCGTTGGCCGAAGTTACCAACGATTATATTTCATATGTGAAGTCGCTCGGCGATGACGATAGAAAGATTAACGACATTTCGTATTTCGTTTTAATTGCAGCGACACTTATTCTAATTAAATCAAAATCCTTACTTCCAAATCTTTCCTTGACAGAGGATGAGACAGAGAAAATTGTAGACTTAGAGGCTCGTCTTAAAATATACCAGATTATCAAAAACGCGACGGTTGATATAAAGACACAATTTGGTGCCAAGATTATTTTTTTCCCATGTGATCGCATTTGGAGTGAGCCAATATTCTCTCCGGATGAGGCTATTACCGTAACAAATGTAAGCCTAGCAATTGATGACGTTATAAAACAGTTACCAAAGAAAGAGGCGAAACTGCCAGAGATAGAAGTTAAGAAAATAATAAATATAGACCAAATCATAAATAGCCTCACAGATAGAATACAGAATGCTATGAACCTATCGTTCCGAGAATTCTCAAGGAGTCATGGTGCAGCAAACGAGCAAGAAGTAAAAGTTCATGTTATTGTCTCATTCTTGGCTATGCTAGAATTGGTAAGAGAAGGACTTATCGATGTGATTCAGAATAATTCATTTGAAGATATCTCAATAAACAAGCAGCTCATTAGTCCCGACCCCGGGTCGGGACTGGCAACTCAAGAAAGCGTATTATCAACTAACCAAAAATAACTATACCTATGGAATTAGAATCAAAAATAGAAGGATTACTTTTTTATAAAGGTGAAGATGTTTCAATTAAAAAATTGAGTGAGCTTTTATCTGTAACAGAGGATGAAATAAAAGAGGGTTTGAATAAGCTTGAAGAGTCACTTCGTGGTAGAGGTATAGTTCTAGTTCGTAAAGATGACAGTGTTGTTCTCGGTATAGGAGGAGAACTTTCACCCATAATAGAAAGTATTCGCAAAGATGAAATTACCAAGGAATTATCTAAGGCTGCCCTCGAAACTCTTTCTATTGTTTTATACAAAAATGGAATTTCTAGAAGTGAAATTGATTATATCCGTGGGGTGAATTCAAGCTTTATCCTCCGCAACCTATTGGTAAGAGGATTAGTAGAGAAAGTTGTGGATGCTAGGGATAGTAGAAAGATTCTTTATCGCCCAACTTTTGAAACTCTTTCCTATATGAATATAACCAAAATACAAGATCTTCCAAATTATGAATCGGTCGTAAAATCGCTTGATGAGGTTATGAATAATTCGCAAACAAACAATGACTAATGCAATAAAAATATTTCTACCAGCAGTTATTAGCTTTATTACTGGTATATTACTTACTCCACTGGCTACACATTACTTCTATAAATACAGAATGTGGAGAAGGGTAGCAAGGGAGAACAATATCCCAACCGAAAAGGTAAACGGCTTTGCTAAAATTCACGACAGTAAGGCCGAGGTTTCTACTCCTCGCACGGGCGGAATGATAGTTTGGATATCTGTTATATTCACAGTTGCGATTGTGGCAATTATTGATTATCTATTTATAAAAGATTCATCAAATAATCTTTATTTCATAAGTCGATACGAGACACTCCTACCATTTTTCACTCTCATAATGGCTTCTCTTATAGGATTAGCTGATGATTTTTTGCAAATATTTGGAAAGGGTAAATGGACTACCGACCCAATAGTTCTACGCTATATCAAAATATTTATAATCCTTTCTCTCGGATTAATCATAAGCTTGTGGTTTTATGTGAAGCTAGGCTATGCAGATTTGTATGTTCCTTGGTATGGATTTATAAATTTAGGAATATTCTTTATACCATTTTTCATATTTATAATGGTTTCAATGTGGTCAACAAGTGTCATTGATGGTGTGGATGGATTATCTGGTGGAGTATTGGCGTCAGTATTTATGGCTTACACTCTAATATCATTCTTTAATGGACAAATTTATCTAGCAGCATTTTGTGCTGTAGTAACAGGTGCAACCTTGGCATTTCTTTGGTTCAATATTCCTCCAGCAAGATTCTATATGGGTGAAAGCGGAATGATTGGACTCACTGTTACTATCTCAGTTATAGCTTTCATTACAAACACAGTGCTTCTTCTTCCTATCATTGCCTTCCCATTATTTATCACTTCATTATCAAATGTGATCCAAATAGGCTCCAGGAAGCTTCGTAATGGTAAAAAGGTTTTTCTTTTTGCACCATTACATCATCATTTTGAAGCAAAAGGCTGGCCTAAATACAAAGTTACTATGCGATACTGGATAGTCAGTATTATAACTGCCATACTTGGTGTTATAATATCTATCATAAGTTAATATTAAATTTTGA
>JACCEE011042824.1_pt1 | contig 11462 bp, 10 predicted proteins | sample 7449931 | NCBI WGS metagenome assembly JACCEE01 (sample SAMN15323457, study PRJNA562643) | freshwater metagenome | isolation source: river surface water | place: USA:Blue River Watershed | collected 2017-08-19 | reverse complement strand
CGGGCGGGAATCGGCATCCCGGCCCTGCGCTCAAGGCTTGCGTCGGGGCGACGGGCCGATCAGCCGGGCATCCTGTCCAGCCAGGCCAGCAGCCGCTGATACAGAAAATCCGGATCGACCGGCTTGGTGATGAAGTCGTTCATGCCGGCCGCGAAGCAGCGCGCCTTGTCCTCGGCGAAGGCATTGGCCGTCATCGCCAGGATCGGTGTCGCGGCGTAACCCGGGAGCTGCCTGATCTGGCAGGTGGCTGCCAGGCCGTCGAGGTCCGGCATCTGCATGTCCATCACGATCAGGTCGTAGCGATGGGTGCTCGCACTGTCGATGGCCTCGCGTCCATTCATGGCGACATCGACGTTCAGCCCGACATCCTCCATCAGGGTGCGGGCAATCTCCTGATTGATCGGTTCATCCTCCGCCAGCAGGATCCGCTTGCCGGCATGCCTGCGCTGAATGACCCCGCCGGCCTCGTCCTCGGCCATCGCGGCGGGTTCGTCCGACAACTGCTCAGCGCGGGCGAGGACAGCGGTAAACCAGAAGGTGCTGCCCTGGCCCTCGATGCTGCTCACGCCCACATCGCCGCCCATCAGCCCGGCAATTTTCCTGGTGATCGCCAGGCCGAGCCCGGTGCCGCCATAGCGGCGCGTGGTCGAGTTGTCGGCCTGCTCGAAGGCTGCGAACAGTTTGGGCAGCGTGTCGGCAGCAATGCCGACCCCGGTGTCCTCCACTTCAAAACGCAGGGTCATGCTGCCTTGGCTCCGTGCCGCTTCGCCAACGCGCAGGGTGATATGGCCGTGTTCGGTGAACTTCAGGGCGTTGGCGGCATAGTTGAGCAGGGCTTGCTGGAGCCGGATCGGGTCGCCAAGCAGATGGCAGGCCTTCACGCTGTTTTCGGTGCGGATGACGATGCCCTTCTGCCGGGCGCTTTGGGCCAGCATCGCGGCGCTGTTCTCCAGTATGGCGCCGACGTGCACAGGAACCTTCTCAAGGGTGAATTTGCCGGCTTCGATCTTGGATAGATCGAGAATGGCATTGATGATTTCGAGCAGGTGCCGGCCGGCGGCGTCGATCTTGTCCAGCTTGTCGGCTTGTTGTGGCGTCAGGCCCGAACGGCGCAGGATGTGCGTCATGCCGTTGATGGCATGGAGCGGCGTCCGGATTTCATGGCTCATGTTGGCCAGGAAAGCGCTTTTCGCGATATTCGCCGTTTCGGCCGCTTCCTTGGCCTGACGCAGTTCCTGCGTGCGGACATCAACCAGTTTCTCAAGGTGGCGTCGGTGCTGCGTCAATTCTTCCTCGGCGGCCTTGATGGCCGAAATATCGGTGTGCGTGCCGCACATGCGGAGCGGCCGGCCTTCCGTGTCACGTTCCATCACGCTGGCCTGGTCGAGAATCCAGACCAGGCTGCCATCCTTGCGCAGCATGCGATATTCGAGTCGGTGCATGCTCGATTGACCGGCGAGCACCGCGGCAATCGAATCCCAGGCGCGCGTGCGGTCCTCGGGAAAAACGAAATCCGTCCATTGCTGTGCCGTCTGCTGGATTTCCTCATGGCTGTAGCCCAGCATGGTGGCCCACCGCTCGTTGCGATAGACCGTGCCGGCCGTGATATCCCAGTCCCAGAAGCCAAGCTCCGAGCCTTCGAGAACGAAGCGCAGTTGCCTTTCGCTGTTTTCCAGTGCGCGCGACGCCCGTTTTTGCTGCGTGGTGTCGCTACCGATGCCGAGAACGCCGATGAGCCGGCCGGTTTCGTCGCGCATCGGGATCTTGGTGGTTCTCAGCAGTTCATGGTGGCCGTCTTCGGCAAAGGTGATTTCCTCTTCATTGACCGACGGGGTGCTTCTTTCCAGGGCGGCGCGGTCCTTGTCCCGGAAAAAGTCGGCCAAGGCCTTGTCGACAAAGTCATAGTCGGTCTTGCCGACAATTTCTCGCTCGCTCGCCCCGAAAAATTGCTCGAAGCGATGATTGCAGGCCAGATAGACGCCCTTGGGATCCTTTAGCCAGACGAGGTCGGGAAGGGTGTCGATCAGGGTGCGCAGCATGGAGCGCTCGCGCATGGCCGCTTCCTGTGCCGCTTGCAACGCCTGCTGCTGTTCGAGGCGTTGCTCCTGATCGCGAAAAATCAGGCAGAGCAGCATGGTGGCCGGCGGATAGGCCAACAGGAGAACCCACCAGGCTTGCTCGATGAAAGGATAGCCGGCCCGCTCAGGAACCTGGGTGAAGGCGGCCAGTTGCGCCAATTGCACCAGCACGCCGAGGGCCAGGTAGTGCAGGGAGGATGGCGTGATCTTCCGTTGCGACCACCACCGCCTGGCCAACACGCCGAGCACGGCGGATACCAGCACGACCATGACGCCGACGGTGGCCCCGATACCGCCCAGCTGATAACGATAGATCGCCGCCATCCCCGCCGCTATCGCCGCAGCGCCCACTCCGCCGACCACACCGGCCACCGAGAGCACGATGGATCGGCCATCAAAAATGAGCCCGGGCGCAAAAGTCACCGGGTTGAGCATGCCCAGCAGGGCCACGCCGCCGAACAGGAGGCCCAGCAATACCTGGCGATTCAGCGCGTCATGATGAAAGCGCTTGAGCACAATCAACCCGATAGCCACCAAGGCGACCAGGAATGCGATGTTGTTGATCAGGTTGATGAGCATGTGATCGGATTCAGCGATGTGGGCATCTCATGGGACAGTGCGGAAAGCATTCGATTCGCCAGTCAAGCCGGTGACGGGGAACGATACAACATCGAAGGCGGGTTCTGGTTTCGGGGTGCTGTCCCGATCGGTGCAAAGGCTTGCCCTGCCGACGCTTCCGGCCGGTCGCGGCAAGCACTTGGTAGATGCTTGCCGGCTCGATGGTAGCCGACTTGCTGTTGTCACATGGCGTGCGCCCCACGGTCTGGCGCCAGCCTCCTCGCTGCCCAACATTGCCAGGGGGATAGGTGCCGATTCGGGGTATGGGATGACGGAGGGGGGGAGCGGTATTGGCTGCGGTCGCAGCTGCTATCACGACGTTCTTGATTTGGTGGAATTGGGGCTGCTTGTCGGCCAAACCGACCGTAGGCCTCTCGACAGAATTGGGTGGCTATGCGTCCGTTTCCTGTTGCTCAGCCGCTGACCGCCCTCAATGATTGCTTTCGCAACCAGCGAGACGGCACCCGACCCCCGAGAGACATTCACCGGTTGCCAGCTTCAACGGCCGCTTCCTAACCGGAGCAGTCGCCTTGAACGCTGTGATGGATCACGCCCGTCTTCAATAGGAAGTTGCGGCGCGTGCCGCCTGGTCGTATCGGCCCGACAACGTGCGCATCGTTCGGGCCATCTCCGCGAGACGCTTGTTCTCCTCGGCCTCGCCGGAGAAGCCGGGCATCAGGCAGGCTTCGCGCACGGCACGGTATTTCATGCACAGATCACGGCCGGCGGCGGTCGTCGCGAAGAAAACCTCCTTGCCGCGCTTGCTGCCCTCGACCAGGCCGGCCGCGGCCAACTTCTTCAGCGAGTAGGAAACGACGTGCGTGTCCTCGATGTTGAGGACGAAGCAGATGTCGGCGAGCCGCTTCTCGGTGCCTTTGTGGTTGATGTGGTGCAGGACCAGCACGTCGGTTGCGGTCATGTCCTTGACCCCGGCGGCGCCCATGCAGCGTATCAGCCAGCGGTTGAAGGCATGCGCCGCGATGATCAGTCCGAACTCGAACTCGGACAGTTCCGGCGACTTTTCGGAGACTAGGTGCGACGAGGAAACGATACGCTGTTCGGGAGTCAGGGAGGGGTTCTTGGTGCTCATCGTGAATTCACTGGAATTAAACATGTTCATTATACGTAAAAATAACGTTGACATTTTATCGACGTTTTATTAACTTTATTGCTGCATTATTACAACGTATCAATCACGTCGTCTTTCCGCCAGCCCCTCTCGAGGAGACCTCCATGTTTAGAAAACTTGCCGCCGCAGCCGCTTCCGCGTTGTTCGTGATTGCTGCCCCTGTCAGCGCCCAACAAAAGTGGGACATGCCGACCGGCTACCCTGCCAGCAACTTCCACACCGAGAACATCCACCAGTTTGCTGCCGACGTGGATAAGTCCACCGGTGGAAAATTGAAGATCACTGTCCATGACAGCGGTTCGTTGTTCAAGGCCAACGAAATCAAGCGCGCTGTCCAGGGTGGGCAGGCACAGATCGGCGAGATCATCATTTCTGGCTACTCGAACGAGGATGCCCTGTACGGTGTTGATTCGATCCCCTTTCTGGCCACCAGCTACGGCGACTCGCAGAAACTATGGCAGGCCTCGCGCCAGGCCACCGAAGCCCGCCTCGCCAAGCAGGGCATGAAGGTGCTCTACGCCGTCGCCTGGCCGCCGCAGGGCATCTTCAGCGCCAAGCCGATCAGCTCGGCGGCCGACCTCAAGGGCGCCAAGTGGCGCGCCTACAACCCGAACACCAGCCGCATCGCCCAGCTGGTTGGCGCCCAGCCGGTCACCGTGCAGGCTGCCGAACTGACTCAGGCCCTGGCCACAGGCGCCGTCAACACCTTCATGACCTCGGCCGCCACCGGCTTCGACGGCAAGGTCTGGGAGCAGGTCAAGTATTACTACGACGTCAGCGCCTGGCTGCCGAAGAACCTGGTGATCGTTTCGCAGAAAGCCTTCGACAGCCTCGACAAGAGCAGCCAGGAAGCCCTGCTGAAGGCCGCCGCTACTGCTGAAACGCGGGGCTGGAAGGTCAGCGCCGAGAAGAATTCCTGGTACATCGAGCAGTTGAAGAAGAACGGCATGACGGTTGATGCCGGCTCGCCGCAACTGAAGGCCGACCTGAAGAAGGTCGGTGACACGATGATCACCGACTGGGCAAAGCAGGCCGGTCCCGATGGTCAGGCCGTGCTCGGCGCCTACCGTAAGTAATTTCGCCAACCCTGGCCGCCACGGCGGCCTGTTCCTTTTTCGAAGGAGTCCCCATGCGTACCTTGCTGGATCGACTATTCGCCGCCGCCGGTTACCTTGCCGGACTCTTCCTGATCGGCACCCTGCTCGCCGTCCTGGCCAGCATATTCGGTCGCGTTATCCCTGGTTTCGACCTGCCCGGCGCCGATGCCTACGCTGGCTACTGTACCGCCACCGCCGCCTTCCTGGCGCTGGCTCCGACCCTGCGTCGCGGCGAGCACATCCGCGTGACACTGCTGCTCAACCACCTGCCGGCTACCGCCCATCGCTGGCTCGACGTCTTCTGTCATTGCATCGCCGTGTTCATGGCCGGCGCGCTCGCCTGGTACTCCATCCGCCTGGTCATGCAATCGCACGAATTCGTCGATATTTCGACTGGTCTCGACGCCACGCCGCTATGGATTCCGCAACTCGGCATGGCCATCGGCACCAGCTTGTTCACCTTGGCCTTCCTGATGGACCTGATCCTGCTGCTGTCCGGCAAGACCCTGCGCGAGGCATCGCCGGATGGCGAACCCGCCCACATCGAATAAGAGGACGCGATCATGGATCTGACTATAACTGCACTGCTCATCATCACGCTGTTCGTCATCCTTGGCAGCGGCGTCTGGATTGGCCTGTCGCTGGCCGGTGTCGCCTGGATCGGCATGGAGCTGTTCACCTCCCGCCCGGTCGGCGACAGCATGGCCGTAACCATTTGGGGCTCCGCCTCATCGTGGACGCTGACCGCGTTGCCGCTGTTCATCTGGATGGGCGAAATCCTCTTCCGCACCAAGCTCTCCGAAGACATGTTCAAGGGCCTGGCGCCCTGGCTGGAAAAACTACCGGGCCGCCTGCTGCACACCAACATCATCGGCTGTACGATCTTCGCTGCCGTCTCCGGTTCCTCGGCCGCTACCTGCGCCACCATCGGCAAGATGACGCTGCCCGAACTGAAGCGCCGCGGCTATCCGGACAGCATCGCCATCGGCACGCTGGCCGGTGCCGGCACGCTCGGCCTGCTGATTCCGCCGTCCATCATCATGATCGTGTATGGCGTCACCGCCAACGTCTCGATCGCCCAGCTGTTCATCGCCGGCGTCTTCCCCGGCCTGTTGCTGGCCAGCCTGTTCATGGCCTATACCATCGGCTGGTCGCTGCTTCATCCGGATCAGATTCCGCCGGCTGATCAGAACATGACGTTTCTGCAGAAGCTCGATGCCTCGCGTAATCTGATCCCGGTCATTTCGCTGATAACCGCTGTCCTTGGCTCGATCTATACCGGACTGGCCACTGCCACCGAAGCCGCCGGGCTCGGCGTTGTCGGCGCCATGGTTATCGCCGCCATCCAGGGGGAGATGAACTGGAAGAATTTCCGCGACAGCCTGCTCGGGGCCACACGCCTCTATTGCATGATCGCGCTGATCCTCGCCGGCGCCGCCTTCCTGACGCTCGCCATGGGCTACATCGGCTTGCCCCGTCATCTCGCCGAGTGGATTGGCGGCCTTGGCCTGTCGCCACTGGCGCTGGTCATGGCGCTGATGGCTTTCTTCATCATCCTCGGCTGCTTCCTGGACGGGATTTCCATTATCGTGCTGACCATGGGCATCTTGCTGCCGACCATCGAAAAGGCCGGCATCGACCTGATCTGGTTCGGTATTTATGTCGTACTGGTGGTTGAAATGGCGCAGATCACACCGCCGGTCGGCTTCAACCTATTCGTGCTGCAAGGCATGACCAAGAAAGAGATCACCTGGCTGGCCAGGCATTCGATGCCGATGTTCTTTCTGATGGTCGGTGCCGTGCTGCTCATCTATTTCTTCCCCGGCATCATCACCTGGTTGCCGCAGCACATGGCGGGCTGAGTATCGTGAGCCATCTACCTACCCTGCTGCCGCTTGGTGACAGCGCCTGGACAGTCGAGTTCGGTGATCGCATCGACCCATCGCTGCACGCCCGGGTCATGGGACTGAACGGCGCCCTCCATGCCGCTCGTGATGCCGGAACACTTGCCGGCATCGTCGACCTGGTGCCGACCTTCCGCTCGCTGACCGTGCATTACAATCCGCTCGCTGTCGATGGCGAACTATTGCGCACACGCCTTTTGCAAATGGCCGAGGCGGCCGACAGCACGACCAGCGAAGGTCGCCACTGGCTGTTGCCGGTGTGTTGCGACGCCGAACTGGCACCCGACCTCGAACGCCTGGCCGAGGCCAAAGGCATGGCACCGGAAGGCGTCATTGCGCTGCTCACCGCCGCCACCTATCGCGTTTACATGATCGGCTTCATGCCTGGCTTCCCCTACATGGGGGGGCTGCCGCCACAACTGGCCATGCCGCGCCTGGCCAATCCGCGCAAGGTGGTGCCAGCCCGATCGCTGGCTGTCACCGGCGAAATGTGCGCGGTCTATCCCTGGGAGAGTCCGGGCGGCTGGAACCTGCTCGGACGCACCCCGGTACCCTTGTTCGAGGCTGCCGAGGAGGCTGCTCCGGCACTGCTCGAGTCTGGCGACCAAGTACGCTGGCGTGTTGTGGACCGCGCCGAGTTTGAGCACATCGCGGGCGAACTGGCAGCCGGCCGGTTAAGCCGCGCCAATTTCTGCATCGCTGCGGAGGCCGTATGAGCGGGCTGATCGAAGTCATCGACGGCGGTCTCGGCAACGCCATCCAGGATGCCGGGCGTTTCGGCTACCGCCATCAGGGCCTGGCCGTGTCAGGCTTTCTTGACCGGCCACTGGCCGATTGTGCCAACGCGCTGGCCGGCAATCCGCCGGCTACGGCCTGTATCGAAATGCGCGGCCTCGGGCCGACTCTGGCGGTACGCAGCGGACCGTTGCGCGTCGCCCTAGCCGGCAATGTCGCCGCGACCATCCTGCGCGCCAACGGCAGCAGCCAGGCGCTGCCTGCCTGGCAGAGTGCGACACTGGAGGACCATGACAGCCTGAAGGTCGGCGCCGTCGCCGGCGGTACCGCTTACCTTGCTATCTTCGGCGGCTGCGCCGTTCCCCGTCAGCTCGGCAGCCGCTCGACCTACCAGCGTGCAGGTATCGGTGGCATCGACGGCCACGCAGTGCAGAAGGGTGACCGTATTCCCTGCACACAGTTGGGCAAACGCGATTTTCGTGAAACTCGAGGTGAGCCCTTTAATCATGTCGATGGCCCGATCCGCGTCATGCTTGGTCCGCAGGCCGATCACTTCACTGGCGGGGCTATCGAGACCTTTCTGAATACGCCCTTCTCGGCAACTGCGGAACAGGATCGCATGGGCCTGCGCCTGGCGGGTCCGGCCTTGGACCACGTCAGCCCGAGCGCAGCCGACATCGTCTCCGACGGCGTAACCCCGGGTGCCATTCAGGTGCCTGCCAACGGCCTGCCGATCATCCTCCTCGCCGACTGCCAGACGGTGGGTGGGTACCCCAAGATCGCCACGGTCATCAGTGCCGACCTGCCGCGCCTTGCCCACTGCCCACCGGGTAGCACGCTCCGCTTCCAGTCGGTCGATCTGGCTGCTGCCCGCCATGCCCTGGCCGAGTTGCGCCAGCGATGGACAGACTGGGCGTGCGGTTTGCAGACCTTCTTGCCACCAGGCAGCCTGGACGAAGCCGCGCTCTACGGTTGCAACCTGATCAGCGGCATGGTGGATGCGGGCGGCTTCCTGCGTGGCACGCCTCCCGATTTGCCGTGGGAGTGCTCATGAGCAAGCGGCGACCCAATCTCAATGCACCGGGGTGAGCGAAAAACGAGTCGGTCAGCAGCAATCATCGTTGAGAAAACAACCAGGAGACAACATGAGCAACAACCAATCGACGTCAGCAGAAGACCTGCGCCGGGTCGGCGGCATGTCCTACCTCAACCCGAGCGCACCCGAGCCATGGGCCAGCTTCGTTGAACAGATCGAACGGGTGAAACCGCATCTCGGTCACCTGTCGAAGTGGATCGAAACCATGAAGCACCCAAAGCGCATCCTGATCGTCGATGTGCCGATCATTCGCGACGACGGTTCGGTGGCGCACTACGAGGGTTATCGCGTTCAGCACTCCCTCTCGCGCGGTCCAGGCAAGGGCGGTGTGCGCTTCCACCCGGCAGTGACGCTCAATGAAGTGATGGCGCTGTCGGGCTGGATGACGATCAAGAATGCCGCGGTCAACCTGCCTTACGGTGGCGCCAAGGGCGGCATTCGCCTTGATCCGCGGGCGCACTCACAGGCCGAACTGCAGCGCATCACGCGGCGCTATACCTCAGAAATTGGCATCATCATCGGACCCGACAAGGACATTCCAGCACCCGACGTCGGCACCAACGAGCAGAGCATGGCGTGGATGATGGACACGTATTCAATGAACGTCGGCGGCACTGCAACCGGGGTCGTCACCGGCAAGCCGATTTCTCTTGGTGGCTCGCTCGGTCGTCATGAAGCGACCGGTCGCGGCGTGTTCATCGCTGCCCGTGAAGCCGGTAAACGGCTCAACCTGCCGGTCGAAGGTGCGCGTGTCGTGGTTCAGGGGTTTGGCAACGTCGGCGGCATTGCGGCGCGTATGTTCCAGGAGCACGGCGCCAAAGTGATCGCCTTACAGGATCATTCGGCGACGCTGGCCAACGAAGCCGGTGTCGACATTCACGCCGCGCTCAAGCACGTGGAGATCAACGGCGGTCTGGCTGGCTTCCCGGGTGCATCGCCGATTTCAGGCGACGATTTCTGGCTGCTCAAATCCGATTTCCTGATTCCGGCCGCCCTTGAGGGCCAGATACTACCCGAGCGGGCAGAGCGGATCAGCACCAAAGTCGTGGTCGAGGGCGCCAACGGCCCGACAACCCCGGCAGCCGACGATATCCTCCAGCAGCGCGGCATTCTGGTCGTGCCCGACGTGCTGGCAAATGCTGGCGGCGTGACGGTGTCGTACTTCGAGTGGGTACAGGATTTCTCTTCGTTCTTCTGGACCGAAGAGGAGATTAATGCCCGCCTCGAGCAGATCATGGTCGGTGCTTTCGATGCGATCTGGAAGCTGGCCGAGGAACGCAATGTGTCGCTACGCACTGCGACCTTCATCATCGCCTGTCAGCGTGTGTTGGCTGCGCGCGAGCAGCGCGGTTTGTATCCTTGATCCGAGGAACCTGGTCATGAACAAAACCATCAATCTCAATGCCGACCTCGGTGAAAGCTTCGGTGCGTGGTCCATGGGGGATGACGAGTCCCTCCTCGACATCGTCGCCAGCGCCAATATTGCCTGCGGCTTTCATGCCGGGGATCCTTTGGTTATGCGGCGGACAGTCGCGGCGGCCAAAAAGCGCGGGGTCAGCATTGGCGCCCACCCGGCGTTCCCCGATCTGCAAGGTTTCGGCCGGCGGCGCATGGACATCCCGGCTACCGAGCTGGAAGCGATGATCATTTACCAGATTGGCGCCCTGCAAGCGATGGCAGCTGCCGAAGGTAGCTGTGTCAGTCACGTCAAGCCGCATGGCGCCCTCAACAACATGGCCTGTGCCGATCCGGCGCTGGCCGACTGCGTTGCCCGTGCCATCCATGCCATCAGCCCGCAACTGATACTGCTGGCCCCGGCCTACTCCCGACTCGCTACAGCCGGCGAAAGCATCGGTCTACCAGTCATTCTTGAGATTTTCGCCGATCGTGCCTATCAGGATGACGGCCAGTTGATGCCACGCAGCCAGCCCGGCGCCATGATCCATGGCACTGACGCCGCACTCGCCCACGTCCTGCGCATGCTCGATGAACAAGCCATCGTCAGCGTCAACGGCAAGCGCCTGCCGACCCGCGTGCAAAGCATTTGCGTTCACGGCGACAATCCGGAGGCGGTTGCCACCGCCAGCGATCTCCGACGCGGCATCGAGGCGGCCGGCTACTCCATTGCGAGCCTCGATCGACTGTAAGGCAGGGGAAAAGCTACAGTTAAGTAGTCATCCTCTGGGTTCGAGATCGTGCTCGAAGCGCGGATTGACTTGGGACTGCCAGGCAACGGTGGCGAAGTGTGTGGCGTGTCGAGCCGGACGCTACTTGATCTGGCGGCTAGCAAGCTGCTGGCGAATGCGGGCCGCTGGAGCGGCGATGGCGTGTTCGGCTGCGGCGTGATTGATCTGGCCATGATGCGACCAGGCCTGCCCTTGCTGCGCCAAGCCATGACCAAGGCGGAAAGCGCTTATGGCCAGGCGATGGCGATGACCCTCCCGAAAGCGCAACTGTGCTCATACATCCGCAGCTTGCGCCGGGTGTTGGGGTAGCTTTCTCCGCCGGCTGTTCTCGTCGGATTCGCTACCCGCCCGCTTTACATCCGCGTCGCGTAATACTCGACCACCCGTTGCAGGTCGAGCGGGAAGGGTGCTGCATCGGCGCCCGGCAGGTGGCTGAGGCGGGCGGTCTGGGTCTCGGCGTCGTAGGCGATCCACTCGGCGCGTTCGAGGGCTGGTTCTTCCAGCGTGGCGCGGACGAGGTCGATCTTCTTGCCGGCCTCGGTCGGGCCGAAGCTGTCGCCGATGCGCAGGCGGATCGACGGGATGGTGACGCGCTTGCCGTTGAGCTGGAACTTGCCGT
>JACCEE010066502.1_pt1 | contig 11462 bp, 8 predicted proteins | sample 7449931 | NCBI WGS metagenome assembly JACCEE01 (sample SAMN15323457, study PRJNA562643) | freshwater metagenome | isolation source: river surface water | place: USA:Blue River Watershed | collected 2017-08-19 | reverse complement strand
GATGATCGGAATACCTAGGCTTCATTGGCTGTTCGGGTAGAAGTATCATTGAGATATTCATAACGCATGAGAATGGAGCACCTTCGGAAGTAAAAGATAATCTCGAAGAGACACTAATATTCTTAGGGAAAGAGCGGAATCCTAAGATAGAGGAGTTGTCTGCTTTAAATGAGCCGCTCATTCTTTTGATTCCAAACATACCATCAAATGGAGTTGTTTCGGTGAAAGGAGACATCGGCTTTTCATCGGAGCAGAAGTATTTTGTGACATCGATAACGACTTTGGTTGAATCAAGACTGTAGCATTTGATTGGAAATGATTTAAGTACTGGATTCAAGTTATTTGCTAACACACCCTTGTAGATCGACTCTTTTGGGTCGCAAACTGCACGATTATTTACTGTGTGGATGTAAACTTTATCATTATCAAATGAGAATTCAATCATCAATGGATCGTTAGGCATTTGACCAGCGATGGACTCTTTGTTGTTGCTGGTTTGCTCTATTCTTGCACCAAACAAGAACTGTTTACCCATAATCTTTTTAGGGATTTCTAGGTATAGAGAGCCTTTAACCATATGGATATCAATGATACCCTTAGAAGTTTTGGCATCTGCAGTGATTACCGCAGCATAACCCTTTTTCTCCTCGGGTTTAGAGGCTTCTGTCTTGGAGCCGTTGTCCTTGAGCGGCAATTTAAACGGCTGTGCAGACAATACTCCGCCTGCTGCAACCATAATAGCTGCTGCTGTTAAAAATCTTTTCATTAGATTAATTTAGTGTGATTTGTGTTGGTTTATTATTTCCTATTGCTTGTAAATCAACATTGTACTTCTCTTTAAAGAAGGTAGTCAATATTATATATTTGTTATAGAGGATAGGATATCCATTCATCTTTGTCATCATCTCCTGATAGGTACTACTTGTAATCTGTTGTATAAACTGATTAATATCACCCTGTTTTTTAGGAGCCATATAAGTAGATGTGGTTGATGTTTCTGGATCTTTATCCCAAAATCCAAGTTTTTTAGCATCAAATGGAGGTGTATCTGTCTTTGTACCAATTTTGTAAGTATAAAGCTCTTCGCAAGGTGAAAAGAAATCGGCAGGAAATTCCATCAATCCATTGATATAGATGTGGTTTCCCCAAAGAGCACCATTAATGACGCCTTTAGCAGTATTGAGATTAACATCAGGAGTCAATTCGACGCCCCTGCTAATCTTTCCGATAGCCATAAAGTTACGTCCTGATAATGTAATCAAGTCTTTGGTTGTAAGATTTTTTAAAGTATCACAAAGTAGAAAATTTAGGGGAAAGTACTTTTTCTTAAAGTTTATATCATAGTAATCAAAGAGTACTTTATCTAAATATTTCATACCGTTTTCGATAACAGCTCTGTCTGTTTGCTTAACAAGTACAAAATCTGTAAAAGAAGTTGAACTTAGATTCCATTTATAGTCTAACTCTGTATAGTTATATAAGATTGCAACACCAGTTGATGAGTAGATATTAAAGATCTTTTTATCCAAAGGGTCGTTGCTGTCTTTGATTTCGTGGCGTGGTTTTCCCAGCTCCGCAGTGATGTGCTCTTTTCCATAGCATCCGCTGATAAGAATGCCGGAAACAAGTACAAGTGCTATATTGATAATTCTTGATTTCATAGTTCTAAAGTGTATTCTTAGTTCTTACCGGTCTCGGATTGTTTTTTAGATCTGGTTGATACTCCATTACTGCCAATGGAATAGGAAGAGTATATGCATCATCTTTAGCCTTTAGAGTATAGAATGACGACACAGTTGTAGGGTTATACTGCTCAATGAATTCATGAGTAATCTCAGGCATATCCCATCTTCTCAAATCGAACCAACGCATCTGCTCATAGCAGAATTCAAGTCTGCGCTCTTTACGAACCATCTCAATAACCTCCTCTTTTACAGAAGATGCCAAATCTACATAGGTAGCCTTTTTGATTCTGAATTTACGAAGGAAGTTAAGGTCGTTCAACGCCTCTATAAGTTTTCCATCTTCTGCATATGCCTCTGCTCTATTAAGATAAGCCTCAGCTGTTCTTAAAGCATATCCATATACTTGAGTTGTAGATTTTGAGGTGCTCTTGAATTGAGTGTATTGCTTTCCAAAGATATTTCCTTGCTCTCTGATAAACGCACCAGTTGATTTCCCGTATCTCAAATCATCTACTGCATAAGCACTTTTTAATGATTCAGAAGCAGGGAAACATCCATTAGATCCAGCAGCAAAGTAACCGATCGACCAATCGCTATAAGAGAAAAGAATTTCTGGATTTGAGATGTTCAAAAATTGTTTTGCAGCTGCAGTTGCATCATTTGCCTTTGCATTCAAATCATAAAGTGATGGATTTTTAGTCATCACAGCTGTTGCATATTTTTGGCAATTTTTATAATCTTTCATGAAAAGATATACTCTCGACAACAAGAGATTTGCAGCAGTAGAGTTCCAGCGGAAGATGTTTTTGTTTGTTGTAATTCCATCGAAAAGAGTTACTGCCTCTTTTAGATCTGTTACAATAATTTCATAGTTTTTAGCAAGAGTTTCGCGTTGCATTAAAATATCTTCCATATAGGTCATACTGTTTACAGGAACGCCTAAGGTAGTCTGAGCTGTTGCAGGGTCATATGGTTTAGCATAAAGATTTACAAGCATGAAATATGCATTAGCTCTAATACAAAGAGCCTCCGCTTTGATCTTGTCTTTTTCAGCTTGGGTTCCCGAAACTTCGGGTAGTTTGTCGATTACAAGATTACTTATCACGATATAGCGATAGTAGGTTTGCCAAGCATTGTCTGCTCTTACCGGACCACTCAAAGTGTATTCTGGTTGCTCTTGCCATGTGTAATAACCAAAACCCGACTCGCGAGTGTCGTTTGCAATCAAACCAGGTTTGCCAAAATAACACTTAGCATCATCTGTCATAATGTCTAGATATGGTGCAATCACCTTTGTATCTCTAACGTAGCCTTCGCCAAGAAGGAATTCCGAAAGATCTTTAGTGGACTTTGGAACAATTTCGTCTTGCGATACCTCTTCTAGAAAACTATTACACGAAGAGAGGGCAAGGATAGCCGTAATTAAGTATATAAATTTATTTTTCATCGTTTTTTAAGTTTTAGAAGGTTATATCTATACTTACGGAGTATGATGGAAGAAGAGGAGAGGTTTGTCCTCCCAACGAGATTTGATCTGGGTCTTGTCCTCTAAGCTTTTTCGAAGCAAAAAGTAATAAGTTGTTTCCCTCAAATTTCACGTAGGCATTTCCTAAACCTGCTTTTTTGCAAAGGTTTTCTGGAATCTGATATCTGATTGAGGCTGTTCTTAAACGTACGTGGTCGGCAGAGACTACTCTTAAGTCACTCTTGTTGTACATTTGCCACATATTGTTTGCAATCTCAAACGCTCTTGTGCTTCCAAAACCAAACATAGGAAGTTGATCTCCCGAAAGTACCGGAATATTTGTGAAGTTTTCATCACCAGCTTGTCTCCATCTATTAACAAATTCGTCAGACATATTTTGCTGAGGCTGAGGTAATCTCTGTCCGCTATCGCTGTATAGGTTATTTAGACGAATTTTAGCACCTAAACTATATGTAAAGAATAGGTTAAGAGTTATATTCTTGTATTTTAGAGTTGAACCAAAACCACCTTGAATATCTGGAATTCTTGTTCCCGATTTTACAAATGCTTTGTCGAACATACTCTGTTTAGTGTCGCCTGGAAGTTCATCGATATCGTAGAACTTAGGAAGACCTCTTGAGTCTAGACCAGCATATTTATATGAGAAGAAGGTATTTACAGGAGTGTTAGCAAGAACAGCTGTTCCGTTGATATACTCAACATAGCTATAATTGCTACTTAGACCAGAACGGACTACATTATTTGTGTTCTTAGCACCATTGAAAGAGAGAGACCAAGTCCAATCCTTCATTCTAACAGGAACAAAATTCAAAATAACCTCATAACCCTTATTCACGATGTCTCCAGCATTAAGAGACATACTTCCGAAACCTGTTGTAGGCGAAACAGTTTTTGTAATAATCTGATCTACACCTTTTTTATAGTAGTACTCAAAAGTACCCGAAATTCTGTTATTTAGGACAGAGAAGTCCATTGCAATGTTGTATGCTGTGGTCTTTTCCCATCTGAGCTTAGGATTAGGAAGTTTCGACAGATAGTTCATATACTCTTGAGTAAGAGGATCAAGTGGACCACCTTGTAGAATCAAACTTGGAGTTTGTTCGTCGGAAACGTTACCTTGAACACCCATCGAACCTTTGATTGCTAATTCATTCAACCATTCAATATTCTTGAAAAACTTCTCGTTATGTAGGTTTGCTTTTGCCGACAACGACCAGATAGGAAGGAATCTTGCACTCTTGTCTTGACCGAATTTATTCGAACCATCGGCTCTAACATTGAAGTTTAAAATATATTTATGCTTGTATGCATAAGTAGCAATACCATAGAGAGATACAAAGTTAGACAACCTGTTTGTAATCACATTTGGGTTGGCAAGAACCATTGCATTGTATTTTGGCCAAAAAGCTGGATCGATAGCAATGAATTTTTCACCTCTGTCGGGCATGTAGCCAAATTGAGTAGTTCTGATACCAGTATATTTTGTAGATCTAATCTCAGTACCAGCTGCAAATGAAAACTCATTCGACTCTTTTAGCTTATAACTATAATCTACTTGAGCACGTGCAGTAAAACCAATATTGCGAGTATTGCTGTTCTTAAGTCCACCACCATAAGGGAGAGAGCACTGCTCTTTTACAAATGGACTGTTTGGATCGATACTTGGGAATTTAGTTCCGTAGTTGATATTTCTAAGGTTAGCAGCGTAGTAGCTCTTCTCTCCAAACCACTCTTTCTCTTCGGTATTAGCTGTATTTAAACCGATAGTTCCAGTGAAACGAAGATCTTTCATCGCCTTCCACTCAATGTTACCCACAAAGTTTAAGCTATTGTTGTTGATTTGGTTACCAGTATTGTCGATCTCATTAAGAATGTTGTAGACCAACTGCTGCTGGTTACCTTGTTTCATGTTGTAAAACGATCTATTACCGTTTACATCAAATGCTTCAATTGCTCTTGATGTGTTGTAAGCATAAGAGTATGGAGAGATTGAACCATGAAGATACTCTTTGTCGGTGAGTGAACCTCTAAGCTGAATGTTAGCAGTTAGTTTTTTAGACAAATTGAAGATCAGTCTCATGTTTGCGTTGTACTGATTAACTCCTGAGCCACGAACAGTATTCTGGTCGCCAGAATAAGCTCCAGAAAAATAGTAGTTCACCTTGTCGGTAGCTCCACTAACAGAGACGTTGTGCTTATGAGAAAATGCAGTGCGGTAAAGGAGTCCAAACCAGTCTGTATTGACCTCTTCCATTCTTTTTACTCTTTCGAGAAACTCCTGTTCGGTAATTTTTCTATCGTATAGATCATAAAGAGCACCTTCGTAACCAACGCTCGCAGGCGGAAGGCTATAGAGCAGACCTCTCTCTTCGATCTCTTTAGAGACTCCAATTCTTTGGATAGAGTTCATTCTGTGAAGTTTCGAATAATCAGGTCTTTCTGTAACGTTGAAGGTTCCAGAGTAGCTAACTTTTGGTGTACCAAGTCTACCTTTTTTAGTAGTTACGACGATTACACCATTTGCTGCCCTAACACCATAAATTGCAGTAGAAGAAGCATCTTTTAAGATGTCTACTGTCTCAATATCCATTGGGTTCAAACCCGATATAGCGTTACCAATAAGGTTAACATTATCTAAACTGTTGATCTCTTCGGTCGACAAAGGAACTGGATCGTCTAAGATGATACCATCAACTACCCAAAGCGGCTCTCGATTTCCCGAAATTGTAGATGCTCCACGGATACGAATTTTAGTCGATGCACCAGGGGTAGATGAACTGTTCATTACAGTCATACCAGGAATCTTACCCATAAGCATATTATCCAACGATGTCGCACTACTCTGCTTTAGGTTCTCCCCCGAAACTGAGAAGATTGAAGATGTTGACAATCTTTTGTCAATCTTTTGATAACCTGTGCTATATACAACAACTTCGCCCATTTGAAGAGCGTCTGCCTGAAGCACAAATTTTACAATGTCTTTAAGAATCTTCTCTTCGCGAGTCTTCATTCCGATGAACGAAATCTGGAGAATTGGTGTGATATCTCCAGGAATCGTGATCGAAAAGTTTCCGCTACCATCGGAGGCAGTGATGAACTTAGTCCCCTTAACCATAACAGTTGCACCTGCTAATGGTGCCCCTTTTTCATCGGTAACAGTACCTTTAATTGTCTTAGGCTTTGCAGGCTGTTGGTCCTTCTTCTTGATATATACTACGTTATCTTTGATTTCGTAGTAAAGCGAAGTACCCGCAAGTGCTTTTTGCAAAACCTCTCCAACTGTAGCATTTTTAACCTCAATTGTGATGTTTTTATATTCGTCAACGTCTTTTGTTCCATAAACGAATTGAAAATTACACTGTTTCCTAATCTCCCAAAGCAGCTGTTCGAGGGAGACCCCTTTTTTGCTGATTGTAATGTTAGTAGGGGCAACGCTCTTTGCAAATGCGGTTTGCGAAAGGGCAGGAGCCATGAAAAGAGTCGCAATGACAAGAAGAGTCCACAGAGCTCTGCCTGGAGGGGCAATTCTGAGACAATTCAATAAGATCCGGTTTTTTTTCATATAAATTAAGTTTTAAATAAGTGAGTTCAATCCTCAAGCTTTTCAATGATAACTGTCTTGCCTTTTTTGCTGATTTTGAACAGTTCTGCATTGTTCATCCACTCTAAAATCTCTGCGAAACCGGCATTTCGCGGAAGATTCAGTCCCATTCGGATCTCCTTGCACTCATTGTCTAAGAAGACATAGTCGAAGTCGTACCACTTCTGTAATGAGCTTAGGATGTTAGACAATCTCTCGTTACGAAACGAAAAAGTGCCTTCGGTCCAAGAGAGGTACATAGATGCATCAACCGTTTTGACCTCGGTCGACTCATTTCTTTTGCTGCAGACTGCTTGTTGGTCGGGAGAGAGAACAACAGATTTGTTTCCATTGACCACTTTGAGCGAACCACTCAGCAGCGTAGCAACAACCTCTTGGGATTGTGGATAAGCATTGATATTGAATTTAGTACCTAAAACGATCGTCGAAATACCACCTGCGTTTACCACAAATGGTCTTTTGCTGTCTTTAACCACATTAAAGAAGACTTCGCCCTCTACCTCAACTCTCCTTTCGGTGCCTCCAAAATTGTCGGCAAATAGGAGTGAGCTTTCGGAGCTTAAGTGGGCAAGTGTGCCATCGGGGAGAATTACCTTATACTCACAACCCTTATCGGTTTTAAGCACATTGTGTTTCCCTTTGCCTGCCTTAATCTTAAGCGATTGCAGCGAGATTGTCTTTGTTAGTGTGTCGATTTTAACTCCGCATCTTTCCGAAAGACGTCCCTCTCCATTGTCGATATTCATCACGCTACCGTCTGCAAGAACAAGTCTGGCACCATTGTGCGCCATGTCGATCTTGTTGTTGTCGAGAAGGTCGATGATGTCGGGGGCGTAGAAGAGCGAGGTTGCCACAGAGACCGCCAGAAGGAAGATAGCTGCATAACGCATAAGGTCGCGATAGAGAATCGATTGCCTGCGTGAAGAGGAGGTGAGTCTGTACTCAACCTTTTCCCAGGCGGCATCGCTATCGTAGGCGTCTGCTCTTTCGAAGAACGACGAACGGAACTCATGATCGCCCAGTTTGTCGAAAAGTTCCCTGTTTTTTGAACTCTCCGACATCCAGGCGTCAATCCTCCGGCTGTTCTCCTTTGTCTTCTTTCCGCTGATCTGCGCAGCCAGTGAAGATGCGATTTTAAAAACTCGTTTCATACTAATTCGTGATTAAAACAACTTCGGTCATGTTTATGGGTACTGCTTATATGAAAAAAAATGATTTTTTTTGCAAAGCGCAAAGATAGCCCTTATCCTTACGGATGGAGCAAAGAAAAATACGACTCAGAAATAAGAGACAACAGGTCAGATAAAAACATTTTTTAGACCTTTGTATATGTGATTACTTCGCAGCAATAAAAATTATTAATTATGAAAACGAATAAAATTTTTGAAAGCAAATCTTGTATTGCTGCTCTTTTTTTGATTTTCTCTGTTGCAGTATCACTTTTGATGAAGTTTCTCCAAACGGGAGACGCATTTCACCCATCTGTTATTGTACCTATAATTGCAATCTTTCTGACAACCCTCTCAATTGCATTATCAGCACTTTATCTGATTAAAAAAATCGAAAAATTTGACCTTCTTAAAACGAAAAAGCTTATTTTCCCCTCACTATTAGCATTCTACGTAATAGCATTTATTGCCGCAAATGTAGCTGTTATCTTATCAGTCTTTGTGTGGTTTGTATTAAATGGATCTGATTTATCTATGTTTTGGCAGCAAATGATGGAAAATGAGTTGATGTTTGCCAACGAACAATTTGCTGTTGGTCTTCTGATCTTTACAATCATTCTATTTTTTATACTCTGGCAAAAATCAGTAAATAAGGAGTATAGATTACGTGAGGAGAATCTGAAATTCAGATACCAAAATCTAAAATCGCACCTAAATCCCCATTTCCTGTTCAACACGCTCAACGACTTGTCTGAGATTGTACACACCGACGCCGATGGAGCCGAGAGATACATTATTCGATTGTCAGAAATTTATAGATACGTTCTAGCTAATGAGGAGACGGATTATGTTCCACTTTCGTCTGAGATAGATTTCGTCAAGAGTTATTTTTGGCTGCAATCGGAGAGGGGAGGAGATAAGTGCAATTTAAAAATTGATTTAAATGGGATAGATAGATGGAGGGTGATACCTGTTTCGGTGCAGATGCTTGTTGAGAACGCGATAAAACATAACTCTATCTCTTCGACCAATCCATTGAATATCACTCTTACGATAGAAGATGATTATCTGGTAGTATCAAATAACATCCAAAGAAGGTCTTTGCCTGGCGAGACTCACAGGACAGGCTTAAAGAATCTACGAGAGAGGACAAAACTTTTGACCAAAAAGGATATTGTTGTTATCGAAAATTCAGCGACATTTATAGTGAAAATTCCACTTTTGGCAAATTAGTGTAAATTTAAATCTAGTATGAAGGTATTAATCATCGAAGACGAGAGGTCGGGTTCTGCAAAACTTGTAAGACAGCTTAAAGCAATTGATTCGCAGATTGTTGTTTTGGATGTTTTGCAATCGGTAGAAGAGTCTGTAAACTGGATTGTTACCAATCCTGCTCCAGATTTAATCTTTATGGATATTCAGTTAGAAGATGGAATAAGTTTCGAAATCTTCGAAAAGGTAAAAGTTGACTCACCAGTAATCTTTACAACTGCTTACGATGAGTATGCAATCAAAGCATTTAAGGTGAATAGTATAGACTATCTTTTGAAGCAATCACTCGAAAAATTTAATACACTACACAAAGGTTTTACCCAACACAACCAATCGATGATATCTTCGGCAAGAGAGCTTTTGCCAACAATCAAAGAGAGAGTTTTAGTAAAAATAGGGGAGAGGTACATCTCAGTTATCTTATCGAAAGCTGTTTGTATCTACTCAATAGACAAATCGGTCTTTCTGATTACCGACACAGGTGCCTCTTTCCCTCTCGATCTCTCTCTCGACAAACTAGAAAAGATTCTCAACCCAACCCTCTTTTTCAGAGTCAACCGCAACTACATCATCAACTTCAACTTCATCAAAGAGATCATCACCTACTCTTCAAACCGCCTCAAACTAATCCTCTCGACACACCCCACTGCCCCCGACATCCTCGTCAGCCGCGAACGAGTCAACCAATTCAAACATTGGTTGGATAGGTAGCTATATTAATTATTTCTGCCTATTTAGCTAATTGCTTTTTAGACTTTCAATCATTCCAGTATCTAGTTGATAAATACTCAATAATTGATTGGTATTTTAACTTGTCAATGTTTTTTAACAATTCTTTTGGATCAATTACTTCAAACTTAGAATCATCTTTTAAATGTGCTTTCCAGTTTAGACAACAATTATATAATTCATTATTATTTATTGGGCAGACTACAATGTTTTTATAATCAATAATTTCATTATGAAGAGCCATTTGTTCTAGTAATAAAGTTTGTCTCATTAATTCGTAATACATCTGGCATGAAGTTAATGTATCATTTTCAATGATATTAGAACTTTTAAGTAATGGCTTGTATCTTTCAATATACCTTTGTTTCCAGTAATTTTTTGCTTTTGCAGTATCAAAGTCAGTTTCAGTAAATTTCCATTCTATACCAATTCCAATGTTATTTACCTTTACAAAAGCATCAATTGAAGTACATTTAGAACCTCTTGTTTCGCAACTTTCTCTCAAATATGAGATATTTTTATTTGCGAACTCAAATGCGATATAACCATCGTCCAAAATTTCAGGATTTGAAATGCCAAAAAGATCTTCAACAGCTTTCTTGTCATTCCTAAAAGGGAATAAATGATTTAAACATGAAATTTGAGATGAGAGAGTATGACCTGTTGGCATTTTATATTCATCAACACCACTTATCCCTGTTTTCCAAAATACAATTTCATTTTTTTCAAAATAATCAATCACATCCTGAACCATAAAATTGTGCAGATTATTTCTACTGTTCAGCAAATAGTCAGCTTTGGGGATAAAGCCATTATCCGTTGGGAATAATTTACCCCCAAAATCCCCATTAAAAATATTGCTTTTTTTATGGCCATCATTTCTTAAACGGCAGTAAACTTTCCAAAAACCATCCGTTGAGTTTCCAACTTTTTTGTTAATCGCTTCAATAACTTCACTATTATCACGCTTCTTTTTATAATAATAACTTGATCTATGAACCTCCAAGACTCTACACGCCCGAACGATGCTGACTGCGCTTTCTGTTACTATTTCTTCGGCTATTGCTCTTTTTTACTTCGGACTCTAGAGCTTTTTTCGATAACCTCCTTTAATAACTTATGATCTAATGGTAGTTCTGCATACATATGCTTTAGCCTGCGATTCTCCTCCTCTAATTCCTTTAACCGCTGTATATGGCTGGAATACATACCTGAATATTTTTTCTTCCAAATATATAAAGTACCTCGGGAGATACCATGTTCTCTGCAAATAGCATCTACTGTAACTCCTGATTCATACTCTTTAATGACTTCGATGATCTGTGTTTCGCTAAATTTTGTCCGTTTAATAAGCTAGTTGTTAATTACAAATGTATTAAATTTGTTTAAACTGACTCTGTCTAAAATTTAGGGGGTCCGACACGACATTCTTAAAGCAGAGTTAAAGACATCTCTAACCGAACAGAATGTACATATCCTCGACCCATTTACCGGAACTGGTACCTTCATTACTCGTTTGT
>JACCEE010128844.1_pt1 | contig 11464 bp, 11 predicted proteins | sample 7449931 | NCBI WGS metagenome assembly JACCEE01 (sample SAMN15323457, study PRJNA562643) | freshwater metagenome | isolation source: river surface water | place: USA:Blue River Watershed | collected 2017-08-19 | reverse complement strand
CCAACTTCTTTTCTTCTTTCAATTTCTTCAGAAGTTCCTTTTTTTCAGGAGGATATGCTTTTTCTAATATTTTCTTTCTAATCGGGCGGTTCACTGCAATTTCCATAGTATCGAGTTGCCCAATACGGTATTTTCTACCTTGAATGATGAAAAACTGCGAAATGTCGCTCTGCTTAAAGATATTAATTTCGTCGGGTTGACGAGGAGCACACAAAGCTCCCTTCTTACAAATATGATGAGCAATAATCTCATCGTCAACTGTTTTTGTTGGATCGCCGTAACCAATAAACTTTCCTGGAGGTGCATTTCTTGAATCTTTCGAACCACCTTGAATCATAAAACCATTGATAACCCGATAAAACAACGTACCGTTAAAATGACCACTTTTAGCCAATTCGATAAAAGCATCGCGATGGCGGGGCGTGTCGTCGTAAAGCATGAACTTCATGCTGCCAATGTTGGTAGAAATCAGTACTTCGTGAGTTTGTGAATAAGCTGCCGAAAAACCAAAGACAAAAAATAAAATCAACAAACACTTTCTAACCATCTCATTTTATGCTAATAACTACTTTCTATCACTGAATTTCTCGATTCGTTGGCATACAAGTTTAGAACTGATAACAGCCATTGGCAATCCTGCACCAGGAATTGTTGATGCGCCAACATAAAACACATTCTTAAACTTTTCATCGAAATTAGCAGGGCGAAATGCCCCTATCTGATTGAATTTGTGCGACAAGCCCAATCCACTTCCATTATAGAGGTTAAATTGATCTTTCCAATCTTCGGGGGTATAAATGGTTTTTGAGATAATTTCGGGCTGAATATCGACCTCAATCCTTTTCGAAAAATCATCAATTATGCTGTCAACAATGGCATCTTTGTCGCTCCAGTCGGGCTTGAATTGAAGATTTGGAACCGGACAAACAAAAAACAAACTTTCGCATCCTTCGGGCGCACAACCGGGGTTATGCTTCGAAACCACATTCACATAATAATAAGGTTTTTGCAACGAATCGGGGTTTTGCATCACATTATTGGCATACTCTTCGTAGTTCGAACCTAAGTAATAGTTGTGATGATTAACCATTGGCAGTTTGCATTTTACACCTACATAAAAGGTCAAATAACCCATCGTCCAATTCATCTTATCAAGCTTCTTAGGCGAAAACTTTTCTCTGTTGAAAACAGTACCCCTGAAGAGAGCGGCATCGGCATTAACCAGAAAAATATCCGCAGTCCACTTCTTTCCATCTTTGCCGACAAAACAACTTAAGGATTTTGCAGAATCTTCGTAACCAACAATTTCGGTGTTATAAGTAATCTTAACATTCTCTTTATCAAGCTCTGAAAGTAGCCCTTCAACAATTTTATACATTCCGCCTTCGACATTATAATACCCGTCGTGCTTAAATTCGGTGTACGACAACAACGTATAAATAGCCATAGTGTCAAACGGAGTACGGCCAAGGAAAAATGCTACCAAAGAGACAATTTGACGAGCTTCTTTTGATGAAAAATTGCGGTTCACCTCTTCCCAAAAACTGCGGAAAAGAACAGGCAAATGGGTTGGATTAACCCTTACAAGGGTCAAAAAATAATCGATAATTGAATCAAAGTTGTTTTTGATAACCAAGTCGACTGTGTCGTGAAAAAGTTTACCCGACTTGCTGATGTATTTCGTCATTTTCTTCTCAAAATCGGGTTCAATATCCTGAAATTGAGCCGAAAGCTTCTTAATATCTTTGAAAAGGTGAAATGTTTTAGGATTGTCGCTAAAGTTCACGCTATAAAGCGGATCGAGCTCAACAAAGTTAAAAGGAAGATCAATGTTGCACTCTTGAGCAAACTCTTTGAATTCGTACGACATACTAAAAAAACTTGGACCAGTATCGAACGTAAAACCTTCTTTTTTAACTTGATTAAGCCGCCCACCAGCTTGTGAATTTTTCTCGATTATTTCAACGTTAAAACCCTTTTTTGCAAGGCGTAAAGCTGCGGTAAGCCCACCAAGGCCGGCGCCAACAATCAAAACTTTTTCTTTCATTTTAGTGGTCATCATTTATTCAGAATTTTAGGATATAACTCATTTTTTACCCACATAAAGTTAGGCTCAATCTTCAATATTTTTTCATAATATAACTTAGCCATAGCCTTGCGACCAGTAACTTCGTAGGCTTTAGCAATTGACGTTAATAAACTCAGGTAGTTCCAATTTTGCTGTGCAAAATTTTCATTCGACTCCATAAGCTTCTCAGTTTTAAGGTAATATTCTAATGCCAATGCCTTTGAGCCTCCAAAAATTGATGGCATGTGAAACTGACAATTTGCATATTGAAGATAACCAAACGGATTGTTATTATCGAGTTTAATTGCTTCAAGTGCCCAATCAATACTTTTGGTTCCAATAAAGGGCGCTTTCGCCTTGTTTAATCCAATTTCGTAGCCATTAAAAGCTGACTTATAGGCAACTAACTCAGATAGTTTATATTTCCTTTTTTCAAGTTTATCAATGTTGTTCAAGCCTTTAGCCATATATTTTTCGGCCAAATCTGTTTTTTTATTCCCAATACACCAGGCAATGTAGCCATACTGATAATTAACGAGTTCTAATATCGAATCATTTTTTTCACTTCTTGCCTGCTCCATTTTATCAATTGTACTTTTCCATAAAGCCATATCGCCATTCAAATAAGCATTGTAGATGTCGGCTTTAAACGAAGCTGATAAACTATTATATAATAGACAGAAAACAATTGTTAAGATGAAATATTTCGCCCTTTCCATTCGTACTTTTTATTGAATTTGCTAATTAATGCTTTAAACATGAATAAACCCATAGAAGCCTGCTGAGGGAAATGAAAAATTAAGTTCATCAACACATTTTGCTTGCTTACTATCGAAATAACAACTTTTGTAATGGCAACAATGAGCAGGTAAAATAACATATACCGAAAAGATAAACCAAACCAAACGAACAGAAACCCAAAGGTTGTAACGAGCCAAAACAAAATAGCAACAAGAAATGAACCACCAAAAAAGCTGATTACATTTTTTGAAAAGCCATTAACAGCTTCATTAAAACCGGTATACATTCTACATGATATCGATTCATTACCGGCCAAACAAGCAATTTTAACTTTCTGTTGTTTGAATAGACGGGCAATTGCAATATCCTCAACCTTATTGAGTTTCAATTTTTCGTGGGGCAAGTTTCTCTTATAAACTGTCGAATTAAAAAGCATAAACTGGCCATTAGCTGCCGATAACGAAGTGAATTTCGACTTCTTCACAAGAATTAATGGCAAAAGAGTTATCAAAACAGAGTTCATAACCGGCACAGTTGCCCATTCTCCTCTCGAAAGCATTTGCTGCTTCGGAAAGATTGAAAGTAAACCAAGATTGTTTTTCTTTACTGACAATAACGTTCGTAATATCAAATCTTTACCAACTCTAACATCAGCATCAAGAAACAAAAGATAGTCGCCTTTTGCTTGCTCGGCAAGTTTATGGCAAGCATAATTCTTTCCCAGCCAACCTTCTGGCAATCCAGTAGACTGAACAAGGCGTATTCGACTGTCTATTAAAGACATATCCGAAGTAATAGCGGCAGTACGGTCGGTTGATAAATCGTCGAAAACAATGATTTCAATGTTTCCGTAATCTTGTGAAAACAAGTCGCTTAAAATGTCCGAAATATGTTTTTCTTCGTTCCTAGCAGGGATTAAAACAGAAACTAAATCGGCGCAATTGTGATTGGCTTTTGGTAGCCTTTGAGAAAAAATCAGGTTTGAAAAGGCAACCATAAATCTGATAGCCGAAAAAATTAAAACAAAATACGCCAGGTAAATCATGCCTTTATATTTTTCTGTTTTTCAATGCATTGAAAATAAAAGTCGTTGAAACTTTTTTGGATAGAAGCAACATCAAAAGCTTGTTCTTGATACTCCTTAAAATTGAAATAGCAAGTTGGCTTAACATCTGAAAAATAGTCGACCAAATTAACCACAAAACAGATTTGTACCTGATCCTTGACTTTCATCAGAATATTCTCGATGCCCTTTTCGAAAACAACTGTGTTGTTATACAATGAGTTGATTTCACCCTGTGGAAAAATCAGCACCATGTTCCGATTATCATTAAGCAGTTCGACAGTATAATTTATTGACTCTATTATGCTGCGCGACTTTTTTTGAACAGAAAATCCACCGCAATAGTTTAAAAACCAGTGACTCCGAAGTTGATCTTCGAGCATCATAAAATGATATTTTCTGTTGAAATATTTTCTGTTGAAATATTCGTGCCAAAAACCGTCCCACCAACTTATATGATTGGATATTAGCAATATTGGCAAATTCCGATCTTCAATCTCTCCAATAAAGCGTATCGCTTTAAAATGTTTTTTCAGAATAAAATTGTTGTAGTGCTGAAAAAACGGATAGATGATCATATTGTGTTTTGCCTTCAACATTCTTTAATGAATTTGAAAAAGAGCAATAAAATGAGAAAAAATAAAAATTGACAGATATAGATTAAAGGTGCCAAAAAATTGCGAGTGTTGATATTAAACAACTTAACAAGCGAATGAAAAACAACTGCAATTAGAAACCAAGCTATATAATTTTGTATTGGAACCGAATTGCCGGTCCAACTCCACATATCGAAAACTGGTGCTACTTGCTCTGTTACAAGATCATAAATTATCATTGATGCCGAAGCCAAAAAGACTGACAGAATCGGCTTAATATTTAATTGAGACACAAGGCTTGATGATAAATAAATCATTAAAACCCAGTTTACACCCATCATTAAAGGCGTATTAAATAGCTTAATACCCAGCCCTTTTCCATACCAATATTCACCAAAAATAGCACCTGTATTGACACCTATTACCTCAACAAAAAAACCGGCTAAAAATATGATTGCAAAAACAACTATGGTTTTTAAATCGATCTTCTGTTCATGAAAAAGAAAAATTGCAAAAAATGAAAGCAACAGAGCTAAGGGAATTAACTTCAAAAATATAGGGAACGAGAAAGGCAAAACCATACCTGCCAAACCAATAACATAAAACGAGATAAAAAAAGATTTCACTTTCGATTCACGAGTCCGTAAACTCAATAATTTATCTATAATCTTGGCCGTCATAATGTTTCTTCTAACTCAAAAAATTAAACCAATTTCAATTTATAATCAACAGCTGCTTTCATGAAAAAATACATTTTATAACTTGTTGGCACATGTATACGTTTAGATAACAACTCATTAACCGACTTTCGTTGAATTCTTCGTAAAAGCTCCCGATAGTAATAATAAGCAATCAGAACCGCCAATTTCGAACGTTTAGGCAACAGTTTTATCCCGAAGTAAGCTGTCTCAAAATCTTTCTCAACAGCAGAAACCAGCAAATGTTTAACATCTTCATTTAACTCTTTCTCAACTAATTCCGGGAAGTAAAGCCGTCCTAACTCTTTAATGTCGGCGTTCAAATCGCGTAGAAAGTTAACTTTCTGAAATGCTGAGCCTAATTTCATTGCAGGGACTTCAAGCTGATTATATAAGTTCATGTTCCCATTACAAAAAACCCTAAGACACATTAAACCAACAACATCTGCCGAGCCATAAATATATTCGTCAATTTCAGATTGATTCCGATAATTAACTTTTTCGAGGTCAGATCTCATGCTCTTCAAGAAAGCCCTGACGTGTTCATCAGGAATGTTGTATTTTATTACAGTATGCTGAAAAGAATGAAGAACCGGATTCGTACTGATTCCCTGCTCAATTGCCTCGTAATAGTCAGCTTCAAATTTATCGAGCAAGTATCTCTTGTTATAATTATGAAAAGTGTCTACAATTTCGTCTGCAATCCTCACAAAACCATAAATATTGTAAATAGCCTCTTGCGTTTCTTTATCAAATAACCTTGTTGCAAAAGAGAAAGATGTGCTATAGGCATTCGTTATAAGTTTACTTGTTTTAAAAGAAGTCTGATCGTATAGGTTCATTGTTCAGGTTTTTGTCAAATGCCAAATTTATTATATCACTCTTAAAATTCGTTCTATTTTTTTAATAAATCATCAAAAGCAACAAACAAATCAGGAAATAAGAAGTTGTAGCCTGCGCTTTCAATTTTTTCTGATGAAATTTTGTTCCCCTCAAGAAGAACAACCGACATTTCGCCAAAAAAAGCTTTCATCAAAATAGAAGGGACTTTTAAATTCCAAAATGGCTTCTTTAAAACCTTGGCAATTAACCTAGTGAATTCATTATTTGTTGAAAACTGTGGTGCAACAGCATTATAAGCACCTTCAATCTTTATATCTTCAACTGCCTTTATATAAATATTGCACAAATCGTAGATATGAATCCATGGAATAAATTGACGACCACTGCCAATAACTGAGCCAAAGCCAAGCTTAACAGGAATAATCATCTTAGGCAAAGCTCCGCCTTTTGATGAAAGAACAACTCCAGTCCTCACTTTCACCGTTCTGATCCCAATCTTGCTAAATTCATCAGCCGATTCTTCCCATTTACGGCAAGTTTCACCAAGAAAATCGGAGGCAGGAGGATCGGTTTCAACAAACACCTTTTCAACCAAATTTGAGCCATAATAACCAACCGCAGAAGCCGAAATATAGGCCTTTAACCTTTTCTCGTCATCATTCGTCACAATTTCATAAATCTTCATTGCTGTATTAACCCGGCTATCAACAATTAGCTGCTTTCTTGCTTTAGACCAGCGTTTGGCACTAATATTGGCTCCAGCAAGATTTATAATGAAATCTGCAGCAAGAATTTGCTGCTTTTCAAACTCTTTCTGTTCTATTGTTGCAAAAGGGTAAGCCGAATATAATCTGTTTACAGCTTGCACATTATAGCCTTTGTTCTTCAGCAAGGGAACTAAAAGGCTACCAACAAGGCCTGTACTTCCAATAACAAGAATCGTTTCGTTTTTCACTTTTATTAGAATTGTGTTGATAAGACAATTTTCATCTAACTAAAATTTGTAAAGACAAGTTAAATGAATTTCAGAAATATTTTGAAACAGGAAGAGAAACAATAAAATAATCTGGGTGTAGAATATTGATAATCCAATACAAATCTTATTTTTACCTAGGAAAGAAAAAATTAGTTCATTTATGAGTATTCCTAATCTGTTTACAATGAAGCTACCTCGACGGTGGATTCTTCCTCTAATACTTTTAGGCGGAATAGGAACAGGATTAGGTGCCTACACAGTTTATATGTCGAGAGCCTATTCTTATCTTTCCGACGATCCTTCGGCCTGTGTAAACTGCCACATTATGACCCCCTATCACCACTCTTGGATGCATAGTCCTCACGCTAATTGGACCAACTGCAACGATTGCCATGTGCCTCATAGTTCAATGCTTGCAAAATATTATTTCAAAGCCAAGGATGGACTGTATCATTCGTATGTTTTTACGCTGCGGAATGAACCCATGGCCATAAGGCCACGCACAGAAAGTTACGAGGTAATCATGGACAACTGCATTAGATGCCACAGCCAGTTGAACCGTGAGTTTGTTAAAACAGGAATGATATCGTACACCCAAGCCCGCGAAAATGGCAAGGGGAAGGCCTGTTGGGACTGTCACCGCGATGTGCCACACGGTTCAATTAGCAGCCTTGCATCAAGCCCCAACGCCCCTTTAACTCCGATGCCTAAATCGCCTGTACCCGAATGGCTCAATAACCTTATGAAATAATAACTAATAACTGAAATATGATGAAAAAACTAATCGATACTATTCAAAAAAAGCCACTTTATGGCTGGTTACTTTTTGGTGCCATCTCGATAGGGATTTTTATCCTTGGGCTATTGGCAGCTTCAATTACAGAGCGCCGCGCCGAAATCGTTTCGGTTTTCAACAACAAAAAAGTGGAGATTATCGGAATTGAATCGCGCAACGAATTGTGGGGCAAGAATTATCCTCGAGAATATGAAACATGGAAACAAACAGAAGAGAGCGATTTCCGCAGCAAGCATTTGGGAAATGCCCCCGAAGATGTGCTGGAAGCCCGTCCTAATATGGTAATTCTTTGGGCCGGCTATGCTTTTTCTCGCGATTATTCAGCCCCACGCGGACACTGGTACGCCGTTAACGATGTTCGCAACACTCTAAGAACCGGAGCTCCCGGGTTAGACGAAAAAGAGCTGCAACCCTCAACCTGCTGGACCTGCAAAAGCCCCGACGTTCCCCGTTTGATGCAGGAAAAGGGAATTGAGGCCTTTTATCACGACAAATGGTCGAATTTTGGTAGCGAAATAGTCAACCCAATCGGGTGCGCCGATTGTCACGACCCCAAAACAATGAACCTCACAATCACCCGCCCAGCATTAATCGAAGCATTTGCCCGACAAGGAAAAGATATCAAAAATGCAAAAGCGCAAGAGATGAGATCGTTGGTTTGTGCTCAGTGCCATGTAGAATACTATTTCAAAGGCGATGGAAAATACCTTACTTTTCCTTGGGATAGTGGAACATCTATTGAGGCAATGGAAACTTACTACGACAATGTTCAACATGTCGATTTCGTTCATCAGCTAAGCAAAGCACCTATTCTGAAAGCACAGCATCCCGACTATGAATTATTCCTTATTGGTCCTCATGCAAAACGCGGATTGGCCTGTGCCGATTGCCACATGCCCTACAAAACCGAAGGAGGAATAAAATATAGTGACCACCATATTATGAGCCCGCTGAAGAACGTATCGAATACTTGCCAAACTTGCCACCACGATAGCGAAGAACAGTTGAAACAGTATGTGTACGAATATCAGGATAAGGCTTTGGAAATACGCAACCGTCTTGAAACCGAACTGGCCAAAACCCATTTAATGGCAGAACAGGCTTGGAAAGTTGGAGCAAGCGAAACGCAGATGAAAACAGCCCTGAACCTAATCCGTCAATCACAATGGCGCTGGGACTTTGCTGTAGCTTCGCACGGAGCTTCATTCCACGCTCCGGTTGAAACTCAAAGAATATTGGCACATGGTCTCGATCGGGCACTTACGGCCCAGCTCGAATTACAGAAAGTGCTCTTTCGATTGGGACACACCGAGGATATGACCTTCGCCGATATCAGTACAAAAGATAAAGCACAAGCATACATTGGTTTGAAAATGGACGAACTTCGAAATAATAAATCTGAATTTTTGAAGACCACCGTTCCTACCTGGATACAATCGGCCCGCGACAACAAACGGCTTCTTCAATAAGAGAATACGTTGAGAATGACAGTCGGTCGCAAAAAAAAGCTCTGGAATACTCCTTGGAATTATCCCGAAAGCTTTCTTGTTGTGTTTGCTCTGCTAATTGCTGGGTACGCATTGCAAATTAGCTTTGGAAATATCAATTTTCATCTTTACAGATGGCCTGTTAACGGTTTTCTGGGCGGATTACTCTTGTTTATAATTCTGGCATTGGGTATTTTATTTCAAAAAAATCATATTGTTCGCTGGTTTTCGGGAGTACATTTTGCAGTTAGTTTGATGAGTGCATTGCTCGTACATACCATAATTATGGGACTAACACCACAGATTAGTTCCTTATCTGTTCATGTTAGTTTAGTTTCAAATTTAGGATTGAACCAAATGACCTCGAGCTGGCCTTTTGTGTTGCTTTACGTTACCTTGTTACTCTCGTTGGGCACATTGTCGGTAAGACGCATGATTCCATTCCAATTGAACCAATACGCTTTTTATCTCAATCATTGGGGGTTATGGCTTGTTTTGTTCACAACAGGACTAGGTGCAGCCGATTTGAAACGCTATGTCATGTATGTTCAAGTTAAAGATGAAAATCCGGAATGGCGGGTTTACAATGAAAAAGAGGAAATGCTTGAACTCCCAATTGCGCTTTACCTCGATGAATTTATATTGGAACAATATGATCCGAAACTAACCATAATCGACAAGCAAACCGGGGAGATACTTCCACGAAAACTGCCTGAATTTATTCAGCTTGACCGTCCATCGGCAAGTGTAAATATATTGGAATGGCAAGTAGATGTTCTGAAATATCTTCCTCAAGCTGTTCCTGCCTTGGATGGCACTTACCAGGAATTGCCCATGCCAGGCTCGGCTCCTGCTGCCCGTGTAAAAATCACCCAAATTGCAACCGGCAAAACCGATAGTGCCTGGATCAGTTGTGGAAGTTTTGCACAATTATACTCGAAATATGACCTCGACAGCAGGCACAGTTTGGCAATGACTCTGCCTGAACCTAAGCGCTTTGCCTCGAAAGTGATCTTATACTCGAAATACGAAGAAAAAACCGATACCGCACTGATCGAAGTGAATAAACCACTTTCGCACCACGGCTGGATGATCTATCAGTATTCATACGATGAAAACGCAGGTAAAGCATCGGCATACAGCAGTTTTGAGCTGGTATACGACCCCTGGAAAAACTTTGTTTACTTGTCGTTCATTTTGGTAGCATTGGGAAGCATTGCACTCTTTCAACAACGAAAAACAAGAAAGGAGAACGTGAAATGATAGGATGGGATGAATTTCTCTATTTTGCTATCCCTTCGATGGGATTGTGGCTGGTTGCCATTCTTTTGATTCTTTTAAAAAAGCAGAGTCGTAGTTTTGAATTCGTGGCTATAGCGGGCATTGTAGTGTTTTTTTGTTACATTTTACTCTATTGGATAGCACTAGACCGCCCCCCTATGCGAACAATGGGGGAAACCCGTTTATGGTTCGCCTTTTTCATTTCAACTGTTGGCTACATAACCTATCGACTGTGGAGGTACTCATACATTTTTGCCTTTTATCTGGCAATAGCTATAGTATTTACATCAATCAACCTCTTTAAGCCCGAGATCCATTCCAAAGCCCTGATGCCCGCACTGCAAAGTTATTGGTTTGTTCCACACGTTACTGCATATATGCTTGCGTATGCAATGCTAGGAGCAGCAACAATCATGGGCATTTCTATGCTCATTCGGAAGAGCAGTTCCGATGCGCTAATGCTTAAGTCGGTCGATAAACTCGTTTTTATCGGATTCGGGCTTTTAATGCTGGGAATGTTAATGGGGGCAGTTTGGGCCAAGGATGCCTGGGGACATTATTGGTCGTGGGACCCAAAGGAAACATGGGCATTTATAACAATTTTGGCCTACCTTATCTACATTCACCTGCGGTTGCAACATTCACACCGAGATGTGTCGATATGGGTGCTTATACTGGCATTTGTATTGCTAATGATTACATGGAAGGGGGTAAACTATCTGCCCTCGGCAAAAAATAGCGTCCATGTTTATACTCAATCAAAATGAACAAAAAAGTTGGACTAAGTAGGGTCTGCTGAAAAACTCAGATTATCGCACATTTCAATCTAAATTGAGCGAATCGTACTGGATCAAAATATGAGATTGTTGTGGACTTTACGTATCTCCAACTTATGGAATACAATTTTATTCGTTT
>JACCEE010370248.1_pt1 | contig 11467 bp, 10 predicted proteins | sample 7449931 | NCBI WGS metagenome assembly JACCEE01 (sample SAMN15323457, study PRJNA562643) | freshwater metagenome | isolation source: river surface water | place: USA:Blue River Watershed | collected 2017-08-19 | reverse complement strand
TCAAACCGCAGCTTAATACTTCGGTTTTTTTTATTTCAAAAACTCTCTAAAATTATCAGTAGTTACAACCGTAAAACTTCCTTTATAATTATCTGAAAAAGTTTTGGATAGTTTTACTTTTTTAGCTTTCCATTTGAATTCATATGCATTAACCTCATCTGCAACGGTTTCTACATAATCTACTTCTTGCTGTTGGGTGGTACGCCAAAAATAAGGTTTCGCCATGCTGTTTTGGTAACTCAATACTTTCATTCGTTCTGGAATTAAAAAAGATCAAAAAGTTTTTATTGTAAAATTCATATTCAGCAGTTAATATTTTTTTTAATTCACTGATTATTATTTTTTTTAGTGATTACAATCACTGATTATTATGTTTTTAAGTGAATATATTATGCTTTTGAAATAAATAATTGCAACACAAACCCAAAAATTGGAATAGCCTCCACCCAAAACAAGGTGTAATATTTGGACCGATATTCATTGGCAAAAGCCAAAAAAAGAGCAGTAACTAAAATAAAAAAAAGAGAAAGTAAACTAAAGTTCCCATTCAAAAAATCCAAAGCTAAAAAAAGAACCAACAAGCCTAAACCTAGTTTCTTAGTTCTCTCCACTCCTATTTGCTGCGGTACGGTTTGTAATAAGGGATCATCGTCTTTTAAATCGACGATTTCAAAAATTAGGATGAGAACAAATACCAAAAGAAACCGCTGCAAACCATAAACAAACACCATAAAATCTAACGTAAAATCCCCTTCTAAAGCTGGCAAAAAAACAGTAGCCAGAGTCCAACACAAAGACACGATATAAATTTTAATGCCTTTCCAATTCCTGGCATTACTTCGATTAGGAAAAAAAGGCAAAGCATACAATAAAGTGAGTGCTACAATAAAAAAACCTCCTAATTGCGTTCTCCAACTCAATTGTAAAAAGCAGTAAAGCAATCCCAAAAAAATCAGTCCACTAAACCCAACGATTGCTTTTAATTCTTTTCGGATAGCATTTTTTCTCCTCCTAATTAAAGATTCATACTTAACAAAATTGTAAGCAAAAACAGTCCCTAAAAAAACAAATAATGCCAAAGAAAAAGGGGAAGAAAAAAATAACTGTTGTTGAGTAATACAAAACAAAGCCAAACAAGACAAGCTCACGTGAATACTGCCATTGATGTAAAAACGAAATAAATGTCTGAAAATCTTCATTAAACAAAATTAATCAATTGTAAACAAATCACGTCTTTAGTTGAAAAATCAATAAAAAATACCCAACAAAATACGTCTTGAATTATTAATAATACTTATTTTTGCACCACAAAAAAACAACACCTACTATTTTAATTCAAAAAAGTCTGATGATTGTATAATCAAAAGTAATCCAAAACATTACACTACAGACCAATTTGTTTTAGAATATAAAAAAAATACTATTTAGTACAAATGAGAACAGATGCTTTTGCTTTAAGACACATTGGTCCAAGAGAGAATGACCTTCAACACATGTTGAAAACCATTGGAGTTGATTCTATAGAACGACTCGTTTATGAAACCCTTCCAGATGACATTCGTCTAAAAGCACCACTGCAATTGGATCCCGCAATGACAGAATATGAATTTGCGAATCACATTCAAGAATTAGGTAATAAAAATAAAGTTTTCCAAACTTATATTGGTTTAGGCTACCATCAAGCAATCGTTCCTGCTGTTATTCAAAGAAATATTTTTGAAAATCCAGGATGGTACACCGCTTACACACCTTATCAAGCCGAAATCGCGCAAGGTCGTTTAGAAGCAATTTTGAACTTCCAAACGATGGTTATCGAATTAACTGGAATGGAAATTGCCAATGCTTCACTTCTTGACGAAGGTACCGCAGCGGCTGAGGCTATGGCGTTACTTTTTGATGTAAGAACCCGCGATCAAAAGAAAAACAATACCAACAAATTCTTCGTTTCTGAAGAAATTTTACCACAGACGTTATCGGTTTTGCAAACACGTTCTACACCAATCGGAATCGAATTGGTAGTTGGTAACCACGAAACTTTTGAATTTTCAGAAGAGTTTTTCGGTGCGATGTTGCAATATCCAGGTAAATTCGGTCAAGTATATGACTATTCACAATTTATTTCAAAAGCTGCAGCTAACGAAATCAAAGTAGCCGTTGCAGCTGATATTTTGAGTTTAACAAAATTGACTCCTCCAGGCGAAATGGGAGCAGCTGTAGTGATTGGTACTACACAACGTTTCGGAATCCCATTAGGATATGGTGGACCTCACGCAGCGTATTTTGCTACCAAAAACGAATACAAACGCTCTATGCCAGGCCGTATTATCGGAGTAACTATTGACGCGAACGGAAATAGAGCATTGAGAATGGCTTTAGGAACTCGCGAACAACACATCAAACGTGAAAAAGCTACCTCAAATATTTGTACAGCACAAGTATTATTGTCTGTAATGGCAGGTATGTATGCAGTGTACCACGGACCTAAAGGTTTACGCTATATCGCTAATAAAGTACACGCCGTGGCTGCAACAACAGCTAACGAATTGACTAAATTAGGATACGAGCAAACCAACAGCGCTTTCTTCGATACTATTGTAGTGAAAGCTGATGCTCAAAAAATAAAAGTAGTAGCAGAACAAAACAAAATCAACTTTTTCTACATCGACGAAGCAACAGTTTCTATTGCATTCAACGAAACTACTAGCATCGAAGACGTAACCAAAATTGTTAGCATTTTCGCTGCTGCAAAAGGAACTCAAGCTCCTGAAATTACTGAATTAACAGTAACCAACCACTTCCCAGAAGAATTGAACAGAACGTCTTCGTTTTTACAACACGATGTTTTCAATAAATACCATTCTGAATCAGCAATGATGCGTTACATCAAAATGCTAGAGCGTAAAGATTTATCATTGAACCATTCGATGATTTCCTTAGGTTCTTGTACAATGAAATTGAACGCAGCTTCTGAAATGTTACCTTTAAGTAACCCACAATGGAACAACATTCATCCTTTTGCTCCACTAGACCAAGCGCAAGGATACCAAGAAATGTTGCGCAAATTAGAACAACAATTGAATGTAATCACAGGATTTGCGGGTACTACTTTGCAACCTAACTCTGGAGCGCAAGGAGAATATGCAGGATTAATGGTGATTCGTGCGTACCACCAATCTCGTGGAGATCACCACAGAAATGTTGCCCTTATTCCTTCATCTGCTCATGGTACGAATCCTGCATCGGCAGCAATGGCAGGGATGAAAATCGTGGTAACCAAAACTTTAGAAAACGGAAATATAGATGTAGAAGATTTACGTGAAAAAGCGATTCTTCACAAAGACAACCTTTCTTGCTTGATGGTTACTTATCCATCTACTCACGGGGTATTCGAAAGTGCTATTCAAGAAATCACCAAAATCATTCACGACAACGGTGGTCAAGTATATATGGACGGAGCAAATATGAACGCTCAAGTAGGTTTAACCAATCCAGCAACTATTGGAGCGGATGTTTGCCACTTGAACTTACACAAAACCTTCGCTATTCCTCACGGTGGTGGTGGACCAGGTGTTGGACCAATTTGTGTAGCTCCTCAATTGGTTCCATTTTTACCAACAAACCCAGTAATTCCAACAGGAGGAGAAAATGCAATTACTGCTATTTCTGCTGCTCCATGGGGATCTGCTTTAGTTTGCCTAATTTCTTACGGATACATTTCAATGTTAGGCGCTGAGGGATTAAAATCAGCTACTGAACACGCTATTTTAAATGCCAACTACATCAAAGAAAAATTGAACGGTCACTATGACACGTTATATTCTGGTGAAATGGGTCGTGCAGCACACGAAATGATTTTGGAATGTCGTCCTTTCAAACAAAAAGGAATCGAAGTAACGGATATCGCTAAACGTTTGATGGATTATGGTTTCCATGCTCCAACCGTTTCTTTCCCAGTAGCAGGTACCTTAATGATCGAACCAACCGAAAGTGAAAACTTAGAAGAATTGGATCGTTTCTGTGATGCTATGATTTCCATCCGAAAAGAAATCGAAGCAGCAACTATCGAGGACAGTAATAATGTATTGAAAAATTCACCTCATACTTTAGCAATGCTAACAGCTGAAACTTGGGATTTCCCATATAGCAGAGAACAAGCTACTTTCCCATTGGATTACATCGCTGAAAACAAATTCTGGCCTACCGTTCGCAGAGCAGATGACGCTTACGGAGATAGAAACCTAGTTTGTAGCTGTGCGCCTATTGAAGCATATATGGAAAGTTAAGAATTACAATTTTACAACTATAAAGCCCGACATAATTTTATTTGTCGGGCTTTTCTTTTTTTAAATAAAAATAGTACCTAAAATCAAAAAAACTTGAAATCTCCAATTTCAATCGATTGAAATTTTGAAAAATGGCAAAATTCATTAAAAAATAAACAATAATTCGACAAAAAAAATGTTATTTGATAATTATATGCATGCATAGTAAATTTTATTGCTCGAATTATTTATTAATGCTTAATTTAGCTTAGATTATACCAAAAATACCCTGATGAAAATACAAATAACCGGAATTGGGAGCTACATTCCAGCCCTAAAAATTCACAACACCGACTTTGACAAACATGTCTTTTTAAACGAAGACGGGTCTGCCTTTGCGTATCCTAATGATGTAGTGATTAGCAAATTCAAAGGAATTACAGGCATAGAACAACGCCGTTACGCGGAGGACCACTTGAATTCCTCTGACTTAGCCTTTTTTGCCTCAGAAAAAGCTATTGAAGACGCAAAAATAGACCCCGAAACCATTGACTACATTATCTATGCCCACAACTTTGGTGATGTCAATCACGGAACCATTCAGACAGATACTTTACCAAGTTTAGCGACAAGAGTAAAAAACAAATTGCAAATTAAGAATCCAAAATGTGTGGCTTACGACATACTTTTTGGTTGCCCAGGATGGATTGAAGGCGTGCTACAAGCCAATGCTTTTATTACTTCTGGAATGGCCAAACGTTGTTTAGTTATTGGAGCCGAAACCTTATCAAGAGTAGTAGACGCACACGACAGAGACTCTATGATTTATGCAGATGGTGCTGGAGCAGCGATTATCGAAGGCTCAGATTCAGAAACAGGTATGCTCTCTTACGAAAGCGGTACTTTTGCCATAGACGAAGCCAATTATCTGTTTTTCGGAAAATCATACAACCAAGATTTGAATCCAAACACACGCTATATCAAAATGTATGGCCGTAAAATATACGAATTTGCCCTAAGCAAAGTTCCTGCCGCCATGAAAAGTTGTTTGGACAAAAGCGGTATCGAAATCAATCAAGTCAAAAAAATATTGATTCATCAGGCCAATGAAAAAATGGACGAAGCCATCATCCATCGTTTCTACAAACTCTATGGACAAACTCCGCCTAAAGACATTATGCCAATGAGCATTAACGAACTCGGGAACAGTAGCGTAGCCACCGTACCAACACTATACGACTTATTGACGAAAGGCCAAATCGAAAACCACGAAATCCACAAAGGAGACGTCATCATGTTTGCCTCAGTTGGTGCCGGAATGAATGTCAATGCCTTTGTATATCGCTACTAGCAGTACTTAGTGACTAGTCCTAAGTCCCTAGCTCAAATTGTGATAATCAATAATCACTATGGACTAATCACTATTTTTCAGGAGCAAATCCAGCTATCCACTACAAGTCCTCGCCCTGGAGTTTATTTTTACAAGGCGCCTCAAGAGCTTCTTTTAGTCGCTTTGATGCACCAGCAAAAATTAAACCCCAGTGCTGTGGGCTTTTCGTTTCTATCTGGGCTAAACAACGCAGGACATTCATTTAAAAAAAGCAGCCACGAATACACAAATCACTTGAACAATTTCTTGAAATAGATTGTAAATTTCTTAATACGATAGTATGAATTTGTGAAATCAAAACGCGTTCAAATTTGTGCTGCATTAGTGTAATTTGTGGCAAAATAGTTAAAAGATAACACCCTATTTACAATGCCTTCAAAACACATATAATTTGTATATTTGCGCCTTGTTTCCAAAAGGTCAACACCCATTACTATGTACGAAAAAACATTTCCCAATAAACGATTCAAGCATACTTTAGAATTTTTACAAAAACACATTACTACCCAAGAAACCATTTTTGATTTAGGTGTTCCCAACCCATTCTCAAAAATTATGGAAGAAAATGGATATACCGTAAAAAACACCATTGGCGAGGATTTAGACAACAATCAAAACGCCTTACAATCTGAAGACTATACGGTTTTTACTGCCTTCGAAATCTTTGAACATTTATTGAATCCTTATACTGTTTTACAAAATGTAAAATGCGACAAATTATTAATTTCAATCCCCCTTCGTTTATGGTTTTCACCTGCTTATCGTAGCAAAACTGATATGTGGGACAGACATTACCACGAATTTGAAGATTGGCAATTGGACTGGTTATTAGAAAAAACAGGCTGGAAAATTATCGCAAGAGAAAAATTCACACATCCCGTAAAAAAAATAGGATTCCGTCCGCTATTGCGTTTTTTTACACCAAGATATTATATTGTTTACGCTGAACGAGCCTAAAAACAAATCACAAAAATGAAATTCCAATTTCCAATTTTGGACTCATCCAATCATTTGGAATTTGGAATTTTAAAATTTTGGAATTTTATTTTTTATGAAATACTACATCGTCATACCGTCTTATAACGAAGAAGCTTTAATTGGTTTGACACTGCAATCACTGATTTCGCAAACTGTTTTGCCTTCAAAAATTGTGGTGGTAAATGACAATTCAACAGATAGAACTGCTGAAGTTGTATTGGAATTTGCTAAGAACAATCCATACATAAATTTGGTCAACAAATCATCAGAAAACATACATCTACCGGGAAGTAAAGTCATTCAAGCTTTTGAAAAAGGATTCGAAACCTTGGATGACAACTATGATTTAATTGTAAAAATTGATGCCGATTTAATATTTCCTACCAATTATTTCGAAACCATAATTAAACATTTTCAATCCGATGAACGCATTGGAATGGTGGGTGGTTTTTGCTACATCGAAAAAAATGGGGAGTGGATATTAGAAAATTTAACCGATAAAGACCATATTCGTGGTGCGCTAAAAGCATACAGAAAAGAAACTTTCCAACAAATTGGTGGGCTAAAACCGGCTATGGGTTGGGATACTGTAGACGAGTTGTTGTGCAAATTTTACAATTGGAAAGTAGTCACCGACGAAAGTCTGCATGTAAAACACCTCAAACCAACTGGCGCAAGCTACAATAAAGCCGCTCGATACAAACAAGGCGAAGCTTTTTACAGTTTGGGATATGGATTTATCATCACGGCTATTTCATCATTAAAATTGGCAATGCGAAAAGGGAAACCTCTTCTATTTATAGATTACATAATGGGTTTTTGGAAAGCAAAATCATCCGGAAAACCTTTATTTGTAACAGCGGAACAAGCTAAATTTTTTAGAAACTACCGTTGGAAAAAAATGAAAGAAAAACTGTTTTAACAAGCAGTTGAAAACTAATTACTATTTTTGGTACTATTTTACAACCTATGATGCTAATTCGCTACATATCACAAATCGGAAAATACTTTCTGATGATTAAAGAAATCTTTATCAAACAAACCAAATGGTCTGTAATGAAGAATCTTATTTTTAAAGAAATCGACGACCTGATCATTAACTCGTTGGGAATCGTTTGTTTCATTTCATTTTTCGTTGGTGGCGTAGTTTCTATCCAAACTGCATTGAACTTAACCAATCCGTTAATTCCAACTTATTTAATTGGTTTTGCCACAAGACAATCGGTAATATTAGAGTTTGCACCAACATTTATTTCAGTAATTATGGCTGGAAAAATGGGTTCTTTTATTACATCGAGTATTGGCACTATGCGTGTAACAGAACAAATTGATGCGTTAGAAGTTATGGGGGTAAATTCTTTGAACTATCTCGTTTTTCCAAAAATAATCGCCTTGCTAATGTATCCTTTTTTGATTGGTATTAGTATGTTTTTAGGCGTTTTTGGCGGTTGGATGGCTGCAGTTTATGGTGGGTTTACTTCAAGCGAAAGCTTTATTACTGGAGTACAATTGGATTTTATTCCTTTTCACATTACTTATGCCTTTATCAAAACTATCATTTTTGCGATGCTTTTGGCCACAATTCCATCGTTTCACGGCTATTACATGAAAGGCGGCGCACTCGAAGTAGGTAAAGCAAGTACGGTTTCCTTTGTATGGACATCTGTATGCATCATCACATCAAACTATATTTTAACTCAATTATTACTTGGCGCATGATCGAAATCAAAAACATAGAAAAATCATTTGGCGACAGTAAAGTTTTAAAGGGAGTATCTTGCCTTTTTGAAGCGGGCAAAACCAACTTAATCATTGGTCAGAGTGGTTCTGGAAAAACCGTTTTATTAAAAAGTCTTTTGGGAATTCATTATCCTGAAAAAGGAACTATTTCTTTTGATGGTAGAATTTACTCCGAATTATTGCCTGAAGAAAAGAGGGAATTACGAACAGAAATCGGAATGGTTTTTCAAGGTAGTGCTTTGTTTGACTCTATGACTGTTGCTGAGAACGTAGCCTTCCCTTTACAAATGTTTACACACAATACTCCTTCAGAAACGAAAGACCGTGTAGATTTTGTTTTAAAAAGAGTTAACTTGATTGATGCTCATAAAAAATTGCCTTCAGAAATATCTGGTGGAATGCAAAAAAGAGTCGCTATCGCTCGTGCAATAGTAAATAACCCTAAGTATTTATTTTGTGATGAACCCAACTCAGGATTAGACCCTTATACTTCTACTGTAATTGATAATTTGATTAAAGAAATTACTGAGGAATATAATATTACTACCGTAGTTAATACCCATGATATGAATTCTGTGATGGAAATTGGAGAAAATATCCTCTTCCTGAAAAACGGAATCAAAGAATGGCAAGGTACCAAAGAAGAAATATTCAGAACTGATAACGAAGCCATCGTGGACTTTGTATACTCTTCTAACTTATTCAAAAAGGTAAGAGAAGCTTATTTAAAAGGATAAAAAAAGGCTTGATTTTTAATAATCAAGCCTTTTTTTACTTCTTTAATTTATTGGCAATCAATTTTATGTCTTGTTCTTTACTTTTTGGATAAATCAACAATACATCTTCTTTATCTACAATAATAAAATCATGTAATCCATCAATGACTACTAGTTTTTTAGCAGCAGTACGGATAATATTATTTGAAGCATTTTCTAAAATCACCGTTGCATTTACCACTGCATTATCTTGTTTGTCTTTGGGTAACTTATCATACAATGACCCCCAAGTCCCTAAATCATTCCAATCGAAAGTAGCTGATAAAACAAAAGTATTTTTAGCTTTTTCCATAATGGCATAATCTATTGAAATGTTTTCTGCCAATGGATAATATTCTTTTATAAAATCATTCTCAGAAGCAGTATTATAACTACTGTACCCCTGCATAAAATGAGCTAACATTGCTGGTTGATAAGCTTCGAAAGCTTTTAGAATAGAAGGAATACTCCAAATAAAAATCCCTGCATTCCATAGAAAATTACGACTTTGAATAAACTTTCTGGCAGTCGGATAATCAGGTTTTTCACGAAACTGTACTACTTTTTTAATAGGTCTACTATCCAATTTATCATATTCAATATAACCATAACCTGTGTTAGGAAAAGTAGGCAAAATCCCCAAAGTCATTAGCGTTTCTTCTCTTTCGCATAAATCAAAAGAAAGCTGCAAATTGGCTACAAATTGTACTTCGTCCTCAATCCAATGGTCACTTGGAGCAACAACAACAACGGCGTTAGGATTCAGTTTTTTGATTTTTAGCGAAGCGAATAGAATACAAGGAGCCGTATTTCTCATGGCAGGTTCTAGAACAATCTGTTCTTGACTCACCATAGGTAATTGCTCAAGTACAATAGCATTGTATGCTTCATTAGTAAGAATCAGTATGTTTTCTTTTGGAATTAACTGCGACAATCGACTAAATGTCTTTTGAATTAACGTCTCTCCAGTCCCCAACATATCGTGAAATTGTTTTGGAAACTCTGTGGTACTTACTGGCCAAAAACGAGAGCCTACTCCTCCAGCCATCAAGATGGCATAATAATTTTTATTCATGGTATTTTATGTCTTTTAGCACGGTTCCCGTGTGCTATTTAGTTGTTTTAATGAGGCAATAATTCGACTTCGGCATTGGGATTAAATAAATACATCCGATTGGAACTAATTTCAACACATTCGTAACGCTTTGTTCTAAGTGCTCCTTTTTTAAAAATTTTCCCGTTATGAATTCTAAAAACACTTCCATAAGGAATCTCAAAGATATAGCTTTTATCGTTTTGTTGGTCAAACTGTTTTAGAGCCAAGGCCAAAGTAGCGTCTGTATCACTACTCGCAGCGGGATTCTTAAAGTGTCGGGCTAATAATGGCAATAGATGATTGGGGAAAATCTCAGGTCTAATGAACGGAACCATCAATCGCTGAAAAGTATATTTCCATTCTGCGCCATGGGGTTTAATGTTGCGTCCAAATTTTTCAAAAGCTACCAAATGAGCAATCTCATGGATTAACGTAATCAAAAATCGGTATTTATTCAGACTAGCATTTACGGTGATTTCATGCTTGCCGCTCATTCCCTTGCGATAATCTCCGTGGCGAGTGACACGCTCATTCACAATTTTTAAATGTACTTGATTCGCAACAATCAGTTCGAAAACTGGCTTTACGGCGTGTTCAGGCAAATATTTTAAAAGGGTATCGCTCATATTAGTTCCCCCTTTTGGGGGCTAGGGGGCTAAGGATTACTTGTAGTGACTTGCAATACTTTTCCGTTATAGTATTTATTTCCGGTAAGCGTAAAGTCGAAAATGTATTGAGCCATTTCAGCAGCCGAAAGTGGGGCTTGATACCCAGGAAAAGCTTCTTCAAGCATTTCAGTTTGAACGGCACCTAGCGCTAATACGTTAAAAGCAATACCTTGCTCTTTATATTCCTCAGCCAATAATTCTGATAAAGTAATTACTGCTCCTTTGCTTGAACTGTAAGCCGCTAAACCTGCAAATTTTAAACTGCCCTGAACGCCTCCCATAGAACTAATCGTTACTACGTGGCTTCCTTTTTGCAGATAAGGCAAAACGATTCGCGTAAGATTTGCTACTCCAAAAACATTGACTCTATAAATGGCTTCAAAATCGGCTTGAGTGATGGTCGCAAAAGGTTTATTCAATAAAGCGCCAGCGTTGTGTATAATGGCATCCACATTTTTCCAGCTGCTATCGAGAAAATCTGTTACTTGATACAAATCCTCTTCGGTAGATAAATCGATAGACAAACAAGTAATATTTTCGTTTTCGATTAGCGCTTGAGGTGTTTTTCTAGAAATGGC
>JACCEE010127859.1_pt1 | contig 11468 bp, 12 predicted proteins | sample 7449931 | NCBI WGS metagenome assembly JACCEE01 (sample SAMN15323457, study PRJNA562643) | freshwater metagenome | isolation source: river surface water | place: USA:Blue River Watershed | collected 2017-08-19 | reverse complement strand
TTTCACATGACCTGGTGCCCCCTTCGCCACCCTTTTTCTCCATTCAACCCACCACACACTTCACGCCCATGAGACTCCAAGGCAAAACCATTCTTGTCACCGCCGCTGGTCAGGGTATTGGCCAGGCTGCGGCCCTGGCCATGGCCGCGGAGGGCGCCCACGTGGTCGCCACCGACGTCAAGGCCGCTTTGCTGGCGTCTTACCAGGGCGTGGCCAATGTCACGACGGCGGTACTCGATGTGATGGACAAGACCGCGATTGCTCGTCAGGTGGCCTCCATGGAACGAATCGATGCGGTGTTCAATTGCGCCGGGTATGTCCACAACGGCACCATTCTGGACGCCACCGATGACGATTGGAACTTCGCGTTCAACCTCAACGCCCGCTCACAGTTCTGGATGATCCAGCAAGTGATCCCGCGCATGCTCGCCCAAGGCGGCGGCAGCATCATCAACATGGCCAGCGTGTGTTCCAGCGTGCGCGGATTGCCCAATCGCTTCATCTATGGCAGCAGCAAAGCGGCTGTCATTGGCCTCACCAAGAGTGTGGCGGCCGACTACGTGGCCAAGGGCATCCGCTGCAACTGCATCTGTCCCGGCACCGTGGACACGCCCTCCCTCGGGGACCGCATCAACAGTTATGCCGATCCGGTCGAGGCCCGCAAGAACTTCATCGCCCGCCAACCTATGGGCCGTTTGGCCCAGGCCCACGAAATTGCACCCATCATCGTGTACCTGGCTTCGGACGAGTCACAATTCGCCACCGGCAACGCCTTCATGGTGGACGGCGGCATGACCATCTGAAAGACACCCTATGAATCAACTCGACATGCAAGGGCGCCACGGCGTCATCACCGGAGGCGCCACGGGTCTGGGCTTTGCCATTGCACAGCGCATGATTGCGTCGGGCGCACGCGTCACCTTGTGGGACCGTGACATTGGCGGCATGGGCAGCGCCGCGGAGAAACTCAAGCAGCAATTTCCTGGTGCAGTCGTCGCCTGCGTGCCGGTCGACGTGTCGCAACACGACTCGGTATCCCAGGCCACGAGCCAGACGCTGGCCATCGCACCGGTCGACGCACTGGTCTGCTGCGCGGGCATCACCGGCCCCAACACCAAGGTGTGGGACTACCCGGTGGACGCCTGGCAACAGGTGATGAACGTCAACATCAATGGCGTGTTCCTGTGCTGCCGCGAGTTGGCACCGCACATGCGCGAGCGCAACTACGGCCGCATCGTCAACATCGCCTCCGTGGCCGGCAAGGACGGCAACCCCAATGCCAGCGCCTACAGCACCAGCAAGGCCGCGGTCATCGGATTCACCAAATCCCTGGGCAAAGAACTCGCCGACACCGAGGTTCGAGTCAACTGCGTGACGCCAGCGGCTGTGAAGACCGCCATCTTTGATCAAATGACACCGGAGCACATCCAGTTCATGCTGAGCAAGATTCCCATGGGTCGCTTCGGCCAACCCGAGGAAATCGCTGCCATGGTGACCTGGCTGTGCACCGAGGATTGTTCCTTCTCAACCGCTGCCGTGTTTGACCTCTCGGGTGGCCGCGCCACCTATTGAGCGTCAACGCCACTGGTCAGATCCATCCACGACCCATTCGTTCCACACTTCAACCCGAGGCAATACCCCATGAAACTCGTTCGTTATGGCAAACCCGGCCAGGAAAAACCTGGTCTGATCGATGCACAAGGCCAGCTGCGTGATCTGAGCAAGGTCATCAAGGACGTCAGCCCTGACCAACTCAGCGACAAGGCCCTGGCCAAACTGCGCAAGCTCAAGACAGACAAGCTTCCGCTGGTCAAAGGCAAGCCCCGCATGGGTTGCCCCATCAGCCACATCAGCAAGTTCGTGGCCATTGGCCTGAACTATGCGGACCATGCCGCCGAAGCCGGCATGCCGATCCCCAAAGAGCCGATCGTGTTCCTGAAGGCCAACAACAGCATTCAAGGCCCCGACGACAACGTCATGCTGCCCAAGGGTTCTGTGAAGAGCGACTGGGAAGTGGAGCTGGGCATCGTGATTGGCACCGAAGCGCGTTATGTGTCGCAAAAAGACGCCCTGAATTACGTGGCCGGTTATTGCGTGGTCAACGATGTGAGCGAGCGCGAGTACCAACTCGAGCGCGGCGGCAGCTGGGACAAGGGCAAGGGTTGCGACACCTTCGGCCCGATCGGCCCCTGGATGGTCACCCGTGACGAGGTGCCCAATCCGCAGAAACTGCACATGTGGCTGGACCACAACGGTCAGCGCATGCAAGACGGCAACACCAAGACCATGATCTTCGGGGTGGCCAAGCTGGTGAGCTATGTCAGCCAGTTCATGACGCTGAACCCGGGTGACGTCATCACCACTGGCACGCCTCCCGGCGTGGGCATGGGTGTGAAGAAAAACGGCAAACCCGCGCCGGTCTTTCTCAAGGCTGGCGACACCATGGCGTTGGGCATCGAAGGCCTGGGTGTGCAACAGCAAAAAGTGGTGGCGTTCAAGCGCTGAGTCAGCGCGCCACCTTGACCACGGCGCGATCTGGCCGTGGTCGTCGCACGCGGTGTTGCCGCCTGGTCAGTTCAGCGCTGGCGGGTGGCAGCGCCGCTTTACTTGGTGGCAGGTTTTTTCGCTGCGGTCTTGGCGGTCGACGTCGATCGCGAGCGAACTGCGCGAGTTGAAGTCGTCTTGCTGGACGCCTTGCTGCTAGCCTTGCTCGGCGACTTCGACGCCGTCTTGCTAGCGGGCTTGGCCGCCGGTTTTCTGTCGGCTTTGAGCTGCGCCTCCAGTGCCGCGACACGGGCCTCCAGTGCCGCCAGTGCCTCGGCCTGCGGAACGCCCATGCGGGTCAAGGCCTTGGCCACGCGCTCTTCAAAAATGGATTCAAGTCGGTCCCACTGCCCGGTCGCCTTCTGACCCAACACCGAGGCTTGCTGGGTGAACTGCTGGGCCATCGACGTCATCTTCTCGGTGGCCTCGGCGATCTTGGCTTCTGCCGCCTTTTGTGCGTTGCGCTGCAGGTTCACGCCGTCATCGACCAGCGTCTGGAACATCTTGCCGCCTTCTTGCTGGGCCTTGGAAAAAGCGCCCAAGCCGGCCAGCCAGATTTCCTGGGCCTGCGCCTTGACGTTGTCTCCCATGTCGGGAGGCATTTGAAATGGAAAGGGGTTGCGTGCGGCCATGGTGATCTCCTCGTGGACCTGTGGGTCAGGCTTCAGGTCGTGACTGTAGCCCGCCAGGCACAGCTTGTTTAGAAAACGGCCCCTAAAGCGGGCTCACGTCTTGGCCAGCCACTTCTCCACCACCTTGACCCACAAGGTGCCGCCCAGGGGGATCAGCTCATCATTGAAGTCGTAGCTGGGGTTGTGCAACACACAGGGCCCTTCGGCATGACCGGTCTCGCGGTGCTGACCATCGCCATTGCCAATGAAGGCATAGGCGCCCGGCACCGCTTGCAGCATGTAGGAAAAGTCCTCGGCTCCCATGGTCTGCTCCTGGGGCTTGACGTTCTCGGGGCCCACCAGGTCGGCCATCACGCCACGCAAGAACTCGGTCTCTGCGGCGTGGTTGAAGGTGGCCGGGTAGTTGCGTCGGAAGTGGAATTCGCAGGTGGCGTCATGCGCGGCGCTGATGTGCTCGGCGATTTGCTGCATGCGGCGCTCCACCATGTCCAGCACCTCGACGGTGAAGGTCCGCACCGTGCCCTGCAGTTCGCAGTAATCGGGAATCACATTGGTGGCCTCGCCCGCATGAATCATGGTCACCGAAATCACGCCGGCATCCACCGGCTTTTTGTTGCGCGTGATGATGGTTTGAAACGCCTGCACCATCTGACAGGCGATGGGCACGGGATCGATGCCGTTGTGGGGCAACGCGGCATGGCCGCCCTTGCCTCGGATGACGATGCGGAATTCGTTGCTCGAGGCCATCACCGGACCCGGGCTCACACAAAACTGCCCGACTTGCATGCCGGGCCAGTTGTGCACCCCGAAGACTGCCTGAACCGGGAACTTCTCGAACAAGCCGTCCTTGATCATTTCACGCGCACCGCCGCCGCCTTCCTCCGCGGGCTGGAAGACGAAATACACCGTGCCGTCGAAGTTGCGGTGCTGCGCCAGGTGTTGGGCAGCGGCCAGCAGCATGGCCACATGGCCGTCATGACCACAGGCGTGCATCTTGCCGGGGTGTCGACTGGCGTGCTCAAAGGTGTTGAACTCCTGCATGGGCAAGGCATCCATGTCGGCGCGCAACGCAAGGGCACGGTCACTGGTGCCATTTTTCAGGATGCCGACCACGCCCGTGGTGCCCATGCCGCGGTGCACTGGGATGCCCCATTCGGTGAGCTTGCTGGCCACCAGGTCGGCGGTGCGGTTTTCTTGAAAACACAGCTCGGGGTGGGCGTGGATGTCACGCCGCACCGCCATGATGCTGGCCGCCTGGGTCACGATGGAGTCGAGTACTTTCATGTGTCCAGTCTAGCCGTTAGCACCCCCCTTTGTCATCTGGCCTCGCAAGCGGCCTCGGCGTGTGCGGGGCGGTTGCAGGCCTCGGGAATACCCTTGCAATTAACCAACCGATCGGTCGGTTAATTGGCTATACTGTGGGCCAGATAGCGTATCCCCGATGCCCCTCTGCGCGCCCCAGACCGTCCCGCCTGGACGGGTGGCGGCGTGCCTTTTCAAGGAGATTGCATGTACACCCAAGCCCTGGATTTGCCGCCCGCGCCAGACGACAAAGGCAGCGTGCGTCTGGCACATGCGGCGCCCGATCAAGCCGATTTGCAGGCCGCCTTTGACCGGCGCATTGATGCCGACGGTCGTATCGAGCCACAAGACTGGATGCCCGAGGCCTACCGCAAGACGCTGGTGCGGCAGATCAGCCAGCACGCGCACTCTGAAATCGTGGGTATGCTGCCCGAGGGCAACTGGATCAGCCGGGCCCCCTCGCTCAAGCGCAAGACCATCTTGATCGCCAAGGTGCAGGATGAAGCGGGACATGGTCTCTACCTGTACAGCGCCGCCGAAACCCTGGGCACCAGCCGCGACGAGATGCTGGCCGCCCTGCACAGCGGCAAGGCCAAGTACAGCTCCATCTTCAACTACCCCACCCTGAACTGGGCCGATGTGGGCGTGATCGGCTGGCTGGTGGATGGCGCCGCCATCATGAACCAGATCCCGCTGTGCCGCTGCTCCTACGGACCCTATGCACGTGCCATGGTGCGCGTGTGCAAGGAAGAGTCGTTCCACCAGCGTCAGGGCTACGAAGCCTTGCTGTCCATGATGAAGGGCACCGCCGAGCAGCGCGCCCTGGTGCAAGACGCCGTCAACCGTTGGTGGTGGAAGTGTCTGGCCATGTTTGGCCCGCCCGACGACCAAAGCCCCAACAGCGCACAAGGCATGCGTTGGGGCATCAAGCGCATCAGCAACGATGAATTGCGGCAAAAGTTTGTGGACGCCACCGTGCCGCAAGCCGAGTTGCTGGGCGTGACCCTGCCCGACCCCGATCTGAAGTGGAACGAAGCGCGCCAGCACTATGACTACGGGGCCATCGACTGGGACGAGTTCTGGGCCACCGTGAACGGCAACGGCCCCTGCAACAAGGAGCGCCTGGCCACCCGCGTCAAGGCCTGGAATGACGGCCAATGGCTGCGGGATGCCGCCTTGGCACATGCCCGCAAAGAGACACAACGCACGCTACAGGAGGCCGCATGAGCACCCCCACCGCCAAGACGGCCCCCCCCGCCCTCAAGGAGTGGCCCTTGTGGGAGGTGTTTGTTCGCAGCAAGCAGGGCCTGGAACACAAGCACTGCGGCAGCCTGCACGCCAGCGATGCGCAGCACGCCTTGCAAATGGCCCGCGATGTCTACACCCGCCGGCAAGAGGGCGTGAGCATCTGGGTGGTGCCTTCGGCCACCATCACGGCCAGCGAACCCGACGACAAAGGCGAGTTGTTTGACCCTGCCGCCAGCAAGATCTACCGCCACCCCACCTTTTACGTGTTGCCGGACGAAGTGGGGCACATGTGATGGACGCGCGCGTCACCGCGGTGAAGGCACCGGAAGACTACTTGCTGCACCTGGCCGACAACGCGGTGGTGCTGGGACAACGCAACGCCGAGTGGTGTGGTCACGGTCCCATCCTGGAAGAAGACATTGCCATGGCCAACATCAGCCTGGACCTGATCGGTCAGGCGCGTTTGTTGTATCAACTGGTTGCCGAGCGTCGCGGAAACGGTTGCACCGAAGATGCTCTGGCCTACTTCCGCGACGTGCCGCAATTCAAAAACTACACCCTGCTCGAACTGCCTCACCATGGGCCACTGGTGGGTTATGCCGTCTCGGAACGCGACTACGCCACCACCCTGGTGCGCAACTTTCTTTACAGCGCCCTGATGGTCGAGGTGTGGGCTGGCTTGTCGCAGGCGGCAGACAGCGAACTCTCTGCCATTGCGGAGCGTTCGCTGAAAGAAACACGCTACCACCTGCGCCATTCACACGACTGGCTGATTCGGCTGGGCGACGGCACCGAGGAGTCGCGTCGTCGCGTGCAAGCGGCAGTGGACCATCTGTGGGCCTACACCCAGGAGTTCTGGAGTGCATCGCCGGTGGAGACCGCCGCCGCCGAGCAGGGCCTGGACATGACCGCGATTCGCGCGGCCTGGCAGCGCACCGTGGATGCGGGTCTGGCGCAAGCCACGCTGCAACAGCCCCCTGAGGAGGGCTATGTCACGCAGGGCAAGACGGGGGTGCATTCCGAACATCTGGGCTATTTGCTGGCCGAGATGCAATCGCTGGCCCGCGCGCATCCGCTGGGTCAATGGTGAACACGCCCGACGCCTTGGTTCAGCAAGCGTGGCAGGTGCTGGACAGCTTGACCGACCCGGAAATCCCGGTGGTGACCTTGCGCGACATGGGCATTGTTCGCGAGGTGTTGCATCATGCAGGCGGGTTGGAAATCATCATCACCCCCACCTACAGCGGCTGCCCGGCCATGGAGCAGATCGAGGACGACGTGCGCAGCACCGTGCAACAACTCGGCGTGCCGGTGCGTGTCACCACCCGTTTGTCCCCTGCCTGGACCACCGACTGGATGACCGACGCCGCGCGCGACCAACTGCGAGACTATGGCATCGCCCCGCCTGAGCGGTGTGCGTCGGCTGGCGTGAATGTGGTGCAGTTCGCGCCGCGTTCAGCCTCGCGAGGGGCGAGCGCCAATCGTCCCGCCTGCCCACGATGTGGCTCGGCCCACACCACCGAGGTCTCGCACTTTGGCTCGACTGCCTGCAAAGCACTTTACAAGTGCCTGAGCTGTCTTGAGCCGTTTGACTATTTCAAACCTTATTGAATGTTCTTCACAGGTTCGCCATGTCCGCCTCACCACGATTCCATGACCTGCGCGTCTCCCGCGTTGACGAAGAGGCAGCCGGCTCGGTTGCCGTCAGCCTGGCGGTGCCCGACACCCTGCGCGAGACCTTTGCCTTTCAACCAGGTCAGTTCCTGACCCTGCGCGCCACCGTCGAAGGCCAGGATATTCGCCGCAGTTACTCGATCTGCTCGACGCCAAGCCGATTGCGCGAACGTGGCGAGTTGCAAGTGGGGATTCGGCCGGTAGAAGGCGGGGTGTTCTCCAACTGGGCAGCACAGCAACTAAAAGCCGGTGACACCTTGCGGGTGATGCCTCCTGATGGCCGCTTTGTCATTCAGCGCGCGCGCGCCTTGCACCGTGTGGGCTTCGCATCCGGGTCGGGTATCACACCCATTTTGTCCATCATGGCCTCCACGCTGGAGGAACAACCGGGCACCAAGTTCACGCTGGTGTATGGCAACCGCCGCATGGACAGCGTGATGTTCAACGAAGCACTGCAAGACCTCAAAGACCGCTACCCCTCACGCCTGACACTGATCCACATCCTGTCACGCCAGGCGCAAGAAGTGCCGCTGCTCGAAGGCCGGATCGACGCGGGCAAAGTGCGCGCCATCATCGACGCCTTCCTGCCCGTGGGCAGCATGGACGAAGTCTTCATCTGCGGCCCCGAGGCCATGATCGAAGAAACCGAAAAGACTTTGCAGGATGCCGGGGTCAAGGCCGACCGCATCCGCACCGAGCGCTTCACCTCGCCCACACTCGAAGCCCTCAGCCCCGAGCAAAAAGCCAAGGCCGTGCTGGGTCACCCGGCCACACGCGAGGGTGGCGAAGTGCAGCTCACGGTGGTGCTCGACGGCAAGCCCTACGACATGCCGATGAACAAAAGCGAGAAGATCCTGGACATCGCCCTGGCCATGGGCCTGGACCTGCCGTACTCGTGCAAGGGTGGCGTGTGCTGCACCTGCCGCTGCAAGGTCACCCAAGGAACCACCGAGATGGACAAGAACTTCACGCTGGAGAAGCCCGAGGTCGATGCTGGCTTTGTGCTGTCTTGCCAGGCGCGCCCCACCAGCGACAAGGTGGTGGTGAGCTTCGACGAGCGCTGAGCTCAGGCACTGCTCCTCGACAAAAACGCCCTGCAATGTCAGGGCGTTTTTCATGGGACAGCTTTACCTCAGAAGCGGTAGCCCAAACCCACGCCGTACAAAACAGGGTCCAGCTTGAGCTTGCCCACGCTGACGCCGCCGCTGTACACATCGGTCTGAATGTAGAGCTTTTTTGCATCCAAGTTGAGCGACCAGTTGCGATCCAACGCAATGTCCACGCCGACCTGCAAAGCACCGCCCCAGCTGTGGCTGTCCAGGGTATGACCCGTGGACAAACTCACTTTGGTGATGTCGGTGTAATTGATGCCCGCACCCAGATAAGGTCTGTAGCCCGGCAAATCAGTGAAGTGATATTGCAGCAACAACGAGGGCGGGAGATGTTTGAAGGAGCCGATTTCCGTACCACTGGCATACACGCGCTGCTTGATGGGCGTCGTCAAGACCAGCTCCGCTGCGACGTTCTTGCTCATGAAATAGGTGACATCAAACTCACCCAAAGTCTTGTTGTTGATGCTCAACCCCAAACCCGTCGAATCCTTGTCCACACTGTCCAGATGCACCGCACGGCCACGCAACAGCCACGGCCCCTCACCCGAAGACTGGGCCATGGCCCCTGTCATTGACCCCAACAAAACGGCCGCAGCCAGAATTTTCTTGTGCATGTTTGAGATTCCTTTGAAAAACGAGAGAAACGCCTCTCTCGCTTTCATTGGAAGCCTTAGCCGCCGAAACGAATGTGCGCCAGCCCACACGGGCGGCATGGTCCACACACATCGCACACCGATTTGCGCCAACGCAAACCGGCGTGTCTCCAAAACGCACAAAGTGCGATTTACAACCGACGCAAGATCTCGGTGGTGGCAGCGCTCTGGTTCATGGTGTAGAAATGCAACGCAGGCACACCCGCCCGAATCAGCTGCTCGCACAAATCGGTCACCACATCCAGGCCAAACGCCTTGATCGACTCGATGTCATCACCATAGGCCTGCAAACGCAGCCTGATCCAGCGCGGAATCTCGGCACCACAGGCATCCGAAAAACGCAGCAACTGCGACGAACTGGTGATCGGCATGATGCCCGGCACCACCGGCACATCCACGCCCAGCTTGTGTGCATCGTCCACAAAGCGGAAATAGGCATCCGAGTTGTAAAAATACTGCGTGATGGCCGAGTTGGCCCCCGCCTTGACCTTGGTGGCAAAGGCTTGCAAATCGGCCTCGGGCGATTTGGCCTGCGGGTGGATCTCGGGATACGCCGCCACTTCAATGTGAAAGTCGTCACCGGTCTCAGCCCGGATGAAGGCCACCAGATCGCTGGCGTAGTGAAACTCGCCCCCCGCGCCATAGCCGCTGGGCAAATCACCGCGCAAAGCCACCAGACGCTTGACGCCCATGGCCTTGAGCGTGGCCAGCTCTTCACGTACCGATGCTTTGGTCGCACCAATGCACGAAAAATGCGAAGCCGCTGCCACGCCTTCGCTCAAGATTGCCCCCACAGTGGCAAACGTGCCCTCTTGCGTCGAGCCACCTGCGCCATAGGTCACCGAACAAAATTCGGGTTTCAAGGCGTACAGCTTTTCGCGCACAACACGCAACTTCTCAGCACCTTCTGGCGTTTTGGGCGGGAAAAACTCCAGGCTGATGGGCAGCTTCAAACCAGACATCACAACACCTTCAAAAATTTCAATCATCGTTGGCCTTGGCATGCGCCTTGGCGGCCAGATCGGCCTCGTGTGCCACGCGCGCGGCCTCGCGCGCGGCCTCGCGCGCGGGCAACACGGCAGCGGGGTCAGGCCAGCAGGCCTGCACAAAAAACTCACGGTTGCCGTCACCGCCCTCGATCGGGCTGTCCAGCCAGGCGGTGACCTGCATGCCCAGATCACTCAGTGCCGTGCGCAAACGGTTTTCGATGAACGGGTAATGGCTGTCGTCTTTGACGATGCCGCCCTTGCCCACCTGGCCCGGTTGCAACTCAAACTGGGGTTTGACCAGCATCAGCAACTGCCCAGTGGGCTTGAGCAAATGCACCACGCCCGGCAACACCAGGGTGAGCGAAATGAAAGACACATCGCCCACCATGAGATCAAAACCGTCCAACGCGTCGGGAATGCGCTCGTCCCCCGGCTCCAGCTCACGGGCATTCACCCCCTCAATGCAAACCACCCGCTCGTCAGCGCGAATGCTGTCGTGCACTTGCGCATGCCCCACATCGATGCCCACCACCTGCGCTGCGCCATGCTTGAGCAAGCAATCGGTGAAACCGCCGGTGCTTTGCCCCACATCCAGGCAGCGCAGCCCTTGAGTCGACACGCCGGTGGCGCGCAAGGCCCCCTCGAGTTTCAAACCACCGCGAGACACATAGCGTGACTCGGCATCGTCCAGCAACTGCAACTCAGCGCCTTCTGGCACCTCATCACGGTTCTTGCCAACCTGACGCCACTCGCCATTGGGCTGCTGCCACCGAACGCCTGCGGCAATCAGTCGCTGAGCTTGAGAACGAGACACGGCCAGGCCGCGTTCGACGAGTAGTTGGTCAATGCGCATGGCTCAATAGCGGTAGGTATCAGGCTTGTAAGGGCCTTGCTTGGGCACGCCAATGTAAGCCGCCTGCTCGTCGCTCAGCTCGGTCAGCATCGCGCCGACTTTCTTCAGGTGCAGACGGGCCACTTTTTCATCGAGGTGCTTGGGCAGCACATAGACCTTGCCGATGTCATAAGCGTCCTTGTGCGCAAACAACTCGATCTGGGCGATGGTCTGGTTGGCAAAGCTCGACGACATCACAAAACTGGGGTGACCCGTGCCGCAGCCCAGGTTCACCAGGCGGCCTTTGGCCAGCAGGATGATGCGCTTGCCGTCCGGGAAGATCACATGGTCCACCTGGGGCTTGATCTCTTCCCACTGGCATTTCTCTTCGAGCTTGGCAACCTGAATCTCGTTGTCAAAGTGGCCGATGTTGCAAACGATGGACTGGTCCTTCATCGCGGCCATGTGTTCAAACGTGATCA
>JACCEE010189260.1_pt1 | contig 11469 bp, 8 predicted proteins | sample 7449931 | NCBI WGS metagenome assembly JACCEE01 (sample SAMN15323457, study PRJNA562643) | freshwater metagenome | isolation source: river surface water | place: USA:Blue River Watershed | collected 2017-08-19 | reverse complement strand
GGCTTGGGGCGAGAGGGGTGTGGTGGGAAGATTGGGAGACGTGGAAAACTTGGGAGAGTGGGAGACTGAGGAAGGCGCGAGGGAAGTCCTTCGAAGGGGCGGTCGGATTGGAATCCTACGCGCTACTCAATACCCGCTACTGGCTACTTTTTAGTTCCCTCCCCGCTACCCGCTACTCGCTACTTTCTTACCCGCCTTCCGGTTCCACGGGCTCGATGACGGTGTAGGACCCTGGCATCGCCTGATCGACCGTAGCCCGAATCCTCGCCAAAATGGGTTGGAGCAAGGGCCAGCGGTTGGTCGGAAGTTCGACCAACGCCAGACGACGCCCACCCAGGTTCTGCTGATAGCGAAGGTTCTTATCGGCGAGCACGAGCACCTCAAAGCGGCCATCGGCCAAACGGACCAAGTCTCCATTGGAGATTCCCCTCCACCCTTGTTCCTGCAGGGTCTTGACCTCGTGATGCGCCAATGCCTGCCGGAGGGGCGCCGGCACGTTTTCGTCGAAAAGCACCCTCATTCCGGGCGTTCCCTGACCAAGCGGAGAAAGTCCTCGGCATCTTCGCGGCTGACCGAGGGGAAGAACTCAAGGAATTGCGGAACTGAAAATCCATCCTGCAGGTAGTCGATCAACGTCTGGACCGGCACCCGGGTACCGCGAAACACCAGTGTGCCACCCAGCACCCCGGGCGAAGACGACACCGGGCTGTGATCAAGCGTGAGCATGACAGGAAACTAGACGTTGCAACGTAGGGGTCAAATGGGGGCGGCGGAGCCGCTAGGCTAGAGGCTAGGGGCGTGTCGGAAGAGTGGGAGACGGGGAGGGCTGAAAAGAGGGAGACGTGGGGTGGAAAAGAGGGAGACGGGGAAGATTGGGAGAGTGGGAGACTGAGGAAGGCGCGAGGGAAGTCCTTCGAAGGGGCGGTCGGATTGGAATCCTACGCGCTACTCAATACTCGCTACTGGCTACTTTCCCTCCCCTACCCGCTACTGGCTACATGCTACTCTCCGCCGACCCGCTCGCTACTGACTCCTAGCTCCTAACTCCCAACTTCTTCCCTCAAGACAGTTTTAACGCGCCTTTCAGCAAAGGCAGCAGCGCTCGAGATTTACGATGCCATCCGGAAAGCGATTCGACGCGAGCTTTGAGAACTTTCCCCGACTTTCCCGGAATCTTGGGAACGCTGGCCTTCATGGCCTTCAAACGGGTTTGTCCGGCATCAAGCTGAGCCTCCACCCGGCGCTCAAGGTAATGTATAAGTAGCTTACGAAGTTCGATGTCCGGGGCGTACCGGGCGGCGCGCTCGGTGGGGACAGACACTTCGATGAGGGCCCCGAGGCCGGTCAGGAACCGCAGGCCTTGGGAAAGCGAGCCGGCGCTCAGGTCGACCCGGGCGCGGATTTCCGCCGGGCTGAGGGGTTCAGCGCTGGCGAAGCAAATGCCGTAGATGACCGCGAGCGACTTCGGAACTCCCAGGAGATCGGCGGCGTCGAGAAAGTAAGAGATCACGGCTTCCTCGAAGGCCACGACTTCAGCCGCGCGTCCCTCCGGAACGACCACGTCGGCAGCCGGGAGCACATCCACGGGCAGGGGGGGGTTGGAATGAGGGGAGATGGGCAATGAGGAAGGGAGGGAGGGCGAGAGATTGGGAGAGTGGGAGATGGCGGGGGGCTTCGTGGGCGAGAGGCTAGAGGCGAGGGATTAACGGTTATAGGTCATGGTTCGGAACGGAGCAGGACAGGACTTAGGGCTGCCTTTCCGAACCTTGCGCTTTGCGCCTGAGACGGCTTCGCCCCGTCGATTCTCCCCTCGGGGAAAACCCGACGCGCGAGATTGCAGACAGATTTCGTGTCTGATTTCAAATGAAATTGAAGCTTGGTCGCGAGCGGGGGCCCCCGGGTCCGGGCCGATCGGGGCCAAGGGCGGGCGGACGTGACGCCAAACCGCCCGGGAGATGGACCGTCTTCCCGGGTGAGGCGTGGATTCGCCTTGAAGGCGGGCGGGCGGCGCGGCGTCGTCGGCGGGCGTGCAGGGAGATCCAACGGAACGCGGCGGGGGTGAGTCGGCGCTGGGGAGGCGCGCGGGCATCGCCCTCGCGGGGATGCTCATCACCGCGGCTTTCCTTCGCCCGGAGACGGGGGACGGCGCGGACGGGGCGGGTTTCGCGGGCTGGGGTCCGGGTCGCAAGGGCGTGGCCGTCGTGATCCCGCGCGAGGCAACGCCGGCGGAGCGGCGGGCGGCGGAAACCGTGCGGTCGACCTTCGTGAAGGCCTCGGGCTTGCCCGAGCGGTATTTTCCGTTGGCGAAGGAAGGATGGCTCGCCCCACGGAGGGCGGTGGAGGTCGGCCTGACGCGACGCGGGGAGGCGGCGCGGCCCAAAGGCGGGAAGCCGCCGCACGACAACGCGGTCGCTTTTGCCGTGGCGGACGGGGCGCTGGCGATCGCCGCGGAACGGCGCGAGGCGATCGAGGGCGCGACGGGTTGGTTCCTTGCCGAGACGCTCGGGGCCCGCTGGTACCTGCCGGGCCCGTTGGGGGAGGAGGTTCCGCCGCGCGCGGAATTCGCGCTGCCGCCCGGAAGAAAGGAGACGCGTCCCGCCTTCGTGCACCGCGACCTCGGTCTCGATGGGACAAACGGCAACCGCATCTGGTACGCGCGCAACGGCCTCGAGGCGCGCTTCGAGCACGGGCACAACCTGCGCACCCTCTACCGCACGGAGGATCTGGAACGGGAACCGGACCTGGCGCCGATGCGGAACGGCCAGCGGTTCGTGCCGCCGGGGTGGTCGGCCAACTGGCAGCCCAACTTCCTCAGTCCCGCCGCGGTGCGGCTGGCGGCGGAGGCGGCGACGCGGGCCTTCGACCGTGATCCGCGGCGCCTCTCGTTTTCGCTGAGCATCAACGACACCGACCTGTACGACGAGTCCCCCGCGACGCTGGCGGCGGTGGCGCCGGCGCGATTCTTCCGGAACCGGCCCGACTATTCGCCGCTGGTGTTCGGCTTCGCGAACGCGGTCGCGCGCGCGGTGGCGGTCAAACATCCCGACCGCTGGCTGCCGGCGTACGCGTACTACTGGTGCGAGAACACCCCGGGCTTCCCGGTCGAGCGCAACGTCGTGCCCTTCCTCACGGCGGACCGCAGCCAATGGTCGCACGCGGCCTTCCGCGCGGAGGACCGGGCGCTGATCGAGCGTTGGTGCCGCTCGGGTGCGGAGATCGTGGGGGTGTACGACTACTTCTACGGCAATCCGCATTTCGCGCCGCGGCCGACGCTCTACGCCGTCGCGGACTCGATCCCGTTCCAGCACCAGGCGGGCGTGAGGGCGTATTACGCGGAGACTTACTCGAACTGGGCGCTCGACGGCCCGAAGGCGTGGCTCGCCGCGCAGTTGCTCTGGGATCCGACCCGCGATCCGGCGGCGCTGCTCGACCGCTACCACCGGGAGTTCTGGCGGGAGGCGGAGGGTCCGATGCGCGCCTTCTTCGCCGCGGCGGAACGCACGTGGCTCGAGCAGCCGGGCCCCCCGCTGTGGCTGCGATACTACAAGGACGAGGACCAGGACCACATCTACCCCGCACCGCGGCGCGCGGAACTGCGGGAAGCCCTTGCAAGGGCGGGACGGGCCGCCGTGAGCGATGTCACCCGCGCGCGCGTGGCGTTCACCGCGGCAGGCTTCGCGGTGACCGAGGCCTACTGGGATTTCGCAGCGGCGCGGGCGGCGGCGGCGCGGGCCGCGCGGGCCGGATCGGAGCCGGCGGCGTTGATCGACGCGTGGAAAAAATACCGCGGCGCGCGGGAACGCTTCACGACCACGTTCGCCGCGACGCGGGCACGGCATCCGCTGGCGATGGCCGCCCAGGATCTCTCGCCCTACCTGCGCAACGAACCCGACAGCCGCCTCGCCGCCGCGCTGCGCGCGACCCCGGCGGGACGCGCCACGCTGGCGGACTCGGCCGCCGGCCTCCTGCGGAGCCACGTCGGCGTGGAACCGGCCGTCCTCGACCGGCTGGAGGCCGCGGGTGTGGAGGTGCTTGACGACCCGGGCTGGCGTAACGTGGCCGTGCGGGCCGTGGGCCCTTCGAACGTGAGCCAGTGGACCCTGCCCGGCACGCGCTGGACGGGACAAGGCGAGGCGTGGCAGGGGCGCCCGGTGGAGCTCCGGGAGGAAGCCGGCGGCCGGCGCGTGCTGCGGATCACGGGCTGCCGCACGGAAGATCTCGGGCAATGGCTGCCAGCGGAGCCCGGCGCAACCTACGCGGCCGGCGTGGACGTGAAGGCGCGGGTGAGCCCGGGGACGGCGACGCACCTGATCGTCTCGTTCCTGGACGAGCGCGGCGGGCACATGGGGTTCGGGCGCGTCGACCGCCTGCCCGCCGGCGGCGGTGAGCAGGCCACGCGGCTGCACGTGATCGCGAAGGCGCCGCCCGGCGCGCGATGGGTGGGGTTCGGCCTGCGGGTGCTGAACCAGATCAACGACGACTTCGCCGAATTCTCGGGGGCGAGCCTCCGCCGGACGCGGTGACGCCGGCCACGGGATCCACGTCGCCTGCCTTCGCGCCGCTCGCTTTTTTCGAGGCGACCTCTCCTCGCCCGGTCCCGGCGATTTCCGCGGGAGAGCGGGAGCCTCCGACCGGGCGCGGGACACGAGCCCAATTTCTTCTTCACACGGCGAACGGCGCGGCCCACTCCTCTCGCGTGCCCAGCACCGACCTCACCTTTGCCAGCCGCGCGGAACACCGCGCCTGGCTCGCCACGCAGGCCGCGCTGCCCGCCGGATTCCGCGTCGGCAACGCCCGCCTGGAATTCATGCCGCGCGAGGCCCCGAAGCCCGCCCGGATGACGCTCACGCTGATCACGCTCGACGAGCCCACGCCCTCGTTCGCGGCGATGTTCACGCGGAACGCGTTCCCGGGCGCGCCCATCATCGTGGGGCGGCGCCGGCTGCTGGAGCCCTCGCTGGGCGCGGTCATCATCAACAACAAGATTTCCAACGTCTGCGCGCCCGGCGGCGTCGAGGCCTCCGAGCAGGTCTGCGCGGCCGTCGCGCAGGGGCTGCGCCTGGCCCCGACCCAGGTGCTGCCCAGCTCCACCGGCGTGATCGGCTGGGGGCTGCCCGTCGAGGCGATGCTCCGCGAGGTGCCGGCCGCCGTCGCCGGCCTCTCCGCGGAATCGGTCCTGCCCGCCGCCGAGGGGATCGTCACGACCGACCTCTACCCGAAGGTCCGCCGCGCATCGGTCGGCAGCGGCAGCATCGTCGGCATCGCGAAGGGCGCCGGCATGATCGAGCCCAACCTCGCCACGATGCTGGTGTACCTGCTCACCGACATCGCGGTGCCCCGCGCCGAGCTGCGGCAGATGCTCGCCCGCGCGGTCGACGCCAGCTTCAACGCGATCAGCATCGACAGCGACACCAGCACGTCGGACTCCGTGGTGGCGCTTTCGTCGGGCCGCGTGCCGTTCGGCGACTGGGGGGCGTTCGAACGCGGCCTTCACCAGGTGTGCCGCGACCTCGCGGAGGACGTCGTGCGCAACGGCGAAGGCGTGCGGCACGTGATCCGCGTCACGGTGCGCCAGGCCGCCAGCCTCGGGCTCGCCCGCGCGATCGGCAAGGCGGTGGTCAACGGCCCGCTGTTCAAGTGCGCCGTGGCGGGGAATGATCCGAACGTCGGCCGCCTCATCCAGGCGATCGGCAAGCAGGTGGGCGCGCACGCCCCGGGCACCGACCTCTCGCGCCTGCGGGCCTCGATGGGCGGGGTCGAGCTCTTCGCCGAAGGCGCCTTCCAGCTGAATCCCGCGAAGGAGGCGGCGCTGGTCGCCCACCTGCGTTCCGCCGAACTCTACGTGAGCAAGCCGGCCGCCGACGGCACGTTCTCCGCGCCGATCGACTACCCGCCGCACGAGCGTGCGGTCGAGCTGGAGATCGAGGTCGGCAACGGCGCGGCCTCGGCCTCCGTGATCGGCGGCGACCTCACGCACGAGTACGTGAGCGAGAACGCCGACTACCGCAGCTGAGGCGCGGACGGCGGCCGGCGGAACGAGACCCGGCCTCCCGAGACGAATCCCGCCGCCGACGTGAACGCCCCTTGGATCGAGTGGTTCGGCTACGGCGCCTCCGTGGTGGTGGGCGTCTCCCTGCTCATGACGTCGGTCGTGCGTCTGCGCTGGATCAACCTCGCGGGCTCGCTGCTCTTCACCGCCTACGGCCTGCTGATCCATGCGTACCCGGTCGCGGTGCTCAACTTCTCGATCGCGCTCATCAACGTGTGGCATCTCTCGCGCCTCCACCGCCGGCGCGACCGGCTGACGGTCTTGCCGACCGATCCGGCCAACCCCGTGCTCGCCGAATTCCTGCGTCACCACGAGGCCGGCATCCGGAAATTCTTCCCGGAATTCCGCGCGGGCGCGGCCGACGCCGACCTCGCCCTCCTCTCCCTGCGCGACGCGCAGTTGGCCGGCGTGATCCTCGGGCAGCGGCTCGGATCCGGCACGCTGCACGTCACGCTCGACTACGTCGCGCCCGAGTACCGCGACTTCAAGGTGGGCCGCCACGTGTTCGTGGAAAACGTCGCCGTGCTGCGCTCGCTCGGCTTCACCCGTGTCGCCGCCGAGGCTCCGACGCCTGAACACCGCGCCTACCTCGAACGCGTGGGCTTCACGCCCGACCCGGAAAGGGAACGCGGCTGGCTCGTCCGCAAACTCTGAAACCGGTCAGCGGGCGAGCTTGCGCTCGATGCCGGCGAGCACCCACTCGCGGTCGCGCCGCATCAGCTCGCCCTGCTGGGCGAGCGGCCGCAGCAGGCCCGCCGCGCGCGTAAGCGCCCGCCAAGCCGCCGGGTGCCGACCGAGCGTCCAGCCTTTCGGCGGGAACGCCGGCGGAAGATTCGTATTCGCCCGGAGCCGCCCGCGAGGGCCGGAAAGCAAAACGCCGCCGGGCGGCCTCGAGGGCGCGCCGGCGGCGGAACTTTCAGCCGGGTAAGGCCGGGCTACGCGACCGCGTCCTCCCGGGACGAAGCCCGAAGCACGAGTGCGTTTTTCTGGCGTGGGGCGCTGAGGCCGCCCGCGACGTATGGTTTTGTGGCCATGAAGGAGGATCGATCGGGAAAAACCGCCGCCATCGTTCCCGGAACGGACCGCGACCGTGGCGGCGGGCCCGCGGAAAGCGATGGGATTGCCGCGAAGATGGAGGGCCCGGACGCAAGCCGCACGCGGGCCAGCCGATTGCGGCGTTTATTTCGCGCTGCGATCCTTGGAAGACCGCGGTTAAAGACCGGGGTCACCACGAAACACACGATAGGCACGAAACGGAGCTGGTCTTCCCACCCCTTCGCCGGGCCTTCCTCAGCCGCCGAGCCTGCGGATGACGAGTCGGCCGTCGTGCCCACGACATCGTCCGCGGCTGGCAGCCGCCCCTACACCGTGCCCTCCTTGTTGGTGTACCTTGGTATCCCGTCGTGGTTTTTCCTGGCTTGGAGGTTTGAACAGGAAGCAGCGGCGCATTCCGCGCCGCGGTTGGGGTTGGAAGTTTAGGTTTAAAGCGACGGGCACGGTAACGATTCCACCCCTCTTCAACTTAAACCCTCCACATGAACTCGGTCGCCGCCGGCGACCGTCGTCTTGCTCCCTCGCGCTCTCACCTGTCTTCCACTCTTTTCCCATGCGACGGCGCGCGGGTCCCCGACGAAAGTCTAGACGGCGGCGGGCGCGCGCGCTTTGCTCCGCCCGCCCCATGTCCACCAGCACGCAGCGCCTTGGCGTCGGCATCATCGGCAGCGGCTTCATGACGCGCTTCCACCTGCAGTCGTGGGTGGCGGTGCGGGACGCCGACATCCTCGGCCTCTGGAGCCCGAACGCGGCGCACGCGGCCGACACCGCCGCCTACGCCCGCTCGCTGGGCGTCGGACCGGCGCGCGCGTACGGCTCGATCACCGAGATGGTCGCCGATCCCGCAATCGACGCGCTGTGGATCTGCGGTCCCAACCACAAACGCGTGGAGAACCTGGAGGAAATCGTGGCCGCGCTGGAGTCGGGCCGCGGGAAGCTGCGGGCCATCGCCTGCGAGAAGCCGCTCGCGCGCAACGTCGCGGAGGCGCGGCGGTGCGTGGAGCTGATCAGGCGGGCGGGCGTGCTGCACGGCTACCTCGAGGACCAGTTGTTCATTCCGGCCCTGGTGAAGGGCCGCGCGCTCGCTTGGGCGCGCGGGGCCTCGATCAGCGGCCGGCCCTACCTCGCGCGCTCGGCGGAGGAGCACAGCGGCCCGCACAAGCCCTGGTTCTGGCAGGGCCACCTGCAGGGCGGCGGCGTGCTCAACGACATGCTGTGCCACAGCGTGGAGGTCGCGCGCAACTTGCTCACCGACCCGGCCAAACCGCGCTCGAGCGTGCGGCCGGTGAAGGTCACGGGCCACATCCACAGCCTGAAGTGGTCGCGCCCCGAGTACGCCGGGCAGCTGCGGAAGACGATGGGCCCGGAAGTGGATTACACGCGCCGCCCCGCCGAGGACTTCGCGCGGGCGACGATCGAGTTCGCCGACGACGAGGGCCGGCCGCTGATCGCGGAAGCGACCACCTCGTGGAGCTTCGTGGGACCCGGGCTGCGGCTGAGCATGGAGCTGCTCGGGCCCGAGTACTCGTTCTCTTACAATTCGCTCAACGCCGGCGCGCAGCTCTTCCTGAGCCGACGGGTGACGGGCCGGTCGGGCGAGGACCTCGTCGAGAAGCAGAACGCCGAGCAGGGCACGATGCCGCTCGTGGGCAACGAGGCGGCGGAGTACGGCTATGAAGCGGAGAACCGGCACTTCGTGCGCTGCTTCCTCGAGGGCCGGCAACCGGAACTCGGCTTCGAGGCCGGGCTGGAGGTCGTCGAGCTGCTGATGACGGCGTACATGAGCGCCGAGCAGGGCCGCACGCTACCGTGGCGCCCCGAGGGGCTGGACGCGTTCGTGCCGGCCGTCGCGCGCGGCGACTGGCGGCCCTGAGCGCGGCACCGCGCGGCGGCGAGGCACCCTTTCCATGACGATCCAACCCAAACCCACCCCGCGCGGCGCGCTGTTCACGATGATGGCCCTGGAGTTCTTCATCTGGGGCGCGTGGCTGCCGCTGATCTTCGGCTACCTGCCGAGCCTCGGCTTCACGCCCGGCCAGCAGGCGTGGATCCTCAACGCGTTCCCCCTCGCCTCGATCGTCGGCATGTTCTTCAGCAACCAGTTCGCCGACCGGAATTTCGCCGCGGAGAAGTTCCTGGCGTTCTCCCACCTCGTGGGCGGCCTCGCCATCCTCGGCTGCGCGTTCACCCGGGACTTCTGGCCGTTCTTCCTGCTGATGCTCGTGCACTGCCTGCTGTACGTGCCGACGATCTCGATCACCAACTCGATCGCGTTCGCCAACATGCGCGACCCGGCGAACGAGTTCGGCCTCGTGCGCATGGGCGGCACCATCGGGTGGATCCTCGCCGCGTGGCCGTTCACCTTCATCCTCGTCGACTGGGCCAAGGTCGACGCCGCCGGCGCCAAGGGCCTCGTCGACTGGCTCGGCGCCGTGCTCGGCTCCGGCCTCTCGGGCGACGCGCTCAAGGAGGCCACGCGCTACACGTTCATCGTCGCGGGCATCGCGTCCCTCGCCCTAGCGGCCTTCAGCCTCACCTTGCCGCACACGCCGCCGCGCAAGGCGGCCGCCGGCGAGAAGCTGGCCTGGCTCGAGGCGCTGCGGTTGCTGCGGCATCCCTACGTGCTCGTGCTCTGGCTCGTCACCCTCGTCGACTCGTTCGTCCACAACTGCTACTTCAACTGGACCGGCGTTTTCCTAGGCACGGTGCCTTCCGCCGGCGGCGTGGGCATTCCGGGCAATTGGATCATGCCGGTGATGAGCATCGGCCAGGTCGCCGAGATCCTCACCATGTTCGTCCTCGGCGCGACGCTCCGGCGCTTCGGCTGGCGGACCACCATGATCGTGGGCGTGCTCGGCCATGCCGCCCGCTTCGCCGTCTACGCCTTCCTGCCGCAGAGCACCGGCGCCATCATCCTGATCCAGGTGCTCCACGGCATCTGCTACGCGTTCTTCTTCGCGACGGTCTACATCTTCGTCGACGCGTACTTCCCCAAGGACATCCGTACCAGCGCGCAGGGACTCTTCAACGTCCAGATACTCGGCACCGGCGCGCTCCTCGCCAACTCGCTCTGCCCCTGGCTCATCCAGCAGGTGTACACCGTGAAGGGCGTGACTGACTTCCGCGGCCTCTTCCTCGTGCCCCTCATCGTCGCCTCAGCGGCCGCGATCGCCCTCGCGCTCTTCTTCCGTCCTCCACCGGCTCCCGCGGCGACGGGCGGTGGCGCAGTCGCGGCCCCGCATTGAGCTGAGCCCGGCGATGACCGCCCGGCTCGCGCTCTTGGTCCTGCCCTTGGTCCTGCCGCTGCTAGCGGCCGACGCAGCCCGTGCGGCTCGCGTTGAGCTCGTGGCCGGTGGCGGCGAGGACCACACCGGGATCCCCGCCGCGCGCGCCGCCCTGCGCGAGCCGTTCGGCGCGGAGTTCGATGCCGCCGGCAACCTGTACGTCGTCGAGATGGCGGCCGGCAACAGGCTGCTGCGGATCGATGCCCGCGGCGTCCTCGACCACGTGGCGGGCGACGGTACCGCCGGTGACGCCGGCGACGGGGGACAGGCTATGGCGGCCCGTTTCAACGGCCCGCATAACCTCGCGGTGCTGCCGGGCGGGGACGTGCTCATCGGGGATACCTGGAACGGGCGCGTGCGGCGCTTTCATGCCGGCGACGGAACCATATCCACGGTTGCCGGCTTCAACGCACCGCCCCCGGCGGCCCGCTCCCACGGCCCCTACTGCATCGCCCTCACGCGGGACGGAGCCGCCCTTGTCATCGCCGACCTGCGCCGCGTGCACGTGCTCGAACTCGCCACCGGCCGACTGCGTGTCGTCGCGGGCAACGGCGCCAAGGGGATCCCGCCCGACGGGGCCGTCGCGACCGAGGCGCCGCTTTCCGATCCGCGGGCCGCGGCGTACGACCGCCGCGGAAACCTCTACATTCTGGAGCGCAACGGCCACGCCTTGCGTGTCGTGGGCCGCGACGGGCGCATCCGCACCGTCGTGAACGCCGCGGGCATTAAGGGAGCCGCCGGCGACGGTGGCCCCGCCCTCGCCGCCACTCTCAACGGACCCAAGCACCTCTGCATCGACCGCGACGATTCGGTGCTCATCGCCGACGCCGAAAATCACCTCATTCGCCGCTACGCGCCCACCACCGGCCTGATCACACGTGTGGCCGGCACCGGTCGGAAAGGCGCGGCGGGAATTGGTGGGCCGCCCGAAAGCTGCGAGCTTAACCGTCCGCACGGCGTGACCGTCGGACCCGACGGCACACTCTACATCACCGACAGCTACAACCACCGGCTGCTGCGGATCGTGCTTTAGCCGGAACCGTTTGGACGTAGAACCAACCAGGTAAACTCAGGCGCCCGGAT
>JACCEE010260288.1_pt1 | contig 11473 bp, 9 predicted proteins | sample 7449931 | NCBI WGS metagenome assembly JACCEE01 (sample SAMN15323457, study PRJNA562643) | freshwater metagenome | isolation source: river surface water | place: USA:Blue River Watershed | collected 2017-08-19 | reverse complement strand
GGTGATCAAACACCATTGATGATTGCTTGCGAAGAAGGTCATACTGAAATCTGCAAGGATTTGATTGTTGCAGGTGCAGATATTAATATTGCAAGTTTCATTTTCACTGCACTTATCTATGCATCTCAAAACGGGCATTACGATATTTGCAAGATGCTGATTGAAAACGGTGCTGATGTTGATCAGACTGGATACGATTTTGATGATTGCGATGATTCTGATGAATGTGATGATTCTGACGATGATTCTGACGGTGATAATGTTTCTGATACTGATTCTTGTCCTGACAATTATGTGGAAACCTTTGCAAGGCGAAACAAGTCTACTGCACTAATGAAAGCGGTAGAGAAAAGACACGAAAAGATTTGTGAACTTTTGCTTGAACACGATGCCGATGTGAATATTAAGAATAAGGGTGGTTTCACTGCTCTTATGTATTGCAACAACAAAACCATGCTTGCACAATTGATTGCAAAGGGTGCTGATGTGAATGCACAGAATTGGTCTGGAATGACCGTATTGATGTGGATCATTCTCAAAAACGAAATTGACACGGAAATGCAAGTTGAAATGTGCAAAATGTTGATTGATAACGGTGCTGGTGTGAATATGAAAAACGATGACGGAGAAACTGCTTTGTCCCTTGCATTTATGTATGGGCACAAAGAGATTTGCAAGCTATTGATTGATGCGGGTGCTGATGTGACTGCAAAAGACAAAGACGGAAAGTCTGTTCTGATGACTAGTTGGCGCGGAAGATTTGACGATGATAAAGATGAAACCAAAACTATGAAAGAGATTTGCAAAATGATTGTTGAGAAATACCCTCACATTTCTAAAGAAGAATACGATATGTTCAAAAAAAACAGATGGTTTGATATGGACGAATCTATTGGCAAGGGTCTCAAACGAATTTCTAATGAGCGTTGCCTCAAAATCAAAGAAGAGTTGATGGCTTCTGTTTGGAACCCTGATAGGCGTTTCACACAATGGGCACTTATGGATGAGTTTAGTGAAGAGCTGCATGCACCGGTTGCAATCGGTGGTGCAGGGATTTACTAAATTAAAATTTTTTAAATATTGGGTTTCAAACAAAAAATATAGACATTAGTTTTTGATTAAAATTGACGCAACAAGTTTGTTGTTAATGAAACTAACAAAAGAACTAATCATAATGGATATCTACAGAGCGTGCAAGCTTAATAAGATTGATGTTGTCATCCAGCTGATTGAAGCTGGAGATATTGATTTGAATAAGATGAATATGCATCATTATTCGCCATTGATGATTGCTGCTACAAATGGTTTCAAGACTATTTGCGAAGTATTGATTGCAAACGGTGCAGATGTAAATTTGAAAAATAAGAATTTGGAAACACCACTTTTGTGTGCTGTGAAGAGTAAGAAAATAGTGATTTGCGAGTTGCTTATTGCACACGGTGCAAATGTTAATGAAATTATTAATGAAGAGAAACATACAGCACTATTTGTTGCTGTAACAATGAATGCTCTTGAGATTGTGAAGCTACTGTTTGAGAATGGTGCTGATATGAATCTTAAGAATAGGTTTGATAAACCATTTCTTGATGAAGCATTATTCTTGACTCGTAAAACTGAACAAGATTCTATTATTTATCTGATCGGCAAGGGTGTGAAAACAAAAAATGCTCTATTTTATGCATCACGATGTGGAATGATTGAAGTCTGCAAGGCTCTTATTGAAAATGGAGTCAATGTGGATGCAAGGAATGCAAAATGGGAAGAATATGAAACACCTTTTATTCAAGCAAGTAATTTTGGTAAAATTGAAGTTTGTAAACTTCTACTTGAAGCAGGTGCAAAGATTGATGCACGTAATATTAATGGATGTAATGCATTATGGCATGCAATTAATATCAAAAAAAATTATGAAATGTGTGAATTTCTTTTGAAAGCTGGTGCAAGCACAAAGACCAAAAGGCATGGCAAAACACCACTAATGGAAATAGCCGATTTTATTGCACTTAAAATTGAAAATGAGTCCGATAGTGAGTCTGATGCTGATGGTGATGCTGATGCTGATGCTGATGCTGATGCTGACGCTGACGCTGATGCTGACGAAGAAGACGAAGAGGATATTGATTGGAAGATTTATGATTTGGTGAGGAAATATACTGAAAATCCCCCCAATTATTACGATCCATCTGGAGAGAACATTCTTGATGCGATTGAAGTTGATGACAGGGAAAAGTGTATTTATCACATTTCAAATGGTGAAAATGTTTCTGTAATTAACTACAAATATCAAACACCGCTACACATTGCGTGTAAGAAGGGATATGTTGATGTTTGCAAGGCTTTGATTCTTGCAAATGCACCTCTTAATGATTTTGACAATGATGAAAAAACACCGTTGATGATTGCTTGCGAAGAAGGTCATACTGAAATCTGCAAGGAATTGATTAATGCAGGTGCGAATATCCATATTCAAAATTTCTATTATACAGCACTTATCTATGCATCTCAAAAGGGGCATTACGATATTTGCAAGATGCTGATTGAAAATGGTGCTGATGTTGATCAAACAGGGTATGATTGTGATGATGATTCTTACGATTCTGAAGATGATACTGATACTGGTAGTGATTCTGATAGTGACGATTATGTGGAAACAGAAGCAAGGTATGACAAGTCTACAGCACTAATGGAAGCGGTGTCCAAAGGACACGAAAAGATTTGTGAACTTTTGCTTGAACACGATGCTGATGTTAATATTAAGAATAAGGGTGGTTTTACTGCTCTTATGTATTGCAAGAACAAAAACATTCTTATGAATTTGATTGGAAAGGGTGCTGATGTGAATGCACAGGATTTCTATGGAGTGACTGCATTGATGGAAGTTATTGATAATATGAAATATAATGAAATTGATGATGATGAAGCAACTAACATTGCTAAGTATATTGAGATCTGTAAGATATTGATTGATAATGGTGCAAATGTGAATATGAAAAATGATAGGGGCGAAACCGCTCTATATCTTGCATTTAAGAACCAACACAAAGAGATTTTCAAACTATTGATTGATGAAGGTGCTGATGTTTCAGCAAAAGATGAAAAAGGAATGACGATTCTTATGAAGTGTGGTTATTATAGGAGAGAAATGGAACCTATTTATAAAGAAATGTGCAAAATGATTGTTGAGAAAAATCCCTTTATTTCTAAGGAAGAATATGACAATATGATTATTGAAAAAATTTATGATATTGATGAATATATCAATAAAGGTATCAAAAAATTGGCTATTGAGAAATGCCACAAGATCAAGGAAGAATTGATGGCTTATGTTTGGAACCCTTTTAGGGCTTTCACACAATGGGCACTACTTGATGAATTTAAGGAAGAACTGCATACACCTGTTGCACTGGTTGCAACTGCTGGTGCAGGGCTTCACTAAACAAAAATTGATACCTATTTTTTTATTAGGGAGATTCAAACAAATTCATAAAATGGAATTGATTGAAGCAGCGAAAACAAATGATTTTGAATTAGCAATAAGTCTTATTAAGAAAGGGGTTGATATGAATTATGAGGATAGAAAAGACTCAATGGGATTAACAGCCCTAATGCATGCATCATTACAAGGCTACTATGATATGTGTGAATTTCTAATTGAAAAAGGAGCTGATGTGAATTATAGTTCTAAATATGGTTCAACAGCATTAACAATTGCATCATTTAGAGGATACAAAGAGCTTTGTAAAATGCTTATTGAAAAAGGAGCTGATGTAAATGCTAGAAACGACTATGATGCTACACCATTAATAAATGCAACTCATAATGCAAGAATAGAAATATGTGAATTATTGATTGAAAATGGTGCTGATATAGATGCTATAGATGAAGATGGTCAAACAGCATTAACAATAGCAACAAACGAAAGATACAGACAAATTATGAAACTATTGATTATAAATGGTGCTAATTTGACAATTAAATTTAATTCATATTATGAAAATAGATCTGATATTGGTTATAATGTATTAAAAACTGCAATAAGAAATAGATATTATGATATTATTAACCTTTTGGTTGAAAAAAAATATAATTTCAATCAAGGAATATTAGATGCAATTCTTAATAGAGATAAGCAAGTTTGTGAATTCCTGATTGATTCAGGAGTTTATGTGAAACCTTATGGAAAAATTCATTTAATGTTGTATGATGCAGGGTGGGAAGAAGTTTATGAAAAAGTTGTTTGGAACCGACGGAAACATTTGCTTGCTATTTATTATGAATAAAATTGATACCTATTTTTTTATTAGAGAGATTCAAACAAAAGCTTCAACCAAATTCATAAAATGGAATTGATTGAAGCAGTAATAGCAAACAATTATGATCTGGTAAAAACTTTTATTGATGAAGGTGCTGATGTGAATGCTTATAATGAAGATGGAGACAATGCATTAATAATTGCATCACAGATAGGAAATAAAGAAATTTGTGAAATTTTGATTGAAAAAGGTGCTGATGTGAATTCTAAAAATATCTTTGATAAAAAAAAACCTTTTGAAAAAGCATTTCGTAAAGGTACTACACCATTAATTGAAGCATCAAAAAATGGATTCAAAGAGATTTGCCATCTTCTGATTGAAAAAGGTGCTAATGTAAATACTAAAAAAAAGAAAATATGTGGAATGCTTGGATTTGATTACACAGCAGTAAATTATGCATTGCAATATTGTTATAAAGAGATTGCAAAACTTTTAATTGAAAATGATTATGATATTAATGATGAAGATGCTTATGATGCATTTCTATTTGCATCAGAAATGGGATATATTGATATTTGCATTCTTATGATTCAAAAGGGTATTAATATAAATAAAATAACATATGGATTGAGTATAGCATCAGAAAATGGACGCAAAGAAATTTGTGAGTTATTGATTCAAAATGGTGTTGATGTAAATAAATTTGAATATGATTATACCCCATTGATGATGGCATCAAAAAATGGACACAAAGAAATTTGTGAGTTATTGATTGCAAATGGTGCTGATGTAAATAGTGTAAGTACACACTTAGATCATTATATAGATTATACACCATTGATGTTTGCAATACAGGGAGGTCATTTAGAAGTATGCCGTCTTCTGATTAAGAATGGTGCTAATCTATATGCAAGTACAGATTATCTTGAGTGGGCACATAATATAGTATATCATTTTGGTAGTAGAAAATATACACCATTCAAATTATCTATTGTGTTTGGACACAAAGATATTTGCGAACTATTAATTGATTCAGGTATAAATGTGAAACGTTTTGGACTTTATCATTTGGTACTCTATAAAATGAATTGGAATGATCTTTATAAAAAGGTTATTTGGAACTATAGAAAACATATGCTTGCTATTTATAATTGAATAAAAATTGAACGTAAAGAAGTTTTTTAACAATATTCAAACGAAATTGGAAAATGGCTTTTATTAAAGCTGTTGAATCAAACAAGTATGATTTGGTAAAAACTCTAATTGATGAAGGTGCTGATGTGAATTCCAGAACAACAATTGGAGAAACAGCATTAATGGTTGCATCAGAAAAAGGATACAAAGAGATTTGTACTCTTTTGGTCGCGAAAGGTGCTGATGTGAATTTGAAAGGTGAAATTGGAGGATGGACAGCATTAATGTATGCTGTTCTAAACGGAAGTAAAGAGATCTGTGAACTTTTAATTGAAAAAGGTGCTGATGTTAATGCTAAAGATTATTGCAAATCGGTATTGCTATTTGCAGAAACGAAAGAGATTTGTGAACTACTAATTGCAAAAGGTGCTAATGTAAATGCAAAAGATAGTAATGAAAGAACATTATTGATGCATGCAGCAATGAAAGGGAACAAAGATATTTGTGAAATTCTGATTAAAAATGGTATTCAAAAAAATTGTCTTGATAAAGAACGAAAGACAGCATTGATATATGCATTGGAAAAAGGACACGAAGATCTAAGCAAATTCCTTATTGAAAAAGGCTGTAATTATGGAAAAGGAGTTAGTGAATTAATGTATAGATTGAAGCGTGGAGATATTGATAAATGCTTTGATTTGATTAAAGGTGGAGCTAATATAAATGATGCTGATAACAAAGGATTTACAATATTGATGTATGCAGTAAATGAAGAATACAAAGAAATATGTGAACTTTTGCTTGAAAAAGGTGTTGATGTGAATGCTAAATCTAATCTTGGATTTACAGCATTGATGATTGCATTGGAAAAAAAATATCGTACAATTAGTAAACTTTTGATTGCATATGGTGCTGATGTAAACGAAGCTGATAAGTATGGTAAAACAGCATTGATGATCGCATCAAAAAATGGATTATTTGACATATGCTCTGAACTAATTGAAATGGGTGCGGAAGTTAATGCAGAAGACGAACAAGGACAAACAGCATTAATGTTTGCTTGTCATAAAGGATATAGAGAAATTTGTGAAATTTTGATTGAAAATGGAGCTGATATTAATAGTGCAAACGAATTTGGAGAAACAGCATTGATGCTTGCCTGTCAAAAAGGAAGAACAGAAATTGTTGAAATTTTGATTGCAAATAATGCAGATGTAAATGCTAAAGATATTACTGGTTCAACAGTCTTGATGCAAACAAAAAAGCAACGTATTCGTGAAGATCTAATTGCTGCTGGAGCTAAATATACTCCAAAAATCGCTTAATTGTATTGAAGAAAAATTGATATCTATTTTTTTAATCAAGAGTTTCAAACAAAATCATAAATGGATTTGTTTGAAGCAATAGATGCAACAAGCTACGATTTTGTGAAAAACCTTATAAATATTATTACTAATATAGATAAGAAAGATGTTTATGGAAAAACACATTTAATGTATGCATCAGAAAAAGGTCGCAAAGATGTATGTAGCCTTCTGATTGATTCAAAACATTCTTATGAAGATATTAGTACTATGGTTAATGAAAAAGATAAAAGTGGAAAGAATGCATTAATGTATGCATTTGAAAATAAATATTATGATATTTGTGAACTTCTCATTGAAAATAGTGGTGAAAGTATGGATGGAATGACATCGTTAATGTTTGCATCAAAAAACGGAAGCATAGATATGTGTTCCTATTTGATTACAAAAGGTGTTGATGTGAATGCAATAAATAGAAACAATAAAAATGCAGAAGCTGGAATGAATGCATTAATGTTTGCATCAAGAGGAGGACACAAAGAAATTTGTAAACTTCTTATAAAAAATGGTGCTGACGTGAATGCTAAAAACGAATACGAAGGTAACGGAGAAGATGGATGGTCTGCTTTAATTTATGCAATCGCTTATAAACATAAAGATATTTGTTGCCTTCTAATTGAAAAAGGTGCTAATGTAAATAATGTTGATGCGATTGGATCTACACCATTGATGTTTGCAAAAGAAGCAGAAGATGAAGAACTTTGTGAGCTTTTGATTGCGAATGGTGCAACAGATTGATTAATAGTATTTAGTAAATAAAAAATTGATACCTATTTTTTAATTGAAGAGTTTCAAACAAGAATCATAATGTCTTTTATGATTGAAGTAGTAAAAACAAATAAATACATAATAGTAGAGAAGATTCTTGAAGTATGTGTTGAAGCAGATATTGATATTGATTTTCAAGATAAAGATGGTAATACACCATTAATTCACGCAACTAAAAATAATTATATTGATATTTGTAGTTTATTGATATTTAATGATTGGAAAAGATCAGAGTTAAATATTCAAAACAAAGAAGGATTAACAGCATTAATGATTGCATCACAAAATAGTTATTATGAAATTTGTCAATCTTTGATTGATAATTATGTAGATGTAAATATTGAAGATTATTATGGAAACCATGCATTAATGTATGCATCAAAAGAAGGACACAAACAAATCTGTGAACTATTAATTGAAAATTCTGCTGAAGTGAATCATATTGATAATAAAGGAAATAGTGCATTAATATTTGCAGTAGAAAAAGGACATTATGAAATTTGTAGTCTACTGATTGCAAATGGAGCAGATGTTTCTGTAAGTAATTTTAATGAAAAAAAAACACCATTAATGATTGCAAAAGAAGCAGAAGATGAAGAACTTTGTGAGCTTTTGATTGCAAATGGTGCAACAGTTTGTTAATCCAACAATTTGAAATAGATTTTTATTCTTTGTTTTTCAAAAGTACAAAGAAAAGATCTATCAGGTTCAAATGTTTCAAGAATATCAACTTGAAAAAGTTCAACATAATGAATGTTCAAATTGTAAAGTTCTTCCAAGATTCCAACAAGATAATATTGAGGTATTTCAATTTTTTGAAGATGATAATACCCAATAAATTCTATACAATAAAAGCAATCTTGTTTTTCCACTTTTTCAATTTTTTCTATGTAGGGAATTCTTTGATGGATTGTTGGGAAGAACAAAAGTTGAAGCATCTCTACTTCTTTGAGAAAAAAATTGATGACATCTTAAATATTTTTAAAATATATTAAGAATTCTACAACAAGCTTTGTAAGATGTCCCTGTTTGAAGCAGTAAGTGCAAATAATTATGAATTGGTGAAAACTATGATTGATGAAGGTGCTGATGTGAAATTTTCAAACGAGGATGGGTTGACTGCATTGTATATTGCATCAGATAATGGATTCAAAGAGATTTGTGCTCTTCTTATTGCAAAAGGTGCTGATGTAAATTCTGGATCTGTTACAATTAAGGGTGAGACAACAGTTATATATAATCCACTTATTGGAGCTTCTTATAAAGGGTACAAAGAAATCTGTAGCCTTCTGATTGAAAATGGTGCTGATGTAAACGTAAAAAGGTCCATGGGTGGAACAACACCACTTATCATTGCAACAAGGCAAGGCCACAAAGAAATTTGTAGTCTACTTATTGAAAAAGGTGCAGACATGTATTCAAAAAATTCGGCGTTGTATAATGCAGTTGGAAATGGGCACAAAGAAATTTGTGAAATTCTTATTGCAAATGGAGCTGATGTAAATAATGTTGAATTCAATATGTTTGGTAGTAGTCCTCAATATACACTATTGATGATTGCATCATTTAAAGGATTCAAAGAAATTTGTCAAATTCTTATCGCAAATGGTGCGAATGTAAATGCAAAAGATAGTATCGGTTGGACAGCACTTATGATTGCAACAATGTGGAATAAGAAAGATATTTGTGAACTTTTGATTGAAAAGGGTGCAGATATTAAGGCCGAAGGAACAATTACAGCGTATAAAATCGCAAGTATGAAAGGATATGAAGCACTTCAAGATCTTCTTAATGAAAAAGGAGATCTTGGATACAGTTCTGATTTGGATTAAAATTTAGTCCATTTGAAAAACTTATTATTTTTTTAACTTACAATTTGAGACAAAAATTGAATGTGTTTGAAAATCTAAAACAAACCAAACAAAAGAATCAAACAAAATGGATTCAGCTCTTGAACTTCATGTTCTTAATGATGGTTCAATAATGAAAGTGATTTCTGCGAAAGAATTGATTGAACTTGAAGTTTGGAAAGGGAATCGTGTGATTGATTTGAAGCATGTTGTAAAGATTCAAACAAAAATTGGATCTGATTTTGAAAAGCTAAAAAAGCTAGACAATGGATACAGGATTGTAAGTATAGAAGCGAAAGATGCAGCTGGTGCAGACATTCTTGAATATTATGTAGTAGATGGACAACATCGTTTGAAAGTATTGCAAGAGTTTTACAAAACAAATCTCTTTGCAGATGATTTTGATATTATTGTGATTGAAAAGCGAGTAAAAAGTGAAACAGATATTATTAATTACTTTAATGAGATTAATCATGCAAAACCGATACTTTGGAAAAGTGATCCAAATATGGTTGTAAATCTCTATATCAAAGCACTTGAGAAGGAATTCAATAAAGGGAAAGATAAGATGATTCGTGAAAGTAAAACAGTACGACCTTACATCTTTGTTGCTGATCTGCGAGATCAACTGTTGGAAGTTGTTTCAGATCTTTCAACAGAAAAAGAAGAGATTGATGATTTTGTAAGGAAAGCGAAAGAAGAAAATGAAGAGCTTCTGGCAAATGCAGGAATAATTCTAGCACATTGTGAAAAAGGTCAAGACAAAATTATTGAACGAGCGACTGAACATAAATTTATGTTGGGGATTCATAAGAAATTCAAATGGATTGAAGAATGTTTGAAAAGTGAATGAAAAATTGATACACATTATTTTTTATTGAAAGGGTTTCAAACAAAATAATAAAATGGATTTGCTTGAAGCAATAAAGGAAAATAAGTATAGTCTTGTGAAAAGTCTAATTGATGAAGGTGTTGATATTAATCAAGAAAATTCTGAAGGATTCACACCATTGATACATGCATTAAAAAGTGGATATATAGATATTTGCGAACTTCTTATTGAAAAAGGAGCAGATTTATTTCCAGGATTAGCGTTTATATCATACTGTGGAAATAAAGATTTGTGTGAATTTCTGATTAAAAAAGGTGCTGATGTAAATGCTTTGAAACCTGATGATGATTATGAATATGATAAAACAGCATTAATGTTTGCATCATTTAAAGGACACAAAGATATTTGCGAACTTTTGATTGAAAAAGGTGCTGATGTGAATATACAAAACTCTGAAGGAAAAACAGCGTTGATGTTTGCATCAGACCAAGGACACAAAGATATTTGTGAACTTCTTATTGAAAAAGGTGCAGATGTGAATGCAACAACTGAAAAAAACTGGTCAGCATTTATGTATGCAATTAAAAATAATAATAGAAATATCTATAGTATTCTTATTGAAAAAGGTGCAAATTTAACTGCAGGATTATGGATGGCATTAGATTTTGAAAAAAAAGAGTTTTGTGAACTTCTTATTGAAAAAGGAGCTGATATAAATTCTGGATTATGTTCTGCATCTCAAATTGGAAATAAAAATTCATGTGAATTTCTAATTGAAAAAGGAGCTGATGTGAATATGCAAAACTTTGAAGGAAAAACACCACTAATGTTTGCGGCAGAAAACGGTCATAAAGAAATTTGTGAATTTCTGATTGAAAAAGGTGCCGATGTGAATGCAAAAAATAATGAATGGATGACATCACTAATGTTTGCGTCAGAAAACGGTCATAAAGAAATTTGTGAATTTCTGATTGAAAAAGGTGCTAATATTAATTTGGGTGATCCACTGATATTTGCAACAGAAAACGGTCATAAAGAAATTTGTGAATTTCTGATTGAAAAGGGTGCTGATGTAAATGCTATTGGTATTGGAGGAAACACACCATTAATGGTTGCATCAATGAATAGACACAAAGAGATTTGCAAACTGTTAATTGAAAAAAGTGCAGATATAAATGCTTATAACTTTGATGAAATGACATCTTTGATGTTAGCATCAGAAAATGGACATAAAGATATTTGCGAACTTCTTATTGCAAATGGTGCTGATGT
>JACCEE011725282.1_pt1 | contig 11474 bp, 5 predicted proteins | sample 7449931 | NCBI WGS metagenome assembly JACCEE01 (sample SAMN15323457, study PRJNA562643) | freshwater metagenome | isolation source: river surface water | place: USA:Blue River Watershed | collected 2017-08-19 | reverse complement strand
CCCAACGTGGGCAAGTCCACCATCTTCAACGCCATCACCAATGCCGGAGCGCAAGCGGCCAACTACCCGTTCTGCACGGTCGATCCCAACGTGGGGACCGTGACGGTTCCCGACGCGCGCATCGACAAGCTCGCCGCCGTGGTCAAGCCCCGCAACGTCCAGCGGGCCGTGATGCAGTTCGTGGACATCGCCGGGCTGGTGCGCGGCGCGTCCAAGGGCGAAGGCCTGGGCAACCAGTTCCTGTCGCACATCCGCGAGGTCGACGCCGTCATGCACGTGGTGCGTTGCTTTGAAGACGGCGACGTGACCCATGTGGAAGGCTCGGTCGATCCCTTGCGCGACATCGGGATCATCGACACCGAACTGGCGCTCAAGGACATGGATACCGTAGAAAAGCGCCTGGCCAAGGACGAGCGCGCCGCCAAGAGCCAGGACAAGAAGGCCAAGGCCTCGGTGGAGGTCTGGAACAAGTTGCTGGCCGCCTTGAACCAGGGCAAGGCCGCGCGCAGCGTCGAGCTTTCCGAAGACGAAGCCGACATCGCCCGCGAACTGCAACTGCTCACCAGCAAGCCCATCCTGTACTGCTGCAACGTGCTGGAAAGCGAGATCCACACCGGCAACAAGCACGTGGAAGTGGTCCGCGAGCACGCCAAGAGCGAAAACGCCCAGGTGGTCATGATCTCGGGCAAGATCGAAGCCGAACTGTCGCAGCTGGAACCCGACGAAAAGTCCGTGTTCCTGGAAGAACTGGGTCTCAAGGAATCGGGCCTCGACACCGTGATCCGCGCCGCCTACGCCCTGCTGGGCCTGCAGACGTACTTCACGGCCGGGGTGCAGGAAGTGCGCGCCTGGACCTTCCGCAAGGGCTGGAAAGGCCCCGCCTGCGCCGGTGTGATCCACTCCGACTTCGAGCGCGGGTTCATTCGCGCCGAAACCATCGGCTGGAAGGACTTCGAGACCCACGGCAGCCAAGGCGCCTGCAAGGAAAAGGGCCTGCAGCGTTCGGAAGGCAAGGAATACGTGGTCCAGGACGGCGACATCCTGAACTTCCTGTTCAACGTCTGATCACAACCCGTTCGCCCGCAAAACTCGGCCGAACATCGAACGCCCTCCGGTACCATTCCCGGGGGGCGTTTTTCGTGGATGTCGGAAACCGGACAAGATCGACGCATCCGGACCGAAACGCCCCAAGTCCCCGGTGGACAACTTGTCTCCACAGTTGTCACAACCCGGCGCGAACACCCATTGCGCAACCGAATTTGGCGCGAAATTCGACATGTTCCCAGCAGCCATCCGTTCCAAGGCTCGAACCATGTTTCCACTAACCCCAAACCCCACGAACAGAACCTCCACCACCAACAGTTCGGCCACCACCTCGGCCACGATGACCAAACCGCCCAAACCCTGACCCCCTTGTTTACGTCGGAGAGGCTCCGCAGACCTCTCTCTGCGCTCGAATATCGCCCCACGCGCCCATCGCGGCCCGACAAGTCGGGGCAAGACATCGCTGGATTCGCGAGCTCCGTTCGGGACCGCGAAGCCTCACCGCCGAGTACGACTTGTTCCAAACCACAGTGAACAGCCTCGTACTCGGCGTCGAGTGGGGCATGCCCTCAAAATCCGTAGGGGCGATACATGCGTCGCCCCGTAACGGAGAACAAAGAGGGCGCCACCGCTCGGCGCAGCAGCGGAAACAATGCGCCAAATCGCATCGGACAATCGCCCCCCCCCCGGTGCGTGCCCACAACCGTTGTTCGGGCGATTCGTGAATCGCCCCTACGGTGATGTAATCACCGCCGTCGTTCGGCGATGTCCATATCCCCAATGGTTGGACAATTCCTGACGTGTGTCCGGTGGCGTTCAAACCAATACCCCAACCGCATCGGACAATCGGGCGGTCGGGCGCCACCCCGGCGGGGTCGCCACCCTGCGGGCTACGGGCATTCGCCCTCCGGTGCCGCATTTCCGGGCGACGCATGCGTCGCCCCTACAACGACGGCACCCGCCGTTGGCGGCCCTGCGGTCGGCTGGCGCGGGGATTGGCAACGGTCGGGAACAAACACAAAAAAGGACCGGGGGCGCACCCCCGGTCCAGACACCTTTGCCGTGCGGACACATCCAGTTCAATACCCACACTCAGATTCCGCATCAGCCTGAGTCCCTCTCGCGGGGACCCTATCCGCCCTTGACGGGCGATTGCCGCACGGGAGCTGCCCCGCCGGCCATATTTGCGTGATCATCGCGTCTGATTTGCTTGTCTCTTTTCTCTATTGCCGACCCTGTGCGGGCCGCTCTTATAATCTACCGGAAAACCCCTTCCAACGCAATAGCTCGGGCCCTTCTTTCTCGCATTTGTTTTTCCAGATAGGCCTGTGCCGCCGCCAAGGGCAACGGGCGCGCGAAGTGGTACCCCTGGCCGTACTCGCACCCCAGCTGGAGGAGGTATTTCCACTGGCTTTCGGTCTCGATTCCTTCGGCGACCACGTCCATGCCCAGGGTGTGCGCCAGGCTCACGATCGCCGATGTGATGCGGGTCTTCTTGCCGTCTTCGCCGATCTGGTCCACGAACGATTTGTCGACCTTGAGCGTCTGCACAGGAAAGCTGCTCAGGTACCCCAGCGAGGAGTAGCCCGTCCCGAAATCGTCCAGGCTGAACCGGATCCCGGTGGACACCAGATTTTCAAGAAGCTCGGTCACGTGGCCCGGATCTTCGGACAAGGCAGATTCTGTGATTTCCAGCTTGATCCCCGTCGGTTCCACACCGCTCTTGTGCAGGCACAGCCGGATCTGGTCGGCCAGGTCGTCGTGCAAGAACTGTTTCACCGACAGGTTGATGCTCATGAACGGCGCCCCTTCGCCGAACTCCCTCTGCCAGGCGGCTTCCACGCGCATGGCTTCTTCCATGACCCACAGACCGATGGGGTGGATGAGTCCCGACCGCTCCGCGATGGGGATGAACATCATGGGCGAGATCATGCCGCGCACCGGATGGCGCCATCGCAAAAGCGCTTCGAATCCCGCCACGCTGCCGTCGTCAAGGTGCACGATCGGTTGGTAGTGCAGTTCGAGCTGGTCGGGCAAAGCCTTGCCCAGTTCCATCTCCAGGTCCACCTTTTCCCGCGCGACGCGGCTGTGTTCCTCGTCGAAATAGCTGATGCAGTCGCCCCCGCGCGCCGACGCCTGGAACACGGCAGATTCCGCGCGGTTGAGGGCCTCTTCCGGCCCGCATTCGCCCGGGCTCACGATGGCCACCCCGATGCTGCCCGTGAGCATCAGCTCGCGGCCGCCCAGGGGCAGCGGCGTGCGAACCACCTGGCGCAGCGATTCGGCGATGCGGTTGAGTTCGGCGTGGTCGTCGATTTCCAGGAGCACGCAGAAGGTCTCGTGCGAGATGCGTCCCACCGTGGTTCCGGGAGGCAGCGCGCCCACCAGCCGGACCGACACCCCCAGGAAGAGCCCATCGCCCACTTCGCGCCCCAGCGACGCGTTGACCGACTGGAACCGGTCCAGAGCCACCACGAGGATCGCGCAAGGCCTGTGGAGCCCGTGTTCCAGCACGGCGCGGGTCCGGTCCAGAAGCAGGCTGCGGTTGGGAAGACCGGTGAGCGAATCGTAGAGGTTGCCGCGAAGAATTTCTTCTTCCATGCGACGTCGGTCGGTGACGTCCTGCGCCACCAGAAACAGGATCCGTTCCTCGCCGGAGCGCTTGCGGCATGCGGCCGACAGGTGCCTGACCTCGCCTTCGGGACCGATGGTGCGGTACTCCAGATCGCGGGAGACCTCTTCGGTCTCGCGGGTCTTGGCGAATTCGGCCCACGACCGCAAGCGATCGCGATCGTCGGGATGGACGTAGCGATCCAGATATTCGTCGAAGGTGGTCTCGAAGCTCCTGGCGTCGATCTCCAATCCGGCCGTCTCCACATGTTCGGACGAAATCTGCGCCTTGAACGTTTCCAGGTCCAGCTGCCAAAACCCCAAGCGCGCGATGCGCTGCGCGTCGGCCAGATGCCTCTGCGATTCTTCCAGGGCGTCGAAGGTCGCATTGACCTGCGTGCCGACCTGCCCGATTTCGTCTTCTCCAAGCGACCGGATGCGCGAACCGCGGGTCGGGAACGAGCGAATGGTCTCCAGGTCCAGCCGGAGCAGATGCAGGCGCCTCAACAGCGTGCGATCCAAAAATTGGTAGACGATGGCCACGAAGGCCAGCGCGAAGAGGATGGCCCCGATCCCCAGGTAGAGAAGCGTCCGCTGCCCCCCCGACCAGACCACGCGATCGACCTTCAAGGTGAATTCGGCGATCGGAAGCCCCTCCAATCCCGGGAGCTGCCCGTGCAGCACGAGCGAATCGGCGTCGTCGATCGAATCCACCATCGCGGAATGGAATCTCACGACCCCGTCGCTGATGTCGCCCACGCCCACGGGCGTCGCCAGCATCAGCAACCCACGCGCCCGGCCACCGCCGGAACCCGGTCGCACCGGCTGAAGGACGATCGACCAGATGCGCCCCTTCTGGACGGTCATCCCGGCGACCACCGTCGTGTCCCGGCGACCGGCCCAGTTCGCGGCTTCCCGCTTCCCCCACTTGTCGATTTGCGTCGGGAACTCGCCATTGGCGAGCGAGACCAGAGGAGCGCCGGTGGTGTCGTACACGGACAGATGGGCGAACCCGGCGTTGACGAGGTTGGAGACCTTGAGGTTTTCGCGCGCGAAGACGGGATTGCGATCGCCCACCCACTGCGCCATTCCGTCCCACACTCCCCAATCCCTGGCCGAAGCCTTCAGGTTGGCCAAACGCGACACGATGTGCTGCTCCATCCGGATCCGCTCCCGGGTGGCGAACCGACGGTCCAGCTCGTTGAAGCTCGGTCTGAGCAAGTACAGCATGTCCAGAGCCAGAACGATCGTGAGCACGCCTGTCGTTCCGGCGACGACCCAAAGTGTCTTGGTGCGGATGGATGGCGGAGGCATGGTCGCATTGTCGCATATCTGCCCGCCCCGAATCAATCCCAGACCGCCATCCGAGCATTGGACGCGGCGGACGATTCGGCACCAGCCATGCTTTTTACGCAAACCGAGACCGTGCTCGCGGTGACCGGAACCTTCAGCTGAATGCAGCTGCATCAGTAGCCCCCAAAAGCCGCAAATCGACTAAAAAGCCAGTATTTATAGGCTGTAATACTCATTTTTACGCAATCAAATAGACCGATATAACAGCCTCCTTGCGACTCGAGCACCGGTAGGTCAATGGTCGTCAAACGTGTGGCGTAGTCGTACATTTCGTCATTGAACTGTTCTTGCGCGATGCTGTTCAGGCGCTTGCAAGCTTCCACAAGGTCTTCATTCTTTCGGTCCGCGCAACAGCGTCCCGGCGAAGTCGACCCCACCGCTTATAAGACCAGAAATCTCCAAAACAATAACTGGAAATTTGCTCCCAAAAACCATTGTCCCCACCCAGGGATCGGTTCGCGGAGCGGTCGATAATACACAGGGCAGGCTTGGCACCAGAGGTGCCCCACCAAGAATTGGAACGCGCAGCGGTCGGGGAATCAGACCAGACGAAGTGATTAAACGTCTCTTTTGTTTCCTAAAAACACTTGATAAACGTCGTTTATCGCCGTTTTATGGCCTCCATGCTTCCGTTATAATGACCGGTATTCATGTACTGAGCCACACCCTTGCTCCGTCGCGAAGTCTGGGAAAAAGCCCTCCCCCCTTCCCCCTGATCATCCTTCCCGATCCGGTTATCGAGCGTCTTGCGAATAAGGGAAAAGTCTCTTCCTGAGATCGAATCGACACCGATCACTGGAACCCTTCCTGCCGGTGAGCGCAACGCCAACCTGGTGCAATCAGGGGTCCCTACATTCTCTAAGTCACAAATCCAGGCGAAACAAAAAAGCATCGCTCTCATTGCTGCGCCCCATCGGCAAGACTCGCCCAACAAAAGTCGCTCGTGCTCACAAAACTCTATTCGGATCCAATTATCCCGATAAGCATCTGCAAGCCACTTCCGCCACGTGCAGCGAGGTGGTTTGTTTCCAACCACCCAAGGATCGATCCGATGAACAAGACCACAGGCACTGTCATCTTCCTGCTGCTCAGTCAGACAGCAAGCCTGTTCGCTGCCGAAACTGTCGTCAAGCTCTCCGGGAAGGTGACAAACTCCCAGGGTGCGGTACTCCAGGGAGCAACCCTCTCCGTGAAAGGTGTAGCCGGGCTTTCGGTGGCAAGCGGCCCCGATGGAAAGTTCCTCCTCGCGTCGGGCTCCGCGGGACTGCTGGGCAAGCAGACAGGGGTGTCGCTGGTGAAGCTTGATGTCGAAGGAGCGTCGCTTGTCCTGTCGTTGGATGCAACGGTCCGCGACGGAAGAATCGACGCGTTCTCCGCAAACGGAGATCGTATCCACTCGCATCGGTTCTCGGATGGCGGCCCCTCCACGCAGCGCTTGGCCTTTTCGGAATTCGCACCAGGTCTGAACGCCGTGCGAATCGTCATGGACGGACATTCGTATTCCAGATCGCTCCTGCGCCTCGATCGAACCCTCCACTTGAAGGACGCCGCCAACGGTTCGCTCGATGGCGCCGCCCCCCACTTGGCCAGGGGCTTCGCCACGACCACGATCGATACCCTTGTCGTCAAAAAGACCGGGTACAAAGACAAGCTGGTGCCTATCTCGAACTACATCGATTCGAACCTCGTCGTCGCCATGGACAGCAACGCCACCTGCCCCGCTCCCAAAGTCGGCACGAGCAAATCAAACCCCATCTTCACGGACGTCTTCACCGCCGATCCGGGAGTGATGGTCGACAACTGCACGTTCTACATTCAAGCCGGCCACGACCAGGGCACCGGGGGCTTCGATCTGCGCGAGTGGTATCTACTCAAGAGCACCGACATGGTGAACTGGACGCGAACCACGCCCATGACCCTCAAGATCTTCTCGTGGACCAACGCCAACGCCTGGGCGGGCCAGATGATCAAGGGACGCAACGGCAAATACTACTGGTACGTTCCCATCAACGACATCAAGTTCAGCAAGGACCGCATGGCCATCGGCGTCGCCGTGGCCGACACCCCCGAAGGCCCCTGGAAAGACGCCTTGGGCAAGCCCCTCGTGAACGATTCCCTCGAGATGGCCACCTGGAACATCACCGACATCGACCAGACCCCTCACACGATCGATCCGACAGTATTCGTCGACGACGACGGCCAGGCCTACCTGCAGTACGGCGGCTTCTGGACCATGGTTTCGGTGAAGCTGAACCCCGACATGATCTCGCTGGGCAGCAAGCTCGTGAAGGCCACCCCGCTGGACTACTTCGAGTCGCCGTACCTGATCAAGCGCAACGGGGTCTACTACCAGATCTACGCTCGCGGCTCGGCCAACCCCACCACCATCGACTACGCGACCTCCACCAATCCCCAGGGACCCTGGACCTGGCGTGGACAGATTTTGGGCAAGATGCCCAAGGTGGCGGGCCAGGACGAGACCACCAACCACGCCGGAGTCGCGGAGTTCGCGGGGCAGTGGTACATCGTGTACCACGTCAGCAACGGCCCCAACGGAGGCGGCTCCTACAAGCGCATGGTGGCCATCGACAAGATCACCTTCAACGCGGACGGCACCATCAAACCTGTGACCCCGAGCCAAGCACTGCAATTCTGACGAGACCGCGGCCGGCCAAATCTCGTCGTGGTCGGCCGCACCGACGGTTCCGTGGTGGAATATCTCCACATGCACCGCTGGAGCACGGTTCCCAAGTCGCCGATCCGTAGGCTGTCACCCGACACGCACTGCCCGCCATCTCGTTCGCGCCTGGTGGACGAAGATTCATCCATCAAACGATCCGGCAGCCATCAGGCCGTGAGACAAAGCATCTCAGGGGCAAATGTGGGCAGCCAACGCGGCCTTGATCCGAGGGTGCCGCCGATCGGTGTAGGTCTTCAGCTCTGCAACGCCTTTTGCCGTAGATGGCATGGACGACACCATGTTCCCGTAGCGTTCGACCAGGCTGCGAAACCCGGCAGCCGAGAAAGGCCCGTTGTCGGCGATGGCCAAGGTGATCTGGTCGCCGGTACGCCCGCGCTTCGGAAGATCTCGCCCGCGACCGCTTCGCGGATGTCGCTGGGATCCTGGCTGTCGTTGTCGAAGCGGAGCTTCTTGAATCCGTGGAACCGCTGGTTCTTGGTCGTGGGAAGGAATCTTCGAACTTGTCCATGGTGACCCGGAACGGGAAGTCCTTTTCGCCGCGCGACCACGCACCTTCCAACGAACTGTTCCCCTTGAGACGGATTCCGACATTCTTCCAGACCTGGTTGTCGGTCTCGAGATCTCCCGGAACCCAGACCAATGCCGCATTGTCGATCCGGAGTGGCGAACGCCAAAATTCCCAGAAGCGGCCTTGCCGGAGGATGCGAGTCATGCCGACACGACGCGCCTTTCGGGAAAGCGAGGGAAGCCGATCAACGGCAACCGTCGCTCCCCGATCTTCTCATTGGTTGATGACGGTTCCTGTCGAAATGCCGTCCGCTCCCCGCTCCTTGATTCTCACCAGAAGGATCCCCTTTGGCAAGGCTCCCAACGCGATGGGGATTCCCACCGATTCCGACGAAACCGACCGCACCAGCCGTCCCTTCGCATCGAGGATTTCGACCAGCTGGGCGCCTTGTGGCAACAACAACTTTCCCTGGTGCACCTTGAACGATGCTTGGCCTGCTTTGGCGGCATCCGACACGCCAGAGAGCGGAGGATTGGTTTGTCCGAGCAGATTGGTGTTGCCGAACTGTACCTGGTAAGGCCAGTGTTCGTCGTTGCTGTCGTCGTCGTCCCAGGCGTGGCGCCAGTGTTCCTGCGGGGCTCCCGAAACAACCAACCAGAGCTTGGAGCAGTTGGCGGGAACCGCGAACTCGATGCGGCCCTTGGGGTTGGTTGTGCCCGACATTTTGGCCGTCGCGGCAGGGCTGTAGATGCGTGTTCCGTCCTTCAAAAGCGCGACGAATCCATATCTCCATCCGCCTTTTGCGACGTTCAGTGAGCGGAATCCACTTGCCCCTGTCCTGCCCTCGAAGTCGACCGACACCGTCGTTGCATTGGCTGGGGCGTTGAGCTTGATGCTGTTGTATCCGTAATTCTCGATCGTGACGGACGGATCGATCAGCCATGCCCCACTGGCCTGCTTGTTCATCTTGACCTGGGCGCGGCGGTCGATGTAACTGGCTCCGTAGGACTTGATGGCGGGGAGATCCCACGTGGTCAGCCGCGAGGCGTGTTCGTACATCTCGTCGTTGAATTGTTCTTGGGTGAGGGCGTTGATCCGCTTGTAGGTCTCGACCGGATCTTCCGGTCGTTTGGCCGCGCGCCATAGCTTGCCCATGAAATCGTTGCCACGCTTGTACGCCCAATAGTCGCCGATGAAATAGTTCGCGTAGCGAGGGGTTTCGTGCAAAATGTGCAGGTGGTTGCTTGTGATGTACTCCCCGAAATCCCCAGCGGTGAACTGCTGCGCTGGATACACCTTGAACGCCTCCCAGTTGGCGATCTGCTCCCAGAAGCCGTTGCCCCCGGCGCCGTTGGCGCCGAAGCCCCACCGCCAACCGCTGCCCGGGACATCGGCCCCCGTCAGGTATTCGAAGCAATGGCCGATCTCGTGCGCAAGCACGGTGTTGATGTTCGCCGCGGCCGCATTGACATGCAGCGTCCCCACCTTTTCATCCTGCCCCGATCCGTAGGCGGCCCAATCGGTCTGGTAGAGCAGGAAGATCATCATCTTGTACTTGTCTGTGAGTGAAGACCCTTTGAGTACCATCTTCAGGGAGTCCACGTAGGTCGAGTAGCTCTTCTCGGCAACTTCCTTGAGGGCGGTCATGTTCACTTTGTAGGTGCCGGCGGCCGTCGAGGGATCGCTTCCAAAACCCTTCTGCCAAAAAATGATCCAGTTGTCCGTCTGGACGCTCCGATCGTAGCAGTACGGGGTGTTGCAATCTTTCAGGTCGATGCCTTCTTGTGCCAGGAAACTCGGCTCGTAGACCTGTTTTTGCGCCAACGAAGCTCCAGCCAGGAGAAGCACCATGGAGAGCACGCTGCCCAAACAGCTACCTGGGAGTGGAATTCTGTTCGCCTTCATCGGAAATCTCCTATGGCGGTGGTTCTCAATTGTGGAGCAGGGCCAGTTCCTACGGAAACAAGCCCTCGACATCACCTCTACCGGAATACGGTGATACTGCGCGTCTGGGTAGAACCCGCGGCTTCGAGTGCAACGAGGAATGTTCCCGTCTGAACGCCCCAATTCATGAGCTGGATCGTTTCGTTATGGCTACCCGCTGCCCTGTTGCCACGAGCAACATGGGCGATCAAGGCGCCGTATGCCGTGTACAGGCTGAGCTTCACATTGGTTGTCGAGGCAAGCTCGTAGCCGACCATGATGGCCTCGCGATTGCTCGACAAGTCGAGTCCCGTGATGGACCCCGACTTGGCTGCCGCGCGTTTTCCGATGGACGCGCTTGGTGTGTAATCGAGCTTGACGTCGTACCACTTCTTGTTGGGTTCGGCAGTAGCGGTCACGCCCGTCTCGGGAACCAGGCGATAGTCGAATTTTGCCTTGCGCGTGGCGTCGCCCAGGTACTTGTAATCCGTGTTCGCGACCACGGCGATCACCACACCGTTGACAGGAGCCTTGTCCAGGCGCAACGTCGCGCTTCCCGAAACCACCGGCTCGCTGTAGAATGGAGTGCCGTCGGCGGCGCGGTAGCACAACTGCAAGGACATGTTCTTTCCGATCGGCTTGAAGCCCAGCTTCACTGTGCTCCCTGACACCTTCAGGGGGATGTAGTTCGCTCCCGACCATCCGGGAAGCGTGCGTGCTTCTGGAACCAGAGTCCCGCTGCTGTCGGTGGTCTTCGCGTACATGGAGGCGCTCCATGCTTCGACCTGGGCCGCAGCGGGGGTGTTTTCGGTCTTGATGCTCGATCCGAAATTGTCGTTGGCAAGCCGCTTGGCCTCGTTGCTCCATTTCTTCAAGTCCATCAGGGCCATGCGCGCGCGGTACTCCCTGATCAGGCGGCGGGTCTGGGCTTCGCCCAGAGTGTCGGCCATGCCCTCGAGGACGCGAACCTTGGCGTAGTTCCAGATCCAAGGAATCGTGCCGATTCCAACCCATTCCCCAAGAAAGGTCGGGAACATGTTGCCGTACTGGTAACCTCCCAGAAGATTGCGCCAATTGCACAGCTGGGTTCCACCCTCGTACACGTTCACACCTTCGGCGTTGGGACCGCCGAACGAACCATCCAGGAGCCAACCGCTGTAGCACTCGATCGGAATGAAGGGCGCCATGACCGCAGCCGCGTTCAGGAATCCCATTGGTCCAGGCGCTTTCCCGACGTTTCGGCGGGTTTCCGCTTCCTGCTGCAACCAGGTGTTGCCACCCTCGTGGAACCAACCCGCTTGCCTGGCTCCCGGAAGACTTGCCAACAGGGAGTGG
>JACCEE010326473.1_pt1 | contig 11481 bp, 9 predicted proteins | sample 7449931 | NCBI WGS metagenome assembly JACCEE01 (sample SAMN15323457, study PRJNA562643) | freshwater metagenome | isolation source: river surface water | place: USA:Blue River Watershed | collected 2017-08-19 | reverse complement strand
TCAAATTTTTCCGCGGCAGAAAGTTTGAGAACGATACGTGCTTCTCTGCCAGACATCTCATGTAAGGCAGAAATGAAATCCTTGATTTCAACTATTGAGAAATGAGGCTTAAAACCTTTACGGCTCAAACTCTCAACTCTCACGACTTCATCAAGTTCATGTGCCACAAGGCAACGGTCAGCACAATCCTCGCCCACTAAATTCAGTTTTCCCTCTACAAAAATTAAATGATAAGGGAAAACCTCTTTCTTCTTGCCGTCACGCAAGCAAAGGAAGAGAGAATGCTTCTGGCTTAAAGCTTGGTCAACCGTTTCCATCTTACCTTTAGAGACCAGACAGAGATCATCGGGAGCAGACCTCTCTCGTCTGTGGCCTTCTAAGGTTGTGAAGATAGTTAAAAGTTTGGCCTTCTCACGATGTTTCACCCCTTCAGCATTTTGCAGCCCCTGAGGCGCATGCACCTTGAGTGAGAAGTATTCCCATAAACCAAGATTCTTTTTTCCAAGATATTCTTTCTTAGGTAAGGACACGAAAGTTTGCTGTTCTTTTTGTTTAAGCTTAAGTTCATAATCGAATTCTTTAAGAAAGCTTTGTACTTCGCCAAATTGGCGAGGACTAACTCTTAATTCATCCAACAAACCAGCTAAGTCGACTTCTCCTTGGAGGCCATCGAGACCTTCGATTGTTCTCCAAAAATCATCACTAAAAAAGAGCGACTCTTGCGCCATTACTTATCCTTTTGCTTGGATCTTGCTTACATAAATCATTTCGGATCATGGAGGTTAATTCTTGAGTCTTTTTGTCAAAATTATGTTAACTACTTAATTTTATGTGCTTTTATTCTCAGGGCAATATAAACATTATCTAGTTACAACTTTAAACTTGATAGGGCCAAGCTCAGAATGATTAGCTAAAATACTAAAAACAATAAGGAAAGTTTTAATCAATGAAACTATTATCTCACCCTTACTTACTGATCATAATTCTAAGCTTTCTCAATTCAGCTTCCCCCTGCGCTCAAGACTATATTGTAGCAAGAACACAAACTGGATTAAGTTTATCTGGCGCCTCCTGTTCAAAACTTCTAGAGCAAAAAGAAGGTCTTTGCGCTTGGAAAACTCAACTCAATGAAATGGCCAGCCTAGGGAACGCAGCTTGCAACTCCCAAACAAGCCTTTCTCTAAATTCTTGCCTCCCTGACTTTGTTAAGAGCTACCATAAAAAACTTCTCCATAAATTCGGTCCAAATTGTTGGGGAACAGCACTGTACTTTAAAGCTATGTCTAAGACTCCACGCTTTGTTTATCCTGAAGAAATGATCTACTGGTTAGAAAGCCCTATTTGCCGAAAACTTGAAAGAAATGAAATAAAAGCCCCTGGAGATATCATTAATGTGTTTGCCCCAGAATACAAATCGACTCCTGCCGACGAGGAGGAAAGTGATGCAGGGATTGAGTTTTGGAAAGCACTCTATCCTGGCCGATACCGCAGGACATTCCCCAATCCCAATGGAAGCAACTACACAGGTTATCACACACTCTTTCATAGCGTCACTTTAGCAAGCTCAGAATTAGCTTTTGGGAAAGATTCCCAACTCAATGAAGATCGCTTCTATCTTCACTCCTTAAACGAAACATATGGAAGACCAAGAACAGAGAGAGAGTGTCAGGAAAATTCAAATCTGAGTGCACACTTGCGAGAATATCAGAACTCTCCTCGTAATATTAAGGGTGAAAAATGCGCCTATTTTACAAATGTCTACCGCTGCCAAAATTTCGAAGATTATTTTTCAACAAATGATTTAACCAACGAACAAAAAGCAATCTACCAAGAAATAAAGCGCATGCAAGAAGCTCAAACTCTTCTATTCTCCTATGTCACACAAAAAGACTACGCTCTGCCAACGGCCAAAAGAAAAGAAATTCAAATTCTTGGTGATGCATTTTCACAAAAAGCCCTTGAAGAACTCAGACAAAAACCAGAAGACAAAATGTCTGAAATGCTTCTTACTTTAAAGTACTTTAGCGCAGAAGCCCTAAAGACGAGTCTTAAGCAAAGTGAATAAACGACTCAGCATAACTCTCTTCATTCCACTTTTGATTGTAAGCACTTTTTTTTATTTAAAAGGCTTAAGTCTAACTTATAGTGATGCTGCTGATTATCTAGTCGAAGCACATAAACTTTCCAAACATGGTTTAAATGCTCTTACCGTTGGCTTTATCGAGCGATATTGGAAACCAACAGTTTTCCCTCTCTGGTCTTCATTCTTTTTCCTACCTGTCAAAGGATCATTCGCATGGGGAAGCGCACTAACATTATTAAGCGCCTTTGCCGTCTTTATATCTTCCCTTTATTTTCTTTTCAAAAAAACAATTCCTAAAGCATCTCTTCCTTTGACTCTCCTCGTGGCCCTTCAATCGCCCTTGTTAAGCGGATATGTTCATTTTATGTCGGAAGCATGGGCACTAAGTTTCTGGGTTTTAAGTTTTACTCTCTTTTACACTCAAAAAGAAAACCAACTTTGGCTTTCAGGACTAGCTCTTGGAATTGCGGCGATGATGAGCCCTGTTCTTACTTTGCTCTATGGTCTTCCTTTTCTTTTTTATATTTTATTCAAAGAAGCAAAAAAACAGAAAGTTTATATCCTCTTTAACCTCTGGCCCTTCGCTATCAGTCTCTGCTATTTCGTCCTATTTTTTCAAAATAAACAGCCAAAGTTCATTTGGTTGTTTCTATGTTTGTTTTTCATTTTTCTTCCGCTTCTATTTAAGACTTGTCCAAAAAAAGTTTATCTTTTTTTTAGCCTCAGTTTGACTCTTCCACTCTCTTGGTTTGCTTTCGATCTACCTATGCTTTGGGATTGGATTTACCTAAGCTCATTTTCAACTTATGCCCAGGAGACCGGAAAATTTTCTCTTTTACGCTTTAAAGAATACCAAGGCTATTTTGATGTTATCCCCCTCAGTTTGGCTACAATATGGCTTATTATTCTATTGTTACAAATACTGGAAGTTCTTCAGAAAACAAAAAAAATCCTTCTATACTCTTTTTGGGTATTCTTTCCTGTTTTTCTTGCTTTCGTTTTAAGCGCTAACGGAGATCTGCGCTATTTCAAGTGGCCATTTTTCCTCTTGCTCGTTGGACTTCTTTTAATCAATTGGAACAATTTTACCCCTTTAAAACAACGTCTATCTATTGCTCTTCTTAGCCTAGGCTCATTATTAAGTGTGACTTACCTTTTTCAGGCGGATAACACTCGCCTCTCTCTCATCAAAGAGATTCATCAAGAGCTTTTAAAAATTCTACCAGATGAAGCACAAGTGGGACTCATTCCTTTGGGAACAGAAAACAATGACTTATTACAGTCTAGAGCGATCTACCTTCTCTACTCTTATCAACGAGAAAAAAAACACAACTTCAATTTTCTAGATGAACGAAAACCAGAAGAATGGAACAAAAAAGATGTGCTCGTAATAGGTCCCTGTGAACAAGGGAAGAAAATTGACCCCTCACTTCCTGCCAGTTCTAAACTCTACTCATCCTTCTGTCCTCAAATACACGATGCTAATTATTTTCATTTTGTCGTAATTAAAAATGAGGTCCCTTACACCCAATTAACCATCAAGGTGTTAAAGCCTTCCCTTCTTTCAATTTTGTGAAAATGTACTGAGCTATAGCTTTGTAGCCTTCAGCATTAGGATGAGACTCAGCCTGATCCAAATTATATAGTTCAGAACGCTTCACTCCCTTAGCGAAAAGTTGATTGAAATAACTTTCTATATCAATCAGAGGAGCCTTTTCTTTTTGAGCAAACTCTTTAAGAGCGCGATTAATCTCTTGCCCAAAGTACTGCTTTTTTAAGGGGGGATAATTAATAAAAATGATAGGAATATTTTTATTTTTGGCTTCTTGATAGAGGATACTTAAATCATGCAAAACCCAGCGTCTCACCAAATGAGAATCATACTCCAAAGATAGTTTTTTATAATGGGGCAGCTTACCTTTAAAATCCTTTACTAAATTTTGGAATTCCGGCTTAAGGGCTTTGTACACGCTACGCAAAAGCACATAACTATTGGCCCAAGTTAAAGATGAGCCACAGCGATCTCCCTCAATCCCTTTCATCCAAAACTCTAGTCCTTTCTTTTCGTCACCCAAATGGAAGAAGTAGGCTTGTCCCAACAAGGCATAAAACACATCTTTATCATGGGAGGCACTAGAACTGATAAGACCTTTTTCCCAATGAGGAATCCATTTTTCTTTTAACTCAGAAAGAAGCTTCTTATTTTTACTCAGCTGATTATAAAACTCCATGGCCCAAACTTCTTCTTGGATTTGAAGTTCATCTGAGAGAGGACAACTATCTTTGTTCTTTTTATTGAAGGCAAACCACTGCTCAAGAAGTTTATAGGTTTTGAAATTTTCTAAGACTCGACTGAGATAACTTTCCTCTCCATAAAGAAAACTTTCAAAACCATAGTTGTTCCACCAATTGGGCTGCCCACCTAAAAAAAGTACAAGGTCAGGTTTATATTTTTCAACTTCATCTTTAAAACGAAGACGTTCACCATAGGTGTTAATATTGCCCTTCCCACGATTAATAATGCGCCAAGAACTTTCACCATACTCCTGATTTAAAAGCCCCTCAAGTTGAGCCGGATAAGAAAACTCCCGCGAAGCTCCCACACCAAGAGTAAAGGAATTCCCTAAAGCCAAAATGATACGCTCCCTCTTATCTCCAGGAGCGACAGGTCTTTCATTATGTCCTGGCGTTCCACTTCCCAAAGCGGATAAACGAAGAGCGAACTCAAAAAAGAAAAGGGCAGTCACAAGCCCTGCGCCCAAAATGGCTAATTTGATTTTCATATTTAAACGTTGGCCTAAAGTTTTAAGTACTGCAAGGGGGGAAAACTTGAATAAGTTACTTTTTCTAAAGCTCAAAAGGGGAAGGAGATTTTATTTCATAACTCAAATCTTTCCATTCGATTTTATAAGTCTGAGCATGAAGACAAAGACGCTCAGCTTTATTTCCTCCGTAAAGCTCATCACCCAAAAGAGGAAAACCGAGATTAGCCAGTTGAGCACGAATCTGATGGCGAAGTCCCGTATAAAGAGTCACTTCTAGAAGACTTTCGTTTTTATCTTTATTGAACTTTAAGAGACGCACACTCAGCTCACCTTTTTGCGCCTCTTTCTTATGAATACTTCCCTGAGCAGGCATACAGGAAATTTTATGCCCACGTTCCCCTGTCGACCAAAACAAATGGGCATGTTTTCCTTCACGATTAAAATGCCCTCGCACAACACAGTGATAGATTTTTTCTTTCGCTATCTTGGAAAACTCAGTACGCATCCCTTGATAGAGTTCGTCTTTTTTTAAGTAGATTAACACACCAGAGGTTTCATAATCTAAGCGATAGAGAAGTCCTCTATCATAATTTTTTTTATTCACTTCAAGGATTTGATCATCTCTTATTGAACGCAAAAAACTTAAACAATTATCCTGTTCCAGATAACTCAAAGGATGGCAGTGAACCTCTGAAGCTTTATCGAGGACGAGTAGGTTATGATCTTCGAATAGTATCTTCATCAAAGGCCCAGTGTATTCAGGGTTAATCATTCCTAAATTCAAAAGATCTAAAGACAAATCAAGCGTGTCACCACGCTTGAGGTTTTTATTTAAAAAGTTTTTGGGAAGAGAAAATTTCTTAAGAGCAGAAGAACTAATCCCCAAAAGATCTTTTAGGAAAAGCTCGACTGTGGAAGAGGGCCTGAAGACGGAAAGAGAAGAAAGCTCCTCAATTGTTTTTTGAGTAACCTTCATCACTTCTGCTTAAGTAATCCAGCACGGATTCTCTCAACTCACTCATAGAGAGACTATCACTTTGAATCAAGAGTTCCTTTTTAATGAACTCAAGAGGAAAGCCAGTCATCTCTGAAAGAGTAGAAAGAGAAACACGCTCCTTCTCACTAGTTACTTCATCACTTTGCTTGCGCTTGAGCAAGTCGGTGGTGATCATGAACACTCCTTTGCATATCCTCCGCGTATCCTTGCGAAGGAATCCTCTTTCGTTGAGGACTTCCAAACTATATCCATCAGGGTTTGATGCTGTCAATCAAGGCCCTTTCAAAAAAACAAAAATGTAAGGAATTATCAGAGACAAGCTGTGGAAAAGACTGTGGGAAATTACTCTTAACCGGTGAAAATGGAGCAGTTGAGCAATGCAATACTTGTTTTTAATAACAATACCTTATCTAAGCCCTTCTCTCAGTTGCTTTTAAATCTTAGGCAGTTTTGTAGCTCGCCTTCAATAAAACATTCTTAGAGTTATACTTTCCCAAAATGTGAACAAACAAGGAGTTTTCATGAAGTCTAAACTGGCCACTCTTTTCACCTGTCTGGCCTTCTCGGCCTTAACTTTTGCTCAAACACAGATCGGTATTGTTCTTCCGACCAAGGATGAACCACGCTGGATTCAAGACCAAGCTCGGTTTCAAGATGCCCTTAAAACAGCTGGGGTAAGTGCTGAAGTGCTTTTTAGCCAAGGTGATTCTGCCAAAGAAAAGGCCAACGTTGAAACCCTTGTGACCAAAGGGATCAAAGTCTTAATCATTTGTCCTCATGACGGTTCTGCGGCAGCAGCTGCTGCCAATGCAGCTCATAAAGCTGGTGTCAAAGTTGTTTCCTATGATCGCCTCATCCTTAATACAAATGCTGTCGACTACTACGTGACTTTCGATAGTTTTAGTGTCGGCGCCGAATGGGGAAATTACCTTGTAAAAAATGCCACAGGCAAAGGTAACAACCTATATCTTTATGCAGGAAGTCCTTCTGACAACAATGCCTTCCTCTTCTTCCAAGGTGCCTGGAGTGTCTTACAGCCAAAAATTGCTGATGGTACATTCGTTGTTATCAACTCAGACAAAGCTACTCAGCTCTCAAAGAAAAAAGATCTCACTCGTGCGGAACAAGCGGCCATTATTGGGCAAGTGACAACCAACTGGGATTTCAATGTTGCGAAAAGTAAGGCTGAAGCTAACTTAACAGCTGCGAAACCTGCACAAAAAGGAACAGCTTTTATTTGTGCTCCTAATGATGGAACAGCTCGCGCCATCGCCGATGCCTTCGCCAAAGACAATGGCATCAAAAAATACTACATCACTGGTCAAGATGCTGAGAAAGCTTCCATTCAGTATATTATTGATGGCAAGCAATCAATGACTGTTCTTAAAGATGTACGCATTCTCGTTAAAGATGCTATCGCTGCAGCTATGGCCTTCAATCAAGGAAAAACTCCTGAAAAGACCAAAACCTATAACAATGGCAAAATTGATGTCGCTGCCAAACCTTCTAAAGTCATTACTGTGACTAAAGAAAACGTGAAAGCCACCATCATTGAATCTGGTTATTACAAAGCTACAGAATTTAAAGGTATCTAAATGAATGAGCCTATTCTTGAAATGAAAAATATCTCAAAGACTTTCCCGGGTGTGAAAGCTTTGAGTAACGTGAGCTTCAAAGTCGCTCCAGGAGAGATTCATTGTCTCGTCGGAGAAAATGGAGCTGGCAAATCAACCCTCATGAAAGTCTTAAGTGGAGTCTACCCACATGGCGACTACACGGGAGATATTTTCTTCAAGGGGCAAACTCAAAAATTTAAAGGTATCAGTGATAGCGAGAAAGCAGGGATTGCTATCATTTATCAAGAACTTGCTCTCGTGCCTGAGATGAGTGTTTATGAAAATATTTTCCTTGGGCACGAAATAAAAAAAGGATTCACCATAGACTGGAACGAAACGATTAAGCAGTCTGAAAAGATGCTGAGTACTGTTCGTCTCAAAGTCAATCCTTCGACTAAAGTCAAAGATCTAGGCGTTGGCCAACAACAGCTCGTTGAAATAGCCAAGGCCCTTTGCAAAGATGTTAAAGTTCTCATTTTGGATGAGCCCACAGCTGCGCTCAACGAAGATGATTGTGAAAACTTACTCAATCTTCTTAAAGAACTTCGTACCAAGGGAGTGACTTGTGTGCTCATCACTCACCGTCTAAAAGAGGTTATCAGTATCGCTGATCGCGTGACCGTCTTACGCGACGGACAGACTATTTGTACTTTGAACAACCACCAAGGCGAAGTGACTGAACCTATCCTTATCAAAAACATGGTGGGAAGAGAAATTGACAATATTTATCCTGAACGAAATCACAAGCGAAGTCAGGAAGTAGTTCTAGAAGTCAAAAATTGGAATGCTTACGATCCTTCGCTTGGACGCAAAGTTTTAAAAGACATGAATTTCAAATTGATGAAGGGAGAGATCATCGGCTTTGCGGGCCTTATGGGCTCAGGCAGAACAGAACTAGCTCACAGTCTTTTTGGAAATCCCGATGGCTATCAATTGCAGGGGGAAATACAACTCCATGGGCAAAACAAAAAATTTGCCCGCCCCTCGAAAGCCATCGAAGCTGGTATTGCTTATGCCTCTGAAGATAGAAAAGGCGATGGCCTGATTCTAATTCAAGATATTAAGCAAAATATCACATTGGCTAATTTGAAACGAATTACGCAATTTGGTGTCGTCGATGAAAATAACGAAATCAAATTTGCCAACGACTTCAAGCAAGCTCTCAATATCAAAACTCCTTCAATAGAACAAAAAGTGATGAACTTAAGTGGTGGCAATCAGCAAAAGGTTTCCATCGCCAAATGGCTTTTTGTAGAACCCAAAATCCTTATTCTCGACGAACCCACAAGAGGAATCGACGTGGGAGCGAAATATGAGATTTATACAATTATCAACAAGCTCGTCGAACAAGGTATGAGTATCATTATCATTTCCTCTGAACTTCCTGAAGTTCTAGGAATGTCTGATCGTATTTATGTCGTTTCCCAAGGAAGAATTAGCGGCGAACTTTCTCGCCTTGAAGCGAACCAAGAAGCGATCATGAAACTGGCCACAGCCTAAGGAGAAATTGTGATTATTCAAGATATTAAAAAAGTAATCCATGACAACATTCGCGAATATGGAATGTATATCGCCCTCGCCGTCATCATGGCCATTTTTACGATTGCCACTAAAGGTGATTTTATTTCATCACAAAATATAGCCAATCTGATTAATCAAACAGGTTATATTGCAGTTTTAGCTGTCGGTATGACCATGGTCATTGTCATCAGACATATCGATCTTTCCGTTGGATTTCTGGCGGGTTTTCTAGGAGCTGTTGCGGCCATCGCTCTGAAAAACTGGGGGATGTCCTCACTGCTCGCAATCCCTTTAGTTCTCGTGATTGGGACAATCGCTGGACTCATCATGGCCTTCCCTATTGCGAGTCTTGGTATTCCATCGTTTGTGGCTTCCCTCGCTGGTTGGCTCATTTATCGCGGAATTCTTCTTCTGGTGACATCAGACACAGGAACCATCATCATTGATGAACCATTTTTCATTGCAATCAGTAACGGCTTTATTCCTGATATTTTTCCCAACGCAAAATTTCTTCCAGGCGTGCACAAGCTCACTCTCATTATTGGGGCCCTGGCCATTCTTTGGTCCATTATGAGTAACATCAAGGTGAGAAATAATAAAAAGGCTTACAACTTCGAGGTTGTACCTCTTGATATTTTTATTTTAAAGCAACTCTTTATCGCGATCATTCTAGGCTATATCACTTGGATCCTTTCAGGTTATAACGGTCTCTCATGGACAATTATCATCATGCTTGGAGTTGTGCTCTTTTTTGATTGGTTCACTCAAAAAACAGCTCTTGGCCGTCACATCTATGCTGTAGGGGGAAATCCAGACGCAGCAGAACTTTCAGGAATTAGTGTAAAGAGAATTACTGTTTTTGTTTTTGGAGCGATGGGATTTCTTTCAGCTCTCTCTGGGATTATGTTCGCTTCTCGCTTGCAATCTGCTACGCCTACAGCTGGAACACTATTTGAACTCGATGCGGTAGCAGCTGCTTATATTGGAGGAGTTTCTGCTGCGGGAGGTATTGGTAAAATTTCCGGGTCTCTCATTGGAGCTCTAGTTTATATGTCTTTAAGAAACGGAATGGACCTCATGTTCGTCGACGCCTCTTTGCAATATATCATCAGAGGTGGTGTTCTCGTCTTAGCAGTCGTTTTTGATGTCGCAACAAGAAATGTAAAGCGCTAGATATAGAAGGGAGCAAGCTCCCTTTTTTTTATTTCACACAAAGGTAATTTAAAAATTCTGTATTGTTGAGATTCCAAGGAGCCGCCGTACGGTTCTCTGGGGCAATGTAGACGAGACTACCATTCAAGGCCCAGTAATAATAAGGGCGATCATGACGGTTATAAAAGTAGTTGCTGTAGCCTTCATAAACAGTCACTCCGCCATTATAGCTTCCAAGATTATTAAAGGCGATAAGTTCTCTATCGTTTGCCAATCTTGCTCCAATATCTTCACAAGCATAACTGGCCTGTTCATAGAGATTCTTCATATTGGAGTATCCACCAGTGACTTTACCTTCTTTCACCAAAGTGACAACCTTGCCTGTTGGTAATCTTAAAGTTTGCGGAATGTGTGTGCGTTGAAACTCATGAAAAAACTTATCAGCGGCTTGATAGGCAGCAATGTTTGGCCGTCCCGCTCCACTGTAAACACGAGTCACACCAGTTTTAACATTCACCACATAGATACTGACGAAAATCTCACCAGGCTTTGCGCTTACAGAGTAGGAACCGTAAGCGACAAAATCAATTTGAGAAAGCATATCATCAGTCAAATAGCCAGGACGGTAGTTACGATTGGCGTGAGCCAAAATATTTGTTGGGATATCGACATGCTTAAAATCTAAACGACGAACAGCTGGTTGGTAGAGGTCATAAAGATCAGTGATTCTTCCGTTGAAAAAGCCTTCCAGAGAAACACCCATCGCGCGACGAGAATACTCACGACGATCGGTAATCAATTTATCAAAAGCAAGAATGATGTCCATCGCTTCTTTTCCAGAGGCCCCTGCTTTGATTAAAGACTCAGCGGACTGAACTAATTCTTGAAACTGCTCAGAGCGAGTTCTGGAGTAGGCTTCATGAAAGGCCATAAGATCAGCGCCATCGATAAAAGGGATAGAAGGATAAATATAAAATGAGTCTTGAGTGATAAAATCAGAAGAGGAATTCGTCTCGATCCCTAAAGAAGAAGCGGCCCAAAGCTGAAAGGACAATAAGGCAGAACAAATAAGAATGATCTTTTTCATAACAACTCCCTCTTTATAGGCAGGGCTAAGTTAGAAAAGATTGGGAATAAATTCACTCTTTGAGAAAAAATGTTAGAAGACATAACTGCCTAATAAGACAGTAAGCTTTCACGGCCGTGAAACAATTTTAAGAAACACTAACGCTTTTGAGCCTGAGGGGCTGGAGGCCCATCCATCTTCGCCAAAGGTTCGAAACTGGTGTACTCCCCTTTCCAAGCAAGTTGCACCACACCTTGAGAACCAGCGCGGTTCTTACCGAT
>JACCEE012207954.1_pt1 | contig 11484 bp, 12 predicted proteins | sample 7449931 | NCBI WGS metagenome assembly JACCEE01 (sample SAMN15323457, study PRJNA562643) | freshwater metagenome | isolation source: river surface water | place: USA:Blue River Watershed | collected 2017-08-19 | reverse complement strand
GTATCTTTGTTTAATGTGTTGTAGATGATTGCATAATCACCACCAAACTCTTCTTTTTGAATGAAGACGCTCTTAACATCCATTTCAACGATTGTTGCAATAGCAGCTTCGTCTAAAACAGTGTCACGCTCCATAACAATTTCGGTACGCTCGATGCTCACTACTTCCCCTGTATCTTCATCCACAACATCCTCTACCCATGTTCTTAAAACACGCGCAGCTAATTTGCGACCAACTTGGTTTGCTAAAGATTTTTTATCGGCTTTGATTTCATCAGCCATTCCAAATAATTCTAGAATGTCTTTATCTGTTTCAAAACCAATTGAACGTAATAAAGTAGTTACAGGGAACTTTTTCTTACGATCGATATATGCATACATAACATTGTTGATGTCTGTAGCAAATTCCATCCATGCACCTTTAAAAGGAATTACACGAGCAGAATAAATTTTTGTACCATTAGGGTGAACTGATTGTCCAAAGAATACACCAGGTGAACGGTGTAACTGAGATACAATAACACGCTCAGCACCATTAATTACAAACGTACCACGCGGTGTCATGTAAGGAATGTTTCCGAGGAATACATCCTGTACGATGGTTTGGAAATCAACGTGCTCTTCATCATTACAGCTTAAACGTAGTTTAGCTTTTAATGGAACTGCATACGTTAATCCGCGCTCCATACACTCGTCGAGTGTGTAACGTGGTGGATCAATAAAATAATCTAGGAACTCTAGTACGAAAATGTTACGCGTGTCTGTGATTGGAAAATTTTCCTTAAACACACGGAACAAACCTTCCACATTTCTGCGATCTGGTGTTGTTTCTAACTGAAAAAATTCTCTAAATGACTCTAACTGAATGTCAAGTAAGTCTGGCGTTTCTGCCAAGTGCTTTGTTTTACCAAAGTTGACTCTGTTGTTCAAAATTGTTGTAGACATGTATATAAAACCGGTTTAAATACAAAAAATATTGAGACAAGTATCCCAATTTAAGGATGGCAAAGGTACGAAATGAGGGGCAGGAAACAAACAAATACTGGACCAAAATGTCCAAAAAATCAATAATTTTTACCGCAAAAGTCAGCCTGTCATGAAAAATGGCTAATTATTTGTAAGATTTATTGTAAAATATTGATTACCAGCTACTTTTAAGAAAAAGAATTTTGTTAAAATTAAGCTGAGCACGAAAAAAATATAGCAAGATGGCATAAAAAAAGCGGTTTCAACAAGGTTGAAACCGCTTTTTTTTGAATGTATTGGACTAGAATTAGTCGTAAATTACTTTACTTCTACTTCAGCACCAGCTTCTTTAAGTTTAGCTGCGATATCATCAGCTTCTGCTTTAGAAACACCTTCTTTAACAGGTTTTGGTGCACCGTCAACTAGATCTTTTGCTTCTTTAAGTCCTAAGCCAGTTAATTCTTTTACAACTTTAACTACGCCTAATTTGCTAGCACCACCGCTTACTAAGATTACATCAAAAGATGATTTCTCTTCTGCAGCAGCAGCTCCACCGCCATCACCTGCGCTTACTACAACCGCAGCAGCAGCTGGTTCAATACCGTAATCAGCTTTTAATACATCAGCTAATTCTTGTACTTCTTTTACTGTTAAGCCTACTAATTGTTCGGCTAATGCTTTAACGTCTGCCATTTGATTTAAATTTTTTCCGCCTTCATACTTTGTTACAAGTCCGGCGGAGGGTTTAAAAAAATTTGCCTTTATTTTCCCTCAGGCCTGGGATATTTTTACGATTACGCTTCTGGTTCTGCAGCTGGTGCTTCTGCCGCCGGAGCTTCAGGAGCTACTTCTGGAGCCGCTTCTGCAACTGGTGCAGCAGCTTCTTCTACAGCAACTTCTACAGATGCTGCAACAACTTCAGTTTCGGTTTTTGAACTACCATTTTCGGCGTGGTTTAATAAAGCAGCAATTACGCGCTTAGCCGGAGATTGTAATAATCCAAGAACTTCACCAATAAGTTCGTTCTTCGTTTTAATTTGAGTTAACGCCTTAAGTGTGTTATCACCAGAGTAAACATCTCCATTGATAAACGCAGCTTTTAATTGAGGCTTGTCTCCACCCTTTCTGAACGCGCTGATAATAACAGCTGGATCTTTAGGATTTTCAGAGAACATTAACGCGGTAACGTTATTTAATGCTGGATAAATTGCAGCATATTTTTCTGCGTCGATAGCTTCTAATGCTTTACGGATAAGCGTGTTTTTAGCAACTTTCATTTCTACTTGCTTATCAAAACAAGTACGACGAAGTGCAGAAACCTGCTCTACAGATAAAGATTCGGTATCGGTAATATAGAAGTTATTGTATTGAGTGAACTTTTGTTTAAGAACCTCAATCACTTCATTTTTTTGATCTTTTGTCATGTCTGATCTTTTTTAAAAACCCGGGTCATTTTTCTAGAAAATAGAAATCACCAGGAATTAGTTCATTAATGATTTTGTGTCTAACATAATGCCTGGGCTCATGGTACTTGCCATGCTTACACCTTTGATGTAAGTTCCTTTTGAAGAAGATGGCTTTAACTTGATAATAGCATTGATTAATTCTGTGCTATTTTCGGCAAGCTTATCTGGTGCAAAAGAGATACGTCCAATTGAAGCATGAACGATACCTGCTTTATCAACCTTGAAAGCAATTTTACCACCTTTTACTTCATTAACAGCTGCTGCTACATCATTTGTAACAGTACCTGTTTTAGGATTTGGCATTAAGTTACGAGGACCTAATACTTTACCTAATTTACCAATCTTAGGCATTACAGCTGGTGTTGCAATGATTACATCCATATCAACCCAACCGCTTTCGATCTTTGCAATAAAATCATCAAGACCCACATAATCAGCACCTGCTTCTTTTGCAGCTGCTTCTTTATCTGGAGTACAAAGAACTAATACTTTTTTTGTTTTACCAGTACCGTGTGGTAATGATACAGTACCTCTAACTTGTTGGTCTGCTTTTTTAGGATCTACACCTAAACGAATGTGTAAATCTACAGAGCTATCAAATTTTGTACAGTTAATTTCTTTTACAAGTGTAGACGCTTCTTTAAGGGAATAAGATTTGTTTTTATCCACCTTTGTAACTGCTACTTTTCTTTTTTTAGTAAGTGACATTTTTTAATAATTAAAGGTGAATAAATTAATTTTCCCAAGGAGCTTGTCCATCTACTGTGATACCCATACTACGTGCAGTACCAGCCACCATGCTCATTGCACTGTGAAGGGTAAATGCATTTAAGTCAGACATCTTGTCTTTAGCGATTTCTTCTACTTGCGCCCAAGTAACTTTACCCACTTTTTGACGGTTGCTTTCTTTAGATCCTTTTTGGATTTTAGCAGCTTCCATTAATTGTACAGGTGCTGGCGCAGTTTTGATGATAAAGTCGAAAGACTTGTCTGCGTAGACAGTAATTAAAACAGGAACAACTTTTCCTTGTTTGTCTTGAGTTCTAGCATTAAACTGCTTACAGAACTCCATGATGTTAACACCCTTAGAACCAAGGGCCGGACCTACTGGAGGTGCAGGGTTGGCTTGACCGCCTTTAACCTGCAGCTTTACATAGCCTGTGATTTCTTTAGCCATTTTTTTTGATTTAATTGGTTATAGCGTAGTACCATCGTGGTCCTACTCCCAAAGTCAATCATTCTTCGTAAAAAGAACTTTTGGGGCAGCAAAGGTACAATTAAATAGTAAAAAAACAAGGGAAATACAAAAAAATAAGGGCTACCCACCGGATAGCCCTTAAAACATTCATTATCAGTCTATTAAAAACCTAATTAGCTTATTTTTTCTACTTGCATGTAGCTTAGCTCTACTGGTGTAGAACGGCCAAAGATTTTTACGGTTACTTTTAGCTTTTTCTTTTCTTCGTTTACTTCTTCGATAACACCGTTAAAGTCGTTGAATGGACCTTCAATAATTTTGATGGTTTCGCCAATGATAAATGGTTCGCTGATGCTTCCACCCATATCATTCATTTCATCCACCTTACCTAACATTTTATTGACTTCACTTTTACGTAAAGAAATAATGTTACCCTTAGAACCTTTACCATCTGTTAAAAAGTGCATCACATTGCTAATGTTGCTAATGTGCATCACCATATCATCATTTAATTTGCCATCCAGCACCTCAATCATTACGTAACCAGGGAAATAGTTTTTTTCGCGCATTACTTTTTTACCGTTTTGCACTTTGTATACCTTTTCCATAGGTAAAAAGATCTGCTTGATAAGCTCTTGCCAACCACTTCGTAAGATATCTTTATCTAGATATTCTTTTACTTTACGCTCCTTACCACTCACTACACGAAGCACATACCATTTTGTTTCTGGCTTAGCTACCGCAGGGGTTTCAGGGGTTGTAATATCTGTTAATGCTTCCATGATTAGATTACTTGAATAATGAATAAATCAACTTCAGCAATTGGTTGCTTGAAAAGTCCATAACCCACACCATTGCTGTAATGATAACAGTAGCTACAAGTACAATAATCGTACTTTGTTGCAACTGATTCCAAGTTGGCCAGGTTACTTTTTCTAGTAACTCGTTGTAACTTTCTTTGAAGTAAGTTGTGATCTTGTTCATGAGAACAAATTAATAATTTTAAAAAATAAAACCTTAGCACGGGCACTAGGATTCGAACCCAGATCAAAGGTTTTGGAGACCCGTATGCTACCGTTGCACCATGCCCGTATAAAGCTAAAAGCTATTCCGTTTGTAGCGGAACAGCTTTTAGAATTATTTGCAAATATAATAAAATCTATTTGCTTGCAGCTAAAAGCTTTCGCTTTTGGCTTATTTGATGATTTCAGTTACCTGACCTGCACCTACTGTTCTACCACCTTCACGGATCGCAAACTTAAGACCCTTTTCCATTGCGATAGGTTGGATTAATTTAACAGTTAAGTTGGTGTTATCACCAGGCATAACCATTTCTGTACCAGCTGGAAGTGTACACTCACCAGTTACGTCTGTTGTACGGAAATAGAATTGAGGACGGTATTTGTTAAAGAATGGAGTATGACGTCCACCTTCTTCTTTTGATAAAACGTACACCTCACCTTTAAATTCAGTGTGCGGAGTAATAGAACCTGGCTTACAGATTACCATACCACGACGGATATCTTTTTTCTCAATACCACGTAATAATAAACCTGCGTTATCACCAGCTTGACCTTCGTCGAGTAATTTTTTGAACATCTCAACACCAGTTACTGTAGAAGTAAGAGGAGCATCCATCAAACCAACGATTTCAACACCTTCACCTACTTTGATGATACCACGCTCGATACGACCTGTAGCAACTGTACCACGACCTGTGATCGAGAATACATCTTCTACTGACATCAAGAACGCCATATCAACTGGACGTGGAGGAAGAGGGATATAAGTATCTACTGCAGCCATTAATTCGTCAATCTTACCAACCCACTTTGGATCTTCAGAAAGCGCACCAGTTGCAGAACCTTGAATAATTGGTGTGTTGTCACCATCGAAACCGTATGAAGTTAATAACTCACGGATTTCCATTTCAACTAGTTCTAATAATTCAGCATCATCAACTAAGTCTACTTTGTTCATGAAAACAACGATACGAGGTACACCTACCTGACGAGCCAAAAGGATGTGCTCTTTGGTTTGTGGCATCGGACCATCAGTTGCAGCAACTACTAGGATGGCACCATCCATTTGTGCAGCACCTGTAATCATATTCTTAACATAGTCAGCGTGACCTGGACAGTCTACGTGCGCATAGTGACGATTATCGGTTTGATATTCTACGTGAGCAGTGTTAATGGTAATACCACGCTCTCTTTCTTCCGGAGCACCATCGATTTCATCATATTTTTTTGCGACGTTACCCATGCCCTTTTTAGCCAAAAGCGATGTGATGGCAGCAGTTAAGGTGGTTTTACCGTGGTCAACGTGACCAATGGTACCAACGTTTACGTGAGGTTTTTCCCTCTTAAAGGTCTCTTTAGACATTTTTATCGGTTTTATTTGTGTTTTAAAAAATTTGCCTTTTGGGCTTTATTTATTTCGAATCATTCCTTTCGGAAAAATTGCTTTTTTGGTGTTCTGGTTTTATGCTTGTTGTTATCGGCGCGCTAAATTAAGTAATTTTTTGCGCTTTTAACTATTATTATGCGTTGTAACATAGATTAGAGCCGTTAGTGAGAATCGAACTCACGACCTCTTCCCTACCAAGGAAGTGCTCTACCACTGAGCTACAACGGCTTAGCCTCGTTTAAAGCCTGGTAGCTCCAAACGAACCGTGGAGCGGAAGACGAGGGTCGAACCCGCAACCTATAGCTTGGAAGGCTATCGCTCTACCAATTGAGCTACTTCCGCTTATATTACAAAACTTACGCATTGTAATCAGTTATTTTAAAGAACTAAGTGGGCAGAGTAGGGTTCGAACCTACGTACTCGTGAGAGAACAGATTTACAGTCTGTCGCCTTTAACCACTCGGCCATCTGCCCTACAAGAAGTATATGATATAAAAAAAATAGAGCCGAAGATGGGACTCGAACCCGCGACCTACTGATTACAAATCAGTTGCTCTACCAACTGAGCTACTCCGGCATTATACTTCTATAAAAAAAGAACAACCTCTTTTAAGGGACGGCAAAGGTAATGGAAAACTTTATTCGGCAAAATTTTGGACCATAAATTTTCTAAGAGTTTTTAATTGTTTTTTGAGGTGTTGGGGCTCGTCCGCTCAAATGGAACCAAAAAGCCTGCACAAAATGGCTAAACAAGGCGCCTAAATTAGGGTAAAAAAAGGCCTCCCGTTAGGGAGGCCGGTACTACTAAAACCAGTATTTTGGCGGAACTGCAGGTATTCCGCAAAAATTCCGCAGAATTTGCGCAGTAATTACACAAACATTATGCCGCTAATTTTTCTTTGTGTTTTTTAATTTGTGCCACCATCGCATCAAAAGCGCCATCAAATGCAGCTTCAAAAGTTTTAGCACTATCCTTTACAAAAAAGTCGTGTTTGGGCACGTGTACACATATTTCCACCACTTTGTCTTTGATATGATGGACCACATTGTCGAGTTTTAAGAAGATTTCTATTTTGGTGATGCCGTCATGAAACTGATTGAATTTTTTTGTTTTTTGAGTAACCAATTGGGTTAGTTTTTCGTCGGCAACAAAGTGCACCGTTTGAATGATAACGTTCATACAACAACTTTTTAAATAGTGATTAAAATAATTGAAAAGAACTAATGGTAGTATCCTACAATTTACTATAAATTATACACAAAAAAAAGTTAAATACACGAGCGGTAAAGGCTTAGGCCTTTGGGTGCGCTTTTTTAAAAACCTCTTTTAATTTTTCGATGGTGTTATGCGTGTAAACCTGCGTGGCAGCTAGGCTGCTGTGGCCTAGCAGTTCCTTTACTGCGTTAAGGTCTGCGCCATTGTTCATCAAATGCGTTGCAAAACTATGCCTTAAAATATGCGGGCTTTTTTGCTGCAGTGTTGTTACTAAACTTAAATAGTGCTTTACAAAAGTATATACCATACGTGGCTGTAACGGCTTACCATTTTCATTGGTAAACAAGTTGTCGATGCCAGGTAATTTTGTAGGACGAATAGCAACATACTCTTGTAATTGTTGGAGCAGCGCTGGACCCAGCGGAAGCAGTCTTTCTTTGTTGCCCTTACCTACCACTTTTAACTGCTTTAATGAAGGATCAAGTTGCGAAGTTTTTAATTGCACAAGCTCACTTAAACGCATACCCGTACTATAAAATAATTGGAGCACTAATTTTTGAGTATGCCCCTTCCAATTGTCCGGGAACTCGATATGTGCAAACAAGGTTTCCATATCCACTTCGGCAACAAAAGCAGGTAGCCTTTTACGCACTTTTGGCGTTACAATAGTAGCCATTGGACTAGTTGCTAATACCCCTGTTTTGAGCTGGTATTTGAAAAAAGATTTGAGGGCCGAAATTTTACGGTTTAAACTTTTGGCCGTTAGCCCCTCTTCTTTCATTTCGGCGAGCCAAGACCTAATATACATAGCCGTAATGGATTCTAATGGCGGTGCATCAAATTGACTGGTAAGGTAGGCGAAAAATTGGGCAAGATCGTTTTTATAGGCAATAATGGTATGCTGGGCATAACGCTTCTCGAATTTTAAATGATCGAGAAAAGGTTGCAATATGGCTGCGTACGCATCAGACATGAACCAAAAGTTTGGGCATAAAAAAAGTAGCCTAAAGTTAAGGTACTTAAGGCTACTTAATATGATTTAGGAAACAAAGAGTAATTACCCTTCGATTTTTCCGCTAGCTATTTGTTGCTTGTAGATTGCTTTTAACACTTGTCCACGACGCACAACAGAAGGCTTTGTGAAAGCTTGACGCTCTCTTAATTGTAAAAGCGTTTTGCTTTTTTCAAACTTCTTTTTGTACTTCTTAAGCGCTTTGTCGATGTTTTCGCAATCTTTTGAGTCGATAATTAACATACTATGATACCTCCTTAGGTGATTTTTAGGATTGCAAAGATAAGGGATGATTATTAATTAACAAACGGTTCCAAAAAATAATTTAAAATAATATGCTTAGATCGATTTCCCTTTTAAGGCTCCCTTTACGGCTTCGTCCATGGCACGCTCAGCAAAAGGTCTGGTGGTTTCGTTGAGGGCTTCTATTCTGGCTTGAATCAGATTCTTGTCCTCCATTGTGATAGCCAGTTGTAGCGCTTGCAACGCAAGCGCGGTTTGGGTCACTTCTTCGGTTGATAAAAGAGACTGATGCTTAGCCATAAACTTTTCGGTTACGGCAAGGAGCTGCTCCCCTTCGGTTCTAGCTTCCACTAGGGCTCTTAATACCATGTCGGCAGCCGCGTTTTCAATACTATCTTGAAGCATCTTTTCTACCTGGTCATCGGTTAAATCTAAAGCTGGTTTAACTTCAATAATTTGTTCAACACCACTTCGTAACTCCTTGGCTTTCACTACTAATATACCATCTGCATTCAATAAAAATTGGATATCTACTTTAGGGAGTCCGGCTGGCATACCAGGTATACCCGTAAGGTTAAACTCGGCCAATTTACGGTTGTCTTTTACCAAATCACGCTCCCCTTGGTACACCGAAATACGCATACTTGACTGACCATCTACGTGCGTAGTATATTGCCTACCCACCTGCGTTGGCACTTTAGAATTACGTGGAACGAGCACTTCCATAAGGCCACCCATGGTTTCAATACCCAGGCTTAAAGGGGTTATATCAAGTAGTAAAAAGTCTTTGTTATTACCTGCTAATATATCTGCTTGGACCGCCGCGCCCAAGGCAACAACTTCGTCCGGATTGATACTGTCATTAACAGGCTTTCCAAAAAAGGAAGCTACTGCCTCTTTAACTGCTGGGATTCGGGTACTACCTCCCACCATCACAATAGAGTCAATTTGACCGGCATGTAGCCCTGCATCGGCTAGTGCGTTTTTGCAACAATCAATGGTTTTGCTAATGATAGAGGCAATCAATCCCTCAAAAACAGGCCTTGTAATCTGGTATACCTGACCATCAATGGTTGTTTCAAACTGATCCGAACTGCTTAAAGTTTTTTTAGCTTCCTCTGCACTTAATCGAATGGTTTGCAATAAGTTAGGATTATTTTGTAGAACTTTAATATCAATTGATTTTTGCGCTAACCAATAATCAATAATGGCACGGTCAATGTCATCTCCTCCTAAATAAGTATCTCCATTGGTAGATAGTACATCAATCACCCCATCCGTTATTTTAAGGATAGAAATATCAAAAGTACCGCCGCCTAAATCGTATACCGCAATGGTTGTCTCCCCTTCTTTTTCAAGTCCTAGGCCATAGGCTAAACTTGCGGCGGTTGGCTCATTTACAATACGGAGTACATCCAGTCCGGCTAATTTACCAGCATCGCGGGTTGCCTGACGCTGGGCATCATTAAAATATGCAGGCACCGTAATTACCGCTTTGGTTACGGGTGTTTTTAAAATATGTTCGGCACGCTTTTTAAGCTCTGCTAGTATGAAAGAAGATAAATCGGTGGGAGAATAAAAGCTGGAGCCTACCTGTACCTTTACAAGCGCATCTGCGTTGTCATCAATGACTTTGTAGGTGAAATAACCCGCACTTTGGCTCACATCTTTATAGCTTTTACCCATTAGGCGCTTGGCACTAAATATGGTATTTGCAGGGTCTGTTTCTAAAAACCGTTTAGCCCCCTGTCCTACTTCTGGATTGCCAAAAACGTCAAAGTGTACCACGCTGGGTACCAAACTAGAGCTATCATGCTCCTTTAAAGCAACGGGTTGCTTGGTTTCGGGATGAATAATGGCCACCAAACTATTGGTGGTACCTAAATCTATTCCTACAATCATTTCAGCCTTTTGAAGGCTACCAGTTGCGATGTTAATGCCAATCTTTGCCATAAGTAGGCTGCAAAATTACGACTCTACCACCATAGTTCCACTCAAATAATCGTGCAATGTGGTTCCTAAAAACGGAATAAAAAATGGATCAATGAGTATGAGCCTTGATAAAGAGCGGATACATATTTGACCCAGGCTTGCTTTTATGAATTTACCAGGTTCGCTTTTTGCTGAAACCACCCTACAACCCGTGAGCCATTTAGCGGGTGTTTTGGCAAATAAGAGTTCAAAAATAAAATAGTAGATAAAGAGTGATCCAAAAAAGAACCATCCAAAATTGAGGTGCATATACCCCCAGTAAAATACATGGAAATTCCACCATTTGTATAGCAGCACAGCGAGTATCCAAAAAAGAAGCGTATCTACTAAAAAATGTAACACGCGTGTTCCATCTCCAACTTTATTCATACTGCAAAAATAACGGCTTGAACCCGTAATACCCCTACTAACTATTCCTTACTTTTGCAACAAATAAGCACACCCTATGACTTTGATTGAAGAACTACGTTGGAGAGGCATGATTCAGGATATGATGCCAGGTACCGAAGAACTATTGGCTAAAGAAATGGTATCTGGGTATATTGGATTTGACCCTACCTCTGATAGTTTACACATTGGAAGCCTTGTGCCTATTTTACTACTTGTGCATTTACAAAATGCGGGGCATAAACCCTATGCACTTGTAGGTGGGGCTACTGGTATGGTGGGTGATCCTTCGGGCAAAAGTGAAGAGCGTAATTTATTATCAGAAGAAGTATTACTCCACAACCAAGAAGGTGTTCGCAAGCAATTAGAAAGGTTTTTAGACTTTGATGCCTCTAAAAAAAATGCTGCCGTTATGGTGAACAACTATGACTGGTTTAAAGAAATTAATTTCCTTTCTTTTATAAGAGACGCAGGTAAACATATCACGGTCAATTACATGATGGCCAAAGACAGTGTAAAAAAGAGATTAGAAGGTGACACGGGAATGAGCTTCACAGAATTTACCTACCAACTTATTCAGGGTTACGATTTTTACT
>JACCEE012193983.1_pt1 | contig 11486 bp, 8 predicted proteins | sample 7449931 | NCBI WGS metagenome assembly JACCEE01 (sample SAMN15323457, study PRJNA562643) | freshwater metagenome | isolation source: river surface water | place: USA:Blue River Watershed | collected 2017-08-19 | reverse complement strand
GGAGATTTGAACTCCTGAAGGGTTTAACCCCTTACCTCGTTAGCAGTGAGGCGCACTCGACCGGGCTATGCGACGTCTCCAAGTGTGGGAGAAGTCTACCGCGCTAGCGGCGGCGAATTCTCCGCACAATCCGCCAGGTTATGAGGCCGAGCAAAAGAATGCCGACGCCTTCCCAGAACGAAATTGGAAAGCGTGAATGTGAATCTAGTGGTTCGCTAACTACAGATCCCTCAGCGGTAACTCGCAACTCTGCAACGACTCCTGCATGATCGGTTCCGTACGGTGGCCTCTGTCCAATAATTTTTGAGGTAAGTACGTTGATTCCATTTTTCACGAAGATGTAATCAAGGCGATCGGTATAACCAAACGCATTACCCATCTTTGTAGCTGCGCTTTGTCGCTTGGCATCAGCTCCAGTCAATAGAGCGTTCATTCCCCATGTAAATGCAGCAGGCTCGCTCGCATCCGGACCAGCATCAACAAATTTGGCGCTTCGCATAACTTTATAAGCGCTGCAGAGAGATGACCCAGTTGGGCATGTCTCGCTCGCTTCAGGTTGTTCGCCTGGATTTGGAAAGCCTTTTGGTCGTGGGTCACGCGGATCTGAATTGAAATCTCCAATGACGATTATCGGTGATTTGGTCTTTTCTAAATCGGCGACAAGTTGCCTTGCCTGTTCTGCGGCTTTAGGAACTTTGTTGCTATCCCATAATGATTCTAAATGCGTGCTGACAAATCGAATATTGCTTCCTTGCATAGTGATATCTGCCCAGGTGTAGCCGCGGTAAATCTCCATGATTGTGGGCACAACCTTGTAGACATCTTGATATTCCGAGTTGCCTACTTGATTTACATATTGTGCCAACTCTTTCTTGATTAAGAGCGCATCGCCAATTTGAAAACCACAGGATGCCGAATTTTGACCAAAGAGTGGTTGGAAGGTTTTAGCGTCATTGACTTTAGTTAAGAATGGAATTGGCCCTATCGAATATCCGGGGTTGAAAGCCTTTTCACCGTTCTTTTCGGCGATAACATATCGGCCATCTAGGGCAGCTAAAAGTTCATTGGTGAAATTAAATACTTCGGTCTTTGCGCTCCAGGGTTTGGCTTTGCAATACCAAATCGTTGCCTCTTGTAAGCCAATGACGTCTGGGGCTTCATCTTTAATCTCCTGCGCCAAGATCAATTTGCGCTTGGAGAAATCAGTGGCTTGCACTTGATCCCACATAAATTGTGCAGCCGCTGGTAAATCAGGGATTAGTTCCAACGCGACTCCAACGTCGGCACCTAGATAGATATTGCGCGACATAACTGTAAATGAGTCTTCATTCGCCCGGGCGGGAGGAGTCGCAACGCAAAGAAGTAGAGCTGTAATTATTACGAAATACCTCTTCACTCTTTTAGTTTACCCACGCTACTATTCCCAAATGACAGCCTCGCAGATAAAAGTTGAAATCTTTGACGAACGCCAATGCATCTTGGGCGAAGGACCCGTTGCATCTGGACCAACCCATTCTGAAGTGCAATGGGTTGATATTGAGGGCAGAAAGGTACTCAGCCGAAATCTAGAAACGGGACAGAGTGGTGAATACTCCGTTCCGGAAGATATTGGATTTGTGATTCCTACTGAATCTGGAAAAGATCTCTTAGGAACAGCCAGCGGCCCGGTTCTTTACGATGGCAAAGATTTCGCACCTTTTGTTTCTCGTAATGAGGTAGATGTAACCCCGATGCGATGGAATGATGCAAAAGTAGATCCCGCTGGAGATCTCTGGCTTGGTTCAATGTCTTATACCGAAGATGGGGGCCACGGTGCGCTCTATCGGTTGAAGGGAAAGAGTAAGGAGCTCACCAAGTTTGTTCCTGGAACTAGCATCAGTAACGGTTTAGCGTGGAGTAAGGATAGAAAAACTTTCTTCTATATCGACACACTTAACTTTGGCGTCGATGCTTTTGATTATTCACCAGAAGGAATAACAAATAGACGATTGGCTGTTTCCTTTAGCCAGGATCTCGGTTATCCCGACGGCATGTGTATTGATACCGAAGATGGTCTCTGGATTGCTTTCTACAATGGCAGCGCTATTCGTCGATTTGATACGCGCAATAACTTTATTATGACCCATGAAATCAAGATGCCTGCAGTACGCACAACTTCCTGTGCCTTTGTGGGAAAAAACCTTGATCAATTAGTGATAACCAGCGCTGAGCGCAACAATCCAACAAGCACAGCAAACGATGGTCAGACATTTATCTGTACCCCAGGATTTGTCGGTACTCCTACAACGCTCTTTGCTGGAGCTTAATGAGATTCGCGTGGAGTCTTTGAACCGCTAGCTCCACGTAAGAAATCAAGGTCAGCGCCTAAGTGAGACTGCTCCACATGATCAATGTAGAGGCGTTCCCAACCGCGCTCTGTATTTGCAAGCGCTGAGACCATATTGGGTGATGGTTGGCGCGCTGCTAGCTCAGCGTCTGAAATTTTCACATTAAGGGTGCGTTCTGGAACATTCAGTTCAATCACATCACCATTTTGCAATTTAGCTAGCGGGCCACCCAGTGCGCCCTCTGGAGATACGTGAAGCACAACGGTTCCAAATGCCGTACCGCTCATGCGACCGTCGCAAATTCGAACTAAATCGAGAATTCCTTTTTCCAAAAGTTTCTTTGGAATCGCCATATTAGAAACTTCTGGCATTCCCGGATACCCCTTTGGTCCGCATCCACGCAAAACAAGCACGCTATTTTCATCAACATCTAGATCAGGGTCATCGATGCGAGCGTGAAAATCTTCAATGCTCTCAAAAATTACAGCTTTACCTGTGTGAACCAGAAGGTTCTGACTCGCTGCGGCTGGCTTGATTACAGCACCATCAGGTGCAATATTTCCACGCAAGACAGCAATTCCAGCCTCTGGCTGTAGTGGTGCGTCGAACTTTCTAATAATTGTTTCGTCGTAAATCTCTGCATTTTGAATGGAATCTACATAAGGCTTACCGGTCACTGTGATCGGACTCTTATCAAGTAGATGTTCCACCTCTTTCATAACTGCTGTTAATCCGCCTGCACGGAAGAGATCTTCCATCAAGAACTCACCAGCAGGCTGCAAATTAACCAGTAAGGGAACTCGTGAACCAATCTTGTCAAAGTCATCAAGCGTCAGATCGACACCAAGTCGGCCAGCCATTGCCAACAGATGAACAACAGCATTAGTTGAGCCACCTATTGCACCAAGAGCAACAATCGCGTTATGGAAAGCGCCTTTAGTCATAATGTCGCTTGGTTTGAGATTCTCCTCAACCATTTTGACAATTCGTACACCAGATTCGTGGGCACCTTGATAAAGACGACTATCAGGTGCGGGAACTCCAGCAAGTCCTGGCAAACTCATACCAAGAAGTTCTGCCATGCTGCTCATCGTTGATGCAGTGCCCATAGTGTTGCAATGGCCTTTGCTGCGAATCATAGATTTCTCTGAATTGTAAAAATCCTCTTGGCTCATCTTGCCTGCGCGAACTTCTTCGCTAAATTTCCAAACACCAGTTCCGCAACCAAGTAACTTTCCCTTAAAAGTTCCATTGAGCATTGGTCCACCAGAGATAACAATTGCTGGGAGATTCACAGATGAGGCACCCATTAATAGCGCTGGAATAGTCTTATCGCAGCCACCAAGCAGAACAACTCCATCAACTGGATTAGCGCGGATCATTTCCTCTGTGGCCATCGAAACCATATTTCGCCACAACATCGCAGTAGGGCGCACATTTGATTCGCCCAATGAAACCATCGGTAGGTTATATGGAACTCCGCCTGCCTCCCAGATTCCATTTTTAACACTCTGAGCAACTTCATTGAGATGCATATTGCATGGCGATAAATCAGATGCCGTATTAAGAATTGCTATCTGGGGACGAGTTCCGGTTAGCGCTGAATCAGGATTTCCACGGCGCATCCAAGCACGGTGAATATATGCATCTTTTGAATTACCGCCATACCAATCAGCGCTGCGCATTTCTCTATCCTATCTACAAAGCGCTTATGCGGTAAGTCCGCTACATGATGGTTTTGGTCCACCATTTGGATTGCCATAACGATGATAGGTAATCGCCACTGATTGCTCGATTAACCAACGAGGAGTTTCAATATCGCCACGCTGCGCCACCGGTCTGTGATCGACTGAAATCCCTTGCTGCAACATCTCCAAAACTGGTGGCTTACTTGAAGCTAGCCATCGGACGCGAGAGAACTTCTCTTTCACATCCTTTAGATCAGTGGTGAAAATAACCTTCGCTCCCGTTTTTTCGCTGATGTAATGGATGAGAGATTTTTCTGCCTGGGTAGTTGATTCATCAACAACCACAACAATTGGCGACAAATAATGGCGATAACGCTGAAAATTCTTTTCTACCAACAGACCAGATCTATCTATGGCTTGTGAACCAACTTTGCTCCACCAAGTATTTACTCCATAAATTGCGGCTTCTAGATTTGTAACTCGTGGCCAATTGCGCAGGGTGTTGACGTAATTAAGCCCGCCCGCTTTTGCATTTGGTCCCACTGCAGATTTCTTCCAACCTCCGAATGGTTGGCGATTCACTATTGCACCAGTGATTCCGCGATTGACATAGAGATTGCCAGCTTCAACGCGGTTAATCCACTCTTCACATTCTTTTTCGTCCAAAGATTGAATTCCAGCGGTGAGACCAAACTCAGTTTCATTCTGCCAATTAATTGCCGTATCAAAGTTAGGCGCTTCAATTACGGCAAGCACTGGACCAAACCACTCATGGCGATGTGACCAAGAACCAGCTTTTACACCTAGCTTTACTCCAGGACGCCACATCAAACCAGCGCTATCTAATTGCTTAGGTTCAACTAGCCAACTTTCGCCTTCATCAAGTTGAGTGAGTGCGCGACTTAGCGTAGCTTCGGCAGGACGAATAATTGGTCCCACAGTTGTTGCAAAACTCCAGCCAGCCCCGACACTCAAGGATTCGACTGCATCCTTGAGTTGGCGAATAAATGCTGGGTCGTTATAGATATTGGTATCCACAATCGCTAGTGATGCAGCTGAACATTTCTGTCCCGCATGGCCAAAAGCGGATTGCACTAAATCTTTTACGGCGGCATCGATATCTGCGCATGAAGAAATCAGTACAGCATTTTTTCCACTTGTCTCTGCCATCAAATTAATTTCTGGCCGCCATGATGTGAAAAGCGCTGCAGTATCAAATGAGCCAGTCAGAATAAGCCCGTCAATATCTGGGTGAGTGATGAGGTATTTTCCATTTTCATCATCGCGCATTGGTAAAAATTGCAGAACATCCTTTGGAACTCCGCCCGCCCATAAATGGCTGACAATTTCCCAAGCGGTGGCGACAGTCTCCGGCGCAGGTTTGAGGATAACTGTGTTGCCAGCTGCCAGCGCTGCACAGACTCCACCGATAGGAATTGCATATGGGAAGTTCCATGGTGGAACAACCAAAATTGTCCCGAGTGGTGTTGATTCACCGAAATTCTGAGCTGTGGTGGCGTAGAAGCGGGCGAAGTCAATCGCTTCAGCGACTTCTGGATCTGCCTCCGCCACAGTCTTTCCTGCATCACGTGACATCACAGCGATTGTTTCTGTGGTGGCTTTCTGCATCACCTTTGCTGCAGCGAAGAGAATCTGTGCGCGCTCTTCAATAGAAAGAGAGCTCCACTTTCCTTGAGCGCTCTTCGCAGTCGCAATTGCGTTATCTACATCTTTAGCGGAACCAACTGAGTAGTGGTACCAAACTTTTCCATCATCTGAAGGGTCGCGACCTTCTTCTTGTTCCTTGGTAAATATCTCTTTTCCATTAATGACAAGTGGAATCTCTTGATCTTTGATTGCCCGAACTTTCTTGATGGCTTTCTCTACTGCAGCAATAAATTTTGGTTCAGTTGGATCGGCATTTGGCTCGTTCTCAAAAGTCAACCCAGTTGCTTGGGCATGCTCAATATGGCGCAAACTTTCGGTTGTAATTGTGTGGCGCTCAGCAATTGACTTTAAAAATCGCCGCTCTTGATCTGCGAATTTTGCAGGGTTCTTAGCGATGTCAAAGGCTGCCTTGAGATAATTCTCGTCTGAGGTATTCTCATCGAGGCGGCGGACTAAGTATGCAACCGCTGCTGCAAAATCATCTTTACGAGTCACTGGTGCATACAGCAGAACTGGTTGCCCGGCACGAGTTACAGCGAGCGCTTCTGCATTTGCCATACCTTCCAACATTTCAATATCAATTTGATCTAAAACTCCACGTAACTTTGCAACTTCAATTGCCCATGTCATGTGGAATAAGTTGTGTGAAGCGATTCCAATTCGAACAGCCTTGGCATGTTCAGGACGTAGTGCAGCATCAATCAGGCGTACGTATGACGCATCAACGTCTGACTTGGTGCGATATGGCGCTGGGCTCCACCCATGAAGTTCAGCTTCCGCACGCTCCATCGCCAAATTTGCCCCTTTAACGAGGCGCACTTTGATGGTTCCGCCGCTTCTGTCATATCGCGCTTTTGCCCATGTCACCAACTCACCAAAGAAGTGATGAGACTCAGGAAGGTATGCCTGCAGAACTATGCCCGCCTTCATTGTTGAGAATTCATCTTCATCCAACACTTGCTTAAATGCGGCAACTGTCATCGGAAGATCTCGATACTCCTCCATATCCAAATTCACGAATACGCCGTGTTGCTGCGCCTGGCGATAAAGAATTCTCATCTTCTCCGAAACTCGTTTAATGGAGCCATCAACATCAATAATGATGAGTTGCGCAACAATTGAAGAGAGTTTGACTGAAATGTAATTAACTTCTGGGCGGCGCATCATCTCCAAGATTGATTGAAAGCGTTGCTCTGCCTCGTGATCGCCAAGAACTGCCTCACCTAAAACATTGATGTTGAGTGAAATTCCTTTAGTTGCGCGCTTTGCTAAATGCTTGGAGAGTTTTTCGCTCTCTGAGGCCAGGATCAGATCTTTTGAGAGTGCTCGCACTCGCTGGTGCACGACGGCAACAATTGGACCGGGCACGATGCGCGATAAGACTCCGATGAAGTGAAGACCCAAAGCATTTACTGCGCCAAACCCAACCAAGCTGGCTTTCTTGGCAGCGCGTCTAAAGATGCGCGAGGAGGATTGCACTGAACTAATGCGCATCACCTCATCAGTGAGCGTGATGGTTGCCTCGATTGCCTTAGGGTCTTTAAATAGTCGAGCCACCCGCTTGCGGCTGGCCTTTTCACGGCGATCACGAAGTTTTTCAGATTGCTGCATCAACTCTTTCGTGCGTGCAACTGCGGTAGAAGTCAGTTGATCGAGCTTTACGTCTGTGTCAAAGATTGACGGCATTCCGCAAGGTTAGCAAGGCGCGAAAGCCCCTGCAGACCCTATAAATGTGAGATTTATGAGCGTAGGATTGAAATATGAATAATGACAGTGCAGAGGTCGAGACCAAGAAGCCCAAGCGCATCCATGATCAAGCCCCTTCTGAACTCTTTGCTGAGTTTATGAAATCAGGATGGACGCCTTCAAACCTCGAAGATTTGGCGCCGCTTGAAGTGGTCACTTATGCATTTTCAAGAAGACAAGTTTTATCGGCGAACTTCAAAGGAATTCGCCTCGTCCTTCCTGCTGGTGGTTACAAAGTCCGTGCCAACGACACTGATTACAACTACCGCCCCCATAGCGCTTACGTTTACTACAGCGGAGTTCAGGGAGCCGATTCAACAGCTGATGCTGTGTTGGTTCTTGAACCATCTGGTGATGCACACATTTCTTATCTATATATGAATCCACGATCGACTAGAGATACTGATGCCTTCTATCGCGATGCAAAATACGGCGAACTTTGGGTTGGACGGCGTTTCACGCTAGATGAGGCAAAGGCTCGCTATCAAATTGAAACTCGTCATTTATCAGAGTTAGAAACCCTTCTCTCTGACAAGCAAGAGACTCTTACCCTCCGCTCCGTTGATGCTTTAGTTGATAAATGCGTCAAGGAGCATCCGCGAGAAGAAGAATTTGCAACTTTCGTTTCTGAGCAGCGCCTCTGCAAAGATTCTTATGAAATCGCTGAATTGCAAGCTGCCGTTGATGCATCTGCACTTGGTTTTAACGATGTCATCGCAGCCATCCCAGCTGCAGTTGAAACGCCAAGAGGTGAAAGAGTTTTAGATGCAGCCTTTTACGGCCGCGCCAGAATTCTGGGAAATGACCTGGGGTACAACACGATTGTCGGTGCAGGTTCGCACGCATGTGTACTGCACTGGATCCGCAATGATGGCGATGTGCGTCGCGGCGAGTTAGTTCTCGTTGATGCTGGCGTTGAAATGGAATCCTTCTACACCGCAGATATCACGCGCACTTTGCCAGTCGATGGAAAATTCACACCAGCCCAACGCGCTCTCTATATGTTGGTCTACGAATCGCAATTAGCTGGCTTTGCGGCAATCAAACCAGGGGTTCTCTTCTCGGAAATCAATAAAGCTTGCCAAGAGGTGCTGGCCAAGGGTTTGGCAGATATGGGTGTGCTTACTGTCTCCGCCGAAGAATCGCTGAAGCCAGAAGTTGGTCTACATCGTCGTTGGACCTTGCATGGAGTAAGTCATCATCTAGGACTTGATGTTCATGACTGTGCGCAGGCACGAAAAGAGATGTATCTCGATGCGCCGTTACGCGAAGGAATGGTTCTAACCGTCGAACCTGGACTTTATATCCAACCTGATGACGAACTCTTTGCTCCTGAATATCGCGGAATCGGAATTCGCATCGAAGATGATGTTGTGGTTACTGCAGATGGGTGCCGTAATCTCAGTGAGAATATTCCGCGCCATCCAGATGATATTGAAAAGTGGATGAAGCGGATTTTAGGACGCTAGCGCGTAACCAAAAGCTGCGGCTAACAAACCGCATGTTAGGGAAGCGGTGAGGTTAATAGCTACCGCTCGATAACGCTTGAGTTCAAATGCAAGATAGAGATCGAGTATAAAAGTTGACCACGTCGTAAACGCTCCTGCAAAACCAATCGCCAGAAAATCTTGCCAATGTTCAGTTCGACCAAAAGTCAACCCGATAAGAAAAGAACCAACAATATTTACCGTAAATGTTCCAAAGGGCTTTTCGGTAAATTTTCTAAAATATTGATCGATTAGAAATCGTGCAGATGCGCCAAGAGATGCGCCAACAATCACAAGAAAGGTGCTCAAGCTCTTCTCACCTTCACATACCGCCGCGACAACTGCATCGTGACATGAGCGATTGCAATAGAGGCCAAGATGGTTAGCACTAAATAATCAATTCCTGATTCTTCTGGCCCCACTATTTGATAGGTGACAGCGGAAAAAGTGGTCATTCCCCCGCAGAAGCCAGGAAGTAAGAAGTACCGCAAAGCGGTAATCCCGCGCCTTTCCATAAGAACGAGGAAGAAGACAGCCAGCGCTACACCCAATAGGTTTGCAGTCAGAGTTCCTAATTCACTCTGTGGAATAACCAAACTAAACCACCAACGAATTAATGAGCCCAGCGCACCACCTGCTGCGACGAGCGCTACCGCTTTCAGTGTTAAACCAACTTCTTGCTTGCTTTAACGATGGATGTGATCACGCTGATAATGAGTGAGGCAAAGAGCGCAGACCAGAAACCGTTGACATCTAACTTGTCACTCCATCGTGCAGTAAGTGACAACATCGCGGCATTTACTACCAAAAGGAAGATGCCAAAGGTCACTATTGAAACAGGAAAAGTTAGAACTTTGATAAGCGATCCAAGTACGCTATTGATAAGACCGAAGAGCAGAGCAACCCATAAATAGGTTGTTACACCGCCATCTACTGTAATTCCTGGGACGACCAGCGTGGCAATCCACATTGAGAAGGCGAGGACTGCCCAGCGGATCAGCAAGTGCATTAGTTGCGCTTTTCTCGCTTCAATAATCCAGCAAACATGCGAGCTGGATCGTATTTGATATCTACAACTCGCTCCTTCATAGGAATGATTGCGTTATCTGTGATCTTGATGTGCTCAGGACATACTTCAGTACAGCACTTTGTAATGTTGCACATTCCAAGGCCATGCTCTTCCTGCGCTGTGCGCTTACGGTTCTTCAACATGTCGAGAGGATGCATATCAAGCTCGGCAATTCGAATGAAGAATCGTGGGCCAGCAAATGACTTCTTATTCTCTTCATGGTCACGAATTACGTGACAGGTGTTCTGACATAAGAAGCATTCAATGCACTTACGGAACTCTTGGCTGCGCTCGACATCCACTTGTTCCATACGAGCTTCACCTGGCGCTAGCTCTTTAGGGTGCTCGTAGGCCGGAATCTCCATCGCCTTCTTGTAATTGAAAGATACATCTGTAACGAGATCCTTAATCACTGGGAAGGCGCGAAGTGGCGTCACGGTAATAGTTTCGTTCTCGTCAAATGAAGCAACCTGGGTCATGCATGCAAGACGTGGCTTGCCGTTAATTTCCATTGAGCAGGAACCGCACTTACCAGCTTTGCAATTCCAGCGAACCGCAAGATCTCCCATTTGGGTTGCTTGCACGCGATGAATTACATCGAGGACTACTTCACCTTCATTGACATCGACCTGAACATCTTTAAGGCCTCCATCATTTGCGTCACCTCGCCAGATGCGAAGATTTATTTTGCGCGCCATTAGTTGGAACCGCCTTTCGCAATTTCTTCGGGTGTCATGTACTTCTCGAGTTCGTGGATATCGAAGAGATCAAAGAGCTCTTTCGGAAGCATCGGCAACGGCTGTGCTTTTACATTTACTTGGCTGCCATCAAAGCTGGCGATGTGATTGACCTGGCGCCACTTATTGCTCATTCCAGGGAAATCATCGCGAGTATGTCCGCCACGTGATTCTTCACGTAATAGCGCTGACTTTGCTGTCGACTCTGCAACCAACAACATGTTGTCGAGGTCGAAAGCTAAGTGGAAACCTGGGTTGAACTTGCGTCCACCAGATACCGCGACGTTCTTGCTGCGAGCGCGAATCTCAGCAATCTTGGTGATTGCTTCTTCAATCTCGCTCTTTGTGCGGATGATGCCAACCAGGTTATGAGTCACCTCTTGCAACTCAGCGTGGAGCGAATATGAGTTCTCTCCACCTTGGCGGCTAAATGGCGCTTCGATACGATCAGCTGCGGCCTTAATCGTTGCATCCGATACTGGGTTGGCAGAGTTCTTCTTTACATACTCTGCAGCTCCCATACCTGCGCGACGACCAAAGACCAGAAGATCGGTCAGTGAATTTCCACCAAGGCGATTTGAACCGTGCATACCGCCTGCAACTTCACCTGCTGCAAAGAGTCCGGGAACTCCAATCGCAGCTGCTGTATCTGGTTCTACTTCAACGCCACCCATGACGTAGTGGCAGGTTGGACCAACCTCCATCGCCTCTTTGGTGATATCTACTCCTGCTAATTCATAGAACTGGTGCCACATAGATGGCAG
>JACCEE011557742.1_pt1 | contig 11492 bp, 10 predicted proteins | sample 7449931 | NCBI WGS metagenome assembly JACCEE01 (sample SAMN15323457, study PRJNA562643) | freshwater metagenome | isolation source: river surface water | place: USA:Blue River Watershed | collected 2017-08-19 | reverse complement strand
TTATTACAGAAGCAAGAAGAGGGTATCACAAGCAGATTAAATCAAAAAACAAGAGTCCTTCAGATATACAAATGACCCTTTTTTAGGGGAGGTAGGGTTCTGAAAATCTAACTTTTTTAAATTTTAAATACTGTTATTCAATAACTTAAAAAATATTTTATATTTTTTTTCATTTTAGTCGGTCAGTAGTGGTTTTTTATGTTGAAAAATCGTGTATTTTTGCGTAGAAATTTTATAATATTAATTATATGAAAAACGATTTAAAAATTGCAGTTATCGGTCTTGGATATGTTGGATTACCTTTAGCCAGACTTTTTTCAACTAAATATAAAACAGTAGGTTACGACCTGAATCAAGCGAGAGTTGATCTCTTAATGACAGGGCATGATGATACGTTAGAAGTGGATGATCATTTGCTTCAACAAGCTATTAAAGATGGATTAATCTGTACTACTGATCTTAATTTAATCAAAGATTGCAACATTTATGTGGTTGCAGTTCCAACTCCTGTAGATATCAACAACCGTCCCGATCTATTGCCATTGGTTAAATCGAGCACTACAGTTGCTAAAGTGATCTCCAAAGGGGATATTGTAATTTATGAATCAACAGTGTATCCGGGAGTTACTGAAGAGGAGTGTATCCCTATTATTGAGCAAGTTTCCGGATTAAAATTCAATGTAGATTTTTATGCTGGCTATTCTCCTGAAAGAATCAATCCGGGTGATAAAGAACATACTGTTGAAAAAATTGTAAAAGTAACTTCAGGTTCCACTCCTGAAGTGGCTGATATTGTGGATGATTTATATAATTCTGTATTGGTAAATGGAACTTTTAAAGCATCATCTATCAAAGTAGCAGAAGCATCAAAAATTATTGAAAACTCTCAACGTGATGTCAACATCGCATTTGTTAATGAATTGGCTAAAATATTCAATGCTATGGGAATTGACACCCATGAAGTGCTACAGGCTGCTGGTTCAAAATGGAATTTTATTAAAATGACTCCAGGGTTAGTGGGTGGTCACTGTATCAGTGTCGATCCTTACTATTTAATTCAAAAAGCTCAGGTGTATGGTGTTATGCCCAGAATCATGATAGAAGCTCGTAGATTAAATGACGCCATGGGTGATTATGTTGCCAATCAGGTAGTTAAACTCATGAATTTAAAAGGAGTGATGGTTAAAGATGCTAAAATTTTGATTTTAGGGATCACATTTAAAGAAAATTGTCCTGACATCAGAAACACTAAAATTGTAGATATTTACCACTCTTTGACAGAATATACTGAAAACATCACCATTTTTGACCCTTATGCTGATATTCATGAAGTGGAAGAAGAGTACGGCTTACATGTTGAAAATGGGGATATTAACACATACAAATCCAAATATGATACAGTGATTTTAGCTGTGGCTCATAATGAATTTAAATCCTTAGATCTTCGCTCCTTCTTGAAAGAGGATGGTGTAGTTTATGATGTTAAAGGGATTGCACAAATGGATCAAATTGACGGAAGGTTATAATTATGAAAATTGAATTTTTAGGCGCATCCGGTGGTGAAGTTACCGGTAGTAAATTTTTAATCACAACCCATAACAAGATCAAAATCTTGATTGATTGTGGTATGTATCAGGGAAAAGGTCTCGAAACAGACGAAATGAACCGGGATCTGGGATTTACTCCGGCAGAGATTGACTACCTCATCCTTTCTCACGCTCACATTGATCATTCCGGCTTGATCCCCTATATTTATAAGAATGGTTTCAGAGGTCAGGTTTTTTGTACTCCTGCCACCCGTGATTTATGTAATATCATGCTGGCCGATTCGGGCAAGATTCAGGAAGCGGATACCAAACAGTTCAATAAGAAGAGATTAGCTAAGAACCTTCCTCCTGTAGAACCTATTTATACGATGAGAGATGCAATGGATAGCATCAATTTATTCGTTAGTGTTCCTTACAATATGCCTTTTAAAATCATTCCTGATTGTACTTTCGAATTTAAAGATACCGGACATATTTTAGGGGGCGCTTCTATCTTTTTCACTTTTAAAGAGGGAGAAAATCTTAAAACTTTACTGTACACTTCAGATGTGGGTCGTTACAACAAAAGGATTTTGAAAGATCCATGCCATGATTTACCACAAGCTGAATATATTATCACCGAATCCACTTATGGGGATCGTTTACATGAAACCATTGAGGATGCGGAACAAAAATTGATGATGATTGTCAAAGATGCCTGTGCCAAAAGAAAAGGAAAACTGATCATCCCATCCTTTGCCATTGGCAGAACTCAGGAGATTGTCTATGCTTTAAATCGTCTTCATAATGAACACAATTTACCCGATATTGATATTTTTGTGGATAGCCCATTAGCCGTTTCTGCCACTGAAATATTTAGACATCATCCGGAATGTTTCAATGATGAAATGAGAGAATATATGGTTCAGGATCCGGATCCATTCGGATTTGAGAATCTGCATTATATCAGAACAATTGAAGATTCCAAACGTCTGAATAACATCAACCAGCCTTGTGTAATCATCTCTGCTTCAGGGATGATGGAAGCCGGACGGGTAAAACACCATCTGGCTAACAATATCAACAACCCAAAAACAACCATTTTGAGCGTTGGGTACTGCTCTCCACGTACTTTAGGTGCACGAATCATGAGAGGCGATCATGAAGTTTCCATTTTTGGCACTAAATATACTGTGAAAGCCCAATTGGAACGAATCGACTCATTTTCCGGTCATGGTGATTATAAAGAGTTGCTTCACTATTTGTCTGGTCAAGATCCAAAACAAGTTAAACAAGTGTTTATTGTTCATGGTGAAGATGAATCAAGAGAAGCATTTGCTGAACATTTGAAAAAAGCAGGCTTTAAGAAATCCCATATTCCTGCTTTAAAAGAATCTGTAAAATTATAAAATGGATCGATTTGGGAAAATATATGTTCTGTCTGATTATGGGGGAACTCATGATCCCTTTATGGGCGGAACTATTGAGGGTTGTCCTCCCCAAATCCCATTAGACCTTGATCAAATACAACTAGAATTGGCTCGAAGAGCTCCTTCCGATCATTTTACTTCTACCCGGAGAAAAGAACCTGATCAGGTGCAGTTTCTGAGCGGAATTCAAAACGGAATCACAACAGGTGAGCCGATCACTTTCATTATTCCAAACATAGATGTCAAACCTAATCCGGATACTGTCGATGTGATCAAACCCTCTCATGCCTCTTTTACTTATAAGATGAAGTATGGAATCACTGATAATAGCGGAATTGGGAGAGCTTCTGCCCGTCAGACAGCTTGTCGTGTAGTGGCCGGTGCAATCGCCAAACAGGTTTTGAAACCGTATCAAATTGGTATTGAAGCAGAAATGGATGAACAGACAAGGGAAATATTGAATCAAATTCAGGCAGACCCAAACTTTGATGATACCGTGGGAGCAAAAGTAAACGGGAAAATCACCAACCTCCCTGCAGGCTTAGGGGAACCGGTATATGATAAGTTCCACGCCAGATTAGCTTATGCGATGTTGTCGATCAATGCCGCAAAAGGTTTTGAGATTGGTAAGGGTTTTCAGGCAGCACAAATGGTTGGATCGGAGTTTAATGATATCCAGAATGAAGATTTCAGTTTTAACACCAATAACGATGGCGGAGTTCAGGCCGGCATCACAAATGGACAAGATGTTCTGTTTTCAGTGGCTTTCAAACCGATTCCTACCTTGAAAAAACCTCAGAAAAGTATCAATTTTGAAGGTGAAAGTGTAACTTTTTCCGGAAATTCTCGAAATGATATTTGTGTTGCCCCTCGTGTATTACCGGTTGTGGAAGCGATGGCAGCTATGGTAGTTCTTGACTTTATTCTTTTAGCTAAATTGGAATCTATATCATGATGAAAAATATATCCGTTTTTGGAAGTTTAAAAACCATTTTTTGGAAAAGAAATCTTGTTTTCCTGTTGGTTTTCTGTTTGCCTTTCTTTTCTTTATCAGCTCAGGAAGAACCCGAAGAAGCAGATCCCTGTGTTCAAACTTTAGATAAAAAAGTGGAAAAGCAGATCAAAAAAGCTAAAGAACTGATGAAAGAGGGAAGAACTCAACGTCAGGGGTTAGAAATTTACAGAGAGTTGACTGAAACTGATCCCACCATATTGGAAGTAAACTACCAATATGCAATGTTTTTTTATTCCAATCTATATCAGGATAATTTTGATCGCCCTAAGGATTATAAAGATTTTACCGAGGCAACAGCTGCCTTTAAACGGTTGTATGATGTTTGTCCATTTTATAAACCAATGGCCAACTTATATGCAGCCAGAACTGCCTTTTTTAGCGGGAATTATGCGGATGCCATCCTTTTTGCGAAAGTGATTGTTGAGAATCCTGATCTTTTTAAAAATGAAGCCAATATTGAAGAAGCTGAATTTTTGTTAAAAAAATCTCAGTTTAATCAATTTATTTTTGAGCATGCCCGCCCTTTTGATCCAAAACCACTACAAGGTATTACGACTCAATATGATGAATATTTAGCAACTATTTCTCCTGATGGAGAGCAGTTTTATTTCACTCGTAGAGAACCGGTTACCCAAAAATCGGCTGCTTTTTCTTCTGGTGACAGTGATGATAAAGAGTTTTTTTCTTATGCTAAAAGACAAAAAAGCGGATCTTTTTCAAGAGGGGAACCACTCCCCTGGCCTTTTAACGATTCTAAAGGGGAAGGAAGTCCTACCATCAACTTAACCAATGACATTCTCATCTTTGCAAGGGTTAGTGATGGGAAAATTGGAGAAAGTTACTATGCCAATTGGGATCTTTACATCTCTTATCTAAGAAATGGAGAATGGTCAGAACCTGCCAATATGGGACCCACTGTCAACACATCAAATTCGTGGGAATCACAACCATCCTTGAGTTCTGACGGAAATACACTCTATTTTGCCAGTGATCGGATTGGTGGATTTGGAGGTTCAGACATCTGGTACTCCGAAAAAAATCCGGATGGCACCTGGACTAAAGCTAAAAATTTAGGGCCAATCATTAACTCCAAAGGAAACGAACGCTCCCCTTTTCTTCATTCTGACAGCAAAACGCTCTATTTCTCATCCGATGGTAAAGCATTGGCATTACAGGAAGATGGAACTTCAAAAGTGAGTGTTCAGGAGCGCGGATTGCACTTAGGATTGGGTGGACAAGATATTTTTTATTCCAAATTAAACGAAAAAGAGGAGTGGTCTAAACCTGTCAATTTGGGATATCCGATCAATACGGAAAATAATGAAGTGGACTTTTTTGTCAGCTTAGATGGTAAAACTGCCTATTTTTCTTCCAATAATATTGAAGGGAAAGACTGGAACATATACACTTTTGAACTTTACGAAGATGCAAGACCTAAAAATGTGGTGTTGATCAAGGGGGAAGTAACCGTTGACACTGAAGATTTCTCCAACATCACCGTGGAGATCAGGGATACCAATTTAAAGGTGATTGCACAGACACAGGTCAATGAGGAAACCAAACAGTATGCCCTCATCACAGAAGTGGATCAGTACAATCCCGCTCCTATCATTGTAAATGTTAAAAAAGAGGGATTTGCTTTTGATACCCGATTGGTATTACCTTCACTCATCAAAGAAAATGTGGTACAAACCCAGGCTGAAGTTAAAAAAGTGGAGATGGGAAAAACCTTTGATTTACATGATATTAACTTTGCCACCAATTCGTATGAATTAACTGAAGAATCGAAGAAGTTGATTCAGTTATTTAAAGAGTTTCTAATCGAAAATCCCAATATTAAAGTGGAACTTCAGGGGCACACCGACAATGTAGGAAACGCCAAAGATAATCAGATTTTATCAGAAAACAGAGCCCGGGCAGTATTTAACTACTTAGTAGAAAATGGGATTGACTCCACCCGATTAAGATCCAAAGGATTTGGGGCTTCCAAACCCAGAGTTTCCAACGAAACCGAAATTGGTCGTGCCAGAAACAGACGAACTGTTTTTGTAATTCTGGAGATGTAACGTTATTTTTTTACGATCTCAACTCTTCTATTTTTGGCCTTACCCTCTTCCGTGCGGTTATCGGCTACAGGATTGGATTGTCCCCAACCTTTAGAGGTGAGACGTTCCTTTGAGATCCCTTTATTGATTAAAAGATTCATTACACTTTGAGCTCGTTGTTCAGAAAGTGTTTGATTACCGGCAGCGTTACCCACATTATCGGTATGACCTTCAATGCTCACTTTTAAATCAGGATTAGTTTTCAAAAGGGTGTAAAGTTCCTCGATGATTGGCATTGATTCCGGTTTAACAGTAGATTTTCCAAAATCAAAATGGATATCTAAAGCGATAAATCCTTTACTATTGATTTCGTCAAGGATGAAATTAGCCTCAATTACTTGTTCCATCACTTTTCTCTCTACTATGTAAAGGGTATATTCCCTAGTACTTGCGCTCACTTTTACCCACGACTCTGTATCTCCTTTTTTGAATTTTGCTGTAATAAAACTATAGGAATTGTTTACTTCTACCACTTTAGCGACGATTGTACCACCTGCACTTTTAATGGCATTTTCAAAATTTCTAAAAATCTGAAGCTCAGAAATTTCTGTAGATTCCTCATTTTGAACATAGTTGTAAAAGAAATAATTTCCTTCCACTGTTTCTGTTTTCACTTCATCGTCGGTTCTATTCTCAATGGGGAATAAGTAAGCGTTAAAATCCTGATGTTCACATTCATTGATGTAAAAATTCGGAATCCGGTTAAAAAGGTAATGATCCTTACAACCTGTTGCATCTTCTGGCTGAGCTTGTAGGGTTTGGAAAATAAGTAAGATACTGAAAATAAATAAACTAAATCTTTTCATGATGCACTATTTTTATGAATATTCTATTAGCAAAGGTAAACAATTTTTTTAAATATTAATATTCAATTCTTTTGCTACACTATTCTGCTTAAAAGGATTGATTTTCTGAACAATGCCGTTTTGTCTAAAAAAAGAGCCGGTATTTTTAAACCAGAAGGTTTTTCCTGCTTTAACACATTGTTCCCGAATATTTAAAACCCAATCGTAATCACAAATTCGCGCTTCTCTACCGGTTTCACCACCTACAGTAACATGCTCAATGCCTTCAAGATAAGCTGAAAGATCAAGAGCACCCAAAAGTGGAGCTGCAGCTATAAATCTCCTTTTAATTGGGAAGGAAAGAAATAAAGGTAATCTATAATCCGCAGATTCCTGATTTTCAATGGTAGATCCGATAAACACATTATCATATCCATCACCCCAATCGTCCGGTAGAGAAATATTAAATCGGTCAATACGCTTTGTTAAAATTAAAAATTCAAGGTCAGGTCGTTCCTTTATCATTTTCCATGCTTCAACACGCCATTCATCGGCTTCAGCAATGAAGAAATCACTGGCGAAACAAGTCGCAACAACTTTTCCACTTTGAATTTTCGGTGTCCCTTTTGCCGTTTTAGCAATAGGTTTATCAAATTCATCCGTTTTCTCTACATTATTCTGACCACACCGTTTTGAATACGGCCCATAGTAATAGCAGTAGGTACAACCTTCGCTTACTTTATAACAACCTGTCCAGGGATCCCAATTCATATTACTGAAATTAATAAATATTTCATTTGAGATTATTTTTAGTATTTTGATTTACGATTTTTCTCAATCGTTATAAGAAATTCGCCAGATTGATGTTGCTTTTCTTGCTAATTCATTTTGTCTATTATCCATGATCGTTGGATTCCAATCATTATAAATAATACTTTTTGTCATTTCATATTGACTTCTTGAGTATAACGATTTTTTATGATCAAATGGCAATATCTCACAATCTCTATTTAGATGATCTTCCAGCAAAGTATAATTTCCTAATCTGTATATATAATTTGGTTGAAGAATTTGAGGAAAAACCTGGTCCCAATCTGCTCCAGCATTTTCCGGTAATATATGTTCAATTGTTGCAGGATCAAGTTCATAATCTCTATCTCCTCCTTGCATCAAATTATTTTCTAATTCAAACAATATATACCTTGCTAGTTTTTTACTTCGACCATAAGAATACAATTGGAGCGTAGAAAAATCATTTTTAAAATCAGCATCAGAAATATAAAGTTCCTTTATTTCATTAAAAACGCCTTGAGCTGTCAATAATGTTGAATTATATATTCTTTGTGAAACTGAATTATATAATTCTTCCATTCTATTAGCTTGACGATTTCCAACAACATTGTAACGAAATGATAATATCGAAATTACTTTTAGAGTTTTGTCAAATTCTTGATCTGAGAACTTTTCTTTGGCTACCATTAATAAGGGTAATTGTTGTTTAACCCCAAATAATTTCATTTCTCTAATCCGTTTAATTCTTTCCCTATTCCCTTGCCATAAAATATGGAAAGGATCTTGAAGAGCTAAATAGATTTCCGAATAAGTATCCAGGTCATTTAATAAATTAAAAACTTGTTGATTTGATTTAATTTCTGATCTGATTGTTTTAAACAATTGTTCTTGTCGTACAAGTGGTTTTCTTGAAATCCAAAAATGTCTCAAGAATATTGGGAATTTTTCAATTCCTACGCTTGTAGCTACTTTTTTCCATATTTCCTTAGCAATTCGTAAATCAGATGGTGTAATTAAAGAAAATAGATAATTTTTTAAAAGGTCAGATACTGTAAGATCTACACCCCTATAGTTTAGTGTTTCGAACAAAGTATAAGCACTAAGTTCATCTTCAACTTCAATTTTAATAAACATAGTCTTATCTCCAATTGATTTATTGAGAAATGTAGCTAAGTCAGCACCTGTCGCATTTTGAAATTGTTCTCCAATTTTTTTATAAAAGAAATCAAATGCTTGCCATAATAATCGATCTGAGTCAACTAGAGTTTTTTCATTTTGTGGAGAAATTAATTGTAATAAATTTCTTTGGTAAAAAGGGTCATTATTCTCGTTTAAAAAAAGTTTACTGGAATAATGTAATGAAGCTGGGTCTTTTTGTCCTAAAAAACCTCTTCTAAGTTCGTTTATTCGTTCTGAATTATCTTCTGATTCAATACCTGCATCAATTAAATCTTGAATTCTCTTAATCACTGCTAATGCTAGGACACTTAAAGTGGTAAATCTTTGTTGTCCATCAATAACCAAAAACTGTTTATCACCAATTTTTTGAAGTACAACAGCCCCCATATAATGATCCTTTCCGGTATTTAGAAGGATTTTTATATCTTCCCAAAGATCACTCCAATTGTCCATTTTCCATGAATAGTCTCTTTGAAAAACAGGAACTTTGTATGTTATTCCATTAGCAAGTAATCCACTTAAACTTATTGTACTCGGTGTCATTAAATTTTTATCAGCCATATTATAATATAATTCTTTCGTTTATAATTGTATAGATAATTATTTTTAACTTACAAAGATACAAAAAAGAATTTCAAATAGTCAAAGTGTTGCATTTTTCATTTCCTTTGGATATATTCATCATTTTTTTGTTTGTCTAAAAGGTGAAAAATTAATTTTGTGGATTGTATTTGCAGTTTTGTTCTTTTGTCCAACCAAAAAAGTAATTATTTATTTCGTTTGTATCATCTGATTGTGAAGGGATTTTACAATAAAGCCAAATATTTCCTTTTAGGTCTGTATGGTGAGCATAAATACTTATATCTAATTCATGGTCTGTTTTAATTATTAAATTATTTTCAATGTAAGTTGATTGATAAATAGTTTCTTTTGGAATAAAAAGTATTTCCGCACCAGACATTAAAATTGCATCATTCTCTTTTTTTAACTTTTTAGGTAAAATATTTTGGTATTCTTTACTATTTAAGTGTAGAATTGGCGAGTTGAAAAAGGTAAATTTGAATACTTTTATTAGTGTATCTTTTTGAATTTCATATTTGATCAAGGAGTTTTCTATATTGGCACAACAAGGATATTCATAGATAATAAATTCTTTATAGTTTTGAAAATCAACAAATTTTCCCAGATTCCATAATGCTTTATGATATGTACCGTTTTTATTTATATAAATTAATATTGATTCTGATTCATTACCCACACACATATAACCGTAAAAGATTATATCTAAATCATTATCTTGATCAAGGTCTATAAATTGAAAATTTGAAAATAATGCCTTCAGAGAGTTGTTATAAGCTTTTTTTGAATTATAGTTATCAGGATCACCTAAACAAAAATAATTATTAGTATCCTGAATAATATCTTTTATTACTTTTTTTTGGATATCGTTTTTAAAAGTTGTGTTCGGTTTAATTTTAATTTCATTAGATATCAAAGTAGAATAGTTTTCAATAGCATATTCTTCCTGAATTTGTCCAAAAATTCTAGTAGAAAGTAACAGTAAAAACAATATTTGTAGCACTTTTTTTATCATCTAAATCTATAATCTACTAAAAAGTCTTCCAAGTCAATATCTGATTGCGAATAAGTCAAGTTGGTCGTTCCATTTGGTTGATATTTTCCTTCGCTATCAGTTAATAAAATCTGCTTATGATAGGAAGCATCATCAATATTGTGACTATACCAACAAAGAACCACCACTTCGGCATTTGGAATAGGCTTACCTGTTGTTTCATCCAAAACTTGTCCTGAAACAACAATATTGCTCCTATTTTGACAAGAAAATAAAGTTATCAATGCAATTAGGAGTATGTATAATTGAGTTTTTTTCATTAAATAATGCCTTACTTTTTTATATCTTCACTTCTACTTTTCAAAAAGTGCATCAAAACATTTATATTGGGAGAATAGTACACTATTGTTCAATTAAAAGTTTTTTTCATTTGCAAATGTATAAAAAGGTTTTGAATCATCAAGAAAGAAATTAATGTGCTAATGTGCTAATGGGGAAAGGGACAAGGGGAAAGGGACAAGGGGAAAGGAAGAAGTTCCCTGTAATCGGCCCATTCCGCCACCAAATCCAATCGAAACACTTTTTGCGATGCCGGAATCCAGATGAAAATCTTCAGCATAGGTTGTTAAAACTGCCTGAGCACAGTTTAAACCGGACTTAAATAAATCGAGGGCAATTTTATTCTTCATTGTTAATCTTTTTCTTTTTTTTAAATACATTGGTATTTTGATTTCAAAACCTTTAAAAGTGGATACTAAGATTCTTGGATTTTTTGAGATCAAGTGTCGAGTGAGTAGTTGTTTTTTTTACCTATTTAGAAATTCAAATTCATTAATTATAGTTTTTTTGGTTAATTGAACTGAATTTTGATTTTTGTCAGTATAGCCAATGACAACAAAATTTTTAAAAACTAACAATCTAAAATCATTATTTGTCAAAGAAATTGGTGGTTTAGCAAAAGAAGTATATGAATTTTCCCATCCTTTGGAATTTTCAGCTAACCAATCGTAAAACTTTTTAAAATCTTTTGAATCTTTTGAAATAATTCTTGTGGATATACTATCTAATCCTGAAGAGCTTTTCATCA
>JACCEE011047925.1_pt1 | contig 11493 bp, 9 predicted proteins | sample 7449931 | NCBI WGS metagenome assembly JACCEE01 (sample SAMN15323457, study PRJNA562643) | freshwater metagenome | isolation source: river surface water | place: USA:Blue River Watershed | collected 2017-08-19 | reverse complement strand
TTTAGTTTGTCTTCGTACATTTCCGGATAGGTTTTTTTGAACGAATCGGTAGTAATGAGCCGCTTAAATTCTTCCGGATGATCAAATATCTCGGTTCGCAAGGCTTTTAAATATTCGGCTGGCGGGCAATATGAGCCACCGCCGACAAACGAACCTCCCGGCTCAATGTGAAAATAATAACCGGCACCCATGCCTTTACGGCCTCCGCGGGCAATAAAACTACCCATGTTTATTTTGTACGGTGTTTTGTCGTTTGAAAAACGTACATCCCTGAAAATTCGAAATACACAATCTTTGGCTTGTAAACTGCCAATTTCAGGATCAAAAGAGCTGATTTCATGAATGACCAGTTCTGTAAGAAAAAGTACTTTTTTGCGACTTTGTTCGTATCGGTCGCGGTTTAGGTCGAACCACTCCTTGTTGTTGTTTTCCCTGAGTTCCGAAAGGAATTTCAATACTTCCTGCATCTGATTAGATTTTAAACATTCTGTAAAGCCTAATGTACAAATTTCTGTTATTTCTGTGCCGGTATTCCCGAAAACAATTTAAAATCGGACGGTAATTGTTCCGAAATTGTACATTTGTTCAGAACATCTCAAATATGAAAAAGTTTGTCGTTATAGTTGCCGGAGGATCGGGAAGCCGCATGGGATCCGAAATCCCCAAACAATTTTTGCTTTTGGGCGGAAAACCTATTCTGATGCACACCATTGAGGTATTTCATAGTTTTGACCCAAAGGCGGAGATAATTGTTGTTTTGCCTGAAGACCAGCAGGAATATTGGAAAGACCTGTGCCTGACCTTAAATTTCGGTTTGACTCATCAGGTCGTGTCAGGAGGAGAATCCCGGTTTCATTCGGTACGAAACGGATTAGCCAGAATTGAATCGTCTGGCGTTGTTTTTATCCACGATGGGGTAAGGCCTTTGGTCAGTTCGGAAACCTTGAGCAGATGCCTTAAAACAGCGCAGGAATTAGGCAATGCCATTCCGGTTTTACCTGTCACTGAATCGCTCCGGAAAACGGAAGGCGAAACCAGCATTTCAGTTGACCGCAGTCTTTATTTTAGTGTTCAAACACCTCAAACGTTCCGTTGTGAGCAAATTCTGGAGGCTTTTGGTCAGGATTATGATTCGGCTTTTACCGACGATGCTTCGGTTGCCGAAAAGGCTGGGTTCAGGATAAATTTGGTTGAAGGAAACCGCGAGAATATTAAGATTACCACACCGGTTGATCTGGTTTTTGCTGAAGCATTACTTTCCAGATAACAGCCGTAGATTTTTTGATATGGATTTTAAAAACTTAACACTTTATCGCCCGAAAATGGAATACCGCCGTTTTGGTAAAACCAATGTTCGGGTGAGTGTGATTACTCTTGGCGGTATGCGCTATAAACATGGCTGGACCGAACCTCGCACCGAAATTCCGGATGATACGCTGGAACAATGCCGGGATACTGTTCAGAAAGCACTGGCCCAGGGAATAAACCTGATTGAAACGGCCTATGGATATGGAAAGAGCGAGCATTTGTATGGGCGGGTTTTAAACGATGAGCTGAAGATAAAACGTGATTCGTACTTTTTGATGACCAAAGGCAATCCGAAAACAGCAGCAGATGCCCGTAAGTTGGTTGCCAGTCAGCTCGAAGCATTGAAAACTGATTATTTCGATTTTTATGCCTGGCATGGAATTAATACATCGGAATTACTTGAATTGGCTTGTGCGCCCGGTGGCCCGGTGGAAGAATTGCTCAAAATGAAAGAGGAAGGCATCATTGGGCATGTAGGTTTCAGCACCCATGCACCGCTTGAGGTTATTCTGAAAGCCATTAATACCAATCTGTTCGATTTCGTAAACCTTCATTACTACTATTTTTTCCAGCGGAATAAACCGGCAATTGATCTGGCCGAGTCGAAAGATATGGGTGTTTTTATCATTTCGCCTAACGACAAAGGAGGCCAGCTTTTCCGACCCTCGCAAAAGTTGGTTGAATTGACAGCTCCACTACATCCGATGCAGTGGAATGCGCGGTTTTGTTTGAGTCACAAAGCAATTCATACGCTTACTTTTGGATTACCTGTAACGGCAAGTTTCGATCATTTGAACGGAATTTTTCCGGCACCGGCACCGTTTTCGCCGGAGGATGAAAAGATCAAGTATTTACTCGATGAGCAACGCAAACTTGATCCGTATTCAGCGCTTGATACCTACCGGTTTGAAAACGATCCTTCGGGTATCAATATTCCGGAAGTGTTGCGTTTCCGTATGCTCTGGAAATGTTACGACATGGAAGAATTTGGCCTGTACCGTTATAACATGTTTCAGGAAAAGGACCACTGGTTCCCGGGTGTTTTTCCTACCGATGAAAATCTGAAACTGGTCGATACATCGCATGCTCCGGATGGTTTTCCATTAGTCGACCTCATCCGGGAAACACATCAGAAATTATACCGGCCCAAAGCATAAAAAAGGCTGACTCGAAAGAGTCAGCCTTTTTTGTGATGCTGCATCGAATTATTTATTCAATGCTTTTATTCTTCTCAGGTTTCTAAATCTCTTGATTTTTAGTCTGATGGTGTAATCCAGCTCGTAAAGCGCCGGAACGAACATCAGCGTAAGGAAGGTCGCGAAACTCAATCCGAAGATAATTGACCAGGCCAATGGACCCCAGAAGGCAACATTGTCGCCACCAAAATAAATGTGTGGGTTCAGTTCGGTGAAAATGGTTTCGAAATTGATGTTCAATCCAACAGCCAGCGGAACCAACCCCAGCATGGTAGCTGTAGCCGTAAGGATTACCGGAGTGATACGGGTTTTACCGCCTTCGATAATTGCGCGACGGGTTGGCATCCCTTCTTTCTTCTTCGAATCGATAAACTCAACGATCAGAATTCCGTTACGAACTACGATACCGCCAAGGGCAACAATTCCAAGTCCGGTCATCATAATTACGATGTCCATATTGAAAATAACCACACCCAGTAGAACCCCGATGATACTGAAGATAACTTCGCTCAAAATAATGATCGACTTGCTAACTGAAGCAAACTGGGTAATCAGGATGAAGAAGATTGCCCCGATGGCAATGATCATGGCTTTTAACAGGAATGCCACGGTTTCAGCCTGATCGTCTTGTTCTCCGGTCAGTTTAATTGTTGTTCCTTCGTGTAAGTTAAATGAAGCGGCTTCGCGTTTGATGACTGGTACAATATCGTTTGCCGAATATCCAGAAAGTACATTCGAATAAACGGTAATCACACGTTTCTGGTCAAGACGTTTGATTCCGGCGTACGATGAGGTGTAATCAATTTTTGCAACGGAAGATAGCGGAACGCTGCGAAGCATTCCCGAATTCATGTCGCGGTAAGTAATCTGCAAGTTAACCAATGCATCAATGTTATCGCGGGTTAAACGGCTGTAGCGCAACATGATCGGATATTCGTCTTCGTCCTGTTTCAATTTTGAGATTTCCTTACCGTACAATGCGGTACGGATTTCCATACCGATCTGACCGGTTGAAATACCTAGGCGCTGAGCTCTTTCACGGTCGACATTAATCACGATTTCAGGAGAATTCATCTCGAAATCGGTTTTTAATTCTTCAACACCCGGAATATCCAGCGAATCGATGTAATTGCGGAAGGCATAGGCATCTGTAATCAATGTTCCCAGATTCTCGTTGGTAATTTCAATGTTGATTGGCTTTCCGGTTGGTGGGCCATTTTGCTCTTTATCAACGGTGATTTCGGCTCCGGCAATATTGGCAACCGCTTCCCTTATTTTCTCCATGTATTGTGTAGTTGAAACTCCGGTTGAGCGGAATTTGTGTTCCACAAAGTTCACGGTTACTTTTCCGCGGTTATATGGATTACCTGACGATACAAATCCTTCTTCTTCGGCTCCAATTGTGATGTTTGCCAATACCGATTCAACATCCGGATTGTTTTGTCCGATAGCGTTGTAAACACGCCTTTCGGCAATACGGGTTACGCTGTCGGTAACTTCCTGGTGAGTTCCTCCGGGCATTTTAATGTAAACAAATACACTGTTTGGATCTGCATTTGGGAAGAACAAAACAGTTGGTTTGGCAATTCCAGTAATGATTATACTTACAAAGAACATAGCTACCATTCCACCTAAAATGTAGATTGGGCGTGCTCCTTTCAAGATCCAGCGTAACTGGTTTTCGTAAATCGCCATTACTCCCGGCCATACTTTATCCTGGAAATTCTGAATCATTTTCTTAAGCAGGAAGTGGAAAAGCAAAATCAGGATTACCACAAGCATAAGGATATTAGCCATGGTGAAGGCTGCATGCATTTTGCCAACGAAATAGGCGATGTATAACAAAACTGCGGTGCAAGCCATGATGATGGTCGACATTTTCAGTTTACGCCAGGTGTTTCCCTGTTGGTAATCTTTGTCGTATTCGTGTTTCATGAATGAAACGGCAAATACCGGGTTAAATACATAGGCCACAAACAGCGACGCAAATAGGGTAATGATAAGCGTTACCGGCAGATAGTGCATAAACTGTCCCACAATTCCGGGCCAAAATGCCAGCGGGAAGAAAGGAGCCAGTGTGGTCAGTGTTCCGGATAAAATAGGCAGGAACACCTCGCCGGCAGCTTTTTTAGCTGCAATATTGATGTCGGGGTTAAAACGGTGCAAACGGTGTGTATTTTCAATAACCACGATAGCATCGTCAACCACAATTCCGAGGGCAAAAATGAACGCGAACATTACGATCATGTTCATGGTGAAACCCAATCCCGGGATGATCATGTAAGCCACAAACATCGACAACGGAACCGACAAACCCACAAAGAATGCATTGGTGAAACCCATGAAGAACATCAATACTACGGTTACCAGTATAAAACCAATGATAATCGTGTTATTCAGTTCTTCGAGTGTATTGCGGGTAAAACGGCTTTGGTCGCCGGTAAGGGTTACTTCCATATCTTTCGGATACGAATGTTCTTTCAGATCATCAACAATATCTTTAATCTGGTCAGATGCGTCGAGCAGGTTTGCTCCACTTTTCTTGATCACATTCAGGGTAATAACGTTTTTACCATTTAATCGGGCAAAGCTGGCTTGTTCGGCAAAGCTATCGGTTACATCGGCCAGGTCGCGCAGCTTGATTAAAGCGCCGCTTGACGACTGAACAACGATGTTTCGAATGGTTTCAACATCGGTAAATTGACCTTTAATACGAACTGTATTTCGGGTGCCGTTGTTGGTAAGCGAACCTCCTGAGATGGTAATATTTTCCATCGCGATAGCTTGTTCAATGTTGCTGAAGGTAACCTTGGCTGCCTGCATTTTGAAAATGTCGGCATTAATCTGGATTTCGCGGTCGAGTGCTCCAACAATATCCACGCGGGTAATTTCCTTCAATCCTTCAATCCGGTCTTGGGCCAGTTCGGCATAATGCTTCAGTTTCACCAGGTCGTAATTTCCTGAGATATTGAGGTACATTACCGGCATGGCCGAAACATCAACGTCCATAATGTCGGGATCGGAAGGCAAATCGCTCGGAAGATCGGTTTTTGCTTTATCCACGGCATCGCGAACGCGCTGCTTGGCTGTTTCAATTGATAAATCGGGTTCAAATTCAACTATGATTGAAGAGTAATCAGGAACTGAGTTGCTGGTAATGTTTTTAACGTTCGAAATCGATTTTAACTGTTTTTCAATCGGACGTGTAACCAGGTTCTCCATGTCTTCAGGAGATGTTCCGGGATATGGTGTACTAACGACGATATATGGAATAACTACCTGAGGAAAAGTTTCTTTGGGTATTAGGTAATAATTCATCATCCCGAGCACCGAAATGAAAAGGGCCAGTACGTAAATACTTGTCCGGTTATCGATTGCCCAGCTCGTCGCGAAAAATTCTTTAAACTTATTTTCTTTCGACATAATTGGTCTGTTTTGTTTGTTTTTTTTAGAAAATGACCTTTTCTCCGGTATTCATTCCCTGGAAACCGGCAGTAATAATTTTATCGCCGGCTGAAATTCCTTCGATAACTTCGGCTACACCATTGTAGTCCATCCCGGTTTTAATAAAACGACGTTCTGAAACCCAGTCGTTACCGGCTTGTTTGGCTACGAAAACAAATTTTCCGTCCTGGTTACTTTGAATAAAGTTGGCCGGAATACAGAATGCTTTTTCGTTGGTATAATCTTTAATTTTGATGTAGACGATCATATTTGCACGCAATTCAACATCTTTCGTTGAAACGCGGGCTTCAACCTTAAATGTGCGGTTGGTTGGGTCGATAAAGCGGCTGGTGAAATTCAGTTTTGCTTCAATATCTTTACCTAAATCGGGGAAATTAACGATGGCATCGTTCCCGTTTTTAATGCGGGTTGCATAAGTTTCGGCAACCTCGGCCGAAATTTTTGCCACACTCATGTTAATCACACGGATTGACGAAGTTGGCATTCCGGGTGAAACCATTTGTCCAACGCGTAACGGAACACTCTCCACTGTACCGCTGATTGGCGAGATAACTTTAGTCATCTGTATTTGTTCCTTGATGGTATTGGCGCGCTGTTCGAGCGATTCTTTGCTGGTTTTTGCCTGAAGATACTGTACTTCGCTGCCAATTTTCTTGTCCCACAAAGCACTTTGTTTCTGGAAAATGCTGTTGGCCAGCGCTAACTGAGTGTTCACTTCTTCGAGCGATTGTTTAAGCACCATGGCGTCGAGCTCGGCCATTACCTGACCTTTTTTCACCGGGGTACCTTCTTTTACGTAAACAGCAGTTACAATACCTGCCGATTGCGGGCTTACAGCAATATTCTGATCGCCGTCAACAGTTCCCTGAACATCGATGTAATGATTGAAAACACAGGGAGTCGCATCAGTAATTTTTACAGTAATAGCTTTCTGTTCCTTCACACCACCGGGATAAATTTCGGCTTCGAGGCTGGCAATTTGCGTGTTTAAAGTTTCGCGTTCAGCTTTTAGTTTCTCCAGTTCGGCTTTTTTGTCGGTGCCTGCACACGATGCCAACAGAGCTACCAGGGCTGAATAAATAATAATCTTTTTCATGGTTTTAATATTTGTTGTTTTTTCTTTCATAGTGTTAAAATACAGGATGTTATTGCTTTACTTCCTGATTAATATTATACAACTTTTCAAGCTTCGATTTCGAACTTTGTAAATCGTAAATGCTTTGATAATAGTCGGTCAGGTTGGTCAAATATTGATTCTGACTGTTCATCAAATCCATACTTGAGGCTACACCCAGCTTGTATTTTTCGAGGGTACGCTGATAGATATCGTCTGAAAGTTGTTTGCTTTTTAGTTGATTCTGGTATTTTTCAAGTTTCAGTTTTAAGTCGCTTTGATACTGTGTGGCTTGCATGGCAAGGCTGCTCGATACATAACGACGGGTATTCTGAGCTTTTTCCAGATCCATCTTGCGCTGCGATACCACAGCCAGTTTTTCGCCGCTGCTGAATAACGGTAAGCTAAAGTTAACTCCGATCAAATCTTTTGGAGCAAAGTCGAATGCCGGTGATTTCATTTTTTCGGTGTGGTTATAGTAAGCCGAAATTGTTGGCAGAAAAGCAGTTTTTGCCAGGTTTAACTGAAGTTTAGCCGCTTTTTCTGAGGTTTGAACCAATTTATAATCTGTATTTTTTTCGATGTTAAATTGCTCAACAATCAACTGAAGACTCGATTTGGTCAACGATTCGTCTGATTCGATTTGTTCTGAAAGTTCAAGCTTAGCGTTATCTTCAAGTCCAAGTTGAATTTTAAGCAGGCGGTAGGCTACTTCGAGGTTACTGTTTACCTGGTTAATCGCGTTTCTGATAGTATTACCGGTCAGTTCAAGCTGGTCAACATCAGTGCGTTCCACAAAGCCCTGTTTGTTCATTTCAGAAATTTCGTAAAGCGTTTTGTTGATGTTTTCAAGATTTAGCGCCAGGATCTTTTTACTTTCCTCGGCCAACTGAATCATGTTGTAGGTATTAATTACCGTTTCGACAACATCTTGTCGGGCTTTCTCATTATTTTGCTGACTTAATCCGTAGTAAACTTTTGAAGCCTGTAATCCAACGAAATACGAACCGCTGAAAATTAGCTGTGAAACAGTGATGTCAGTAATAACGTTCTGTTTTACACCCAGTTCGATGGTTGCATCTTCAGGAGCGGTGGGATCGAAAAACGATGCCGGTAAGGTGGGCACTTTAGGATAAAACGAGTAGGCCGACTTTACTTCGCCGTGTGGAAGCCCGGAAGCTGTTGTTTCCCAGATTTTTTTCCGGGCCATTTTCAGGTCGAGCTCCGAGTTCAAAATGTTGGTATTGTTTTGCAAAGCCATTTTCACGGCATCCTGCAGCGTTAGCTTTACAGCGTCCTGCGCTGCTGAAGCCATTCCCCACAGGAGCAGACCAACCAGTAATAGTGTTTGTTTCTGTTTTCTAAACATGTTTGTGCTTTTTATGTTAGTTAAATATTATTTTTCCCGGTTACTTCAGCTTTCCGCATTTCGAAATAGGCAATTCCTTCCGCAGTTGAAATGGCGCGAATGTGTGTTTCAAACATCACTTCAAAAATTTGCTCAAACGTGATGTTTTCAACAAAGCAAAAATCCTGATTATGCATGTCAACCAGGTTTTTTACATACAGGCTGGCCGTCAGTTCAATGTTTACATCGCTGCGGTAAAGTCCTTCACTGATACCTTTCTGCATGTTTTTGCTGATGTGATCGAAAATCTGGCTGCGCTTGCGATTGAAAAACTGGTTAAAAATTGGTTCGTAATATTTTCGGAGTTCAAATTTCAGCTTCGGATTCAATTGGTTCATTTGTTTGGCCACCATCGAGCTGGCGTAAAACAGAATGTCGATCGCATTTAGTTGTTCGATATGTACTTTCGAAAATTCGGCTTCCCATTTGGCATCGTCGTATTCAAACAATTTCATGATCAAATCTTCCTTGCTCCTGAAATATTGGTAAAGGGTTTTCTTCGAAATTCCCAAATTCCGGCTGATGTCGTCCATATTTAAATTTCTGATACCAAATTCAAAGAACATGGCCACAATCTTGTCCATGAGTTCTACAAATTTCGGATCATTAAAATCAGGCTCTTCGTGCATTTTGTATTAATTATTATTTCAGTGCAAAGAACGGAAACATTATTCATTAAAAACGTTTCCGAAATGTAAAGTGTTCGTTAAATCGTTACAAAAATCCTGATTTTGTGTCTTATGACTGAAATCAGGGTAGATAATACGGCAAAAACAATAGGTGAATGACTGATTTATGACGGTAAAAGCAAGGTGGATCAGTTTCAATTTCTGTAATGTTGCCAAAAAAGTAGACGATTGGCCTCTGTGAATATTTTATGAATAGCAATTTTTAGTGCCGATTTGTGAGAAATGAAGATATCTGTGCGGTAAAATGCTAAAAAATAAGTCCGGTAATCCAGGCCCAAACGATGTAACGCAACAGTTTTCCGGCAAACATGGTAACGGCAACAATCCAAATATTTGTTCGAAGTACTCCCAGCCCGATAGCGAAAATATCGCCAACACCCGGCAACCAGGTCAAAAAAGCGAATATCGCTCCCCGGTTATATAATCGGTTGTGCCATTTCTCAATAGTTGCCCGTTTTACGCGAAGGTATTTTTCAATCCATTCCCATTTACCCAGAAAACCAAGGGCAAAGCTGGTCATTCCTCCGGCCCAGTTGCCAAGTGAGGCAATGATAACTGCCCACATAACATCGGTGCCATTGGCTAAAACTGCAGTAAGCACTACTTCCGAACTAAACGGAACAACTGTAGCTGCCAGAAAACTGGCCAAAAAAAGTCCCCACAAATTGTAATCAAAAAGTGCGCTCATGCGTTTATTCCCAATAGATTTTTCGAAGGCGAACTTAAAGAAAATAAACCATTCGGCCTGAATTCAGTTTCGCATTAAATGACTGAGCCGGGCGTGAATCCTGTAGATCGAACAAATTTAATTACCTTTGAGGCTTCATGTTAAAAACAAAAACAATGGAATCTACACGTCAAAACAAAATATCGCGGTTAATTCAAAAAGATATGGCGGAAATCCTTCAGCGTGAAGGAAAAGATATGTTTCATGGAATTATGGTGAGTGTGACTAACGTGCGTATATCGCCTGATTTGTCGGTTGCCCGGGTTTATCTTAGTATTTTCCCCTCCGAAAAAGGAGCATCAACTTTGCTTGAAATCAAACAACATCAATCGCGCCTGCGTGGTTTACTTGGCCTGAAAGTAGGTAAACAGCTTCGCATTGTACCGCAACTCGATTTTCATATCGACGACAGCCTCGATTATATCGATAATATCGACCGCCTGCTTAAAGAATAATCTTGAATTTCAAATCTTGAATCTTGAGTGAAAACGGTTCCTCGCTCGAAAATTCAAGACTCTAATATTCTAACACTCAAGACTAATAAATGCAATACGATCCAATAAAACGCTCGCTGGGTAAGGTTTTTAACCAGACTCCAATGTTGCGTAAATTATTTTACCAATTGCTCGATTTGCTTTTGTTACGCGCCTGGCATATCCGTAAGGAGTTGCGCATGCGTACCCGTATTCAGCCTGAAGTAAAAAATATTCTCGATGCCGGTTCGGGTTTCGGACAATATACTTACCGTATGGCGAGTTGGTTTCCGCAGGCTGAAGTAAAAGCTGTTGATATTAAACCCGAGCAAATTGAAGATTGTAACCGGTTTATGGCAAAAGCCGGTTTATCCGAAAGGGTAAAGTTTGATCTGGCCGATTTGACACAGTTTCAGGAACCGGAAAAATACGACCTGGTGCTTTCGGTTGACGTGATGGAGCATATTGAAGAAGATGTTCAGGTTTTCAGGAATTTCTATGCGTCGATGAAACCCAATGGTTTATTACTGATTTCTACCCCGTCGGATCAGGGAGGATCGGATTCGCATGACCACGGTCACGAGGAAGGCGCACATGGATTTATCGATGAACATGTACGCGATGGCTACAACATTGCCGAAATTGAAACTAAATTGAAGTCAGCCGGATTCAGCCGGGTTGAGGCTCGTTATTCCTACGGAACTCCCGGAAAAATATCGTGGAAACTGTCGATGAAATACCCAATTCTGATGTTGGGAGCAAGCAAAATTTTCTTTATCGTGCTGCCATTTTATTACTTGCTGGTTTACCCGTTTGCCCTGATTCTGAATTTCTTCGATCTAGGCTTAAAGCACAATAGTGGAACCGGCCTAATTGTGAAAGCCTGGAAATAAAACATCAATAGAAACTATAAAAACCAAGTAACCTGGATCAACTCATTGAAGACAGCCTTTTATATCGCCCGTCGCTACCTGATTTCAAAGAAGTCAGTTAATGTGATAAACATTATTTCCGGCATTTCGGTGGCTGGAGTAACGGTGGGTACCTTTGCCCTGGTGGTAATTCTTTCTGTTTTCAACGGTCTCGATACTTCAATAAAATCACTGTTCTCTA
>JACCEE011969852.1_pt1 | contig 11497 bp, 7 predicted proteins | sample 7449931 | NCBI WGS metagenome assembly JACCEE01 (sample SAMN15323457, study PRJNA562643) | freshwater metagenome | isolation source: river surface water | place: USA:Blue River Watershed | collected 2017-08-19 | reverse complement strand
TCACCAATCTCATCAGAACTCTTTATCGCTAAGGTATTTCCATATTTACCATTTGCAATTTCCAACGCTGCTTTCGATAGATTTACCAAAGGATCCGTAATTTTAAATGAAATAACAAATGCGAGTATTAACACAATTATTGATATCACCGAAGTGATGACTAAAATATCGTTTTTAATTTGAACAATGGGCTCTATAAGTTCTTTAAAATCGATTTCAACAAGCAAAGCCCACGATAAATCAGGGATTTTCAATCGTGTAAAAGAGCTAAGAACCTCAATATTTCGATAATCATTTGCGACCAAAACACCCTTATCGTCATGAAATACATGTTGTGCCGATTGTGTTTGTACTTTTTTGAGCATCACCGAATTTGAATCAAATCGCGACATACTCCTCATCACAAAATCATCTCCTACGATATAACTTTCGCCACTATACCCCATCCCCGAAAGCGAAGTATTGACATAAACCAACGAATTAACAGCCTTTGATGATACAGCCAAGGAAAGAATACCCATTTTGGCTCCCTGTTTATTATTAAATGGTAATGATACAAGCAGAACTTTTTCTCCATCAAACGTAGCAAAATCGGTAATTGTAACTCTAGAATCAACAACCTGTTTTAGCTGTTCTGCAAAAAAAGAAATGGAATCACAACGTTTATTCCATTGAAACATTTTTGAGGTGTCGTTTTTTAGAATATAAACACATTTCTGATTTTCAGAATAAAAGCTAACAAATGAATAGTAATTGCTCTTTAACAAAACAGAAAGTAATTGATGATTTACATGTTCAAATTCATCAAAACCGTCAACCGCTCCAAATGATTTTTGCAACAACTGCATATCCCTGATTCTGTCGTCGAAAAAAGATTCAATTTGACGTTTCTTAAACTCACGAATCGAGGTTAACTGATTGGTTGTTCGACTTAAAATTGCATTATACGAACTGTTATAAATGTAAAAACCTAATATTAAAATAGATGTAATGCATAGTAAAGCAAAATTCACTACAAGCTTTTCCCTAATCGAAATATCAAATTTAACCTTCACCACTTTTCTATTTTAAACACAAATATACAACAATATTCAAAAAACAAATAAAAAGAATTACAAAATCTCACATATAAATCATTATTGTATATTATTTTCAATCATTTTTAATTATTTACTTACATTTTAAAACCATTAAACCACTCATAAATTACATAATATAACTTCAAAAATATTGCATTTTTTCAATACAAAAAACGATATTTTTACTACATTTGCATTTGAATTCACATGAGTTACTAACATTTTAAAAAGAAAAAAAATGGCAAAAATGACGCCTCAAGATTACATCGAACGTGAGAGCAAATACGGAGCTCACAACTATCATCCGCTACCTGTGGTTTTAGAAAAAGGTGAAGGTGTATTTATGTGGGATGTAACGGGCAAACGTTATTATGATTTCCTTTCTGCATATTCTGCAGTAAACCAAGGACACTGTCATCCAAAAATTGTGGATGCAATGATTAACCAAGCGAAAACATTAACATTAACGTCGAGAGCCTTCTACAATAACATTTTAGGAGAATTCGAAGAGTTTATAACAAAATATTTCGGTTACGACAAAGTTCTTCCTATGAACTCTGGTGCCGAAGCCGATGAAACTGCTCTTAAACTATGCAGAAAATGGGCTTATATGAAAAAAGGAATTGCAGACGGTGCAGCTAAAATCATTGTATGCGAAAATAACTTTCACGGCCGTACCATCACAATCGTTTCAATGTCTACCGATCCTGATTCTTTTGGTGGATTTGGACCATTTACACCTGGTTTTATTAAAATTCCTTACGATGATATTGCTGCTTTAGAAGAAGCTTTGAAAGATCCAAACGTAGCTGGTTTCCTTGTTGAACCAATTCAAGGCGAAGCTGGTGTTTATGTTCCTCAAGATGGATACCTTAAAAAAGCTTTCGATCTTTGTAAAAAGAATAACGTTCTTTTTATTGCTGACGAAATTCAAACCGGTATTGCTCGTACAGGAAAAATGTTAGCTTGCGATCATGAAAATATCCGCCCTGACATCCTAATCTTAGGAAAAGCTATTTCGGGTGGTGCATTCCCTGTTTCTTGCGTTTTAGCTGATGACGAAATCATGCTTACCATTAAACCAGGAGAACATGGTTCAACTTACGGTGGAAACCCTATTGCTTGTGCTGTTGCTATTGCTGCGTTAACAGTTGTTAAAGACGAAAAACTAGCTGAAAATGCAGAACGTTTAGGTAAAATTTTCCGTTCCGAATTAGAAGCATTCCATCATCCAATGATCGAATTAGTTCGTGGTAAAGGTTTATTAAACGCTGTTGTTATTAAACCTCATAATGGAAAAGAAGCTTGGGACGTTTGTCTTAAACTTGCAGAAAACGGTTTATTAGCAAAACCAACTCATGGTCATATTATCCGTTTTGCTCCACCGCTTGTAATTACTGAAGCTCAAATTAAAGAATGTGTTGACATTATTAAAAAGACTTTAGATACTTTTAAATAATCGATAGCGTTATAAAAATAAAAAAAGGCAGTCAATAATTATTGACTGCCTTTTTTTATTTCATAAAACGAAAGCAGCCGATTAATAATAATCAATCGGCTGGCTTTTTCATATTCTACTTTTTTTGTTCAATACCAAAGGTATAACCCGTTTTAACTCTTTCTATTAATTCAGGAATAATATCGGTATACTCACCAACAATTCCAAAATCGGCATTATGAAAGATATTTGCTTTGGGATTATTATTAATTGCTATAATCTTTTCAGCTTCTTTCATACCTGCAATGTGTTGTATAGCACCTGATATCCCAATTGCTATATACAATTTAGGGCGAACCGTTTTGCCTGTTTGTCCAATTTGACGTGCATATTCCGAAACTCCTTCATCTACCACCGGACGACTACATGCCCATTCTGCATTTACTCCTTGAGCTTTTAATGCTTCAGCAAGCGATTTTACTAATGCTAATTTATCGCCTGTTGCACCACGACCTCCGGCTACAATAATTTCGGCTTCAAACAAGTTTTGTAAACCTCCTTCACCACGAACAGTTTGCATAATTTCGGTGACAAATTCACTATCACTAAGTGTTGGTGTAAAAGAAGAAACAACACCTGTACGTCCTTCAATTCGTTTCGGTATTTCAAAAGTACCTGCTCGTGCAGTAGATATTTGAGGACACACAAAACCTAAAATGGTTGCCAATTTACTTTCTCCATAAGTGGGGCGTCGTGATTCAAGAATTGGTGTCACAATTACTTTATCTTTTCGATTAATATACTCTCCGATTTCTAACCCAGTACAATCGGCTGTAACCCCACTTCCTGTTTTCATTCCAATACGAGGTGCGAGTTCACGCCCCGATGTGGTTGCTGCAAACAGTGCTATTTCTGGTTTTCGTTGACGTATTACTTGTTCAAAGATTGAAGAAAACGGCAATACAAGATATTCTTCCAATTTATCATTTTCAACAATTATAACTTCGTCAGAACCATGTTCTATAAGTGTTTGCGCCATTGAAGCAACCTGCTTACCAATTATCAAAGTCATTACCTTTGTGTCTTTACCTAATTGGGATGCTAGTTTACGAGCTGGTGTTAGCAATTCTAAAGACGGACGAGTAATTTTACCATTAGCCAATTCAGCCCATGTTAATATTCCCGATGCACCATCACGAAAATCTTTGATTGGAAAATCTGGACGTTCAGCTTCTTTTTTAGCTGCACCTTCTTTTTTCTCAAGAGTATTTCCACCTTTCTTTAAGTTAGCTACCAAACTATCAACTAAAGCAACTTCATTGTGTCCCTCAGACATAACAATTGGAGGACGCTCGCTTTTAATATTGACAACTCCGGCAACAATTGTAGGTGAACCACTCAATCCTATTTTTTCTGTACCTAAACCAATATCATCAATACTAAAAACAGTAACCTTTGCATTTCGTGCTTTTATTGCTCCCACAAGCGATGGTTTTCGTGGTGGAATGCCAGTTGCGGTTAATGAAACAACACATGGCATCGGTAACTTCATCATTTGATATCCACCTTCAATAATACGTTTGGCAACTATTGAATTTCCATCTGATTTAATACTTTCAACAAATGTTGCTTGCGGAATTCCTATGCTTTCAGCCACTTGCGATGGTACGTGAGCTGTATCTCCATCGCTCGTTTGACGTCCTGCTACAATAATAAATGGGTCTTTCGAATCTTTGGTATATCCCAGATGTTTTAACATTGTAGATATAGCCAAGCCAGTAGCATATGTATCACTTCCACCTAATTTTCTGTCAGAGAGTAAATATGCTTCATCATATCCCATCGAAATTGCGGTTTTGAGCGAAGTCTCAAACGATCCGGGTCCCATTGAACAAACAATGAGTTTGGCATCAGGATTTTGCTTTTTTAATTGTAAACCGGCTTCGAGTCCAAATTGACAATCAATATTAATAATTGATTTTGCTTTCGTACGATCCATCAAACCATCATCGCCCATTCGCATTTCTGTTGGTAGAGGAACTTGTTTTATTAAACTTATAATTGTAAGTGCCATAGAAAAATCTCTTAAACGTTATTACATATTTTGAAAATCTGGACCATTACCTCCATTAGGTACAACCCATGTTATGCCTTTTCCGGGTGATTTAATATCGCAGGTCTTGCAATGCATACAGTTTTCTGCATGTATGCGAAGTTCTTTTTTGCCGTCTTTATTGGTATGGAGTTCATAAACTTCTGATGAACAAAGAAATTGCTCAATCGCACCATATTGTTCAATATTAACACGTTCAAAATCTTTAATATCATTTATTTGAAGATGTACGACTTGTTGTTCATCATGAAAAACTCCCGAATGATAAATATCGGTTGCCTTATCAAATGTTAAAATCTTATCGAACTCAAGTTTATTTTTAAATCTCTGATTGAATGGTTTTCCTTTAAATTCATTTAACTTTGAAGTTGTTTCTGCATCGGCATGCGACTGTAATCTGCCACAAAAACCGGCACCACCGGTTATTAGCTGTGTGGCAAAATGAAATCCACCAACAAACATTCCTTTAGCCATAGCTTGACGGAAATTTCGAACCGGATACATTTCCTTATAAATCACACTTTCTTTTATAAGTGCTTCGTATTTACTTAAGATTTTTTCTGATGTATCATTTTTCATCAATGCTTCCGATACTGTTTGAGCAGCAAGCATTCCCGATTTCATTGCCAAATGAATTCCTTTTAATGCTGGCATTGTAACAAATCCTGCACTATCACCAACAATCAATGCATTGTCTACATAAAGTTTGGGCAAAGCATACCATCCTCCTTCGGGTAATGTTTTTGCTCCGTATTCAACCAGTTTACCACCTTTTAATATTTTCGATACAAATGGCGTTGTTTTCCAAATTTGCATAGCATCGTGTACATCAAATGAAGGGTCTATGTAATCAAGTCCAACAACAAGCCCTATAGCAACTTTATTATCATTTAACCCATAAATAAAGCCACCGCCAAACTCATCTTTTCCCAATGGATATCCCATCGTGTGATAAACTTCACCGGGTTTAATATTTCCCTCTGGAACCGACCATAATTCCTTACAACCCAATGAGTAAACCTGAATATTTTTACCTTCGGCTAAATTATATTTATTGATAAGCATTTTAGTAAGGCTTCCTCGTGTTCCTTCTGCTAATATGGTTACTTTTGCTTCAATGATATTGCCTGCTTGAAAGTTATCCATCGGATGTCCATGATGATCGACTCCGGTATCTTTGGTTTTTGCGCCACAAACTTTTCCATCTCTATACATGATTTCATCAACAGCAAAACCGGTATAAATCTCAACTCCTTTTTCTTGAGCTTTTGTTGCCAGATATCGACATAAATTTCCTAAAGAAGCGGTATAATTACCTTTATTGCTCATATATGGAACATGAAATGGTAACGATATACTTTCGTCTTCCTTTAGCATGATTGTTTTATCGGTCGAAACTTGTGCATTAAACGGTATTTCTGAAAAATCAACATCGGGCAATAACTCTCGAAATACATCAGGTTTTACAACTGCCCCCGACATATTATGACTTCCTATTGCACTTCCCTTTTCAATCAACAAAATACGTTGACTCGTTCCGTTTTTCTTTAAAGTATCAGCCAGATGAATTGCAGTTGCCAATCCCGAAGGTCCTCCTCCTATGATTAGCACATCTGTTGTTACTTTTTCGCTTTTACTTTGAAAATTTATACTCATAGACACTTTTTTTATAATTGACAAAAGCTGAAATTCAACACATTATACTTTTTATTACAACACTCAAATACATAATTATCAATAAATTGTACTCCTTTTGCAATAATTATTTTATCTCAATATTTTATTCTTTTTTCAGCAAACAATATAAGTAAAACACTTCAATTGTAATAAAGAAAATCAAAAAAAATAAACATCAAAATTTAATAAAACTGTTTTTTTACTTTTAAACCAGCAATTGTCTATTCAATGCACAATTTTGAACATAAAACAAAAAAACATACAATAAGCTATAAAAAAGCAAGAATAATTTCACTACAACCTACATACTTAATTATCAATACTATAAACAAATTAATTCATTTTAAATCTTTTTTTATTCCTAAAAATGATGCTTCATTTTATAAATGAATATATTTGCATTGCAATAAAATGGTTCGAGCGGAAGTGGCGAAATAAAGTAATAGAATTAAGTCTTGATTTTGAACATCCTTTAATATTTAATTAATATAGTTTAAAACCTTAATTTATTATCTAAAATCTATGAAAATTAACAAATATTTTGCTCTTTTAGGTTTTTTCCTTTTTGCATCCTACCTTGGATTCGGAAGCGAAGCCGACCTTAAGATCCCCGATTTACACGAGGGCCATTTTCCACTGTTTTTTGATTTAACTGCATGGCAATTACTATTTTATGGATCGCTTGTGATTGTTGGTACTCTTGGTATCAGTCTTTTCCTTCGTAAGCAAATTAGCCAGCTTCCTGCTCACAAGTCGATGTTAGATGTAGCGGAAACAATCTTCCAAACATGCCGTACCTACCTGATTCAACAAGGTAAGTTCTTGGCTATTTTGTTTGGAATCATTTCTGTTGCAATGATTTTCTATCTTTCGATGGCAAATGAAGGTGGCGCAGTATCAACTCCAATAGTAATCGTACTTGTATTACTGTTCTCAGTAGTCGGTATTGGTGGTTCATATGCTGTGGCATGGTATGGTATCCGCGTAAACACTTACGCTAACGCTCGTACAGCTTTCGCATCTTTAAAACGTCGTCCTTGGGATGTTGTTAACATTCCTTTACGTTCTGGTATTTCTATCGGTTTATTCTTGATTTCTTTGGAGCTTGTAATGATGGTTATCATCTTACTTTTCGTGCCTCGCGAAATCGTTGGATACTGCTTCTTAGGTTTTGCAATCGGTGAATCACTTGGTGCTTCTGCACTTCGTATCGCTGGTGGTATCTTCACTAAAATTGCAGACATAGGTTCCGACTTAATGAAAATCGTATTTAAAGTAAAAGAAGACGATCCCCGTAATCCTGGTGTAATTGCCGACTGTACTGGTGACAATGCCGGTGATAGCGTTGGACCAACTGCCGACGGTTTCGAAACATACGGTGTAACCGGTGTGGCTCTTATCTCTTTCATCACTCTTGCTATTACTAAAGATCAATTCGGTGGCGATCAATATGCTGCTGAATCGCTTCAAGCGAAACTTATCGTTTGGATCTTCGGTATGCGTTTCTTAATGGATATCTTCTCTGGTATTTCTTACTTCATCAACCAAGCTATTTCTGTTAAAAAGTATGGCGATAAAATTGAATTCGATTTCGAAGAACCATTAACCCGTTTGATTTGGATTGCTGCTATTTCTTGTATCTCAATCAGCTATGTAATGAGTTACTTCTTAATTGGTGACTTAGCTCACGGATTATGGTGGAAACTTGCTTCTATTATCAGCTGCGGTACTTTAGCTGCGGTATTGATTCCTGAATTCACGAAAAAATTCACATCTTCTAAATCTGATCACGTACACGAAATCGTTGAAGCTTCTCGCGAAGGTGGTGCATCATTAACAATCCTTTCTGGTTTAGTTGCAGGTAACTTCTCTGCTTATTGGATGGGTATGTTAATGGCTGGTTTGATGTCTGTAGCATATTTCATCAGTACATTGCCAGGTATGGAACAAATTCAATACGCTCCTATCTTTGCATTCGGTCTTGTTGCTTTCGGATTCTTATGTATGGGTCCTGTTAACATCGCTGTGGACAGCTACGGCCCTGTAACAGACAATGCTCAATCGGTATTCGAACTTGCACAAACAGAACACATCCCCGGAATTAAAGAAGAAATAAAACGCGACTTCGGTTTCGAACCCGATTTCGAAGGTGGAAAACACTATCTTGAAGCAAACGACTCTGCAGGTAACACCTTTAAAGCTACTGCGAAACCGGTATTGATCGGTACTGCTGTTGTTGGTGCTACTACCATGATTTTCTCAATCATCCTGTTATTGAAAAAAACTGGTATGTTACATATCGAACTTACCGAAGCTAAAGTTATCTTAGGATTCATCACCGGTGGTGCAATGGTATTCTGGTTCTCGGGTGCTTCTATTCAAGCTGTTACAACTGGTGCTTATCGTGCTGTTGAGTTCATCAAGAAAAACTTTAACTTAGATAAAACATCTGCCGATAGAGAAGATTCTATTTCAGTTGTTAAAATCTGTACTCAATACGCTCAAGCAGGTATGTGGAATATCTTTATCTGTTTAATGACTGCTACTTTGGCATTCGCATTATTCGATCCTAACTTCTTCGTAGCTTACTTGATTTCTATAGCGGTGTTTGGTTTATTCCAAGCTATTTATATGGCTAATGCCGGTGGATCTTGGGATAATGCTAAAAAACTTGTTGAAGTTGACTTGAAAGAAAAAAACACTCCGCTTCACGAAGCTTCTGTTGTAGGTGATACTGTAGGTGATCCATTTAAAGATACTACCTCGGTAGCTCTTAACCCAATCATCAAATTCTCTACCTTATTCGGTTTGTTAGCTGTTGAAATTGCAGTAAACATGTCTGACGAAGTTAATGGTGTACGTTCTTATACAACTGCTCACCACATTATTGCAGGTATCTTATTAGTTATATCGATATACTTTGCATGGCGTTCGTTCTACAAAATGAGAATTCACTCTAACGACTAGGTTCTTATTCGAAAAATAATTAAAAGGCTTGAATGGCATCATTCAAGCCTTTTTTTATTGAATTTTTATGAAGAAAAAACTTGTTAAACCAAAATATAAAATATCTTTGTTTTGTCTTAAATTAAATAAATTAATACAACGTTTAATTATATAATTCAATGAAACCCACACACATAGAACACATTGGCATCGCTGTTAAAAATCTCGAAGAACAAATTAAGTATTATGAAGAAGTATTAGGCTTAAAATGTTACAGCGTTGAAGTAGTTCCTGAACAAAAAGTAAAAACAGCGTTCTTTATGGTAGGACAAACCAAAATCGAGCTTCTCGAATCAACTGATCCTGAAGGTCCGGTAGGTAAATTCGTTGCTAATAAAGGCGAAGGTGTTCACCACATTGCTTATGCGGTAGACAGTGTTCAACCTATGATTGACGGAATTGCTGCTAAAGGCGTTCAATTAATCGACAAAACACCTCGTAAAGGTGCTGAAGGTTTAAACATTGCATTCCTACATCCAAAATCAACATTTGGTGTTTTAACAGAAATTTGTGAGGATCCTAGCAAGAAATAAATCATTCGGAGTATGAATAATCACGAGAAACTTAAAGATTTAGGTAAAAAAAGAGCGAAAGCTCTTGTTGGTGGAGGTGAAAAAAGAATCCAAGCCCAACACGAAAAAGGCAAATTAACAGCTCGCGAAAGAATCAATCTGTTGTTAGACGAAGGCAGTTTTGACGAATTCGATATGTTTAAATTGCACCGTTGCACCAATTTTGGATTAGAAGAACAACAATTCCTTACCGACGGTGTTATTGTTGGTAGTGGTACCATCGACGGTCGCACAGTCTTTGTCTTTGCACAAGATTTTACCGTTTTCGGTGGTTCTTTATCTGAAACAATGGCCGAAAAAATCTGCAAAGTAATGGATATGGCTATGAAAGTTGGCGCTCCTGTTATTGGTCTTAACGATTCTGGTGGTGCTCGAATTCAAGAAGGTATCCAAAGTTTGGCCGGATATTCCGAAATTTTCCAAAGAAACATCATGGCTTCGGGGGTTATTCCTCAAATTTCAGCTATCATGGGGCCTTGCGCCGGTGGTGCGGTATACTCTCCTGCTCTTACCGACTTTATTTTCATGACCGAACAAAACAGCTATATGTTCTTAACCGGACCAAAAGTTGTTAAAACCGTTACCGCCGAAGATATTACAACTGAAAACCTTGGTGGTGCACATGTTCACGCTTCAAAATCGGGTGTTGCTCATTTCGTTTCTACAACTGAAGAAGAATGTATCTTATCTATCAGAAAATTGATGAGTTTCATTCCTCAAAACAACATAGAAGATCCTATTGCAACACAATGTTTTGATTCTATCGACAGAATCGAAGAACAACTAAATACCATCATTCCTGATAATGTGAACAAGCCATACGATATGATGGAAATCATTGAATTATTGGTTGATGATGCTGATTTCTTTGAAGTTCATAAAGAATATGCAAAAAACATTTTAGTAGGTTTTGCTAAATTCAACGGAATGCCGGTTGGTATTGTAGCAAATCAACCAAAATTCTTAGCTGGAGTATTAGACATTGAAGCATCACGCAAAGCAGCTCGTTTTGTTCGATTCTGCGACGCATTCAACATTCCGCTTGTAACATTGGTCGATGTACCCGGATTCTTACCTGGTAGTCAACAAGAATATGGTGGAGTTATTGCTCATGGTGCCAAATTGCTTTTTGCATACGGTGAAGCTACTGTTCCTAAAATTACAATCACACTTCGCAAATCATATGGTGGAGCTCATATCGTAATGAGTTGTAAACAATTGCGTGGCGATATTAACTATGCTTGGCCAAGTGCAGAAATCGCTGTAATGGGTGCCGATGGCGCTGTTGAAGTGCTTTATGGCAAAGAAATCAGTGCTTGCAAAACACCTGAAGAAAAAGCAAAATTAGCACAGGAGAAAAAAGACGAATACAACAATCTATTCGCAACTCCATATCAAGCAGCAAAATATGGTTTTATCGATGATGTTATCGAACCATCGTCTACTCGTTATAAAATCATTCGAGCTCTTCAAACATTTATCAACAAAAAAGACAGTAATCCAAAGAAAAAACATTGCAATATCCCATTGTAATGATATAATAAAAAAAGCGAAAGCCTCTTCTATTTTTGCAGAAGAGGCTTTTCTTTTTTAATTGAATTATGAGTTTAAG
>JACCEE011269799.1_pt1 | contig 11498 bp, 10 predicted proteins | sample 7449931 | NCBI WGS metagenome assembly JACCEE01 (sample SAMN15323457, study PRJNA562643) | freshwater metagenome | isolation source: river surface water | place: USA:Blue River Watershed | collected 2017-08-19 | reverse complement strand
CCTTCGGCGATCAGGCGCAACTTCAGGGTCTTGCCCAGCGAAATGATCGACTGCACCACGGCCGCATCATGGCCGGGTTCGTCGAGGCCATGAACGAAGGTCCGATCGATCTTCAGCTGGTCCAGCGGCAATTTCTGCAACAGCGACAGCGACGAATAGCCGGTACCGAAGTCGTCCAGCGCAAAGCGCACGCCCAGCCGGCGCAGTGTCTGCATCTTGGCGACGCTGGCGTCGACATCTTGCAGCAGCAGGCTTTCGGTCAGCTCGAGTTCGAGGCAGTGCGGCGGCGAGCCGCTGCGTTCGAGCGCGGTCTGCACGGTATCGACAAAATCTGCGTTGCGCAGCTGGCGCGGGCTGATGTTCACCGACACCCGCACCTCCGGCAAGCCGGATGCACGCCACGCCGCCTGCTGCTCGCATGCGCTTTGCAGCACCCAGCGACCGATCGGCACGACCAGGCCGGTGTCTTCGCATGCCCCGATGAACTCGTCCGGGCTGACGAGCCCGCGCTGCGGATGCTGCCAGCGCAGCAGGGCTTCCATGCCCACCAAGCGGCCATCACGCGCCCACTGCGGCTGGTAATGCAGCACGAATTCCTGCCGCTGCGTCGCCTGCCGCAGGTCGGCCTCGAGCCGGGCGCGCTCTTTCACCAGCCGTTGCATGCGCGGATCGAAAAAATGGACGGAATTGCGTCCGGCCTGTTTCGATTCGTACATCGCCAGATCGGCCTGCTTGAGCAGCTCGTCGATCGATCCCGCCTGCCCCTCGAACAGCGCGACGCCGATGCTGGCCGTGCAGTCATGCAGGGTCTGGCTCAGGTCAAACGGACGCTTGAATTCATCCAGCACTTTCCTCGCCGCCGTCTCGGCCCGGGGTGCGGCGGCCGTGGCATCACCGCCCAGCTCTTCGAGCAGGACCACAAATTCGTCGCCGCCAAGGCGAACGACCGTGTCGAGCTCGCGCACGCTGCCGCGCAGCCGACAGCCGACCTGCTTGAGCAATTCGTCGCCGACATCGTGACCGAAGGCATCATTGAATGTCTTGAAATTGTCGAGATCGAGAAACATCAGTGCACCGTGCTGATGGTGCCGCCGGCTGGCGGCAAGCGCATGCTGCAGCCGATCCATTAACGCGCGTCGGTTCGGCAATCCGGTCAGCTGGTCATAGAACGCAAGCTCGTGGATGCGCTGCTCATCGAGGCGGCGCTGCGCCTCCATCTGCACCTGCTGAGAAACGTCCCGCAGGCAGCCCACCAGACGCTGCGGCTTGCCCTCGCTGTCACGCACCACGCGTGCGCGGTCTTCCACCCACGCCCACGTGCCATCACCGCGGCGCAGCCGAAAGGTCGACGACCAGTCTGCCGAAGGCGAGGCCAGGGTCGCGGTGATCTCGCGCTCGACCCGCGCGCGGTCATCCGGGTGCACCAGCGCCAGCCCGTCGGCCTGCCGGCAGACCGCCTTGCGAAGGCCCAGCAGGCGGAGCATGCGTTCGCCCCACCAGAGGCTGTCAGCGGCGACGTCCCACTCCCACAGTGCATCGGAGATCAGTTGCGCGACCAGCCGGAAACGCTCGTTCCAGCGATGCGCGGCGCGCTCGATCTCGCGGAATTCGCTGACATCCTGCAGCACGCCAAGCAGACGCCTGACGGTGAGGGAGCCGGGCTCGAATTCCGGACTGGCGAGCCAGCGCACATGCGAGTCCCCGTTGCATGTATGCACCTGGCATTCGATGTCCATCGGCACGCCGGAGACAAAAGCGATCTCCAGCGCAGCGTTCCAGTCGTCGCGGCAATCGGGCGAGACCTGCTCGGACAATGCGTTGATATCGAGGCGCTCGCCGGGCAAACGGCCAAGCAGGCTGAGCGCCTCGTCCGAGCCTTCGAACAGCGTGCTGCCGGCCTGCAGCTGCCAGTAGCCGATGCGGGCGACGTCGGCGCTGAGCTGCTGCAGCACCGAGCGGTCCTGCGCCTGCTCGCCGAGCACCTGATGCAGCAGCAACTGGCGGCGGCGCAGTTCCAGCGTCACCATCACTTGCATGGACAGCGTCTGCAATTGTTCGCGCTGCTTTGGCGTGAGCGCGCGCGGCTGGTGATCCAGCACGGCGAGCATGCCGAGCACCTGCCCGCCCTGCGTGCGCAGCGGATAGCCGGCATAGAAGCGCAGTGACGCCTCGCCGGAGACCAGAGGATTGTCGCGGTACAGCGGATCGCGCAAGGCGTCCGGCACCTGGTAAAAGCCGGCCTGCCGGATGCCATGCGTGCAGAAGGCCTGCGACAGGTCCATCTCCTGCATGCTGAGTCCCCAGCTGGCCTTGAACCACAGCCGGTGCTCGTCGATGATGCTGATCGCCGCCATCGGCGTTTCGCACAGGTCGGCGGCCAGCTTGACCAGGCTGTCGAATTCCACTTCGCGCGGCGTGCCGACGATGGAATACGCGCGCAGCGCTGCCAGACGCTGCTTCTCCTGCAAAGGATCCGCAGGACCGCAGGGTGACGGCGAGTCGTCGGGCATGTTGCGGCAGTCAAGGAATACGGCGCGCCGGGCAACGCGCCGGCGGCCGTGGTCTGGTTTGACCGGAAAAGTCCCCGGCCGTTAGCGCCGGGACTTTGATGTATCGCTAGTTCAGCTTCTCGATACGCGTGATCACGAACTGGCCATTGCGCTTGTCCGGCACGAAGCGCACATGGTCGCCGACGGCAACTGCGTCCAGCATGGCCGGCTCGGCCACGCGGAAGGCCATCGTCATGCCGGCCATGTCGAACTTGCGGATCGCCTCGTGCTTCAGCGTCAGCTTGCCGGCTTCCTTGTCGACCTTCTTCACCTCGGCCCGGACGAATTCGTCGGCGGCCTGCTGCGCGCCGGCTGCCGGCTGGTGTTCGTGCGCACCGTGGTGATCGGCCGCGGCCGGCAGCGTTGCCGCCAGCAGCGACAGGGCCAGCAGCGATGCCAGCGATGCGCGCTGCTTCGATGCAGCGACGGGGGTGTTGCGTTGTTTCTGCGTTGCCATTGATTTCCTCCCTGGTTTATCGGTGGTGATTTTTGTCATCAGTGATTGCCATCATGCGCATGCGGCTTGCGCGCCTTCAGTTCGCCGGCCGGCGGGCCCGGCTGTGCAGCCGGCATCGCCTGCCCGCCGGCGGACTCCTTGCGTACCGGCGGCGGTAATTCGCCGGTCCATTCCCACGCGACCGTGCCGGGCGGATGCGCATACCAGCCGGGGTCGCTGTGGTCGCCCGGCTTCTGGTCAGCCCTCACCTTGATCACCGTGAACATGCCGCCCATCTCGACGCTGCCGAACGGACCGTCGCCGGTCATCATCGGCAAGGTGTTGTCGGGCAGTGGCATCTCCATCGTCGCCATGTCGGCCATGCCCTTGTCGCCCATCACCATGTAATCGGGCACCAGCCGGTTGATCTTCTCGGCGACGCCGCGATGGTCGACGCCGATCATGGTCGGCACGTTGTGCCCCATCGCATTCATCGTGTGGTGCGACTTGTGGCAATGCAGCGACCAGTCGCCCGGCTCGGTCGCATCGAACTCGAGCGCGCGCATCTGGCCGACGCCGATGTCGACGGTCACCTCGGGCCAGCGCGAGCCCGGCGGCGTCCAGCCGCCGTCGGTGCCGGTCACTTCGAACTCATGGCCGTGCATGTGGACCGGATGGTTCGTCATCGTCAGGTTGCCGACGCGCAGGCGCACGCGGTCGCCGAGCCGCGCCTTCATCGAATCGATGCCCGGAAAGACGCGGCTGTTGAAGCCCCACAGGTTGAAGTCCAGCATGGTGTTGACCTTCGGGGTCGCGCTGCCGGGCTCGATGTCGAAGCTGTTCAGCAGGAACACGAAGTCGCGGTCGACGCGCATGAAGTCCGGATCCTTCGGATGCGTGACCCAGAAGCCGTACATGCCCATCGCCATCTGCACCATCTCGTCCGAATGCGGGTGGTACATGAAGGTGCCGGCGCGGCGCGCGTCGAACTCGTAAACGAAGGTCTTGCCGGGCGGGATGGACGGCTGCGTCAGGCCGGTCACGCCATCCATGCCGTTCGGCAGCCGCTGTCCGTGCCAGTGCACGCTGTGCGGCTCGGGCAGCCGGTTGGTCACGAAGATGCGCACGCGGTCACCTTCGACCACCTCGATCGTCGGCCCCGGCGATTGCCCGTTGTAGCCCCACAGGTTGACCTTCATCCCGGGGGCGAATTCGCGCACCACCGGCTCGGCCACCAGGTGGAATTCCTTGACGCCGTCTTTCATCCGCCACGGCAATGACCAGCCATTCAGCGTGACGACGGGATGGAACGGCCGCCCGCTCGGCGGCAGCGGCGGCGGCACGGTCGCCGGTCCGCTGGCGACCGCGATTTCCGGCAAGGTGGCCGCAGCGACGCGGCTGACGATGCCGGCGCCGAGCGCGGCCACGCCGGCCTGCATGAAAAATTCTCTTCGCGAGACCATGGTCGTCTCTCCTTGTTCAATGGGCGGCCGCAGCCGCGGCCGGCTGCGTCGCAGTGGCTGAAGGCAGCGCCGATACCGCGCTGCCGCCGTGGATGGCGAACTGCAGCTCGCTGTCGGCAATCCAGAAGTCGCGCTGCGCATCGATGGCCGCGTTCACGCTGGCGATCTGCGCGCGCGCATCGGCCAGCAGCTCGAACACGCTGGCCAGCATGCCGTTGTAGCGCAGCAGGGTCTCGTCGGACATCTTCTTGCGAAGCGGAACGATCTCGTCGCGATAGCGGCGCGCGACCTCGTACTGCGAGCGCAGCAGCGAATGCCCCTCGCGCACTTCCGAGCGCGCCTGCACCGCGACATCGGCGGTGCGCTGCAGCGCGCGCAGGTAGGTGGCCTCGGCGCGGCGCACGCGCGCCGTGCCCCAGTCGAACAGCGGCAGCGACAGCTCGACTTCGTAGCCATCGGCGCGTGCCTCACCGCTCTGGCTGCTGTTCTGATAGCCGAGCTCAAGCACGTTGACAAAGCGCGTGGTGCGGGTCAGGCCCAGCGTGCGAGCGGTGAACTGCGTGTCGAGCGTGGCCAGCTGCACGTCCAGCCTCTGCGCCAGCGCGAGCTGCTCGGCCTGCTGCGGCGCCTGCAGCTGCGCGGGCAGCGCGGGCAGGCGCGCCGGCAGGCGCAGCGAGGCGTCGGCGTCGGTCAGGCCGAGCAGGCGGATCAGGCGCTCGCGCGCAGCCACCGTTGCATGCTCGGCGCGCAGCAGCTGTGCGCTGACCTCGGCATGGAATACCTGCTCGCGTGCCTCGTCGAGCCGGCTCCAGTTGCCGACGGCCGCCATGCGCTGGCCCAGCTCGGCGCCGGCCTGCGCGGCCAGTTCGGCCTGCCGCAGGTAATCGAGCGACTGCGCGGCGGCGACCGCCTGGTACCACGCGCGGCGCGTGTCGGCTGCGGTGCGCACCACCTGCAGCGCGGCCTGCAGCTGCGCGCCCTGGAAGCGCTGCTGCTCGATCGCGCGGCGCAGCGGCAGGGTCAGCAGGCCGCCAAGATCGAACATCACCGCACGGTCGATCTCGACGGCGCCATTGCCGCTCAGCCGTCCAAATGAAAAACGCGGATTGCGCAGCAGGCCGGCCTGCACGAGGTCAGCCTCGGCAATGCCCAGTTCGGCCAGCGCGGCCTGCAGCCGCTTGTTGTTCAGCAGCGCGACCTGCACGGCCGCGTCGACGCCCAGCGGTTCGGCCAGCAGCGCCGCGACCTGCTGCCGGGTTTCCGGACTTTCGCGTTCGACCGCGTGGCCGGTACGCTCGCGGCTGAGCGTGCCGACGCGGTCGATGCCGCCGTCCGGCGAAAAGCTCGCGCAACCGGCGAGCATGACCGGCAGCAGCGCTGCGGCCATTCGTGATGATCGGGGGAACATGCATTACCTCATTGCCAGTTTCGGTGCAGAACGGCGTCCGCACACGGGATGCAGCGTGCCGTTGCAGGCGGCGCCGCTTCGGGTTCAGGCGATGAAGTGTCTGGGCGGCCGGTCAGGGCCGTCGGTCAGGAACGCCGGGACCGGCGTGCTTTGGGAGAGGAAGAGCGCCCGGGCCACGGCCGGGGCAAAATCGGCGACCAGCGCCGGCGGCGGCGCCGATGCCGCCAGCAGGCAGCATTTCGCACAATCGGCACAGCCGGCCTTTGCGTCAACGGATTGATGGGTGGCGGTCTTGCCATCGCCATGCTGCGCTTGGGCTGCAGGGCCGTGCTCACCGTGATGCGCATGCGCGCCGTCATGCGCCGGCCGGGCGCCGTGCCCGTGATGGCCGGCTTGCGCATGCGCCTGCATCGGCCGCACGGACTCCGCGGCAGGCTTCGCGGCCGTGACCACCGTGCCATGGCGCGCCATCGCGGTCGCGCGCGCCAGCGTCGCGCCGGCCTGCAGCGGAAGCAGCAGGCACAGCAGCAAGGCGATCACGGTCCGGATGACGGTGTTGGATTTCATACCGACAATGTAACTCGGAGGGCGCCTGTCAGGCAAGGCGCCCTCCGCGCGGGTCAGCCGTCGTTGCCGTCGACGCGGGTTGCCGTCAGGCGCGGCAGGTAGGTCGCGAGATACAGGGCGAACGCGATGCTCCAGCAGGCGGCCGACGCCACCAGCAGTTCGCGGTAGCCTGCGCCCAGGTGCAGCGAAGCCAGCACGCGCAGCAGTGCGCCGCCCATCAGCAGCGCGTACATCAGCACCTCGGCCTTGCCCGCGTGCAGCGGACGCCCGGTATGGCCGAGCGCGGTGCGCGTGATCATGCCGATCACCAGGCCGCCGGTCGCGCCGACACCGAGCGCGTGCCAGCCGGCGCTGGCCGGCGCAAAACCGAGCGCGGCGGCCGACAGCAGCGCAAAGCCGATTGCAATCCACAGGTAAGAGAAATGCAGGATCCACAGCAACGGATGCGCGAGCGTGCGTTGCGGATGGTAACCAAACACGCGCCGCGCGGTGGCCAGCGCCGCCGCGGCGAAGCTGCTTGCCTGCGCCGGCTCGGGCAGGCCGAGCAGCCAGCTGGCGATGGCGAGCAGGGCCAGCCCGATCGCCAGCCTGTCCTCGCGCGGCCGCACTTTCGGCTTGGCCTTCGGAGCGGCGTTCGACGTGAATGACGGGATCACGCGGCCGCCCATGACCAGTTCGATCAGCACGATCATCAGCAGCCCGCCGCGCAGCGGCATCAGCGGATCAAGCGCGAGCCAGCCAAGCGCCGCCGCATGATGCAGCCCATTCAGCAGCGCGAGCGCGCCGAGGATCAGCGGCAGGAACTGGTTGCGCCGGTTCTTCGCCTTGCGCAGCAGCCGCCAGATGGGCCATGCGGCCGCCGGCAGGAAGGCGAAGTCCACCAGCGCGCCGGCCAGCGGCGGCGCAGCCAGCAGCGCAATGCGCCCCGCGGCCCACAGCAGCACGAGCGCTGCAAGGTGCGTGCCGCGCGGCGTCGGCAGGTTGGTCCAGTTGCGCACGGCGGTATAGAGGAAGCCGACGATCACCGCGACCGCAAAACCGTACACCATTTCATGCACGTGCCAGTACAGCGTCGGCTGCAGCCCGAAAGGCGCGGCGCCGAGGAAGGTGGCGACCCACAGCGGGATCGCCAGCATCGCGAGCGCCGCAGCGACGAGATAGAAAGGACGGAAGCCCAGCCGCAGCAGCGGCACGCCCTTCGGCGGATTGACGGCCCGGCTGCCGGGACGGGACAGTTGCTGAACGGCCGGCGTCAGCGGCTCGTTTATCTTGAGCAGGGACATGGGATATCCTTAACATGCATAATATCCGCATGTTATAGTTGCACGCACCGAAACGCAATGCCAATCGGGCAAATTCCCCGCCTTCGCCATGAAACTGACCGCCTTTACCGACTATGCGCTGCGCACCCTGATCTATCTCGGGCTCAATCCGGGCCGGCTGTCGACGATCGACGAAATTTGCGAAGCCTATGACATACCGCGCAACCACCTGACGAAGGTCGTGCACCTGCTTGGTTCATCGGGCTGGGTAAGGACGGTGCGCGGCAAGGGCGGCGGCCTGCAGCTGGCGCTGCCGCCGGAGCAGATACCGATCGGACAGGTGGTGAGGCTCACCGAGACCGACTTCGAGATGGTCGAATGCTTCAACGGCGCGACCAACCGCTGCGTGCTGTCGCCGGCCTGCCGGCTGAAATCGGCGCTGAAGCAGGCCACCGATGCGTGGTTCGCGGTGCTCGATCCGCTCACTCTGGCGGACATGCTGGGGAATGCGGCCGGGTTGCGTCTGCAACTGAAGGGCGTGTCCGCCTAGCGGGTGTTGCGCACCTCGCGGCGTCACTCGACGCTGAATTCGAACTTGTGGCGCCGGCAGTCGAGCGTGTTGATGTAGTAAAGGTCGAAGCGCGCGCCGGTGGCCGCGCCTGCGCGCATGCGCACGCTGTGCCGGCCGACCACGTCGCCCTCCTCGTCTCGCACCGCCAGCCGCAGCCGGCCGTGGAATGGCTGGCTGCCCTTGTTCACCAGAACCCCGGCCACGTTGGCGTCGACGCAGGACACGCGCTTGACCACGATGTCGGGGTTGTTGGTGGGCAGGGTCTTCGACACCGGCGGCAGGGCCGCCGGGTCGGCCGCCTGCGCGCCCAGTTGCGCTGCCGCCGGCAGCGGCAGCAGCGTGAACGACAGCGCCGACAGTACGGCGATTTTCCTCATGCGCTTCATCTGTGCTCCATTCGATGACGCGCACGCGGCGCGTCAGTTCAGCCGATAGCGTTCGACCGCGGCCTCGTCCCACGCGATGCCCAGTCCCGGGCCGCGCGCGCTGACGCAGCCATTGGCGTCGACGCGATACGGATCGGCCAGCACGGCCGAACCGAAATCCATGAACTCCAGCCAGTCGCAGGTCGGCGTGACCGCCAGCACATGCGCGCTGCCTTCGATGAACAGGTGGCTCGACACCGGCATCGACGCCGCTGCGGCCAGGCCCATCACCGACAGCCAGCCGGTAATGCCGCCGATCTTCATCAGGTCCGGCATCATCTTGTCGCAGGCGCCGGCCGACAGCGCGCGCTCGGCATCGCGCGGGAACCACCAGTTCTCGCCGGTCTGTATGCAGGCGCCGGTGCCTTCGCGCACCTTCGCATGGCCCTGCAAATCCTCGGCCGCCACCGGCTCTTCGATCCAGCAGAGGTCATAAGCTTCAAGCGCGCGAATGCGGCGGATCGCCTCGGCCGGCGACTGGCTCTGGTTGAAATCCACCATCAGCGCAATGTCCGGACCGATCAGCTCGCGCACCGCGCGCACCACCTCGACATCGCGCTTCGGGTCGGCATAGCCGACCTTGATCTTCACCGCGCGAAAGCCTTGTTCCAGCGAACGCCGCAACGGTCCGGCATCCTGCACCGGATCGACCATGCCGTAGCTGTCGTAGGCGCGCACCGGCGCGGCCTCGCCGCCGAGCAGCTGCACGACCGGCTGACCGGCCGCCTTGCCGAGCGCGTCCCAGTACGCCATGTCGAGCGTCGACACCAGCATGCCGAGCAGGCCCTGCAGGCCGAGCAGGCGGAAACGCCGCTCAAGCTGCTGCATGCGCGCGAACGGCACGACCGGCTTGCCGACCAGTTCGGCACGCAATTCGTCGACCAGCGCGAGCAGCGGCCGGAGTGTCGGCTTCGTGTAGCCGAACGCATAGGCGCTGCCGGTCACGCCTTCGTCGGTCAGCACGTCAACCAGCAGCAGCGGCGCCTTTTCGATCTCTCCGGACGCCGTGCGCACCGGGCGCGGGATCGGCGCCTCGACGGCGCGCGCGCGAATGTCGCGGATGGTCAGCTGGCTCATCGTGTTCTCCTTGTATATATCGGCCTGAAGTTCGCCAATTTTAGGCAAAGCCGGCGTTGCCCGCCTTCCAAAGAATTTGAGGCGGCCTCGCAAAGGCTTGCCGGGAATGCGGCGCGGCAGAGACGCCGCGCAGGGCAGGGTTTATTTCGACGGACGATCCGCGTCCTGGACCGGGTAGGAGTCCGACGTGTACTGCGGGCCCTTCATGATCATCACGACGACGCAGCCGATCGCCACCGTGAGGACCATCGTCACATGGAAGATCGCCATGCCAATCAGCGTGTAATGAAAGGTGCGCAAGGCGCGCGCGACGTGCTGCGGATCGCCGTCGAACGGCCAGAGCGCGGACACGCCCCATAGCGCCACCAGCGCCAGCAGTCCGAGGACGGCCAGCCGGGGAAGCTTCCTGAACAGCCGCCATTCGAGGCCGGCGGGCGCGCGTACCGAGTCGGGATTTTTCTTCATTGCATTGCCGCCGGTGCAGCGGCACCGGAGTACAGGCCAAGCATACACCGGTTCGACCCCGCGCCGCTGTGCGCGTTCCTTCGGAGCGGGCGCGCTTGCCGGCACGGACAGCCGCGATCACGGTTGCTACACTGACTGCCCCGGCGCCGCGTGCGCGCGTTAAAAATGAAAGGATACAGAATGGCTACCGTTCCCCTGATCGACCATGCGAATGCCAGCCCGGCCGTGCGTGCCGTCTATGACGACATCAAGCAGCTGCGCGGCGTCGCCGACGTGAACAATTTCTGGAAGTCGCTGGCGAATTCGCCGGCGCAGCTGGAACAGGTCTGGTCGGAGGTGAAGTCGGTAATGCAGCCAGGCGCGCTCGATGCGCTGACGAAAGAGCTGGTCTACATCGCCGTATCGGCAGCCAACAGCTGCACCTACTGCGTGCACTCGCATACGGCCGGAGCACGTGCCAAAGGCATGACGGCCGAGCAGCATGCGGAACTGCTTGCCGTCATCGCGCTGGCCAGCCGCACGAATGCGCTGGCCAACAGCCTGCAGGTGCCGGTCGATCCGCAATTCCAGGCCGGCTGACCGCGCCCGGCAACGCCCCCTGCTTTCCCTGCTCCCCTGTCAGGGAAAGCGCACCCAGCCGCGCACCGGGCTGCCGTCGTCGCTCGCACCGGCTTGCGCGGCCTCGGCGCCGTGGCCGGCCACGCCCGCCTTCTCCGGCATGGCCGACGAATGGTGGCTGCTGATCAGCCAGTCGCCGCCCACCCGCTTGTACGCAAACGTATAGCGCGCGCGCACGCTGCTGCCGTCCGTGAACCGGAAGGTGTAGAGGCCGCTGTCGACGGCGCTGTTGCAGTCGACGTCGATCACGCGGTCGTCGATCCTGCCTTCCGGGCCGCGCTGCAGGAAGTGCAGGAAATATTCTTCCTTTTCCGCCGCAGTGAAACGCACGCGGTTCGACAGGGTCGGCAGCAGCACCGAATCCGGCGCGTAGTTCGCGACGACCTTCTTCGGGTCGCCGCTGCGCAATGACGCATTCCAGCGGTCAAACAGCGCGGCCACTTCGGTCCTGAACGGCGGGTTGCATTCGTCGCCGCGCGCGGGCGCCGCGGCGGCCGGCGCCTCTGCCGTGGCCGCGTGCGACGGATGCTCGTCCGGCAGCGCGTGCGGAGCGGGCATTGCCTGTACATGCGCCTGCGCCGCGCGGCCGTCAGTCGCCTGTGCGGCAGCCACGGCGACAGCCGCCGCCCGGTCGCGAACCTGCACCCGCGGCGTTGG
>JACCEE012546496.1_pt1 | contig 11499 bp, 22 predicted proteins | sample 7449931 | NCBI WGS metagenome assembly JACCEE01 (sample SAMN15323457, study PRJNA562643) | freshwater metagenome | isolation source: river surface water | place: USA:Blue River Watershed | collected 2017-08-19 | reverse complement strand
TTTTTCAAAAAGTATTTCTTGAATGGCTCATAATGATTTTCGTAGAAGTGAGCATCAGCAAGATTCAATCCTAAAAATCTAGGTTTCAATCCAGTTTCTTTTGCTAACTTAATTAACATTAAAGCTCCAACAACTATATCGTAAGGTAAACCAAGAAATACATCAGAGCTTCTAAAGTTCATAACCATATTTAATTCGTCTTTAATCCTAACAAAGTTAAAAGAAGTGTAACAACATGGAAGCGATTGATGTTCTAAATCACAAGGATTCCAAAAAGTTATCACAGCTCTTCTTGAGTTATTTTTAATCTCTTTAATAACGTGATTGTATTGGTCAAATACTCCATTAAACTTTCTTAATTGATAACCGTATATTCTACCAAGATTTCCGTCTTTGTCTGCAAAATTATTCCACCAATTAACACCGCGTTTTTGTAGAAACTTAACATGTGTGTCTCCAGACATTATCCATTCAAACTCTGTTTTAGCATATTCAAAGTCTATGCATTTTCCAGTTATTATTGGAAACCCGTCGTTTAAATCTATATTCATAGACTTATTAAAAAGCTTTAAAGCTTTAACTCCTGTTCTGTTTTCTGTTAGTACACCATTTTCAATAATGTCTAAAAGAAGTCTTTGATAATCTAACTCAAACTTACTCATTGTTAGTCTTTTTAAAATTAGACAATTCAGTTTTGTCTTCAAGATATTTGTGAAGTCCGCCTGTGTAAGCCAGCAAATCTAAGTACGTGTCTTCTTTGTCTGAATACCTAAGTCTAGCAAGTTTTAAAGCCATCATGATTTTAAACATGTCTTCGGTCTTAATTTTTAAGCCTGTCATCTCGCTTGCTATTGTAGCAGCAGAAGCCATTGATTCAGAAAATGGACCGTACTCTACGGCTTTTTCTGTGTTTCTAGCATAAATTATTTTGCTAGCGTCTAAAAGAAGGTTATTAGCCTTTTTGTTTTTCATAAATACCCTTTGTTTAATTGAATTACTAATATTTCTAAATCTATTAATGCTAATTGTTTTTGCTTCATTTGCTCTGGCAGTCTAAAGTATTCTTGCGAATATAATTGTTCAATTATTTTCCAATACTTTAAATCGCCTTTAAAAAATTTTTGTGAAGCGTCTTTGTAAATTTGTTTACCTGGAAATCTTTGTCCGTTTTTAATCATAACTATTATTCCAGAATAGTTGTTTAAAGCTTCGTAATATATTATTATGCCAGCTTTATTGCATGCTGATATGTGACTTACATGAAATTCGTACTTAGTAATTTGCGGTTTCGATTCCGCTCTCGCCTTCGCTTCTTCCTGTTTCTTCAAATATTCCATTTGAAGCATTTTCGCTCTCTTGCTTGTCGCCATAATAAACATTTTTAATTTTAAACGGTGTTCCAACTATTCTTTTAGGATATGCTTCGTTACTTGTTTCGAAAGGTACAAATCTTTGTATTTTTTGTCTCTCTAATTTCATTTCGTTTTTAAGCGTAGAATTTATGTAACTTAAATCATACCTATGTGAATTTGCAAAGAATCTTTCTTTTACGTTTAATGCTGTAAAATAAATGTATTCTATGTCTTGGTTTTCCACGCAAAACTGGTCCAAATACAACTCTAAGTCTTTTAATAAATTAGAGCGAGACTCTTCTTTTACTGTTTTTAAATGCTTTGTAGCTATCTCTTCTTCAGTGAAAACCATTCTAGACTTTGTTAAATCAACATCTGGCAATGAATTTATATAAGCCAAAAACTGTGGTATCTCGTCTTTCATTACAGATAGTATTTGATGATTAGCTTTGCCTTTTAACGTAGGAACTTTTCTAACCCAATAGCGTATTTCGCTTGTGTCTACTTTGCTAAATCTTGTTTCATCGTTTGATGTGATTATCAGTTTGCCATAGAAAGGTATTGAGAACTGTCTTATGTTTTTACCGTTTACTAAAATCTCTTTTTGTGTTGACAGGTTCTTAAGTTTTTCAGTTGCTTGCACACTTTCAAATCTTGATTCTTCAATAGCGATAACATTTTTGTTAGCGTACGGCTCATTGAATTGTGTCTTAATGTCTTCAGGATTAATCAATACCATGTTTGCTCCAAAAAGTATATTTAAGAAATCTACAAATGTAGTCTTACCTGTTGAACGCTCTTCGCTTGTCAATACCAATATTGGCAAAGGCTGTTTAGGATGGTCATATAATACTTTCAAGTATTTTATTCCAAGCTCGTATTGTTCGCCAAATATATGCTCTACTAAAGTGTTAATCCAATAAAATCCAAGCTCGTCAAAATCTTTTTCTTCAGCTGGAGAATGTTCAAATGGAGCGTAAAGATTATACGTGTTGTCTATTACTTGGCTAAAATGCTTATTATCAGGCTCAATTGTAAAGTCGTCATACTTTTCAATAAACTTAAGAACTTTTTTATCGTAGTCATCAAGTATAGTAGGCTTATCCCATAGTACAAGGCTTGAGCGTTTTATACCGTATCTGTCTACAGACGTTGTTTGTTTGTAGTATTTTGTTCCTACTCTCATAAATGGAAACTCTTGCTTTAAGTGTTCCATTTTAATGTAATTAACTGTCTTTTCAAATGAGCCTTTAAACATGATTTTTTCAACAATCATAAAAGGACTGTATTTTTTACCTACGATTAATTCTAAATTATTTTCTTTTCTAATATGAAACATATCGTTAACAAGTTCTATAGCAACTACTTTTTCGTCTCCTGCATTCTCAACCAGAGCTATCGAAGTAGGGCTAATTTGCTGAGCTATTTTTATTTTAAGCAGAGTCTTAAAAACTTCATCTATGCAATAAAAGTTAAAATAGTCCACTGGATTAAGCTCTTCAATGTATTTGCTTTCTTCATTAGACATCATTATTGTCTTTAATGTAGCAATAGCCATCTTTTAGTTGCACAATAAGAGTATCAAAAACTTCATAACAACCGTCTTTGTCTTTGTTTTTGATTATTCTTCGTATTGATTCAATTTCAGGCTTAGTAAGAACTCCTCTAGAAGTTTCATCTATAATTCGCTTGCTGTCGAACATAACCCTTAGTTCGTTTATTTGTCTTTCAATGTTTTCCGATGCGTCCATGATATATATATTTTAAAGATTTATAAAAATAATACTTTTATTTTAAAGTTTTAAAATTTTAACATAATATTAACAAAATTTTAGCGTTCATAATGACCGTCTATTTTATTAAACATTCTCTCTATTTGTGTATCTAATTTCTTTTTGCTAGAGAATAACACTTTGCTTTTTATTATAGCAAAATATATTGGTGTATAAATTTGTCTTATTCTAGTCCTAAATTCGCTTTTCTTTTTTTCGTAAAAAGACCTACTTACATTATAATGTATAAACAAATCTAGTATTCGCTCTTCTAATAATTTGAAAGCAAAATTACCGTCTTGATTGTTTTGAATTGCATAATTTATTATATGGTGAGCTTTAGGTAAAGGCATTTCGGTCAAAGCTTCAAATTCACCTGTCTTTGCTTTTTTACCATTTTCAAGAACAACAACGTCTTCTTTCTGCGCTCCGCAAACACAGCAGTTTTCTTCTCCAATAACGTTTATAGCTTCGCAAAATGTACAACTCCAAGTTTTCAATAAATCTAGAATCTTTTTTCGTTTCCATTGTTGAGGTTTAAAATATTCCTGCCAATTTCTTTCTTGCGAGAAAGTCCCGTGTTCGTATATGTTTTCACCGAGGTCAACAACAGTAAACATATCTTTGTACTTTTTATCTGTTATTCTAGCTCCTCTACCAATTGCTTGCAACCACAAACTAAGAGACTTTGTTGCTCTATTAAATATTATTGCTTCTGTGTCAGGAACGTTAAAACCAGTAGTAAATACGTTCGCATTTATAAGCACAGCACCTGGTGTATCTTCGTACCATTTAACTATTTGCTTACGTGACATATCGGTTGAATTCACGCTATCATACATCTTGCACTCCACACCCAACTTAAGAAAAAACTCGTAAACTGAAAGGTTTATTTTGGAATTTGCGTTAAATATCAGTGTCTTTTTACTTTTGCAATATCTGTTGTACGCTTCTGCTAGAATTTCAAAAGAAGCTGTATTATTATACACTTCGTTTATAGATGCTTTAGTATAACCATCTGGGTCTGAATCTGAATGCTTTAACTTGTCGATATCAGGAAGTCTCAACACAACATTAAAGTCTTGACACAAATAACCTTTTTCTATTAGTTGCTTTTCAGATACACTTCCTATAAGTCTGTCGTACTCGGCAGCCATAGTTAATGGCCTAACGTAAGTAACACCGTCAACTTCTTTAGTCTCTTTTTTGTTTGTCAAAGGAGAAGCTGTAAAACCTATTAGCCTTTCAAACTTTAATCTAGAATATACTTTTTTAAATATATCTATGTGAGCTTCATCTACAATTATATATTTAAAATCACCTAAATACTTGGTTCCAAACTTCTTAAATCTAGCATTAACAGTCTCAACCATAGCTATAACTATTTTAGAGTCATATCTAAGTGTATTTACTCCAGAAGCAATTGCTGCTGCATTATTTAACCATTCGTGATTTTGAACAAGAAGCTCAACTCTATGTGTAAGAATAAGAACTCTACCGCTTTGGCTCAAATCATTAGCAAGCTTGCCTATAAGTATAGACTTGCCAGCTCCGCATGGCGCTACAACCAAAAGTCTTTTTACATCTGCATTAAGTTCTATTTCAGTATATATGTCATCTTGGTAATCTCTAAAAATTATTTCTACGCTTTTGTTTTTTTGTTCTTCTTTCATGATTTTCTTTCGTTTTTATATCTCCAGTCAAGCCAAAACAATCTTAGCTTTATTAAAAACTTGTACTTGCAGCTGTAGCCATCATTAAAAAGCTATCGTTTTCTTTGTAATCATTTTTGCCCTTACTCTGCTCTGGGAATCTTTTTTCAATATCTTCTATTATTTTTAAAAGTTTATTAGGCTCGTTTTTAATCATATTTTTTATTGCTTCTCCAGAAACTTGAATGACTTCAAAACAATCATTGTGTTCGCATTGTATTTTTAGTGTTGCTAGCATATTTTTAAAATTAAAATAAATCTAATTGCTTAGGAGTATAAGCTTCTTCTATAAAGCTTTTAAATTCTTTTGCTATTTTAGGTCCAAATATTGGTCTATGAATAGCAATCATACTTCTTAGCTCTTCTACTTTGTATTGAGCTTTACCTCTATTTGTATCACATACAACAGCGTCAACATAACATGTAAAAGTTATTTGTATTCCAGCTTTAGTTGTGAATACTGATTTTGCTAAGTATTCCATATTTTAATACTTTAAACCCACCATCTATAAACTCCACCGCAAGACTCTTCGAAGTATTCTTCTACTTCGCTTATCTTTGGGTCGCTATCAAACCAAACATACTCTACTTCTGAGTTTTTCATCATTTGGAAAAAAATTTTTGTTTTCATATTAATATTCTTTTGGTGATTTGAATCCTTCGTTTATTGCCCACTCTATCGTGGAATTATATCCAGATAGATTTTTGCTCAAATAATCATTAACACTTGCTTCATACTTTGCAAGTTGTTCTGCTTCAGCTAATGATATGTAACCAGCTCCAGCTCTGCTCCCTAGAACAAGACAAGCTGTTCTTAATTGCGGATGACCATTATCAACTATGTTTATAATTTTCTTTCTAAACAAAGCTATAGTTTTATCTAAATAATAATCGGCTTGATTATTGTATCTAGACGTTGGAGAAAAATTTAAGTTGGGTGGTGAGTGTTTGACACGTGGAGGTTCCTCTAATTCTAAATCCCACTCATGACATTCACTAATATCTCTACTATAAATATTTCTATCTATGCTTAGAAACAATGGTAATATAGCGTTTTTAGTTGCTACATCAAAATACCCAATTCCTTCAAACTCTTTTTCAACAGCTCTATGCATAGCTCTGTAATGCTCTAGGTTTTTAGGTATCTTTATTCGTATCAATGCTTTAACGCCTTTTTCTGATGGAGATATATATGCACAAATAACGCATTGATATGTTGTGAATAAATATTCTTTAAGGTCTCTAGCTTTAGCTGGACTTTCAATCCCGTCAAAATCTAGTTGCATCAACGGGTTAAATCGTTCTAAATTCACGTACTTTCTATCAACACCTAACTTAAAATATGCTGAAGGCGTGAATGAATATAATTGATGCTTCAAAGCTCTCTTCAAAGCTAAATCGCCCTGAGAAGAAGCTATTTTAACTTGCTCAATTATTTCAGCAGTTTTATTAATAGGTTGCTTGTGTGACTTAATGAATCTATCTAGTGATACATGACCAATACATCTCGTGAATTTTATGTTTCCAGAGTAGTATGGAATCATTATATCTTTGTTTGTTATTAGTTCAGACATAATCCTGATATTACTTGAACTAGCTCGAAATCTGTTAAGTCAACATAAAACGGCACTTTGTATCCGTCTGTAGTAGCATATTCTGAACCAAGGAATACAGTAGCAACTGTGTTTTCTTGATTTTCAAAGTCTTCTCTTTTTACTTTATTGCCAAAAATATCAAAGTTTGCTTCTTCGTATACTTTGCCTATTGTAAAATAATTTTTTACATGATTTGTAAAAACGCCTTTGTTACTTATACACTTAAAAAATCTTACTGTTTCGCTCATTTTTTTACTTTTAGTTATACCTACAAAAGCTCGCATATTTCTATGCGAGCTATTATTTAATTCTTAGAAATTCTACATTTCTACTTTCCAACCTCTTAATGTAGTGAAGAACATAGGATTGTCTAATGGTAGACCTTCTTTGTTTTCAACTACTTTTCTACCATTAAGGTTGTAACTTACTGTTACATAAGTGTCTTCAAGCACATTATCTAGCAATGTTACTTGGTCTTTGATAAATTCGAATTGGTAATTTTCAGGGTATTCTCCTTCAATCATTCCTTCTAATAGTCTTTTTTGGAATCCGTTTGACCCAACAGTTTGTGTTTCACCTACTGAAACTACTTTTACTCGCATTGTTCCGCCTTTTGCCATTTTAATTAAATTTACTGTTAATATTTATTTTGATTGTTCAAGTGGTTTAATAAAAAAGAAACTTGTTTTTAGTTGTTTAGCGCTAACTAATCTAAATTCGTAGTTATCTTCTTTTTCTTTGATTTTTTCGAAGTTTCTATTAGCTTCTTTTACAGCTTCTTGTTGATTTTCAGCTATAACAATACCGTACAAGTTTAGGTCTTTGAACCCTTTTCTTGTTACTTTATAAGTTAATCCGTATCCGTTCATTATTTTACTTTGTTTAAACTAAACCTTAAGCTTGTTGTTATTTCTTGCTTAGCTAAACCAGATTTTTGTTCTTGTTGCTCTGCAATTTTTATTTTCTTAGCCATTTCTGCTTTAGTTTCAATTAAGCTTTGTGTGTAAATCCAGTTTTTGCGCTCTGACACAGAAAACTTACCTCTAGTTGCGTTTGCGTACTTAAGATTTAACTCGTCCATTTCTGTTTGGATTTGTAGTTTTATTAAGTCAGCTTCTGCTTGCATTTCTTTTATTGATTCAGTAAGTTCGATATATCTATCCATTACTTCATCGTCTATTTCAAGCTCAACGTATTCAAAAGCTTCAATTTCTTCTATAGATGCAATTATTTTTCTTTCGAACTCTAATATCTCCGCGACAGTAAAGCCTCTTTCAAATTCTTCAATAAGACCAGTGTATCTTAAGCCTTCTTCAGTTTCTTCGGTTTCAACCCAAATTAATTTACAAGTTGGAACTTCTCCTGTCTTTCTGAATATTGCAGTAGCATAAAACACAAGCTGGTCATGCTTATCAACTCGTTCTTGTGTCCAAGGTTCTTTACCTGTTTTGTATTCGTAGAATTCGTTTAAGAAAAATTCAGCGCTATCTATAAAGCAAAGCACTTTTTCACCGTTAGACAAAAACGCTTCTACTTTTTCCTCCATTACTTCTAGTCTTGGAATCATAGACAAAACACTAGAAAATAATTCATCAACAGATATTCCGTTGTCTCCGTATTCAAGACCTTCGCTCAACTCTCTGCCTTTAGCAAAAAATTTATTGTTTGAACGGTCTTCGTTAAGCCCATAGCGTTTATAGTACTCACGCTTGCTTGAACGCCACAAACTAAATTGTGACCATGATAAATAATCTTTTTCTCTTAACATATTACTTAATATTAGTTATTAAAACTTTTATTGCATTAACCTGTTCTTCAGTCATTTTTGCTTGGTATGATGCAAATTGTTTTTCAATAGTTTCTTTTGACTTACCTTTTGCAATCATGTTCGTAAATATTGCAATAAAATCAGTAGGTTTTTCTACAGCTCCAGCAGCTTCGACGCTTCTGCCTGTTGCTTTAGCTGTTTTTCCATTTTGAATTGCTCCACCAGCATCAGTGTCAGTTTCAGTTGTTAAGCCAAACATAGATGTAACATGATATCTGCGATAATAAGTAATTAACGAACCTGTTACCATTACTTTGTTTTGGCCAGGAAGTGTAATTGTATCATCTAAATATGTAACGCATGAAAAAGTATTTTGAGGAGCATCAATATCTGTTATGATAGTCTTCAAATAAGATTTGGCTTTTTCAGCATCAAAATCTGTGATATGATGCAATAGCAACCTGTGTTCTTTCAAGATAGGAGATAACTTATCCATGATTTGGTCAAGTGTAGCGTATGCATATCCATGCGCTTGCTTATCTTTTGTAATTTGAATATTCAATCCCTGAATATCGCTCATTTTTTCGTAAATGCTTTTAGGCACTTTTTCCTGTTGTTCCATAATTTTACTGTTTTGATTACTGTGCAATCGTTTAATTAAAATTGCTGAAACCAAAAATAATATATTCATTTTAATTATACACTATTTAAAATGCTAAAATTTTGCTAAAATTTTGAAATGCTAAAATTTTGCTAAAATTAACTATAAAATTTTTTACTTATATATATAATATGTATATTTGATTTTTATTAACCTATATTATTAATCCGGCGATTCGCCACAAAACAAAAAACATTATGGAAAGACATGAACAGTTTGACGTTATCAGAGATTGGGCAGAAACCAAAGGCATATACGCTAAAGGTGATGTTAAGACACAATTCGCTAAATTAGCAGAAGAGTTTGGTGAACTAGGCAAAGCTATACTACAAGATGACCTAGCTAAAATTGAAGATGCTATCGGAGACCAAGTTGTTGTGCTTACCAACTTAGCTAAATTAGCAGGTACAAGCATTGAGCATTGTATTGGTTTAGCTTGGGAGGAAATCAAAAACAGAAATGGACAAATGATTAATGGAACATTTGTTAAAGAAGAAAGTTTAGAGGAATATAAAAGTAATTTTGTTCCTTTAAAATACGAATGCGTAAACAATTTTGGTGTTGCTCTTTATGGATTCGAAGTAGGTAAAATATATGAAAACGTGGAACAATATAAATTTCCTAACGGTAGTATTTTGTATTTAAAAAACGAAAACGGATATAAATATTATGTTGCTAAAGCTAACTTTAAATTGGTAGAATAATGGAAGTACTATTTGTAGCAGAAGTAGTTTTAGGTGTAAATTTAAACCCTAAAACAAAAAAAGTTTTTCACGAGTTTACACAATTTAATTTATCTGTTGAAGGACATGTACATGAAAGTGCTTACTTAGAGGAAACAGGGTTAGTTAACAAAGAAGGTAGTAAAGCATTATCAACGACTCTTGTTCAAGGTTTAGTGGCTAATATTCATATGGCTCACGAAAAAGGTTTTAGAGATAGTGCTGAGCATTTGAGATGGATTATCGCTGAATTAGAAAGAGGGTTTATAGCAGTAGTAGACATTAAAGAAATTGAAAGAAAAAATGGAAAATAGAATAGATTTATTAGACAAGATAAAAGAGGTTATAGAGAAATCTAAATCTGCAAAAGCAAAAAAAGTAGAAGCTAGAAAAGCAATACTTTCAGAACGTAAAACTAATTCGATAAAAAGCGTAGGCATAGTTATTGGAAAAGGTAATACTAATTTAATTGCGGTTATACCAACAGGAATGACTGCTACTAAACTTAATTCAGTAAAAGAAAAGTTCGCTGAAGAGATAAGCGAGTTTAAATTAAGTGATAAAGAATTTTTAAGACTATAATAATGGGAATACTTAAAAAATACGAAGTTGTTAATGGAAAATGGAACGCTCCAAACCTAAACATGAAAACTAATGCAGAAAATTTTGATGTATTTATAAATATGCATAGGCAAATAGGAGCAGCTTCTGCAAGAGAAAAAAAAGACATCTCAATACATAACTACAAATTCAAAAAAAATGGCAGAACTTAGTTATAACGAATTAAAACCCGGAGCTATTATAGGTAATTTCAGGTTAGTTAAAAAAATAGATACTTTCGAAGAGCTATATAGCTACTTAGAAGCTAATAAATCTATATTTGCTAGACACAGAGTATATCCATGCGCTTTCTTTTTTAATTGGCGAATAAGAGCATGCAAATCATGGATAATAGGCGGATATTTTTACACAATTGAAAGAATAAAATAATGATGCAAAAAGGAAATCTTACAGACTACGAACTATTATTGTTCGAGAGATTACATACTAAATCTCTGCAAAAGATAATTGAGACAAAAGATAAGCAAATAGCTAAGCTAGTCGCTCAATTAGAGTTTAAATTAAAATTAGGTCCTGAACCAGTAGTTAATACTGATTTGAAAGAAATTAATAGGCAAAAATATATTCAAAGCTTAGAGTCTAGATTGCAATATTTTAAAAATAGATATAACAAAATGCTTAAAGGATGAAAAGACAAGAATTATTTGAATCATTAGATTCTATGGAAAAGTTTGATAAAGTTTCAGTTAGGTCATTACTAATGAAAATTTGGGAAAACGATGATTCTTTTGCTACAAGAAGTTCCGATGTAACTTACTTAACGGTAAAAAAAATGATGCCTAAAAAGGTATTTACAAGACAACAAGGATTTATAGTTAGAACAACTTAATAATTATCATATGAAAATAGAAGTAGAAACAATGGTAGGAAGCTATTTTGTTTGCTTGTATGAAACGTTGCCAACATAGAACTTAATAGGATAAACAGAATTATGAATTTAATATAAACTTAAAAAAGACCACGAAAGGCAATGTTTTATACACGTTGTTATGTGGCATTAATTATTATGAAAATTATAACTGAAAGTGACTTGAATTATATGTGTACTTATGAAACCAAATATATGGATATTGAAAGTAAAAAAATTTGCAAAAAATACTTGACAGATAAACAAGTTACAGATAAGCTTTTGAAAGTATATGCTGAAAAAGAAATTGAAACTTGGGGAGATATGGTTGAAGGATTAATAGAGTTTAAGTATGAAAACATTATTATAAAAGGCAAATATAATGAAGGATATTATCTTGCTGAAATAGTAGGTGTCGTTAAGTTATAATGCGACATAACGTTCCCGTG
>JACCEE010007660.1_pt1 | contig 11499 bp, 9 predicted proteins | sample 7449931 | NCBI WGS metagenome assembly JACCEE01 (sample SAMN15323457, study PRJNA562643) | freshwater metagenome | isolation source: river surface water | place: USA:Blue River Watershed | collected 2017-08-19 | reverse complement strand
CGTGTGGAGGACGATTCCGGTGGCGTTGACGACGCGCCGCAGGTGAGGGCGCGCCGCCGCGGCGACACGCGCGCGGAGCGCCTCCACCCAGTCCTCCGGAGGTTCCGCTCCCGCGCGAACCTCCGCGACGAGGGCGCGGGCCTGCAGGAGGGCCACCTCGCGGGGAAGTTCAGGCACGCTTCGCAGCAAGCGGTCGATGGAGGGGAGTTCGCGCAGTTCCACGGGCCCCGCATAGCCCGCTCGCAGCACGGGATACACGCCGGTCGTGATCCTGCTGCTGTACACCCTCGCCGTCGTCGCCGCGCTGCTGCTCGCGCTGCGTTCCCGAAGCGGCGAGCCTGTCGACGATCCCGTACGCGCAGCCTTCGCGCGCCTGTGCCTGACGCTCGCCGTGACCTGGCTCGGCTTCGCGCTCTACCTGTTGCCGGGCGCCGACGCGGCCAGGTACCTCCACGCCGGCGCAGCCCTGTTCGTGCCGCTCGCGCTCCTGCAGGTGTTCGACACCTTCTTCGAGCGCCCGCCGAGCCGCCTGCGTCCGCAGCTGGCCTTCCTCGCGCCGCTGCTCGCCTGCCTCTACCCCGCCGCGGACCTGCTGCTCCAGGGGCGCGCCCGTGGCCAGGGGGTCCCGGCCATGGTGGTCGGCGTCGCCGTGTTCCTTGGTCTGCTTCTACCTCTGCGTCGCCTCTGGACCCTGCACGCGTCGAGCGAATCGAGGGTCGACCGGGCGCGCCTGCGCTCCATGTTCGCGCTCACGGCGGTGGCCGTCACCTTCGCGGCGCTGGAGGCCCTGGCGCGGGCGCTCGGCGCCGTCCCGGGGTCCGAACTCCCGTTCCTGGCACGAAGTGCCGTCATCCAGGGCGCGTTCCCGCCCCTCGGCGCGATCTTCGCGGTCTTCCTGCTCTACTTCCTGCAGCAGGCGATCACCGTCCACAGGCTGCTCGACCTCGGGGAGATCTTCGCGCGGATCGCGGTGGTGTCCGTCGCCGGGGCCGTGCTCGTCGCGATGGACACCTTGACGGTCGCCGAGCTCGCCGGCGACTACCCGGTCCACGGCGCGCTCCAGGTGTTCGTGGCGAGCTGCCTCTTCCTGCTCGCCTGGGAGCCGCTGCGGAAGCAGCTCGAGGCGCTCGTCGGAGCCGTCCTCAACCGTCGGGGTCGCGCCCTCGAGGGCGCGCTCGCCGAGCTGGACGGCGCTCTGACGCGCGTCCTCACCGTGGAGGCGTTCGCCACGGACCTGCTCAACGCGTTGCTGGGGAGCGGACGGGTGACGAGCGCGACCCTGTACCTGTGGGACGACGCGCGGCGCGCCTACCGACTTCGTGGCGAGCAGGGCGCGCACGCCGAGCCCCCGCTGCTCGGCGTGTCTCGCGCCAGCTTCGCGGACGCCTTCGCGCGTGGCGAGCGCGCCTGCAGCCGGGAGAGCGTCGCCCGCGCCGCCCATGTCGGCGACCTCGGCGCGCGGGAGCGCCTGCGCGTGATGGACGGCATGGACGCGGACCTCCTCGTGCCCTTCCTGTCCGGCGACGTCGTCCTCGGCTGGTTCGGGCTGCGCGACGAGGACGACGTCTACGCCTTCACCGACGCGGAGGTGCGTCGTCTGGCGGCCGCCGCCGAGCGCGCCAGCGCGGTGCTGGAGACCCTCCAGGGCTACGAGAAGCTCAAGGAGGAGACCCGTCTGGCGGCGCTGGGCACCATGGCGGCCGGGCTCGCGCACGAGATCCGCAACCCCCTTGCGGGCATCAAGGGCGCGGCGCAGTACCTCCAGGCCGGACGCGACGGCCCCGACGCCGAGATGGTCGGCGTGATCGTGGACGAGGTCGACCGCCTCGACCGTGTCGTGACGCAGTTCCTCGACTACGCGCGACCGCTGCGCCTGCAGCTCGACCCGCTCGACGCCCGCAGGCTCGTCGCGAGGGTGATGGCGCTGCTCGAGGCCCAGGCCTCCGCGGCGGGAATCACCCTCACTCAGGAACACGCTGACGACCTGCCCGACGTGCGCTGCGACGCGACGCGCATGCAGCAGGTGCTCCTGAACCTGTGCCAGAACGGCCTGCAGGCGATGCGCAACGGCGGCACGCTCACGGTGCGCAGCCGCGTGGGTCACCTGCGGGATCCGCGCGCCAGGGACGCGCCCGCGCTCGAGATCGCCGTCAGCGACCACGGGGTCGGGATCGCGCCCGAGGACATCGACAAGCTGTTCGTGCCGTTCTGGACCAACCGCCACGAGGGGACCGGCCTCGGGCTCGCCATCAGCAGGCGCGTCGTGTTGGCGCACGGTGGCGAGCTCGACGTGCGTAGCGCCGTCGGCACCGGGTCCACCTTCACGGTGCGGCTGCCGCTGCGGCCCGAAGATTCGGCGACCGACGAGGCCGCGGCCACGACCCGCGCGTGACGAACGTCCTCGCAGGGGTGCTCGCGGGCGGGAGGTCGACGCGCTTCGGGAGCGACAAGGCGCTCGCCGACGTCGACGGTGCGCCGATGGCGGCGCGCGTCGCCGGCGTTCTGGTCCAGGCCGGGTGCGAGGTCCTCCTCGTGGCCCGCCACGCGCGGAACCTCGGCATCGCCGAGCTCATCGAGCCCGACGGCCCGAGACACCCGCTCTTCGGCGTGGCGACGCTGCTGCGGGAGGCCGAGGCGCGTGGACGTCCAGGCGCGTTCGTCGCCACCTGCGACGCCTGGCCGCTGGAGGCGCACATGGTCGCGCCCCTGCTCGAGACCGGCGCCGTCGCCGCCTCGACGCCGCTCCTCGGATGGTGGCCGCTCCTGGCTCCGACCGGCGCGGTGACGCTCGAGGTGTGCCACCTCGCCGCCGAGCGCGGTGCGCGCGTCCGCGACGTCGCGCTGGCGCTGGGCCTTCGCGTACGCGACGTGGGCTCCGTGGGCAACCGGAACGACGTCCACGGACGTTGATGGCGCGCGTTAGAGGCGCCCATGCTGCTCGCTCTCGCGCTCTCCGCCCTCGCGGGCGATCCCCGCGTCGACCCTGCCGTCCACCCCGTGAGCCCGCGCCACCTGTCGTTCACGGTCATCGACGGGCCCGCGCCGACGACGACCGGCTGGGCGCTGCTGCGGCCCGACGGGACCCGCGTCGACGCGGCGAGCGCGCAGCGTCGTACGCGCGCGGCGGCGCTCGTCCCCGAAGGCTGGCCCTACCCCGCCGTTCCCGAGCACACCGTCCTCGTGGAATTCACGGCCGCGTGGGGCGTCGCGCCCGGCGACTACACCCTCGTCCACGACGGCGTGGAGACCAGCTTCGCCTGGGACCCCGCGGAGGACCTCGCCACCGCGATGCACCTCTCCCCGGCGGGTCAGCGCCCCGACGCGCTCGAGGCCCTTGCGCTGGTGAGCACCTGGAACGTCGGCGGAGCCCCGATCACCCTCGCCTCGGACGAGCAGCGCGTGAGCATCGTCGACGAGGCGACGGGCCGCGTCGTGCGCGAGGGCACCCTCCGGCTACGGACGCTGTGGGACACGACGCGCGATGACGCCTACGGGAGCAGCTTTGCGCGCGCCAACACGTACCAGCTCGACCTCACCGCGCTCCCCGAGGGCGCCTACCATCTGCGCTGGGAGGGCGTAGGACGGAGCTGGAGCTTCCGCGTCGCCGCCGATGCCTGGGACGCGCCGTTCCTCACCGTGCTCCGCGCGCTCATGCACCAGCGCTGCGGCCATGAGGTGCCCGCCAACCTGTCGCGATGGGCGCGCCCCGCATGCCATGTCGCGCCCGTGGAGCAGACCACCGCGGACTACCGCGTCGTGGGCGAGGACGCCTTCGAGGCGCTGCCCGCCGCCGCGACGGGCACCTTCGTGGACGCCGCCGGCGGCTACCATGATGCCGCGGACTACGACCGCAACATCGGGCACGTGGCCGTCGCACACACGCTCGTCGAGCTCTGGGAGACGGACCCCTCGAAGTTCGCGCGGGATGACCTCGGCATCCCCGAGAGCGGCAACGGGCTCCCCGACCTGCTCGACGAGGCGCTCTGGGCCTTGCGGCCGTGGGCCGGCCTCCAGACCGCGGATGGAGGCGTGCCCGGCGCCATCGGCACGACGCGGTATCCGCCGTACGACCTCATGCCGCAGGACGACACGGGGCGCTGGTTCGTCACCGTGCCCGACGCGCAGAGCACCACCACCTTCGCCGCCGCGGCCGCAGCCGTGGCACGGGCGCTCCTGGCGCACGGCGACGCCGACGAGGCCCAAGACTGGCGGGAGCGCGCCGAGCGGGCCTGGTCCTGGGCGCAGGCGCAACCCGTCCGCGATGACGATGCCCGGGTGAGCGCTGCGCACGCCGCCGCCGAGCTGGCGCGCCTGACGGGAGAGACCCGCTGGTTCGACGCGTACCGCACCGCGGGACCGTTCCGCGACGGCCTCGGCTGGCGTTACGCCGCATGGGATCCCGCCATCTGGGACGACGGGCTTTGGGCCATCGCGCGCAGCCGCGGCGAGGACGGGGGCCTCGTGGCCGCCGCCAGCGCCGCCCTGACGGCCCGCGCGGACGCCCTCGTCACGGGTGCGGACGCGCGGAGCGTCCCGCAGGCGCGGCAAGCCTACGCGCGCGTCGCCTTCGGCTCCGCGACCACCCCGCGCGAGAGTCGGCTCCTGCACCGAGCGTGGGAGCTTACCGGCCGTGACGAATACCTTCGCGTCGCGACGCTCACGGCAGCGGCGACGCTCGGCATGAACGCCACCGGGACGGGCTGGGTCACCGGCATCGGCCCGAACGCGGTGCGCTTCCCGCTCCACACGCCGTCGCTCGCGGACGGCATCGCCGACCCCGTGGCGGGCATCCCCGTCTACGGGCCGGCGTCGGATGAATCCTCGCGGGGCATCCTCGGCGCGGCCCTCTCCGTCGTCAGCCCCGCCATCGGGAGCTGGCCCCTCGTCGAGCGCTTCGCCGACGTGAGCTACGTGCCCGGCTACAACGAGTTCACCGTCACCGAGAGCATCGCGCCGACGATCTACGCCTTCGGAGTCCTCGCCGAGCTGGCCCCGGCGCAGGACGACACCGGCACCACGGACACGGGAATGTCGGACACGGGGGACAACGTCGATTCCGGTACCGACACCGCGGGGGACGACGCCCCGACCCAAGCCGCGTCGGTCGAGAAAGGCGGCTGCGGCTGCGCGACCAACGGAGGCGACGCGACGCGCAACGGTCTGTTGGTCTTCGCCGCGCTGATGGCAATCGCGGCGGTGAGGCGCCGGCGCCGTCAACCGTAGCGCGCAGCGCCCCGCGCGTCCCAGGTCGGATCGAACACCAGCACGCGCGCGAGGTCCGAGGGTTCCTGGGCCGAAGGCGGCACGACGGCGAGCCCATGCGCGCCAGCGAGGGAGAGCAGGCTCGCGCTGCCCTGGTGACCCGCGGGCGTGGCGAGGATCCCGCCGTCCTCTCCCCGGGACAGCGCCACGCGTACGAGCTCGAGGCGACCCGAACCGTGGCTACACGAGGAGCCTCCCGAGGATGGCGCGACCTTCGCCGCGGACGCGGCCCCCGGACGCCGCCAGGTCGCCGTCACCTCCGGCAGGTGGGGGCGCGGATCTCCCTGCATCATGCGCAGGACCGGACGTACGAACACCAGGAAGTTCACCACGCAGGAGACCGGGTTCCCAGGCAACCCGAACACCCTCGCGCTTCCGATGCTCCCGAAGGCAAGGGGCTTGCCCGGCTTCATCGCGACACGCCAGAAGTCGACCTGCCCGCCGGCCCCCGCGATGACGTCCTTGACGTGATCGTGGTCCCCGACGGACACCCCGCCGGTGGAGAGGACCACGTCGCAGGACGAGGCGCGCAGGAAGGCGTCCCGCAGCGCGGCAGGGTCGTCGGGGACGTTTCCGAGCGGGACGACCTCGCCACCCGCCTCGCGGACAAGGGTCGTCAGCGCGACGAGGTTGCTCCCGTGGATCTGCCCGGGCAGCAGCGGCGAGCCGGGTTCGACGACCTCGTCGCCCGTCGTGAACACCGCGACCCGGGGACGTCGCCTCACCGCCACGGTGGCGAGCCCGAGCCCGGAGAGCAAGGCGAGCGCACCTGGCGTCAGCAGGTCGCCTGCGGTGAGCACGCGCGCGCCGAGCGCGACTTCGCTCCCGGCGTGCCGGACATGCTGGCCGAGTCGCGCCGGGGTCGCCACGATGACGCGCTCGCCAACGCAGCGCGTGTCCTCGACCATGACGACGGTATCCGCGCCCGCGGGCACGGGCGCCCCCGTCATGATGCGCGTCGCCGTTCCGGGGACCACCTCGTGGCGAGGCCATCCGCCCGCCATCACGGTCTCGAGCACCTCGAGCGTGCCCGGGACGTCCGCGGCGCGCACGGCGAAGCCGTCCATGGCGCTGGCCGGCCAGGGCGGAAGCGGCCTCGGCGCGACGACGTCCGTCGCCAGGATGCGACCGAGACCGTCGAACAGCGGCACCTCGTCAGAGGGCAGCGCCACGACGCCGTCCGTCACCCGCGCGAGCGCCTCGTCGACGCGGAGCATCAGCCCTTGATGACGAGCTTCTGGCCCGCGTAGATGGTCGAGCCGCGCAGGTTGTTCCACGCCTTGAGCTCGGCGATGGTGCATCCGTACCGGTCGGCGATGGATCCGAGCGTGTCACCGCGCTTGACGGTGTACTTCACGACCTTGGGCTTGGCCTTCGTCGTCGTCTTGCCCTTGGCCTCCGGCTTGGCCTCAGCGGCTTCGGGGGCCGCGGCGGTCGTGTCCGAAGGCGCCGCGACGATCAGCTTCTGACCCGCTTGGATGTTGGAGCCCTTCAGGTGGTTCCACGACTGGAGATCCTTGACGTCGACGCCGTAGGTGGTGGCGAGCCCCGAGAGGGTGTCCCCCTGACGCACGACGTGGGTCTTGGAAGCCTTGGCCTTCGTGGCGGAGGCCTTCGTTTCCGCAGGCTTCTCCGTTCCCTTCGCGTCCTTCGCCTGCGTCGCCACCTGCGACGCGGCGGGCGACGACGTCGACACGGGCTCGACCTCCACGGCCTTGCCCGTGGCCTGGTCAATGGGAACAACGAGCTCGGTTCCGACGCGCAGACGCGCCTTCGTCGACAGGTTGTTGGTCCGGGCGAGCTCTGCGACGGGAACCCTGTACTTACGGGCGATCCCCGCGAGGCTCTCCCCACGCTTCACGACGTGGCGCTGGAGCTGCGTGATGCGCTCCGCTTCGGGGACGGCGTCGAAGCAGGCTTGAAAGCCCTCGCCCGCGCCCTTCGCGACGCGGACGCGCTGGCTGGCCGGCTCCGGCGGGAGCGCGAAGCGGCGCAGCCCGGGATTCAGATCCTGAAAGGCGTCGTTCGTCACGCCGCCGCACTTCGAGATGACGTCGACGCGCGTCGACGCCGGCACGTTCACAGCGTCGAAGTCAAACGCAGGGAGGTAGTTGAGCCCGACGAAACCGTAGCGCTCGGGGTGCTTGCCGAGGATGGCGGCCGCCATGATCTTCGGGACGTAGTTGTCGGTCTCGGGGTGCAGGAAGTTCCCGCGCGCCAGCGTCCAGAAGTCCGTCGAACCCGCGCGACGCGTCGCCTTCATCACGCGGCCCTGACCGCCGTTGTAGCTGGCCCACGACAGCATCCAGTCGCCGGCGAACATCTTGTTGAGGTCGCTCAGGTAGCGCAGCGCGGCCTTGGTCGAGAGCTCCGGATCGCGGCGCTCATTCACCCACCAGTCAATGCGAAGGCCGTAGTCGCGGCCCGTGTAGGGCATGAACTGCCAGAGGCCCGCGGCCGAGACGTAGCTGGTCGCGCCGGTCGAGAAGCCGCTCTCGATCATCGAGAGGTAGATGAGATCCTTCGGCATCCCCCGCGCCTTGAGCTCGCGGTGCATCATCGGCAGCCAGCGCGTGCTGCGCTCGAGGTAGCGGTGGTAGTACTTGCGGCCGTTCCCGAGGAAGTAGCGCATCCACCCGATGACCTCGTCGTTGACGGCGATCGGGATGTCGAACTCGGCCGGGTTGATCTTGTCGAGGTGCAGGGGGTCGAGCGTCGTCGCGCGAACCGGGTCCAGGTAGTAGTCGAGCGGCGGAGCCGCGCCGACGAAGCCCGTGTTGCCGAGTTCCTGGGTGCGTTCCTCGACGAGCTCCGCCGTGGCGGCGACCGTCTGCGGCGTCGGCAGCGCGCCGTCAGCGCTCTCGATGTACGTCCAGATGCTGGTCTCGTCCGCGTCTTGCGCGGGCGCCTCCGCCTCCGGAGGCACGGGCTCATCCCCCGCACGGGCCACCGACGAGGAGGAGCAGAGGCCGAGGAGGAGCAGGGAGAGCGTGTGGCGCATGGCGGAGCGTGAGCAGGATAACTGCCTTTCGCCGTGTCCTCCATCTTCCTCGCCACAGCATCTGCAGACCTTCGCGCGCACGTGACCGCGCGTGTCCTCGAGGAGGGGCTCGCGATCGCGGTGGTAGCGGACTGGAGCGCCCTCTGCGAGGCGCTCTGCGCCCCTGCGACTCGCCTTGTCCTCGTGGATCCGGCGCTCCCCGCCCTCGACGCGTCCCTGCTCGGGCGACTCGCGCGATCCCTCGGTCACAAGCCCGTCGTGAAGGCCCTGCCGTCGCAGACGCGCACGGGCGCCCCCTCGGAAGACCCGGCGGCGCTGCAGACGCTGCCCCACGGCGACCGCGCCATCGTACGCGCCGCGCGCAACGCCGCCCCGCGTGACGAGGATCTCCTCCCCGCACGACGCACGCTGCGGTGGGCCGGCCTCGGCCCCGAGCCGCTGCGCGTCGTCGCTGCCCTGGCGAGCTCGCCACTCCCTGTGCTGCTCCATGGCGAGAGAGGCACCGGAAAGGTGCGCCTGGCCAGGCTCGTCCACCACCTCGCCGGGACGCCCGGCGCCGTCATCGAGCTCGCCCCGGAGGCGCGAACGCTGCCGGCCGGCCCGCCCTCGACGCTGTACCTGCCGGCCGTGCAGCTGCATCCGCACGACCGCGTCGCGCAGGCACAGCGCGCCGGATGGCGCGTCATCGCAGGGTCGCGCCTCGCGGATCCCCTCCCCGACGTCGCCTGGGCACGCGCGCACCTGCCGCCGCTCCGAGAGCGCCCCTCCGACCTCCGGGAGCTCGCCAACCACTACCTCGAGGCCCACGCGGCGCGCTTGGGGACGGGCCGCCGGCGCCTGGACAAGGGCGCGTGGGCGCTTTTGCACGCCCACCGGTGGCCCGAGAACGCGCGCGAGCTGGAGCGGTTCCTCGCAGAGCTCGTCGTCGCGGTGGCCTCGCCGAGGATCGGCGCAGATGACATCCCTCCGCACCTGCGGCTGCGCCTGTTGCCTGCGGCGCCGTCCGCCGACGAGCTCGAGAGCTTCGAGGAGGCCGCTCGCAGCCGGCTCGCCCCCGCCGTGGCGGCCTGGGTTCCGGTCAAGGACGCTCCCTCGCTGCACAACCACGTCATCGACGCGGCTGAGCGCGCGCTCGTCCAGTTGGCGCTCGCGAGGACGGAAGGCAACCGTAAGGCCGCGGCGCACCTGCTGGGGCTCGCGCGGGACACGCTCCACGAGAGGAGCGTGAGGCTTGGGCTGGACGGGGGCTAGGAGGTCCCGCCTCTCACTCGCAGTCGGGCCGCGTGGATAGCAGGTCTCTGCAACGAGCCTCCGAAGCCTCGTCGAACATCACCGACGGATCGCCACGCATCGCGGCCCCGACGTCACCGCACTGCGAGCCGAGGTACACGCACGAGCAGTCGACCCGCGGAATCATGAGCTCGATATCGTTGCATTCCACGCTGGCGTCTCCGTAGGCGCCCCACAGAGATGCGTCGAGGTCCACGTCCGCGGAGCGCCAGCACGCCGCCGCGGGATCGTAGACGCTGGTGGCCACGCCGACCATGTCCGTGCCCGCGGGGAGCTCCGCGGGTTCGCACGTGTCGCCTGACGAGGCTGCACCGTCACCTGTGTCGGTCGCGCCGCCGGAGGAGCACGCGACCAACACGAACAGCAGGTTTGTGGCTCGTGCCGGGCGCACGCCCGTCACCGGGAGCCCGAAGGCCAGCATACCGAGGCGCTCGCACACTCCAGCCTCCGTCGACATCACAGGCATGTCCGCTAACTGGACGCCGGGGACGCTGTTGTGCGCCCAAGAAAACCCCCGCCCCTCCACGAAGGAGGAGCGGGGGTTCGTCACGCGGCGCGACGCCGCAGCAGTCTCACTCGGCGGTCGGGCAGACCTGGTCAGCGACGGCCGGGGTCGTCGCGGCGGTCCAGGTGTCGCAGCCCGTGCAGTCCGAGCCGGCGATCTCGACGACCGGGCCGGTGCTGACGCCCGTGGCGACGATCTGGTCGGCGACGAGGTTGAGGCAGAAGTTCATGCCGTCCGCACAGGGCTCGCAGGTGACGCCGAAGGACACGGCGAGGTCACAGATCGCGCCCTCGTTGCCGCTGTCGTCGAGGAGCGGCGCGAGCGGACGGGTGTCGATGGTGCCGCTCAGCGTGCCGCCACCGAAGTAGGAGCCGTCCGGCGCGATGGTGCCCGTGATGTTGAGGTCGCCGATGGTGATCGCGAAGCCCGCGACGTTGAGCGTGGTGTCCGCCGGCCCGATGCTGAAGAAGGGCGCGGAGGAGAAGTCGGCCGTCGGGAACGGGATCGTCGGGTCGCAGTAGTTCTGGACCGGGGGCTCGGCGCCCTCGGCGCCGATCGCGCCGATCATCTGGATCTGGTTGCCAGACACGCCCGAGATGCCGACAAGGATGTCCTGGGTCAGGTAGCTGGAGAGCACCGCGCCGATGCCCGCGGGCTCGACGATGCGCGCCGCGGCGAGGTCAAGCGCGAAGGCCTTGCCCACGAGGCCGTCGGTGTCGGTCACGCTGGTGCCGAGGTCCGAGGTGCGGAACGCGACGTCCGCGGAGCCGCCGCAGTAGTTGAGCGTGACGGTGTAGTCGGTGCTCGGGGAGAGCGGGGCGGTCGGCGTGAAGATGACCGTCTCGCCGTCTTCGCTGAACGTCTGCGTGCCGGCGATGTCCGTCACGACGGTGGCGGTCGGGTCGGCGTCGGAGAGCTCGAACTCGATGGTGCCGCGGTAGTACGCGTTCGTCGCGCCGGAGGCCGGCGTCGTGCGGTCGATGGTGACGCCGCAAGCGTCGGACGTCGCGGTGTCCGTGGCGGTGTCGGCCTTGTCACCGCCGCCACAGGCGACGAGGGACACGAGGGGCAGGAGGGCGAGGCTGCGGATCATGGGTCTCCTTCGGGGATTGCGTCCGCACCGTACTTCGGCCTGTGCCTGCGTGTCAACTGCGCGTTCGCTTTGCCGCATCGACGCGGTCGCCGAGCTCCTTCCGGAGCGCGTCCAGCAGGCGGGCCTCCTCGTCGTCGAGGTTGCCCTTCGTCTTGTCGGCCAGGACACCGAGCAGGTCGAGCGTCTGCTGGGCGAGCACAACGTCGCCGGCGCCCTCGGGGCCGAGCTGCGCCATGCCAGAGGTGGCGATGGAGATCACGAAGGTGCTGAAGCGGACGGGGGGTTCGGACGTCGCCATCGGGTCATCTCTCCTCGGCGTGACTAACACCGTGGACGCGATAGGGTCGT
>JACCEE012641999.1_pt1 | contig 11500 bp, 10 predicted proteins | sample 7449931 | NCBI WGS metagenome assembly JACCEE01 (sample SAMN15323457, study PRJNA562643) | freshwater metagenome | isolation source: river surface water | place: USA:Blue River Watershed | collected 2017-08-19 | reverse complement strand
TTGTCCAAGTAAACCAATTTGATAATAAAGCTGCACCTCTTCAGGCAATAATTTATTCGCCAGTTCGGTCAATAATTGCGCATCAAATTCATGGTCAACAAATTCAGGAATGGTTTGTAATAACGCGATCCGATGCAATACCCTGAGTAATTGTTGCAATACCGCTGTAAAATCCGGGGTTAATTGAGCTATTTCGGCAATCACCGCCAATATTTCTTTACCATCCTGCTGCTGTAATGCGCGTAATAAATTATCCACCGGCTGTTGCGCAACCGTACCCAACATCGCACTCACGTCAACGGTATTCACCCGCCCTTGTCCATAGGCAATCGCTTGGTCAACCAAACTTAAACCATCGCGCATACTGCCGTCAGCCGCGCGAGCCAATAAAATTAAGGCTTCGGGGTCAAAATCAATCTGCTCTTGCTGCAAAATAAAAGTCATCTGTTGACTGATTTGTTCAGGCAACAGGCGTTTTAAATTAAATTGTAAACAACGCGATAACACCGTGATGGGAATTTTATGCGGGTCGGTGGTTGCCAGCAAAAATTTGACGTGTTCGGGGGGTTCTTCTAGGGTTTTTAATAACGCATTAAAACTATGCCCGGATAACATGTGAACTTCGTCAATCAAATACACTTTGTATTTGCCTTGATTGGGAGCATATTGCGCGTTGTCCAATAAATCGCGGGTGTCCTCGACTTTGGTGCGCGAAGCGGCATCAACTTCGATTAAGTCCATAAAGCGACCGTTGTCAAAATCACGACACACCGTACACTGTCCACATGGACTAAAGTCTTGCAGGTTTTCGCAGTTAATCGCTTTGGCTAAAATTCGCGCAATGGTGGTTTTTCCAACCCCGCGAGTGCCAGTAAACAAATAAGCATGATGCAGTCGTTGGTACTGTAGCGCGTTAATAAGTGATTTAGAAACGTGTTCTTGACCAACAATTTGGGAAAAGTTTTGTGGTCGCCATTTTCTGGCAAGAACCTGATAAGCCATTAGAGACTCGAAGGAAATAACAAGGCTGGGCGGTAACTATGCCAGCTACATCTCGGCACACGAATCTGCCGCTACCGTTGCTCCCTTCCGGACCTGGCGGGGTTTACGGCGTATCGTTGCGAGAGAACCGACACAGTCACCATTATGTTTTCTTGCAGTTACCTGCTGAAAGAAGCGGCATTATGCACAAGTTAAACCAAGAATTCAAGTTTAATTTTATAATTTCAAAAAATTACTTAAATAATGTGTATTTTATGTGACGCGCTAACTTACCTCATACGTTAAAACGAAAATGTACTACATCGCCATCTTTAACTACATACTCTTTACCTTCTAAACGCCATTTTCCGGCATCTTTCGCGCCTTGTTCACCTTTATGGTCAATAAAATCTTGGTAACTAATAATTTCAGCCCGAATAAAGCCTTTTTCAAAATCAGTATGAATGACACCCGCCGCTTGTGGAGCGGTTGCCCCGGTTGGAATCGTCCATGCTCTCACCTCTTTAACGCCGGCAGTAAAATAAGTCGATAAATTCAAAAGCTTATATGCCGCTCTGACTACCCGATTTAAACCCGGTTCAGTTAAGCCTAAGTCATCCATAAACTCTTGTCGTTCATCATCTTCTAACTGCACAATCTCCGCTTCAATCGCTGCACAGACTGCAACGACTTCCGCACCTTCGTGGGCTGCAAATTTTTGTACCTGCTGCAACAAGATATTTTCCTCAAAGCCGTCATCCTGAACATTTGCCACATACAAAGTTGGCTTTAAGGTAATCAAACATAAGTCCTTGATTAATTTCTTTTCCTCTTCAGCTAACGGCAAAGTCCGTGCCGGCTCACCTTTATTTAATTGCACTAAAACCTTGTCCAATACATTTTTTTTGGCTAACTCATCTTTATTGCCTGATTTGGATAATTTCGCCACTTTCAACAACGCTTTTTCGACCGATGCCATATCCGCTAAAGCCAGTTCTGTATTAATTACTTCAATATCATCCAAAGGCTGTACTTTGCCTGCCACATGAATAACATTATGATCTTCAAAACAACGCACGACATGCACAATTGCGTCCGTTTCACGAATCGTTGCTAAAAATTTATTCCCCAAACCTTCCCCTTTCGATGCTCCTGCAACCAAACCGGCGATATCAACAAACTCTATCGTGGTCGGTAATACGCGTTCAGGCTTAACAATCGCTGCTAACGCTTCCATACGCGGGTCAGGAACAGGAACAACCCCCACATTGGGGTCAATCGTACAAAACGGATAATTTTCGGCAGCAATTTTAGCTTTAGTCAACGCATTAAACAGGGTTGACTTTCCCACATTCGGCAAGCCGACAATTCCACAATGAAGTGCCATACAAACATCTCTATATTTAGGGGATTTAAAAAAATGACTCAAAATAGGTCACAAGTGCTGAAGATTATACAATACTTACACACACTTTTATGAAAGTGGTTTTTTTCAATTGCTCACCGATGATGTTTAAACAATGCCTAAAATGTTCCTGTTATGTAGTTTGTTATTCATAACAAGCTGTGTAAACTTACCACCTAACAGTCAAGTCCTTGAATTTTATGAGATTACTACCACTAAACCGTATGATGACGTATTAAACGAAGTGCAGGTGGCAATTGCTGAACATAATTTTAGAATCACCGGACACAGTCGAATTGGCAAGGTCATCCGCGAACGTGGCACAGTTAATTTTCCAGATTATGACACGTTACAATTTTGTAATTTAAGCCATGCTAAAACCTTGTTACAACTTTCACCTCACGCGGTTAGCTATATGCCGTGTAATATTGTGCTGTATTTTTATGAAGGTAAAACCATTATCCGAACCCATCTGATGCCAACCACCAGTGATAACATCAAATTAAATCAATTTTTTTTAAATATGAATCAAGAACTCAAACAAATCATTGATTTTGCTGTAGAAAAATAAAGGTAACTGTATGACAACACTCTATTATTCGCACCCGGATTTTTTAAACCATCACCCCGGTGATGATCATCCAGATTCGCCTGAACGCTTAATAAGCATTGCCCAAGCATTAAAAAATCCGCTCTTTGCAAATTTAACCCCTATCCTTGCCCCGCTTAATAGCAATGTTCGCGCTCAAATCAGCTTAATTCATAACAAGGCAATGATTGATCGCATTCTTAACGTTAAACTTGACGTACATGAACAGCATTTACTCGATTACGACACACTCTTGTCAGCAGGTTCTGCACAAGCGGCACTACGCGCGGTAAGTGCCGTGTGTGATGCGGTGGATAAAGTATGCACCAGTCAAGCACATAATGCATTTTGCGCAATTCGCCCGCCCGGACATCATGCCACCCCCCAACAATCAATGGGCTTTTGTTTATTCAATAATATCGCCATTGCGGCTGAATATGCACGCACACATTATCATTTAAGCCGTGTTGCGATTGTCGATTTTGATGTTCATCACGGCAACGGCACACAAGCAGCTTTTTATCATAATCCGCAAGTTTTATATGCCTCCAGCCATGAAATGCCACATTATCCGGGAACCGGCTTACCGCAAGAAACGGGCGTACAGCACAATATTATTAATGTTCCGTTACATGCACGCGAAACCGGTAACTCGGTGCGTAAAAAGTATCAAAACATTATTTTTCCTGCCTTACGTGCGTTTAAACCCGAATTATTACTGATTTCAGCAGGGTTTGATGCACATAAAGACGACCCACTCGGTTCCGTGATGCTGGTAGAAGACGATTACCGCTGGCTCACTGAAGAACTTCTACTCATTGCCAAACACAGTTGCGCAGGGCGTGTTATTTCAGTTTTAGAAGGCGGCTATGCTATTCATGCCTTAGCTGCCAGTGTCGCGGTTCATGTACACTGTTTATTAGCAGCGTAAAAAAAATCGTGCGTTATTCAATTTAACATCCCTTAACCATGTAATTTAAATACGAATTTCCTGTCTTTTTAAAAAACTAAATTATACTAACCGCATCTTCTTTTGCCCTGAATACAGAATTGACCTCTATGTTGTTTAAATCTTTTAAGCGATGGGCCTTAATTGCCATTGTTATTTTTATCCCCCTGTTTATTTATTACTTAAGTCATTTAGACCAAAAAATTCGCAAAAAATTTGAAGGCAAACGCTGGGATATTCCAGCAAAAATTTATGCCAACCCGTTAGAACTCTACGTTGGCAACCGCGTTACCTTAGCTGAATTTAAAGATTTATTAACACAATTACATTATCGCCTTGACCCTTCCGTGTCCGCCGAAGGCAGTTATCAAAGCAAAGGGCAACAAGTTACTTTAAGAATTCGGAGCTTTAATTTCTGGGACGGTGCGCAGCCGAGCCTGCATTTAAAAATTCATTTTTCCAGCACCGGAATTAAAAGTATCACCGAGTTAGACGAAGGCAAAAATATTGCGATTGCCCGCATGGATCCGGTGCAGATTGGTAGTTTTTATCCAAAACTAAAAGAAGATCGCATTTTAATCAGCCTTAAAGACGCGCCAGTGTTATTAAAACAAGGGTTGCTTGCTACTGAAGACCGCGATTTTTATAAGCATCATGGTATTTCAATTCGCGGTTTAGCCAGAGCATTATTTGTGGATTTACGCGCCGGCAGCATGGTACAAGGTGGTAGTACCATCACGCAACAATTGGTAAAAAACTTTTATTTAACCTCAGAACGTTCTTTAAAACGTAAAATTAATGAGCTGTTTATGGCGATGTTGCTGGATATTCATTACAGCAAAGATGAAATTTTAGAGGCGTATTTAAATGAAATTTATTTAGGGCAAGATGGCGCAAGTTCGGTACATGGCTTTGGCTTGGCGAGTGAATTTTATTTTGGTCAACCCCTTAAAAGCTTATCATTGGAACAAATCGCCAGTTTGCTGGCTTTAGTGCGCGGACCTTCGTATTATGATCCACGCCGTTTTCCTGAACGGGCGTTAGCGCGGCGCAATTTAGTATTAAAAGAAATGCTTGATCAAGGGTATATTATAGATGCTCAAGCAGAACAGGCGAAAAATCAACCTCTTAAGATTATTGCTAATGCACATCGTTCAGTCAATCGCTATCCGGCGTTTTTGGATTTAGTAAAAAAACAACTTAGCACTGATTATCAAGAGCGCGATTTAACCACCGAAGGATTGCGTGTTTTTACTACCTTAGATACGCAAGTGCAGAATGTGTTAGAAAAAACCATTGCAAAAAAATTAACCGCTTTGGAAAAAAACCGTAAAGCGAAAGCTTTAGAAACCGCAGCGATTGTTACTCGCCGTGAAGGGGGCGAAATTGTTGCGTTAGCGGGGGGAAGAAATTCCCTAGAGCCGGGTTTTAATCGGGCATTAGACGCATTGCGCCCTATCGGTTCTTTAATTAAGCCCGTGGTTTATTTAACCGCGTTAACTGATCCGACTAAATATACAGTCGCAACTTTAGTCAATGACACGCGCTTGGTATTAAATAATGAAGGTGCTAAATGGATACCCAAAAATTATGATCACCGTGAACACGGTCTTGTTCCTTTGCACACGGCGTTGGCGCATTCGTATAATTTAGCTACGGTACGAATTGGTATGGATGTGGGGTTAAAACAAGTGGTCAATACATTGCAAAATTTAGGTGTAGAGCGTGAAGTTGAGTTATTGCCATCTTTGTTATTGGGTTCTGCGCCTTTGACACCATTTGAAGTCACGCAAATGTATCAAACCTTTGCCGATGATGGGTTTGTTACGCCGCTGCGAGCAATTCGTGAAGTGCTGGCAGGCGATGGCAAACGTTTACAGCGTTATGCGGCACAACCGCAGCAAACAGTTGATGCGGCGGCAACTTATTTAACAAATACTATTATGCAAGAAGTGGTACGCGAAGGAACCGCAAAAGCCGCTTATGCAGCATTACCAAAAAATTTAGGTGTTGCGGGTAAAACCGGAACCAGTAATGATTTAAAAGACAGTTGGTTTGCAGGTTTTAGTGGCGACTATTTGTCAGTGGTGTGGATTGGGCGCGATGACAATAAACCAATGGGCTTAACCGGAGCCAGTGGCGCGTTGCAAGTGTGGATTGGTTTGATGAAGCAAATCAGTAAACAAGCGGTGAATTTAATTATGCCTGACAATGTGCAGATGGTATCGATTGATAGCAGCAACGGTTTATTGGCAGATACCGATTGTGCTAACGCTAGGCAATATCCGTTTGTGAACGGTTCTGCACCCACGCAAAGCTCAGATTGTGGACAAGTTAATTTTGAATCACTTAGCCCCGTTACGGATGATGATAATAACGTTATTCCAGATACCAGTAATGAAGTCGCGCCGGAACTGCCCAACAAGCCAGCAGCGGAAAAATCTTGGTTGAATAACTTTTTTTAATAGTGGCTTGATTAAATAGCCAACAATGCTACACAACAGAGGTTAACATCTTATGTGTTTAGGAATACCTATGCAAATAGTTGATTTTAATGGTGATTACGCAGTATGTGAACGTAACGGTGAACAGCATTTGATTGACACGCAATTAGTCGGCAAACCGGAAATTGGCACTTGGCTGTTAGTTTTCCTCGATACTGCGCGTGAAATTATTACCCCTGAGTACGCCGCGCAAATTCAAGATGCGTTACAAGCATTGCGCTTAACTTTACACGGCGAAACGGATATTGATCATTTATTTGCTGATTTAGTTAACCGCGAGCCTCAATTACCTGAATTTTTACGAGTTTGATTATGAATGATATTTATCTTCCGATTATTGGTCAAGGCAGCCAGCCGACAGAAGCAGATGGTGCAAATCTTGATTTTATGCGTTTGCCAAGTGCGATGACTACTTATGCAATGCCGCAGGTGACAACGGTTTTAGAACCGGAGGCAATTGCCCGTGTTAAAGCCTTATTAACACAAGTACAAACCGCGTTAGCATCTTTTGACCCGACACAAGACAATAGTTTTAGTCTGCGCCACTTGTCTGCGCCAGAATGCGCGTTTGTGAATGAAGTGCTAGGCGAAGGCGAAGTTAGTATTATTCAACAGGATGATATTCTCACACAGATTCAAGAATCCATTTTGGCAGGCGTGTGGCGGATTCAATGTTTTGAACTGCATACGAATAAATTATGTTATGACGGCATTGAAATTGCTGATATGCCACAGATTATTAAAACCTATACGTTTGAAAATGCGGCAAAGCAACTGCATTTTGATCACAAAAATTTACCCGCCGGACTCATGAATGCGTTGCCATTAGTTGCCGAATTGAATGCCGCATGTGCAACCTATACGGAAAAAAAACTCCCGCATACCATTAACTTAAGTTTATTACCACAAACGGAACAAGATTTAGAATTTTTATATCAGTGCTTAGGGACAGGCACAACGTCTATTTTATCACGCAGCTATGGCACTAATCGCATTACCAGCACCGCGACAGATAAAGTATGGTGGGTACAATATTTTAATTCTGAAGACACGTTAATTTTAAATACACTCGAAGTGACAGAGGTTCCCAGTGTAGCGTGCGCGGCTTTAGAAGATATAGCAGACAGTGCGATACGGTTAGCAGAAATTTTGGCGATTTATTAATCGGTTTGCGAATGCAATGGAGTTCAGGTTTAGTTCTGAACTCCACCTATTGCCAGATTTTATGGCAAATGATCAAACTCACTGCCTTCTTTAACCGGCGACACTAAATCCTCAGGGCAAACCCCTAATAATAAAGCGACTGGACTGGCAATAAAAATAGACGAATAGGTTCCAAAAACCACGCCGAACAGCAGTACAATAGAAAAATTATGCAACGCTTCACCGCCTAGAATAAACAGTGACAGCAAGACTAAAAACACCGTCATCGAAGTCATAATAGTACGACTTAAGGTAATGTTCACCGCCAAATTCATCATGTCTTCGACAGTTTTATCACGCATTTGTAAGAAATGTTCACGAATCCTGTCGTAAACAACAATTGTGTCATTCAACGAATAACCAATTAGTGTTAATACCGCCGCTAATACGGTCAAATCAAACTCTAACCCCAACATTGAAAACACCCCCAACGTCACGATAACGTCATGGATGGTGGCAATAATTGCACCGGTAGAAAACTTCCATTCAAAACGCACGGCGATGTAAATTAAAATGCCGATAGTGGAATACAGCAGGGCTAAAAAACCATCTTGGGCTAAATCATCACCGACTTGCGGACCGACGAATTCTACCCGATGAATCGTGGCGGGTTCTTTGGTATTTTTATTAATCGCTTCCATCACTTGATGGCTTAATTCAACATTACTCAATTTTGCATGCGGTTTTAAATGAATTAATACATCACGTGCATTGCCAAAATTTTGTACCGTTGCATCGTCAAAACCCGATGTATCGAGTGTGTTGCGTAATACAGTTAAATCGGCGGCTTTCGGGTAACCAATTTCTATCAGCGTGCCACCGGTAAAATCAATTCCCATTTGTAAACCACGCGTTGCCAAAGACACAATCGAAGCAATAGTCAACAGGCAGGAAAACAGTAATGCGATATTACGATTACCAATAAAATTTATATTTAAGGTCATGTTTGTTTGTTGCAAAAAAGTATAAAAACAGGATAAGCTATTGATTAAATGGATAGTTTTTCAATTTCGCGCGTGCCATGAATCCAATTGCTAATCATGCGTGTAACGGTAATAGCGGTAAACATTGAAGATAAAATACCGATAATTAGTGTCACTGCAAATCCTTTTACCGTACCTGTACCGAACGCAAACAACACCACCGCAACCACCAAGTTGGTAAAATGCGAGTCAAGAATGGTCGCAAATGCTTTGTCATAACCGATAAAAATACTCGATTGTACAGGGTTGCCATTTTTAAGCTCTTCTTTAATGCGCTCAAAAATCAATACGTTAGCATCAACAGACATCCCGACTGTTAAAATAATACCCGCAATACCGGGTAAGGTGAGTGTGGCTTGTAATAACGACAAAATCGCGACCACAATAAACACGTTAAAAGTCAGCGCAACGTTAGCGATAATACCGGATAATTTGTAATACACTGCAATCAGTAATACTACCGCACCAAACCCCACCACAAACGACAACATACCTTTATTGATATTATCTTGTCCTAAACTTGGCCCTACAGTCCGTTCCTCCACAATTTCAACCGGAGCTGCCAACGCACCTGCTCTGAGCAATAAGGCAAGATTGCGTGCTTCCTCAGGACTATCTAGCCCGGTGGTCTGAAAACGTTTGCTGAAAGAATCGCGAATTGTAGCCACACTGATGACTTTTTCCACCTTTTCTTTATGATGAACTTTTTTACCATCAATGATTTTATTGTCTGATTTATATTCAATAAAAACAACCGCCATAGGTTTACCGACATTTTTCTGGGTCATCGTTCCCATTTTTTTCGCCCCCAACCCATTTAAGGTAATCGAAACCGCCGGTCTACCATCTTGATCAGGGACATAAGCCGCATCAACAATTTCCGCACCGGTGACAATCACATGACGGTCTAATAACACCGGATTTCCATTCACATCACGATAAATCCGACTACCGACCGGGACTTCACCTTGCGCGGCTTTCTGCACATCGTGTTCAACATCGACTAAACGGTATTCTAAGGTTGCAGTTTTGCCTAAAATTTCTTTTGCACGGGTGGTGTCTTGAATACCCGGCAGTTGTACAACAATGCGATTACTCCCTTGACGTTGAATAATAGGTTCTGCAACCCCAATTTCATTCACACGATTGTGTAAAGTGGTAATGTTTTGATCAACCGCATGTTTTTGTAAATCCAGACGTTCTTTTTCAGACAGTTTGACCAAAATTTCATTTGCATTAGTCACTGACTCTTTAGCATCCAGATTATGAAAATCGCGGTCTAATACATCTAAAGTTTTCACTTTATCGTTAGGGTCTTTTAAAGTGATTTTAATCGCACCCTCTTCTTTAGCAACCGAGTCATAGCGAATTTTTTCATTACGCAATAAGGTACGCACATCTAAATTATAACGTTCTTCAGCTTGTTTAACCGCCGCTACCATATCCACCTCTAACAAGAAATGCACACCGCCGCGTAAATCCAAGCCTAAATACATCGGGTTTGCGCCTAAAGCGCGTAACCATTTTGGCGTAGAAGACGCTAAATTTAAGGCAACAGATACATTATCGCCAAGTTTTTCGCGCAGCAAATCCGCAGCTTTTAACTGTACATCGGTATTATTAAAGCGTACAAGAACCTGATTATCCGCAAATTCAAATTCTTTAATACGCAAACCGGCGTTATTTAGGGTTGTTTTAATAAAATCTGCTTGCGGTTGTTCTAATTTACCCTTTAACGCCGGCGCGACCTGAACTGACGGGTCACTGCCAAAAAAATTCGGCAATGAATAAATCACCGAAACGGCAAGAACAATCAAAATGAGTAAATTTTTCCACAGAGGGTAATGATTTTGCATAAGTTTTCCAACACGTTGTTTTTAGTACGCTATCAACAGCTCACCTTAGGACTTAGCTTAAGTTTAGCGTTTTGCCAAAGAAGGTTTGTTCACTGTTTTATAAGTTCCTTTCGGCATCATACTGGCAATAGCGTGGCGTTGAACTTGAATAAAGCTATTATCACTGACTTCGAGTTTCACAAAATTATCATCAACTTCTGCAACTTTGCCTAAAATTCCGCCACTGGTTACTACTTCGGTACCTTTTGTTAACGTAGCCAGCATAGCTTTTTGTTCTTTGGCCTTTTTAGATTGAGGTCTGATAAATAAAAAATAAAAAAACACTAATATTGCCGCAGGAAATAACATGCCCTCCAAACCGGGTTGAACAGGCGTAGCAGGCGCTGCGAGTGCGTCAGAAATAAAAAAACTCATTTTTTGTCCTCAGTATGTCGTTATTATTTTAGGAGAAAAGCCCCTTTTAAAGGGGGTTTAAAAAAGTCGCTCATTATGCCACATTTGCCAGAGAGTTTGTTTTTTCGCATAAAGAATCAAGGTCAGCAAAAATAAATCGCTGTGAGCAAACACAGTTATTTTTAGCGTTGGTGATGCAGTTGCCGATTCAAGTGGATAATGAAACCGCGCACAAAACAATGACAACGACATTAGCGTTAGCGTTAGCGTGTGAACATATTATGATGCGGTTTATCTTAAAATTGATTTTGCTTTTTGGTGTGCCGTTGGCGACTTTGGATGTAGATTTGAGGAAAGTGGCGGATAAAGTGGGCGTAGTGATTTTTGGTTTTGAGGCTTAATCCTGTCCATTCTATAATCCGTGCAATCGTGTTCAAAAAAATGTGTGTTATGCAAACCAAAGAGTTCAAAGGGCAGGATTTACATGGACAATTATTTAAAAGTGAGGCAAAAAATGAATATAGAAACAGTTGCAAATCAGGCATTAAAGCTTAATGTTAGCGCAAGGGCTTATTTAGCGCAGGTTTTATTGGAAAGTTTAGATTATGAAGAAGAGATTATTATTTCTTCGCAATGG
>JACCEE010948948.1_pt1 | contig 11501 bp, 9 predicted proteins | sample 7449931 | NCBI WGS metagenome assembly JACCEE01 (sample SAMN15323457, study PRJNA562643) | freshwater metagenome | isolation source: river surface water | place: USA:Blue River Watershed | collected 2017-08-19 | reverse complement strand
TACCATCTGCTGTGGTATAAACCGAGCTCATCCCTTCAAGATTGACCCAAAATAAATTTGGCACTTCAGTGGTTTTGATATCGATGATTTTGGCATTGATATTGGCTGTTTTGAAATGCTTTTGAAGAGTGTCAATTAAACGTTGCTTTGCATTGCGTTCCGTCAAAGTCGACGCTTCACCTGTGGCTGGCGCGCTTGCCGTTAAAGAGTCTTGTTTTTTTTCTTCGGTGTTATTTGAACATGCTGTAAATAGAACACTTGAAGCAATGGCACAGGCAATGAACAATGGTTTACGGGTAAATAACATAGATAACCCTTTTTCTTTTGACTTTATAAAAACAGAGCGCCAAGCATAGCAAAAAAAGTACAGGACTCGGTAATACTTCGTAGTCTTCGTGCTAAAAACAGCCTTAAGTTATGGATGATCAAGACCTTAAGCCCTTGGGTGATGGCTGGCATGCAGTTGTTGCATACGCACTTGCGCGACATGGGTATAAATTTGTGTCGTGGACAGATCACTATGTCCCAATAGCATTTGTACCACACGCAAGTCGGCGCCGTGATTGAGTAAATGGGTTGCAAAAGCGTGTCGTAAGGTGTGTGGAGACAGTTCAGCCTGAATTCCTGCTTGTAAGGCATAGCGTTTAATGGCGTACCAAAAGTTTTGCCGACTCATAATGCCGCCATGTTGAGTTAAAAACAGATAGTCAGTTGCAGATTTATATAATTGCGGACGGGATTCAATTAAGTATTTTTCGACCCATTCCACTGCGATTTGCCCCAAAGGTACCAGTCTTTCTTTATTGCCTTTACCCGTAATTCTTAAATAGCCTTGTTTTAAATTGATTAAGTCTAGGCGTAAGTTCAGTAGCTCAGATACACGCAATCCACAGGCATATAAGACTTCAAACATGGCACGATCACGGAGTCCGAGAGCGGTTTCAATATCTGGAGCTTGAATTAAGGCATCCACGTCTTGCTCAGACAAATCTTTAGGCAGTGCGCGGCCAATTTTGGGTGTTTTATGTAGCGCGACAGGGTTGTCTGAACGCAGTTTTTGTTCCCGTAGAAACTTAAAAAAAGAACGCAGAGCAGACAGACAGCGCGCAATGGAGCGCGGGCTTTTGCCTTGCTTGGTGAGGGTCAGCAGAACATCGGCGACATCATCACTGCTCCATTCGGGCATGCTCACCTGACTACACTCGCTGCACTGCAATAAGTCAGAGAGATAAGCATTTCGGGTGTGTGGGCTGACGGTTTGTGCAATGAGATAATCTTTAAAGCCGTGTAAAAAACTGAGCTGAGTTGGAATTTGAACAGGCGCAGGCACACGCGGTTTTTTATTTAACATAAAGCTCTCAAGCACATCATCACGGAAAGACAAAAACAAGGAATAGGGGTTTTATTCAATGTAGTGTAATCATTCTCGCTTGTCGATGTGTTATAACAGATGCGAATCATTATCGAATCTGATTTGGTAATTATTCTCATTTGTTTGTATACTGTTCAAAATATTAAAGGGTTGGATGCGGTGCGTTTATCTGATTTAAAAGTCAAACAAACTGCCATCATTAACAAAGTGAATCATACTTTGGATGGCGAAGCTCAGACTGATTTGGTGGCTAGTCGTCTTGAAACATTAGGCTTTGTCGCAGGTACAAAAGTACAGGTGATTACCAAAGGTGTTTTTGGTGGCGATCCAATTTTAATCCAAGTGGGTTTTACACGTTTCGCCTTAAGAAAAGTTGAAGCTGAAAAAATTGAAATTCAAGTCGAAGGAGCACCTAGATGAGTGATGCCTTGCGTGTTGCCCTTGTAGGTAATCCAAACTGCGGTAAAACTTCGTTATTTAACCATCTCACTGGAACACGCCAAAAAGTAGGTAACTATGCGGGTGTAACGGTTGAGCGTAAAGTTGGTCAATTTACTCTTCCTTCAGGTCAAGCAGTTCGCGTTCTCGATTTGCCAGGGACGTATAGCTTAGATGCGACCAGTCCTGATGAAATGATTACCCGTGACGTGGTGATGGGGAAAATTGCAGACGAAGGTCAGCAAGATGCTTTTTTATGTGTGGTTGATGCAACCAACCTCAAACTTCACCTCGGTTTAGTGATTGAACTGATTGCATTGGGTCGTCCAATGTTAATCGTTTTAAACATGATGGATGAAGCACGTCGCCGTGGCATGCAAATCAATACCCAAAAGCTTTCTGAGCGCTTGGGTGTACCGATCGTTGAAACCGTTGCGGTGCGTAATTCGGGTATTGAAAGCTTGCTCAGTGCTTTAGAGCAGGGCAAATATGCCGTGCCTTATACCGAGTTGACGGGCTTAAAAGGCGACACTGCACATGAGAAAGTAGAAAATTTATTACATGATGCCGTACAGTACGTCGATGAAGAAGACAAGCGAACTGATTTTCTGGATAAGATTTTTCTACATCCAGTTTTGGGGCTAGTTAGCCTTGCAGTCATGATGTTTATTGTCTTCCAAGCCGTTTTTGCTTGGGCAGCGCCGTTTATGGATGGGATTGAAACCTTCTTTGGCTGGCTGGGTGAAACCATCGGTGGGTCTATTAGCCATCCTTTACTTAACAGTTTGGTGGTAGACGGGATTATTGCGGGTGCGGGCGGTGTCGTGGTGTTCTTGCCGCAGATTTTAATTTTGTTCTTCTTTATCTTGGTATTGGAAGAGTCGGGTTATTTACCGCGTGCCGCGTTTTTGCTAGATAAGCTGATGTTTAAAGCAGGTCTTTCTGGGCGTGCCTTTATTCCGCTCTTGTCTAGCTTTGCCTGCGCAATTCCGGGCATCATGGCATCGCGTACCATTAGTGATCCGCGTGACCGTTTGACTACGATTTTTGTGGCACCGTTAATGACGTGTTCTGCACGTTTACCTGTATATGCCTTGTTAATTGCTGCTTTTATTCCTGAACAAACTGTTTGGGGGATTTTTAATCTGCAAGGTTTAGTGTTGTTTGCTTTATATATGGCCGGGATTGTCAGTGCACTGTGTGTATCTTTCGTTCTGAAATTCTTCCATAAAGACAAGTCACAACATATGTTGATGATGGAGTTGCCAAGCTATCGTTTCCCTGACTTAAAGAATATTTGGATTGGTTTACTTGACCGTGCCAAGATCTTCTTGCGTCGCGTGGGTGGCATCATTTTCGCGTTGTCTATTTTGCTGTGGTTCTTATGTACCTTCCCGCAAGCTCCTGAAGGCGCGACTTTACCTGAAATTGATTATTCATTTGCCGGTATGCTCGGTCATTTACTGCAACCAATTTTTGCACCGCTGGGCTTCAACTGGCAGATTTGTATTGCCTTGATTCCAGCCATGGCTGCTCGTGAAGTCGTGGTGGCAGCTTTAGGTACGGTATATGCCTTATCCGCTGTTGATGAAGATGCCATGTCACAAGGTTTGGCTTCGCTCATCAGTAGTGGCGGTGAGCTCGGCTGGTCGGTAGCGACTGGTCTGTCTTTATTGGTGTGGTTTATTTATGCACCGCACTGTTTGGCGACTTTAGCGACGGTCAAACGTGAAACAGGTTCATGGAAAACCGTGAGTTTTATGACCATTTACTTGTTTGGTTTGGCTTATTTAATGTCATTCCTGACCTATCAAATTGCAACGCACTATTTGGGCTAATCGGCGTAAATAGGCGAGGAGATTGAGATGATTGAAATTCTAATTGTTGCTGCTCTAGTGATCTGGAGTGCAGTGGTGGTATTTAAGAAAGTATTTCCTAAGACATCGGGTTCAGTTTTCATGTCCTTGTCCACGCTGTGTGAGGTTCGCGGTTGGACCCGTTTGGCGACGTGGTTAAGGCCGTCAATGGCTGGCGGATGTGGCGGAAACTGTGCTTGTCCAGCAACAGAAGACAGCAATGCAAAAAAGCCTGAAGTTCAAGCGGTGAAGTGGAAATAAAACGATTTTTGCTCACAAATAAAAAAGCCGTCCAAGAGGGACGGCTTTTTTACGCACTGACACAAAAAAAGTGCAGGAAAGCGAAAACAGAAAAAGCATTCAAAACAGCAAAGTGCTAACATTTCCGCAGATAAATCTCAGACCAAGCATGGGGCGAAAATGTTAATACAACGTGGTGGACTTAAGGTCGTTGCAGGGCTCGGCATTTCTGGTGTTGCAGCGGTCAATTTTTTACATAACCAAGGCTACCGCGTTGCAGTAACGGACTCTCGATCGACCCCGCCCGGTCATGACCAAATTCCAGCAGAGGTACAAACCAGTTTTGGTCAGTTTGACGCAGAACTGTTGTTGTCTGCTGAAGAAATCGTTATTAGCCCTGGGCTCGATCCGAAACTACCTGAAATTCAAGCTGCGATTGCCAAAGGCATCCCCGTGGTGAGTGAAATTCAAATCCTACGCCGTGCAACCGACAAGCCGATCATGGCCATTACAGGGTCGAATGCAAAAAGTACCGTGACGACCTTGATTGGTCTGATGGCTGAACATGCAGGTGTAAAAGTCGCGGTAGGTGGTAATCTTGGTCGCCCAGCGTTAGATTTAACCAAAGATGAGCCAGATTTATACATTCTAGAACTATCCAGCTTTCAGTTAGAAACCACCTCAAATTTACAAGCTGAAGTTGCGGTGGTGCTGAATATGAGTGAAGACCATCTTGACCGTCATGGCGATATGATGGGCTATCACACCGCGAAGCATCGCATTTTCCAAGGCGTGAAAAAAGTCGTTCATAACCGTGATGACTCACTTACTCGTCCTTTAGTACCTGATGCTACGCCAATGCAAAGCTTTGGTTTAAATGCACCTGATATGAATCAGTACGGTGTATTAAGAGATGACGATGGTACGATCTGGTTGGCCCGTGGCCGCACACGTTTATTGAACAGCGCAGAGATGTATATTCAAGGCACACACAATGTGGCCAATGCATTGGCCTGCTTGGCTTTGGGTGAGGCAATCAATCTTCCGCTTGAGTCGATGTTGGAAACGCTGAAAAGCTTTAAAGGCTTAGAGCATCGCTGTGAGTTTGTGAAAGAAGTTGAGGGTGTTCGTTACTATAATGACTCTAAGGGCACCAATGTAGGCGCAACACTGGCTGCAATTGATGGTCTAGGTGCTGCGATTGAAGCCAAAGGCGGCAAAGTCGCGATCATTTTAGGTGGTCAAGGCAAAGGACAAGATTTTAGTGCTTTACGTGAGGCTTTGAGCAAATACGTGAAAGTGGCTGTGTTGATTGGTGAAGATGCGGCGTTGATTGAAAAAGCCGTGGCAGGAACAACGACCTTACTGCATGCTAAGACTTTAGAGCAGGCGGTTGCACTTTGCCAAGCCCATACCCAAGCCCATGATGTCGTGTTATTGTCACCTGCATGTGCAAGTTTTGATATGTTCAGTGGTTACCCACAGCGCGGACATCAGTTTGTCGCTTGTGTGCAAGAACTCCACTAAAAATAATAAGGAAATTGAGATGGCTGAGTTTGCTCAGACAACGATCAATAAAATTAACCAGTTTTATAGCCGTTGGGCGCCGCGTGTACCCAGCGAAGTGACACCACGTAATGTGTTGATCTTCTGCGTCGTTGCGTTGTTGTGTTTAGGTTCGATCATGGTCGCATCTGCGTCGATGCCTTATGCTGAACGCCTTCATGAGAATTCATTTCACTATGTCCTTCGTCACGGGATTTCAATTGCGGTGGCTGGCGTTTTGGCCTATGCGGTATACCGAGTTCCGCTCAATGTTTGGTTCAATAACACCTTTCCGTTGTGGATTTTGACCATTTTACTGCTGGCCGCTGTGTTGGTCGTCGGTACGGAGGTCAATGGTTCAACCCGCTGGATTCGTGTTGCGGGCTTTACATTGCAGGCTTCAGAGGTCGCCAAAGTGATGATGGCGATTTTCACAGCGGACTATGTGGTACGCCGTGCCGAAGAAGTAAGAAATAACATCAAAGGTTTGATCCGTCTCGGTATTATTATGCTGTTAACGGTGGGTTTGATTATCGCGGAGCCCGACTTGGGTGCAACCGTGGTCATTAGTTTGATGATGCTCGGTATCTTCTTCCTTGCTGGCGCGCCGTTGATTCAGTTTGGTATGGCTTTTGGTGCAATTTTTGCGGCCTTTGTCTTTCTGATTGTATTTGAGCCTTACCGTTTTGAACGTCTAATGTCTTTCTCAAACCCTTGGGAAGATCCGCTAGGTACTGGTTACCAGCTTTCCAATGCCTTGATGGCTTTTGGCCGTGGTGAATGGTTTGGTGTAGGACTTGGCCACAGTGTACAGAAAATGGCCTACTTGCCTGAAGCCCATACCGACTTCATGTTGGCTATTTTAGGTGAAGAGTTTGGCTTTTTCGGCATCACTACGGTCTTAATTCTGTCCTTTACCATGTTGCTGTGCTGTATCAAAGTGGGTCATCGTGCGCTGAAGAATCAGTACCTGCGTGCGGGTTATTTGGCTTATGGGGTATCGATTATTTTCTTACTGCAAATTTTGGTAAACGCAGGTATGAATATGGGGATGCTGCCAACCAAAGGTTTGACCCTACCTTTTATTAGTTATGGCGGTTCATCACTGATTATGTGCGCAGTGATGATCAGTTTGATTTTGAAAATTGATGCAACAACACAAAGTGCCAATCCAACCAAAGAAGAATCCAGCTTCTAAGCAGGCTGCTCTTTCATCACGCTATCCGCAGAAGAAACCCACTTTTCGTTATGCGGATAGCGTTTGAGTCCTTCCGAAATTATGTTTCTCATCAGCACATCTATCCATCATTCTTTTATGATGAATGTGACTGTAATGGTCTAAATTTTTTGAATTTGCTTCAATTGAAACGTTGAGCGCTATGCGTAGTATTGAGTTTCTGCCGCAATCGTTTTGCTATAAATAGATACCACGCAGGGTAGTACGGTGCGGAATCAGTGAAACATCCCATTGTGCAATGGCTTGTTGCAACATTCGTTCAGGGTGGTCTAGCTCGACAATTGGCTGATTTAGAGCATGTATCGCTTGAGCGAGTAGTGCTGATGCTTGGTTAAGATCCAGTGCCTGTGCCATGTTTTGTTTAGACAACTTTTGCCCTTGATCATTCATGGCTAAAGGCAGATGCATATAGCTAAGACGCGGATAATCTAGCAGCTGACCTAAATAAATTTGACGCTCGGTATTATCCAATAGATCTGCACCACGAACCACATGTGTGATGCCTTGTAGGTAGTCATCTACCACGACTGCTAATTGATAGTTGATAATGCCATCGCGGCGTTTCAGTACAAAGTCACCGAGCTCATGTGCCAGTTGTGAGCAGTGTCTGCCTTGCAGCGCATCATCAAAACAAATCTCGACATCTTCTACTTTGACGCGAATGGCTTGTTGCTCAAAAGGCAGAGCAAGGTCACGGCAGGTGCCTGCATAAATGTGGTTAGAACCAAGCATTTTTCGGGTGCACTGACAGGCATAGACCAGTTTGAGTTGATGCAGTTGTTGAATCACGTCTTCATATAGGTCGAGACGATCTTTTTGGAAAATGATCTCCGCATCGGGCTGAAAGCCGAAAGCCTCGATACAACGTAAGATGTGGCTTTCACTGCCAGGGTAAATACGCGGGATATCGGTATCTTCGATACGAACCAACCATGAGCCTTGATGTGCTTTTGCTTCGCAATAACTGGCAACGGCGGTGATAAGTGACCCAAAATGCAAAGGGCCGGTTGGCGATGGCGCAAACCGACCTGAGTAGCGAGTCAGCGAAACATCGTTTCGCCGCTGCGCAAGAGCCAAGCGATGCTTGGCTGGAGAGTTATCAACAGTCACAGTTAACCGTTATTTTGCTTCTCTTTGATTTCTGCCAGTGTTTTGCAGTCAATACATAAAGTCGCAGTTGGACGAGCCTCTAAACGGCGCAGACCAATTTCGATACCACAGGTTTCACAGAAACCATAGTCATCGTTTTTAATCGCTTCAATTGATTGTTCGATTTTGCGGATGAGTTTACGTTCACGGTCACGTGTACGTAGTTCAATTGCAAACTCTTCTTCTTGTGTCGCGCGGTCATTCACATCAGGCAAAGCGGTGTTTTCGTCTTGCATGGTGTTGAGTGTGCGGTCAACTTCTGACATCAACTCTGCTTTCCATGCCAACAAAATTTGGCGGAAGTGCTCAAGCTGACCTTCAGACATGTATTCTTCATTTTTTTTCGGCTGATAAGGTTCAATACCAAATAAGCTTGCAGTAGAACCACCGTCAGTCGCTTTAGGCTTAGTTTTGCGCACACGTTTTGTAGATTTTTCATCTACAACATCAGTTTGTTCGTCTAAGACAGTATTTTGGTTGTCATTCGCCATTTAGGGCAATCCTCATCATATACGTATCTTTAATACGCAAAAAATATGGTGATATGCAAGTGTTTTTATCCACCCTCGAGGAGATTCACCCTCGGGGGTCGTCATCATATAGACTTTTTAAGTATTTTGATAGTCTTTGATGTTTGGATTAAATTGATCACTTTTTCGTAAGAGCAACTAAGGTAATTGAAAACGATAAAAATGAAAAGTTAATAACCTGAAATTTCAACATTTATTTTTTGCTGTGCGTGTAAGACACGTTCTACGTGGGTTTCATGGCTGCCATCTGCGTTTAATTGTAAAATACGATAACCTGGTGCTTGCTCATCTAAGGCGAAATGATCACTTAAAGGCTTAAATTGGACACTGGTAGACGGCGTCGAGTAAAACTGAATACCATGCCACTCACGCCATGATTCTTGATGGACATGTCCCGACAGCACAATTTTGACATTGTGGTATTTCGCAAGAACCGCAGTGAGGTCTTGGGTGTTCTTGAGTTTATGTTGATCAATCCATTTTGACTGCATTTCAAAAGGATGATGATGACAGGCAATCACAATGTGTTGCTGTGCAAATTCTTGTAGGATCTGTTCTAGTTGGTTCAATTGTGCTTCATCGACCCAGCCATCGATTTTACCTTTGACAGCACTATTGAGTAAAACCACGCTCCAAGGGCCAAAGTGAATCACATGAACTTTGTTTTGCTGCTGATGAAAAGGGAAGTGTTCGGCATTGTCATGATTGCCCGGAACCTGATAAAACGGCGTCTTTAAACTCTGCATAAAGTCTAAATAGCGTTGATAGGTTCGAGGCACAGGTACTTGTGCCAAGTCACCCGTATGGACGATAGCATTCAGTTGTGGATGACGTTCCACAATGTGTTGCATCACATGATGAAAGCTTTGCTCTGGATTCATACGTACAAACTCCAGATGATCTTGATCCATCAAGTGCGTATCTGAAATTTGGATAATGGTCCAATTTTTCTCATTATTTAAAGTCATGCCTGACCCCTTAGACATTCCTTGTCGTTTTAATCTGTTGTTGTAGCCATTGCAAGGCCATTATGACAGGCGCATTTCTGAGCCGACCATTGGAAAGTAATGTATCGATCTGCGCATAATCAATCAGGTGTAATAAAATATTTTCACCTTCATCGGGCATACCAAATACACCACCTTGTTCGGGTAAATCGGCCGCAGCACTATACAGATGAAACAGTTCCGCACAGGCACCTGCAGAAGGGTAAAAGCTAAACAGATGTTGTAAGTGTTCAATCTGACAGCCTGATTCTTCTAATGCTTCACGGCGAATACAGCTTTCTGGTGATTCATCACCATCGAGTACTCCCGCAATAATCTCCAGCTGCCAAGCTGAATCTTGATCATCCATAGCACCAATACGAAATTGTTCAATCAAGGCAAATTTTTTTTGTGCATCATCATAAATCAAGACACCCGCAGCTTCAGGACGCTGAATGAGCTCACGTGAAATCACAGCGGTGTACTCAGTTTGATTAAACAGGCGATGACGTAAATTTACTTTTTCTACTTGAACAAAACCCTGAAAAACAAAGGCCCTGTCTACAATTTGGACATCTTCACTGTGATATGTAGCTTGCTTAATTATGTTCATAAAGCGCAATCAGGATGAAATTTATCATTTCATCCTAACTGAGAATCACATGATTACAAAAGGTTTTTTATCAACTTACACTTTTTGGTACAAGTTTTGTCCGGTTGCATGGAATTGTTTTTTCATGCTATCGAGACCGTTTTCAACCTCTTCTTGCTGAATTTTATTCAGTGTAGCGTTTTGCTGATTTTGTGCATAATCACGCACGTTTTGGGTGATTTTCATCGAGCAAAACTTGGGACCACACATTGAACAGAAGTGCGCAGATTTGTGCGCTTCCTTCGGCATGGTTTCATCATGCATGCTACGCGCCGTGTCTGGATCAAGGCTGAGATTAAACTGATCTTCCCAGCGGAATTCAAAACGTGCTTTAGATAGGGCATTATCACGGACTTGCGCACCCGGATGACCTTTGGCCAAATCTGCTGCATGCGCTGCAATTTTATAGGTGATGATGCCATCTTTGACGTCTTTTTTGTTCGGCAGGCCCAAGTGTTCTTTGGGGGTGACATAACACAGCATAGCAGTCCCATACCAACCAATCATCGCCGCACCAATCGCAGAAGTAATATGGTCATAACCTGGGGCAATATCGGTGGTCAATGGCCCTAAAGTGTAGAAGGGCGCTTCTTGGCAGACTTCAAGTTGTAGATCCATATTTTCTTTGATCATATGCATTGGGACATGCCCCGGCCCTTCGATCATGACTTGTACATCATGTTTCCATGCACGATGGGTCAGCTCCCCTAAAGTGCGTAATTCAGAGAACTGTGCTTCGTCATTGGCATCTTGGATACACCCCGGACGCAGGCCATCGCCGAGGCTGAATGACACATCATAGGCTTTCATGATTTCGCAGATTTCATCGAAATGTGTATAGAGGAAGTTTTCTTGATGATGGGCCAAACACCACTGCGCCATGATCGAACCGCCACGAGACACGATACCAGTGAGGCGATTCGCCGTCATTGGAACATAACGTAATAAGACGCCTGCATGGATGGTGAAGTAATCTACGCCTTGCTCAGCTTGCTCAATCAGCGTGTCTTTGAAGATTTCCCACGTCAGGTCTTCCGCTACCCCATCAACTTTTTCTAAAGCCTGATAGATCGGTACAGTACCAATCGGAACAGGTGAGTTACGGATAATCCACTCACGGGTTTCATGGATGTTCTTCCCTGTGGAGAGGTCCATGATGGTGTCTGCACCCCAACGGGTTGCCCATGTCATTTTTGCGACTTCTTCATCGATTGAAGAGCCGAGAGCCGAGTTACCAATATTGGCATTGATTTTCACCAAGAAGTTTCGGCCAATGATCATGGGTTCGATTTCAGGGTGGTTAATATTGGCAGGGATAATCGCACGCCCTTCAGCCACTTCTTTGCGCACAAATTCAGGCGTGATTTCCATCAGGTTATGCGCACCAAAGTTTTGCCCCGCGTGTTGATGTGCATCGACCCCTTCACGTTGACGCTGATTTTCACGAATAGCGATGTATTCCATTTCAGGAGTGATAATGCCTTGTTTGGCATAAT
>JACCEE010296743.1_pt1 | contig 11503 bp, 9 predicted proteins | sample 7449931 | NCBI WGS metagenome assembly JACCEE01 (sample SAMN15323457, study PRJNA562643) | freshwater metagenome | isolation source: river surface water | place: USA:Blue River Watershed | collected 2017-08-19 | reverse complement strand
CGAAACCGGGCAACAGGCCCGCGCCCTGGCTGAGCTGGTCGAGCAGATGGCACAGGCTGCTGCCCTCGTCGTGGCCGCCGACCGCACCGTCGGCGCTGTGCGCCGCCTCGGCCGTGCCGGACTGGGCCAGCGCCGCCACCGCTGCGGGGGCCGGGCCCGCGTGCAGCACGCGGTGCAGCTGGCCCCAGGCGCTCAGCACCAGCAAGGCCAGCACCAGGGCGAGGGCCCAGGGCGAGCGGCGTGAAGACGGGGACAGGGCGGTCACGGTGAACAAGGGCAAAGCAAAGGCCATTGCGCCTTAGCGCGCGAGCCGCGCCCAGGTCTGACGGAACTTGGCGACCTTGGGCGCGGCCACCGCCAGGCAGTAGCCCTGGCCGGGGTTGCGCGCAAAAAAGTCCTGGTGGTCAGCCTCGGCCGGGTGGTAGTTGGCCAGCGGCAGCACCTCGGTGACGATGGGGCGCGGGTAGGCGCCGGCCTGGGTGAGTTCGTCGATCAGCGCGCGCGCCTCGGCCGCCTGTTCGGGCGTGGTGAAGTAAATGCCGCTGCGGTACTGCGTGCCCACATCGTGGCCCTGGCGGTTGAGCGTGGTCGGGTCGTGGATCAGGAAAAAGATTTCCAGCAATTCACGCGTGCGCACCTGCGCCGGGTCGTAGACCAGCTTGACCACCTCGTTGTGGCCGGTGCTGCCGGTGCAGACCTGCTCGTAGCTGGGCGCAGGGGTGTGGCCGTTGCTGTAGCCGGACTCGACGTCCAGCACGCCTTTGACCTCGACGTAGACCGCCTCGGTGCACCAGAAGCAGCCGCCGCCCAGCACCAGGGTTTGCGTGGAGGAAGAAGCCGTGTCCATGTCCCCGATTATCCCGCGGGCCCCCGCTCGGCGCGCAGGCTGTTCACAAAGTCCTGCAAAGCGGCCTGGTCGCGTCCGCTGCGCCACAGACAACGTGTGTCGTAGCGCAGGTCGCTGCCGGCCAAAGGCACAAAGGCCGCGCCCGCCAGTGCCGACTGGGCCAGGGCCTGCGGCACCAGGGCCACGCCCAGGCCCTGCGCCACCAGCGCGACCACGCTGAGCCAGTGGCGCAGCTCGTGCACCGCGGGTGGCAGCCAGCCGGCCTGCTCGCAGGCCGTGAGGATGCGCTCGTGGTAATCGGGCGAGACGGTGCGCGAGACCACCACCAGGGCCTGGCCCTGCAAGTCACCCAGCCCGATGCGCTGGCGCCGCGCCAGCGCGTGCGCGGCCGGCAGGCAGGCCACCAGTGGCTGGCTCGCGATCAGCAGGTGCTCAAAGCCCGGCGGCACGCGCGGCGTGTGGACAAAGCCCACATCGAGCCGGTCACGCACGAGTTCGGACAGCTGCTCGCTGGAGCTGAGCTCGCGCAGCACCAGCTTGAGCCGGGGGTGCCCGGCCTGAAAGCGCTGCAGGATTTGCGGCAGGCCGCAATACAGCATGGTGCCGGCAAAGCCGATCTGCAGCTCACCGGCCTGGCCCTGTGCCACCTCGCGCGCCTCGCGCATGGCTGCGCCCGCCTGCGCCAGCAGCGCGCGCGCCGCCGGCACAAAGGCCTGGCCGGCGGCCGTCAGCTGCACGCCCCGGCTGTTGCGCGTGAAGAGCTGGGCCCCCACCGAGGCTTCGAGCTGCTGGATGTTGAGCGACAGCGGCGGCTGCGAAATCGACAGGCGCTGGGCCGCGCGGCCAAAGTGCAGTTCTTCGGCCAGGGCCAGGAAGTAGCGCAGGTGACGGAATTCCATGGATTAAAAATTTATATTGCTGCATCCATAATCGATATTAGACAGCTATTCATGCTGCCGCGACAATCGCCCCCACATTCACGGAGACCCGAACCATGGCATCGCACAAAGCCAGCTTCAGCTGGGAAGACCCTTTTCACCTGACCGAGCAGCTCAGCGAAGACGAGCGCCAGGTGCAGGAAGCCGCCCGCGCCTACTGCCAGGAGCGGCTGTTGCCGCGCGTGAAAGACGCCTTTCTGAATGAAACCACCGACGTGGCCATCTTTCGCGAGATGGGCGAACTCGGCCTCTTGGGCCCCACCATTCCCGAGCAGTACGGCGGCGCCGGCCTGAACTACGTCTGCTACGGCCTGGTGGCCCGCGAAGTCGAGCGCGTGGACTCGGGCTACCGCAGCATGATGAGTGTGCAGTCCTCGCTGGTGATGGTGCCGATCAACGATTTCGGCACCGAAGCGCAAAAGCGCAAATACCTGCCCAAGCTGGCCACCGGCGAGTGGATCGGCTGCTTCGGCCTGACCGAGCCCAACCACGGCTCCGACCCCGGCAGCATGATCACCCGCGCCAAGAAGGTTGACGGCGGCTACTCGCTGTCCGGCGCCAAGATGTGGATCACCAACGCGCCGATCGCCGACGTGTTCGTGGTCTGGGCCAAGGACGACGGCGGCCAGATCCGCGGCTTCATTTTGGAAAAAGGCTGGAAAGGCCTGTCGGCCCCCGCCGTGCACGGCAAGGTCGGCCTGCGGGCCTCGATCACGGGCGAGATCGTGATGGACGAGGTGTTTGTGCCGGAGGAAAACGCCTTTCCCGAGGTGCGTGGCCTCAAGGGCCCGTTCACGTGTCTGAACAGCGCGCGCTACGGCATCGCCTGGGGCGCCCTGGGCGCGGCCGAGGACTGCTATTTCCGCGCCCGCCAGTACGTGATGGACCGCCAGCAGTTCGGCCGCCCGCTGGCCGCCAACCAGCTGATCCAGAAAAAACTCGCCGACATGCTCACCGAGATCAGCCTGGGCCTCCAGGGCTGCCTGCGCCTGGGCCGCATGAAGGACGAGGGCACGGCCTCGGTGGAAATCACCTCCATCCTCAAGCGCAACAGCTGCGGCAAGGCCCTGGACATCGCCCGCATGGCGCGCGACATGATGGGCGGCAACGGCATCAGCGCCGAATACGGCGTGGCGCGCCACCTGGTGAACCTCGAGGTGGTCAACACCTACGAAGGCACGCACGATGTGCACGCCCTGATCCTGGGCCGCGCCATCACCGGCATCGCCGCCTTCGCCAACTGATCGGCCCGGCCCGCCCGGCCGAACGCGCGGCTGCGGTGTCCCCACCGCGCCCGCGGCTCCCCCAATTCGGTTTACAGTGGCGCCCACTTTCACCGAACCGAGGGGCCCACCATGTTCCGTACCGCGATCGCCGGCAGCCTGCCCAAACCCGCCTGGCTGGCCGAAACCCACAAACTTTGGCCGCAATGGCAGGCCGACGGCGAGGCGCTCTTGCGCGCCAAAGCCGACGCCACGCTGCTGTGGGTCAAGCTGCAGGAAGACGCCGGCCTGGAGGTGATCGGCGACGGCGAACAGGCCCGCCAGCACTTTGTGCACGGCTTTCTCGAACAGGTCGAGGGCATCGACTTCGAGAACAAAGTCAAGATGGGCATCCGCAACAACCGCTACGACGCGATGGTGCCCCAGGTGGTCGCGCCGCTGCGCCTGAAGGGCCGCGTGCACGCCTTCGAAGCCCAGCTCACGCGCGCCCACACGAAGAAGAAGGTCAAGTTCACCCTGCCCGGCCCGATGACGATTGTCGACACCGTGGCCGACCGCTTTTATGGCGACAAGGTCAAGATGGCCATGGCCTTTGCCGAGCTGCTCAACCAGGAAGCGCTGGCCCTGCAGGCCGACGGCGTGGACATCGTGCAGTTCGACGAACCGGCCTTCAACGTCTACATGGAAGAAGCCGCCGACTGGGGCGTGAAGGCGCTCGAGCGCGCGGCCCAGGGCCTGACCTGCACCACCGCCGTGCACATCTGCTACGGCTACGGCATCCAGGCCAACATCGACTGGAAAAACTCGCTGGGCCACGAGTGGCGTCAGTACGAGAAGGTGTTCCCGGCGCTCGCCAAGAGCAGCATCGACCAGGTCAGCCTCGAGTGCTTCCACTCGCACGTGCCGCCCGACCTCATGAAGCTGCTCGAAGGCAAGGACGTGATGGTCGGCGTGATCGACGTCGCCAGCGACGTGGTGGAGACGCCCGAGCAGGTGGCCGACACCATCGGCACCGCCCTGCAGTTCGTGCCCAAGCAGCACCTGATCGCCTGCACCAACTGCGGCCTCGCGCCCATGGACCGCGCGGTGGCCGAAGCCAAGCTGCGCGCGCTGGCCGAAGGCGCCCAGCTCGCGGCCCGACGCTACGGCTGAACCGGCATGGCCGGCGCCTTGCCGGCGCAAGGGTCCCTGGGCGGGCCCCCTGTGGCAGCGCAGCCGACTTGACGCCGGCGTGCGGAGAAACTACATTTACTAACCTACCGGTCAGTAAATGAGTTCTCTCCTTCCCCCCCTCCCTGTCAAGCGCGAACGGCGCAAACAAGCGCGGCCCGGCGAGCTGCTGGAGGCCGCCCTCGACCTCTTCGTCGAAAAAGGCTTTGCCGCGACCCGCGTCGAGGAGGTGGCTGCGCGCGCGGGCGTCTCCAAGGGCACGCTGTTTCTGTACTTTCCGAGCAAGGAAGAGCTGTTCAAGGCGGTGGTGCGCGAGAACATCGTGCGCCACCAGAGCGAGGGGGCCGAGGAAATCGCCCGCTTCGAAGGCCCCTCGGCCGCCCTGCTCGAACACCTGATGCTCGAATGGTGGCGCCGCTACGGCGCGACCAAGGCCGCCGGCATCTCGAAGCTGGTGATGAGCGAGGCCAGCAATTTTCCCGACCTCGCGCAGTTCTTCCAGCAGGAAGTCGTGGCGCCGGGCCACGCCATGGTGGCCGCGGTGCTGCAGCGCGGCATCGACCGCGGCGAATTCCGTGCGCTGGACCGTGTGCTCACGATCCACTCGGTGCTGGCGCCGCTGCTCTTTCTCGTGACCTGGAAACATTCGATGGCGCCGTGCTGTGCGAGCGAACCGATCGACCCCGAAGCCTTCATCCGCCACCATGCCGAGCTGCTGGTGCGCGGTCTGTCCCTGCACCCCTCACCATGAAAAAGTCCACCCCCTGGATCGCTGGCGGCCTGTTGCTCGCCGCCCTCGCCTTCGGCGCCTGGCGCCTGAGCACCACGCGCGCGCCCGCCACGCCCGTGCCACCGGCCGCCCGCAACGCCACCATCGAGCTGGGCGCGGGCGACCTGATCACCGCGCGCAGCGAGACGCTGCAGCTGGGCCTGCCGATCTCGGGCGCACTCAAGGCCACGCAGACCGCGCTGGTCAAGGCGCGTGTGGCCGGCGAGCTGCAGGTGCTGCAGGTGCGCGAAGGCGATGCGGTGCAGGCCGGCCAACTGATCGCCCGCATCGATGCGAGCGAATACGAGGCGCGCTGGCGGCAGGCCCAGCAGCAGGCCGACGCGGCCAAAGCCCAGCTCGAGATCGCGCGCAAGCAATACGACAACAACGCGGCGCTGGTGCAACAGGGCTTCATCTCGCAAACCGCGCTGCAGACCTCGCAGCTCAACCTGAATGGCGCACAGGCCAGCCACGAGGCGGCGCTGGCCGCGGCCGCGGTCGCGCGCAAGGCACTGGACGACACCGCCGTGAAGGCGCCGATCGCCGGCCAGATCGCGCAGCGCCTGGCCCAGCCGGGCGAGCGTGTGGCGATCGATGCGCGCATCGTCGAAATCGTCAACCTCGGCCAGTTCGAGCTCGAGGCCGCGCTGCCGGCCGAAGACGCGGCGCGCGTGCGCGTGGGCCTGCGTGCGCGGCTGCAGGTCGAGGGGCTGCCCGCGCCCGTGGCCGCCACGGTGCTGCGCATCAACCCCAGCACGCAGTCGGGCAGCCGCAGCGTGCTGGTCTACCTGGGCGTGGCCGGGCAAGCGGGCCTGCGCCAGGGCCTGTTCGCGCAGGGCACGCTGGCCACCGAGACCGTGCAGGCGATCGCGCTGCCGCTGTCGGCGGTGCGCAGCGACAAGCCGCAGCCCTATGTGCAGGTGGTCGAAGCCGGCGTGGTGCGCCATCTGCCGGTGCAGCCGGGCGCGCGTGCCGAGAGCGAAGGCCCGCCGCGCGTGGCGGTGCAGGGCCTGAGCGAAGGCGCGCAGGTGCTGAGCGGCGCGGTCGGCGCGGTGCGCGAGGGCGTGGCAGTGCAAATGCCCGCCACCGCGGCATCGGCCGCACGCTGAGGGGCTGCGCGCATGTGGTTCACCCGCGTCAGTCTGCAAAACCCGGTCTTCGCCACCATGCTGATGGCGGCGCTGGTGGTGCTGGGCCTGTTCGGCTACCAGCGCCTGAAGGTTGATCAGTTCCCCAACATCGACTTCCCGGTGGTGGTGGTCAACACCGAGTACCCAGGCGCCTCGCCCGAAATCGTCGAGAGCGAGGTCTCCAAAAAAATCGAAGAGGCCGTCAACTCGATCGCCGGCATCAACGCCCTGAGCTCGCGCAGCTACGAGAGCCAGTCGGTGGTGGTGATCGAATTCCAGCTGCACATCGATGGCCGCAAGGCGGCCGAAGACGTGCGCGAAAAGGTCGCCGCCGTGCGCCCGAGCCTGCGCGCCGAGGTCAAAGAGCCCAAAGTGCTGCGCTTCGACCCGGCCAGCCGCGCCGTCTGGTCGCTGGCGGTGATCCCCGACGCCGGCCAGGGCCCAGCGCTGTCGGCGGTGGAAGTCACCAACTGGGCGGAGCAGGTGCTCAAAAAGCGCCTGGAGAACGTGCGTGGCGTGGGCGCGGTCGCGCTGGTGGGGGGCACCAAGCGCGAGATCAACCTGTACCTGCAGCCGGCCGCCATGGAGGCGCTGGGCATCAGCGCCGAGCAGGTGGTGAGCGCCGTGCGCAACGAAAACCAGGACCTGCCGGCCGGCGCCATCCGCTCGCTCGAGCAGGAGCGCACGGTGCAGATCGAATCGCGCATGCGCCGGCCCGAGGACTTTGGCCGCATCATCGTCGCGCGCAAGGGCACGACGCCGATCTACCTCTCGCAGGTCGCGCGCGTGCAGGACGGCGCGCAGGAGCTCGACAGCCTGGCGCTGTACAACGGCCAGCGCACGCTCTTGCTCACGGTGCAAAAGGCGCAGGACGAGAACACCATCGAGGTCATCGACGGCCTGGTCAAGACGGCCAAGGCCCTGCAGGCCGAGCTGCCCGCGGGCTTGCGCCTGGAGCCCATCACCGACGCTTCGCGCCCGATCCGCGTGGCCGTCGACAATGTGCGCCGCACGCTGATCGAGGGCGCCATCCTCACCGTGCTGATCGTTTTTCTCTTCCTCAACTCCTGGCGCTCCACCGTCATCACCGGCCTGACGCTGCCGATCTCGCTGATCGGCACCTTCATGTTCATGCAGATGTTCGGCTTCACCATCAACATGGTGACGCTGATGGCTCTGAGTTTGTGCGTGGGCCTGTTGATCGACGACGCCATCGTGGTGCGCGAGAACATCGTGCGCCATGTGCAGATGGGCAAGAACGCCTATGACGCCTCGATGGAGGGCACGCGTGAAATCGGCCTGGCGGTGCTGGCCACCACGCTGTCGATCGTGGCGGTGTTCCTGCCGATTGGCTTCATGCAGGGCATCATCGGCAAGTTCTTCCACGAGTTCGGCATCACCATCGTGGCGGCGGTCATGATCTCGATGTTCGTGAGCTTCACGCTCGACCCCATGCTCTCGAGCGTTTGGCACGACCCGGCCATCCACGCGCACGGCGAACACCCGGCGCCGCGCACGCTCTACGAGCGCACGCTCGGGCGGGTGACCGCCTGGTTCGAGCAGGCCACCGACCGCCTCGGCGAGGGCTACCAGCGCATCCTGGCCTGGTCGCTGGTGCACAAGCGCAAGACCCTGCTGCTGGCGCTGGTCATTTTCGTGCTCAGTGTGGTGATGCTGCGCTTTGTCGGCACCGAGTTCGTGCCCAAGGCGGATTTTTCCGAGACCACGGTGAATTTCCAGACCCCGATCGGCTCCTCGCTCGAGGCCACCGAGGCCAAGGCACGCCAGGTCGAGGCCATCCTGCGCGAGCTGCCCGAGGTGCGCTACACGCTGGCCACGGTCAACACCGGCAACGCACTGGGCAAACACAACGCCAGCATTTATGTGCGCCTGGTGGACCGGGCGCAACGCCGTCGCAATGTCGACCAGATGTCGGCGCTGCTTCGCGAACGCCTGCAACGCGTGCCCGGCATGGTGGTCACGCATGTGGGTCTGCTCGACGCGGTGGGCGGCAACAAGCAAATCGAGTTTTCGCTGCAGGGCCCCGACCAGCGCGAACTCGAACGCCTGGCCCAGCAGGCCATGGACCGGCTGCGCGCCATCCCTGGCCTGGTCGACCTGGACTCCAGCGTGCGCGCGAGCAAGCCCACGCTCTCGGTGCAGATCCAGCGCGAAGCCGCCGCCGACCTCGGCCTGGGCACGGCGCAGCTGGGCGCGCCGCTGCGCACCCTGGTGGCGGGCCAGACCGTGGGCAACTGGCGCGCCCCCGACGACCAGACCTACGACGTGCTGGTGCGCCTCGCGCCCGAAGCGCGCAACAGCCCGCAGGACCTCGAGCGCCTGCCGTTCACGGTGGCAGCGGCGGACGGCACGGCACGCACCGTGCGCCTGGGACAGGTCGCGCGGGTGCTCGAATCGCGCAGCTCGACCCAGATCAACCGGCGCGAGCTCACGCGCGAAGTCGCCATCAACGCCAACACCTACGGCCGCGCCATGGGCGAGGTGTCGGCCGACATCCGCCAGATCATGGAGGGCCTGAACCTGCCGCCCGGCTACCGCTACCAGTTCGGCGGCTCGACCAAGAACATGGGCGAATCGTTCGGCTACGCGCTGTCGGCGCTGGCCATGGCGGTGATCTTCATCTACATGATCCTGGCCAGCCAGTTCAAGAGCTTCTTTCAACCGCTGGCGCTCATGACCTCGCTGCCGCTCACGCTCATTGGCGTGGTGCTGGCGCTCATGCTGTTTGGCTCGACGCTGTCCATGTTCTCCATCATCGGCGTCATCATGCTCATGGGCCTGGTGACCAAGAACGCCATCTTGCTGGTGGACTTCGCGATCCGCGCCCGCCAGGACGGCATGGCACGCAACGAGGCGCTGCTCATGGCCGCCAAAGTGCGTTTGCGCCCCATCCTCATGACCACCTTGGCCATGATCTTCGGCATGGTGCCGCTGGCCTTTGCGCTGACCGAAGGCTCCGAGCAGCGCGCGCCCATGGGCCAGGCGGTGATCGGCGGCGTCATCACCTCCTCGCTGCTGACGCTGGTGGTGGTGCCGGTGGTCTACTGCTACATGGACGATCTGGCGCAGTGGCTGCGCCGCAAGGCCGGCTTGGCCCCGCAGCGTCAGGGTTTTGAGGACCCCGCTCGCTAAAATGGACAGGAACCGATTAATATACCCCCTGGAGTAAAAAATGGATCTGGACAAGGCCCGCTTCAACATGATCGAACAGCAAATCCGCCCCTGGGATGTGCTGGACACGCATGTGCTGGAACTGCTGAGCGTGGTGCGCCGCGAAGACTTTGTGCCGCTGGCCCACCAGGCCCTGGCCTTCACCGACATGGAAATCCCGATCGGCCAGGGCCAGGTCATGCTCGCGCCGCGCGTGCAGGCCCGCCTGGTGCAGGACCTCGCGCTGAAAAAGACCGACAAGGTGCTCGAAATCGGCACCGGCACCGGTTTCACCGCGGCCCTGCTCGCGCACCAGGCCGCGCAAGTGATCAGCTACGAACTCGACGCCGAACTGGCCACCCAGGCCCGCGCCAACCTGCAAAAGGCCGGCGTCCACAACGTCCAGGTGCGCCAGGGCGATGGCAGCCAGGGCGCGGCCGCGGACGGCCCTTTTGACGTGATCTTGCTGGCCGGTTCGGTGGCCGAGGTGCCGCAGGCCCTGCTCGAGCAGCTGGCCGTTGGCGGCCGCCTGGCCGCCATCGTCGGCGACGAGCCCGTGATGCGCGCCACCCTGGTCACCCGCACCGGCCCCAAGAGCTTTGCCACCACCCAGCCCTGGGACGCCAACGCGCCGCGCCTGAGCGGTTTTGCCCAGCCCTCGGCCTTCCATTTCTGAACGCCATGCAGCAAGTGATGCCCTCACAGCTGGCCGACTGGGCACGCACCCAGGCGCAGCGTCCCGTGCTGCTCGATGTGCGCGAGGGCTGGGAGCTGCAGACCGCCAGCGCCCGCCCCGCCGAGCTCGACTTCGTGCACATGCCCATGCAAACCATCCCCGCGCGCCTGCAAGAACTCGACCGCAGCCGCCCGATCGCCTGCCTGTGCCACCACGGCGGCCGCAGCCAGCAGGTCGCGCACTTCCTGGCCAGCCATGGCTACGAGGTGGTCAATGTGGCCGGCGGCATCCATGCCTGGTCAGCCCAGGTCGACCCCAGCGTACCGGTGTATTGAGCCTCGCCCTTTTCGGTTCCACAGAAAGATGTCCATGCCCTCTTCCGTTTTTCGCGCCATCCCCTCGCGCCGCCTGCCTCTGGCCCTGCTGCTGTCGCTGAGCTTCGCGGGCGCCAGCCAGGCCCAGAGCCTGGTGGACATCTACGAGATGGCCAAGAGCCATGACGCCGGCTACCTGGCCGCGCGCGCCCAGTACGAGGCCAACCTGGCCAAGGCGGATCAGGGCAAGGCGGCGCTGCTGCCGACCGTGGGCCTGAGTGCTGAGGCCAGCCGCAATCAGCGCGAAGTCAACTCCGTGACAGGGCCCTACTTCAGTGGCCATACCGCCGGTCTGCGTGCCGTTCAACCGCTGTACCGACCCGCCAACCTCGCCAGCTACCGTCAAAGCCAGAAGGGTCTGGAACTGGCCGAAGCCGCCCTGAGTCAAGCCGACCAGGAGCTGATCATTCGGGTCAGTCAGGCTTATTTCGATGTGCTCACAGCGCAAGACAGCCTGACTCTGGTCGAAGCGCAAAAAGCCTCCGTGGCTGAGCAACTCGCCAGCGCCAAACGCAACTTCGAGGTCGGCACCGCCACCATCACCGACACGCGCGAGGCCCAGGCCCGCTACGACCTCGTCACCGCCCAGCAAATCGCGGCCGACAACGATCTGCGCGTCAAGACCGTTGCGCTCGAACTGCTGGTGGGCAAAACCGGGCTCAAGCCACATCGCCTTCAAACTGGCGCCACCCTCCCGCCCACCACCCATCAAAGTGTTGAAAACTGGATGGCTCAAGCAGAGCAAGCCAGCCCTTCGATCCGGCTGGCGCTTGCCAACCTGGATGTGGCCAAGCTCGAAACCGAGAAAGCCATTGCGGGACACAAACCCACTGCGGACTTCTCTTTGGAGCACGGCCAGACGAAAAACCCATTTGGACCGACCAGCGGGGTGAACCAGACCATCAACACCAGCAGCGCCAAGCTGTCTCTGACCTTGCCGCTGTTCGCCGGTTTCGCCACGCAAAACCGCATCCGCGAAACCACAGCACTCGAAGAAAAAGCCCGCATCGACCTTGAAGGGGCGCAGCGTCAAGTTGCCCAGGCCACACGCACCGCCTACCTGGGCCTGCAGTCGGGCCTGGGCCAGGTCAAGGCCTACGAAGCGGCCGAGGCCTCGAGCCAGGTCGCGCTCGACGCCAACAAGCTCGGCTACCAGGTGGGTGTGCGCATCAACATCGACGTGCTCAACAGCCAGAGCCAGCTGT
>JACCEE010406340.1_pt1 | contig 11506 bp, 12 predicted proteins | sample 7449931 | NCBI WGS metagenome assembly JACCEE01 (sample SAMN15323457, study PRJNA562643) | freshwater metagenome | isolation source: river surface water | place: USA:Blue River Watershed | collected 2017-08-19 | reverse complement strand
TTTAATGAAAAACGGTTTGATTTTGCGTTTGAACAACAACATTGGCGCGCCTTGGTGCAATTTTTCAGCAAGGTCGATGAGGCGGATTTAAAAGACAATTTGCGTTGGTGGTATTGGTACGGGCGGGCGTTGCAAGAGATTGGGCAAACTGAGAATTCTGAGGCGGTGCTGCACAAATTGGCAAATGAGCGGGATTATTATGGATTTTTGGCGGCGGATCGGCTGGGAATCAACTATAATTTGCAACATGCGGCGATTACCTTCAGTGATGCCGAAAAACAAGAAATTTTAGCCGGCGGGATTGGCAAAGCGTATGAATTTTCTATGCTTGGCATGACTCCAGAAGCTAAAAAAGAATGGGACTACGGTATTGAATCTGGAACGCCCCGGCAACAAGCCATTGCGGCGGTTTTGGCTCTGCAATGGGGTTGGTACGATAAAGCGATTCTGACTGCCGGTAAAGCTGGATTTTATGATGATCTGCGCGTTCGTTTCCCACTGGTCTATTTAGAGCATTTAAAACAAAAAGCGCAAACGCAACAAGTTGATTTAGGCTGGGTTTATGGCATCATTCGACAAGAAAGTATTTTTAAACGTGAGGCGCGTTCCAAAGCCGGTGCGATGGGGCTGATGCAATTAATGCCTTCAACTGCAAGTTATCTTGCGCGTAAATTAGGCATGGATTTAGACAATCGTAGCGAAGTCTTTGATGTCGATACCAATACCAGCTTAGGAACGGCATATTTGCGGGAAATGCTGGACACTTTTAACGGCAATTACATGTTGGCAACCGCGGCATATAATGCAGGACCGGGGCGGGCAAAACGCTGGGCAGAAGAGCGGGAATGTTTGCCGGCGGATTTGTGGGTTGAATTGATTCCTTTCACCGAAACAAGAACTTATGTGAAACGAGTGCTGTTTTACACCGCAGTATTTGAGTCATTATTGGGGCAACCTTCGACCACTTTGAAAGTAGAACTTGGCGCGACCGAAAATTGTGGCAGCGCGGAGAGTGATCAATATGCCGCTGAAGAAGTTAAAGATTTCACCGCGGCAACGGATCGATAACTATTAAACTTAAAAACCTGTGAGGTCTATTGATCTGACAGGTTTCCGAATTTTGGAAAAAACGATGCGTTTGAAACAAAAAGGTGAAGAAACCAGTATTTCGCTCAAAAATCTTACCGTGAAAATGACGTGGACAGCGGCGGCTGATTTTGACCTAGCTGCTTTATATAAAACGAAAAATGACGTTGCAGGCTTGATTTATTTTGGTGATTTGGGCGATCTGAAAAATTTTCCCTTCATGGCGTTGAATAAAGATGAGGGCGTGGGCGATAGTGCTGGAAATAAAGAAGAAGTTTTGACCATCGCGAAGTTGGATGAGATGAAATTTGTTTGGTTGTTATGTTGGGATTATAATCGCGTCAAAATCGGCGAAATGGCACGTTTTGCAGACAGCGATGTGGTTTTGAGCTTCACCGATCAATCTGGACAAAGTAACTTGGTCAATATCGACACGCAGGAATCTGGGAATGTGTGCTGCTTGGCGGTGATTGATAATAGCAGTTCTATTGGGGCAATGTTGATTAATGCCAGTCGTCCCGCAACTTTACAAGGTTTAAAAACTTTAGAACAGTTGCTTGCATTGGTCGAATAAATCCTTTGATTTGCTAATTCTTGTACGCATCACAAGAGTTAAAATTATTCTAAATCATTTTGTTTTTAATCGTAGTGTCATCAAAATTCGCTAATATTTTTAACTACATATAGATTACAGCGAGTTATCGGTTAAGGGATAAATATGTGTAAAATTTTCGGCGATTTTATTACTGAAATTCCTGAGCAAACGGGATATTTGCAAATTGGTTTTTCGCCCGGTTCGCTCCCGCTCAAACAACGTTGGCAAACGAATGGATTATCAGCGGATTTCATTTCAGAATATTTGGAAGTTTTCTTTGTGGGTCAGCGGTTATCACAGGGTGAAATCAAGATTTCATCGGCAACGCATGAGGCAGTAAAATATATTGCCAATGAGTTGCTTGAAAATGCGATGAAATTTAGCGCGCCAGATGCCCCCTCTCCTACACGTATCTCTTTCTTTTTGCTGGATAATCAAGTTGTGTTTCAAGTGGCGAATATCACGACATCAGAATTTGCCGATAATTTGGAAGTGCTGATTAATATTTTACTCAACCACGACCCACAGGAATTATACGTGGCTAAAATGGAAGCCAATGCCGAGGAAGTGAGTGACAATTCTGGATTGGGTTTTTTGAGCATGATCTGTGATTATTCTGCTAAACTAAGTTGGAAATTTGAACCCCTTGCGTCCAATCCTTCGCTGATTGTCGTGGCAACGATGGTTAAGCTCGATATCATCTAAATAAGGCTTTTTATGGAAGTATTCGACAAAGAATATAGCATCGTTTATCAAGCAGATACCGCGACTGTGACTTGTAAGGGTTCATTATCGCTGAATGGCAGTCAAGAATATGAGCCGATGTTGAAGTTGTTATTACAAGCCTCAACGCAACCGATTGAACAATTGACCTTAGATGTGCGTGATTTAACTTTTTTAAACAGTTCTGGAATCAATACGTTTACAAAATTCATCATCCACGTGCGAAAACAAAATGAATTGCGCTTAAAAATTGTCGGACGTGAGGCAATTGCGTGGCAGGTGAAATTATCACGTAATTTACAACGGTTACTCCCGACTTTAGAAATTACGACTGAATAGTGTGTCTGCTCAACTCGAATCGTGATTACTTAAATTGCTCGCTAAAAGGTTAATAAACCGTGTTTTCCGCCCGAAAAATCATCCAGCAGTTACAAACAGAACTCTTGCAGTTGCAGAGCACCGTAGCGCGGCTAGAACAAGATAAACAAGCGTTGCAACAACAGGTTGAAGATTTACTTCAAGAGAAAGCAGATTTAGAAATTTCGTTAGAAACGACCACAGAACATTCAGATGCAGTGGAACGCCAATTACTTGAAGCTCGTAATACTTTAGAAATTCAAGTGATTGAACGCACCAAACAATTGGCAGAGAATAATCGTCATTTAGAGCGGGAAATTTTAGAGCGCAAGCGGGTCGAAGAGGTGCAGCGTAATAGTTTGATTTTTCGGCAAACCTTACTCAACAGCATTCCCAGTCCGATCTTTTTTAAAAATCTACTGGGCATGTATTTGGGCTGTAATCGCGCGTTTGAACTCTGTGTTGGTTTGAGTGAGGGGCAAATTGTGGGACGCAACGCTCATGATCTCTTCCCTAAAATGCAAGCCGATAAGATTTTTGAGCGAGATAATGCGTTGTTTGCCGATAATCGTAATCAGGTTTATGAGGAACGTATTTATTACGCCGAAGACAGGCAACTGCATGATGTAATTATCAATAAGACAACTTTCTGTAGTGCAGATGGCGCAGTGGCGGGCTTGGTGGGCATTGTGATCGACATCAGCGAGCATAAACGTGCCGAAGAAGCCCTACGTCATGCGAAACAAGTGGCAGAAGATGCGAACCGGACGAAAACCGAATTTCTCGCCAACATGAGTCATGAATTACGCACGCCGCTGAATGCAATTATCGGTTACAGCGAAATGTTGCAAGAAGACCTTCCCGATCTAGGCTGTGGGGACATGGTGGAAGATGTTAAAAATATTCATGGTGCGGGTAAACATCTCCTTGGTTTGATTAATGATGTGTTAGACATTGCTAAGATTGAAGCTGGAAAAATGTCTGTATATTCAGAAACTTTCGATATTCTCAACCTCATCCACGAAGTTATCATCACCGTTTCCCCGCTGGCTCAGTTGCGCAACAATATTTTAGAAGTTCCCGTTGTTGATCTTGGAAAAATGCACTCCGATCTCATCAAAGTGCGGCAAATGTTACTCAATTTATTAAATAATGCCGCCAAATTTACCGAAAATGGTGCCGTCACCCTGCACGTCTGCCGCTCCGAACGCCAAACGGGGGAATGGATTATATTTCGAGTCACCGACACGGGAATTGGCATGTCCGCGCAACAACTGCAAAAAATCTTCCAACCCTTCATGCAAGCCGATAATTCAACCACTCGAAAATATGGCGGCACCGGATTAGGACTCTCGATCACCCAACGTTTTGCAGAAATGCTCGGCGGCTATGTCACAGTAGAAAGTCAATTAAATCAAGGCAGTGTCTTCACACTCAACCTCCCAGCGAAATTACCCAATTCCCCATTACCGTTCCCACTCAACGCCCGCCCCACCGTGACCCCGCAGATTTCTAACAGTAATATTGCGCTCGTTATCGACGACGACCCGATCATGCTGGATATTTTAGAAAATTACGTTTCCAAAATTGGTTATCAAGTCATTTTAGCCAACGGTGGCATGGAAGGTTTAGAATTAGCGCAAAAATTACGCCCCAGAATTATTATTTTGGATGTGATGATGCCGGGGATTGACGGGTGGACGGTGCTGAGTACCCTGAAAGAAGACCAAATATTAGCCGATATCCCAGTCATTATCACCTCATTGACCGAAGATCGCAGCATGGGTTACGGCTTGGGCGCGGTGGAATACCTTACGAAACCGATAGAACGCGACGAATTAAACCGAGTGCTGAAAAAATATTTAGTCATCTGACAGTTTGAAATCACCGCCACTGGATATTTTTTAGAATATTCGGTGTTCTCCTCAAAATTACGCCCGCATCACCACTATGAGCAAATCCAAAAAAATGGCTGTCCCGGTGCTAGAAGATGTCGTTGTTTTAGGTAAAGAAATGCCACCTTCTGAACTGCCCGGCGGACTTGACGAATTACAAATGCAAGCCCTGCAACAACAAATTGAGCGCATTGTCCACGCCCAACTCGATGCTGTTTTAAACAAAACCTCGCAACACGTTGTCAAAGAGATTAAAACGTATCTTGATAAAGAGTTGCCAAAATTGATTAAAGCAGCCTCTCGCTCCTAAAAATACGAACCATAACTATTGTAAAAACAACGAGATATTATGCAAACTTGGACAACTTTTTTAAATACCCAATCACTCAATCCTTCTAGCCCAATTACTATGCAACAAGCTGTTTTAATAGATATTTCTCACCTTGGCTTGATTCGCGTAGAAGGACAAGATGCAGAAAAATTTCTACAAGGACAGTTTACCAACGACGTGCGCCAAGTGAAACCGCATCACAGCCAATTAAGTGCATGGTGTACCCCGCAAGGTCGTGTTATTGTGAACTTTCAACTGCTGCACCGCGAAAATGCCTACTATTTATTACTTCCTGCCAACAGTATTCCAACGGTTTTAAAGCGGTTACAAATGTTTGTGATGCGTTCAGCGGTCAAACTCAGCGATGCCAGCGAAACTTTAGCGAAATTTTGTGTGGCGGGGGACACAGCAGCACAATTACTGAGCGATACTTTACATTGCCAACCCCCTGAAAATATTGATGATTGTGTCACTGTGAATGAGTTTACACTCCTCAAAATGCGCAGTGTCACTCCGTGTTATGTGCTCATCAGTCCGCCAGAATCAGCCATTCAACAGTGGCAAACTTTAACCGCGGTTGCCCAGCCCCATTCACAAGACTATTGGCATGTTTTGACCGCTTTAGCAGGCGTTGGTTGGATTGACAGCGATTTAACTGAACTTTTCGTGCCACAGATGTTGAATTTACAGGCATTATTCGCGATCAATTTTAAAAAAGGCTGTTACACTGGACAAGAAATCGTTGCGCGGATGCAGTATTTAGCGACTTTGAAACGGCGGTTGTTTTTGGCTAAATGTTCTGGGGTCATGCCGCAAGTGGGCGAGGAACTGCTTGAAAATGGCGCAAAAGATAAAGAAGTGGGCAAAATTATCCGTGTCGCTGCCCAATCTGCCGCTGAATATCTCGTTTTGGCAGTGGCGGCAATAGATTCAGTGCAAAATCAAACGGTGACGACACAGGCGGGGCAAGTGCTGATTTGGCAGGATTTGCCTTATTCGGTTGAGTTAAAATAGCTATAACTGATCTAAACCTGACAGGTTTCGGAAATCTGTCAGGTTTGGTTTAGTAACTTTTTTAATATCGCGGGAGTTGAGACGCTATTCTTAAATAAAAACAATTCGTTGTGATAAAAAGTTGAACATCACGTTGTTGATAATCGGCATTGACGTTAAAAAAATCTAACTTACGAATTTTCGTACTGTTTTTCTAATTTCTTCCGAATACGTTGACGTTTTAGCGGGGATAAATAATCGACAAATAATTTTCCTTGTAAATGATCCATTTCATGCTGAATACACACCGCTAATAAATCCGTCGCAGCTAAAGTAAATTCCTGTCCCTCTTGATTCAACGCCCGCACGGTGATTGTGGCAAATCGTTCCACCGGCTCAAAAAATCCCGGCACTGACAAACAGCCCTCTTCACCTGATTGTTGTCCTTGTTGTTCAATGAGTTGCGGATTGATTAAACACAGCGGTGAATTTTTTTCGGCTGAAATGTCGATGACAATAATTTGTTGATGAATATTCACTTGAGTGGCAGCCAATCCAATCCCCGGCGCGGCGTACATGGTTTCAAGCATGTCATCGACAATATTGCGGATTAAACCATCAACGTGTTCAACGGGTTGGGCGCGAGTCCGCAGGCGGGGATCAGGGAAATGTAAAATTTCTAACAGGGGCATAGCGATATTCCATTTAAAAACTCAATAGGATGTTCGACTTGAACTGATTTTTTGATTTCATCTCATTAGCAATTTGAGTGGAACATGGCGCAATTTAATATTTTACTATGCCATGTTGCCGGTGTGTTGAAAAGTTGGATGTTCAATCATGCAGCTTATTCAGTCCCTTCCCCAAAAATTTTATCGTATTTGAAATTATCGCCCGGCTTTTCTTCGTAACATTCTGCGGTGGTTTCTGCGCTGCCCGAAGCCAACAGTTCGCTCACCGTTACGAATTGATAACCCTGCGCTTGTAACTGTGGAATGAATTTTGGCAGTGCCTGAGCCGTGCCATGTCCGCGTCCGTTGGCATGAGCGACGATGATTGAACCGGGCTTGACGGAATTCAAAATTTTCGTGGCGATACCTTCAGCGGTTTGTTTTGGGGCAGGATCGCCGGTGACAACATCCCATTGAATCGCCGGGAGTCCGTAATCTGACAAGGCTTGCAATGATTCCGTGCTGCATGTGCCATACGGAAACCGGAATGTGAGCAATTTATCGGGAATTTTGTTCATTTCAGCAGGCGTGGCGGCGGGACATTGCGTGGCTAATAATTGGCGATGATATTGATATTCGGCTTGTGTCCACAGAATTTGTTGTCTCATTTCCGTGCCTTTTAACACCCGCAGATTGCCATGCGTCCATGCGTGATTGCCGAGTTCAAACAAGGGGTCTGCCATTAATTGCTGCGTTTTTTTGGAGTGAGAACGCATCCATTTTCCACCGACAAAAAATGTTGCTTTCACATCATGTTTACGAAGATAATTAATGATTTCAGTATCATAACCTGTTTTTTCTAAATTCCGCTCGCAGAGATCAAAGGTGAGTGCCACTAATTTTGCGCCATTTGTCGGTTGCACGCGCCGAATACAATTACGAAGTCGCGGGGCAACGGGCTGATTGAGCGTGGGTTGCAAAGTCGGTGGTTCAGCATCAGGATCAACGGGGCGGTTGACTTTTTTATCTGATGGCGAGCCTTGTAATTCGGTGGGACTCCAACATTGTTTTAAAATTGTTTCTGAACCAAACGTTTGCCCACTTGGCACGGTCATCGTGCGCGCTAAACTGCCGGGCTCAAGCAATTTTTCGGTGGGGCGGAGGGGTTCGGCATGGAGGATGGTGCAATTGAATAGGGCTGTCGCGGAGAGTATTAAATTAAGTAATTTCATGAAGTTAATTTGAAAAAACAAAAGCTAGGGGGAGATTTTTCAAACCGATGAAGTCAAAAATCACGGGATTTGAAAAATCTGATGCAGCGCGAATTTTAACACTTGGCAGCGATTTAAACCAACTGCGAAATGTCTTCAGCACAGCGGCGGGAATAACTGAGTAATAAACCTAATGAATTTTTATGGACGGTCAAGGTGACTAAAACTAAGTCGTTATTGACGTGCATGAAGGCTACGATACCCTGTTTATTTTCTGAGATGATGTTGTCACAGGTGCCCATTTTTAATTCTGCGGTGATGGTGTCGCCCAATGACATTAATGTACTGCCCATTGTTGCCAGACGTTCTAGGGGATAATGTTGGCTGCCCTGACGCATCGCACAGGTATGTCCATCGACGGTGGTGACGACTGCGGCATTGACAACTGAACAATCTTCTAATAATTTGGCAAGACGTTGATCAATCTTTGCAAGAGCTTGTGGTGCAAGCATATTTTTTCCTTTAGATGAGAGCAGATATTAGCCGTATTCCAACATCGCCACCAGAGCTTGAATCAGCATGACCACACTTTCGCGCGAACGAGCATCTATTGAATAAATGGGTAGCAAAATACCTTGTGATTGCATGTAATCGTAATAAACTTGTAAATCTGGTTCTGAAGCGATGTCCATTCGTGTAATACCGACCACTGCACTGGTTTCTTTGATAAATTCGCGGAAATTGTCCAAATAACGCGCTAAATCACCAATGGGGTCAGAACCGGCATTATCAACTAAGATGATCAGTCCTAACGCGCCCTTGATTAGAATTTTCCACATGTAATCAAAACGTTGTTGACCGGGCGTGCCGTAAATACGCAATTTCTGCCCATCATCTAAAGTTAATTCACCGTAATCCATTGCCACTGTGATAGTTTCCTTCCGCGTCGCCTCCTTATTTTGGTGAATGATATGGGTGGTAAAATCATTACTGCGCACATCAGTGTTGATCACCGGGATTTCGCTGATGGTTGATATCGCAGTTGTTTTTCCCGCCCCCGCGCTACCTGTGAAGACCAATTTTATTTCGCTCATAAGTATTTAAAAACTAGCTATTAGGTATCATAGAAATAGAAAGCATATTGATAAATCTCCTAACGAAGTAGCCGATTCAAGATATCTCGAAGGGTGCGACGTTTCGGTTCTGCAATTTGCTTGCTATGCAATGGAAGTTCCGCTGCCGGTTCTTCAACAGTTAAATCAATCACTTTACACGCGTTGAAAAAGTCAACTACGTTTTCCAGAGGAGTATGGGTTTTCTGCGCAATAGTCACCAAATTCGCCGAATTTTTCAGCATAAACGCGGCTAAACTGACATGAACAGTGTCATGCGGCAGGACGACAAAGTTGGGCCAATGTTTTAATCGAACGCGAGCATCCGGAACTTGTTCAAGAATTAACCGCCCGTGCGAACAGTTTAATGCTGCCAGCCACAGTGCGGTATCAATCGGATAGGAACGCAGATGATGGCTTTTCACTTCTTCTGCTAACACAATTTCTGTCAAATCAGCAACTTGAATATTTTTAGTATAACTGCTGTATAAAGTTTTCTGCAATGGGTCTAACTGTTGTTTCAACACGGTCGAATAGCAGCGATTTTCTGAGGGTAGAATGTACAATGGCGATGCCCCCAAACAGTTGAAGCGACGCGGCTGATTCTTGCTCAAAGTCTCTTGTATCAAACCTAATAAATGTAATGTGGGTTCAAAAAATTCGAGCTTATTATCCAACCAACTTTTTTTAGCCGCTGTGTCTGCATATTGCATGGCTTTTGAAAACACGCTGGGCACAGGCGGCAATGACACACCAGACGGGGGAGCAGACGGCGGCGCGGGAACGGATTTTAGTGTGGCTACCGGCGGCGGGGAAACAGCAGGCGATTGTATCTGTTGTAATAAAGGCGAGGGCTGCAACACTGCTAAAGAATTCAATAGCTGCAATAACGGCTGAATCCGCAAAGGTTTTTGCAAAAACCACTCTGCCCGATAAAAGTTCTGGCGGGCGTACGCGATCAAAAAGGCATCTCTAGGTTTAGATATCCAAAATTCAATCCCTTCAGGCTGTTCCAGATCAACCAAAATAATGCGGGCATCTTCAGCATAAACCCATTTTTGAGTTAATTGGTTATGAATTAACTGCAACATAGATTTGAAAAATACGCTGTCAGTTTTATCGAACGCTCTGGTGGTAATTTTATAGTCCATTTGATTATTTAAGTGGCGAGATACACGACGGTCGCGAGAAATTAATTCTGTAAGGTGGCTAAAAGTGCATGAATCAAAATTTTCACATCATTGGGCTGGCGTGCATCGATTTCAAACACCGGGAAAATTTGTCCTCGCTCCAGTAATTTATTACGATAATCTTCCAACTGCAAACGACGGCTGACATCCATTCGAGTCACGCCAATCACCACGCCGGTTGCTTTAATAAATTCATCAAATTCATCGAGATAAAAAACCATATCATCAAGTGGCGCAGGATTGGCATTATCTAACAGTAAAACTAAACCAATCCCACCCTGCGATAAAATCCGCCACATGTAATTAAACCGTTCCTGCCCCGGCGTACCGTACAAATGAATTCGTATCCCATCCTCCAAACTAAAATAGCCATAATCCATTGCCACCGTTGTCGTTTCTTTGCGAGCCAAAGCCTCATCACTACACCGAACTTCTGTAGATATGGGAGGAATTTCACTGATGCTCGCAATCGCCGTCGTCTTACCCGCACCCATTGGACCGGTAAAAATAATCTTTTCCATAATTCTCGTTCATTACGGTAGTTTGGCTCGAAATTGTATATAGTTTGAGACTATCACATGTAGCTTTTTATCGCGATCAGATGCTTTAATAATTGATTATCAATTAAAAGTGTAGCATACCTGAACCGAGATTCGCGCGTAAACGCATCCCAAAATACGCGCCCGCTGATTTTAACGATACTGTTCCCTGATCTGGATATTTTTCTCTAAAATGCACGATTCAGCTTGCTGATTCGATTCACAATATTTCATTCATCTATTCAACAGGATTTAAATTCTAGCCGATTGTAAATAATTATGAATCATTACCACTTAACATGAAAATGATTCTCCCTATATTCACGCCGTCAACGCAACTGCTTGATTGCTCACTGAGGTCACTCTTGCGTGCAGATTAAAGTCCCGCTCAATCGTGTCAGGACTATTCCAAACTTAAATGGAATACTTGTTAAGCATTAAAGCGGCATTTAAATCTCGGTCTATGACTAAACCACACTCGCAAGAGTATGTTCTATCGCTTAATGTTAAATTTTGCTTGATTTGTCCGCAACTTGAGCAAGTTTTGCTACTTGGAAAGAAACGGTTGGCAATGACCAAAGTACAATTTCTCAACTTTGCAATGTGCGATAGTTGTCAACCTTTGCTAAAATAGTCAATCGAATGCCCTTTATGAGTGCAGCAGCGAGAATGATGTACGTTCGTGGTGCAAACAGCTCATGCCGCTGAAGGGGTAAATATTTGTTTTAACAAGCATTGTACATCTGGTATGCTTAATGCGATAATGACGGCTATTGAATCGCTCTCACGGTGATTTGCTAGAT
>JACCEE012001591.1_pt1 | contig 11507 bp, 4 predicted proteins | sample 7449931 | NCBI WGS metagenome assembly JACCEE01 (sample SAMN15323457, study PRJNA562643) | freshwater metagenome | isolation source: river surface water | place: USA:Blue River Watershed | collected 2017-08-19 | reverse complement strand
CCCATTATTGATGGGAATGACAATGGGAATGAGAATGAAAATGAAAGAGCTGGTGCAGACGAACAAAGTTTCTTTCACATAGAACTTTACCCCAACCCCAACGGTGGAGAACGTGTTGTTTTAAACACCAACGGGATGGAAGGCGAAATGACGATAATCATCACGGATGCTATGGGAAGACAAATAGAACAAATGACCAAGAACATAGAAGGAGACTACTACCAACAGGAGATCACGTTCCAAGAAACGCTGAGCAGTGGGTTGTATCAGATGACCATCAAGAATGGCGCTCAGGTTCAATCCATCAGGATGGTAGTATCGAGATAGATAATAAGTTAGTAAGGTTAAGTAGAAAGAACAAAACCCCCGTCGAGAGATGGGGGTTTAGTTTAAATTATTTTTGAGTGCATACAAAACCAGTCCGGTCTTCGATTTGATTTTTAATTTTAGAAATAGTGATTTTCTAAATGAATCAATGGTTCTAACGTGCACCCCCATAATATCAGCAATTTGTTCATAGGTGTATTCTTCTTCCTTACAAATTAGACGGATGAATTCAAGCTCTCTTGGGGTAATGTTAATATTGTTGATTATTGGTGTGTCCGATGATTGCTGGAATATTAAGTTTTCAATGGCATTTTGAATTTCATGGGCGTTTACCGATTTGGAAAATATATAAGGGATACCCATGGACTTATATCTGTAAAGATCATTTGGGTTTATGTCAAAAGACAAAATGATTAGTCTATCAAGTAAATTTTCTTGAGCTAAGAATTCTATAGTGGTATCTCCATTGGTAATTGGCATGGATAAATCTAAAATGATGAAATCCGGAATTTCACCTTTTTTTATGAGGTCAATTAATTCTTGGCCATCTTGAAATTCCCAAGCACACTCAGCATATTCAATATTTTTAACCAATGATTTTAATCCTGATCTGACAACCGCATGATCATCTACCAAACAAATCTTCCATTTCATCAGCGTAAAATTGGTTTATTTTTTTTAAGTCTTAATGATAACAACACTATGATTTTTCATGGTTGACTTTTTATCTGCTAATCTGTCGATATATTTGATTTAATGAGAATCTCATTGACTTTATCATTGTTAGTATTATCGTTTCTGTCTATGGGAGAGGACTTTATCTTATTTTCTCATATCGAAAAGGGTAATTATTATTTCTCAAAAGTAAAATCAGATTTCTGGCATGCGCGGACGATTGAAGTATTAAATGTTGATAACGTAAGAAATAGTTTAGCGTTTGAAAAGTTAAAGAGCCCTGCATTAAATAAGGGACCATTGCCAGATTACCATTGGATAAAGTTTAATCTTGTTAACGATTTTGATCAACGTGAAAAGGTGTTTTTAACACTGAAAAATTCAGCAATCAATAATATTCGATATTTTGTTGTGCGCAAGAGTATTATTGATTCTTGTATCACTGGAGATAACTATCCCTTTGAACAGCGTCCATATCCATTTTGTAATTTCAGTTTTCCATTGGAATTAGAGGCAAACGATTCAGTGCAAGTTTATCTTGAATTGGATAAGCGAAATGAAAATTTTTTTTGTGCCTTTGATTTAAGAATCGAAGAGGATTTTCATCAAATGGAAATGTCGGTTTATTTGATTTTTGGTTTGTTCACAGGGATTATAATGCTTTCGATTGTTTTGAATCTGATTCTTTATTTCGGAGTAAAGGAGAATTCTCATCTGTGGTATAGCTTATACGCATTTTCAAATCTGTTCTTAATTCTAGCCTATGATGGCATGGATTTTCAATTTCTTTATCCAGAAGTCCCATTTTTTTCTAACATTTCAAGATACTTTTTTACCGGAACTACTTACATACTTTTATTTACTCTTTTTAGTGTTTTTGTCTTGGATGATGAGAGAAATCCAAGATTGAGAATGTTCTGTAGTGTCATGAAAGGTATTCACCTTTTTTTGATTTTAAGTTCAATTTTGATTTTTGCAATTAATGATGATTCAGTTTGGATGAAGATTACTTTGTTCAGGCTGTTATCTTTAATCAGCACGATTTCAATGTTGTCTTTTATTGTTATTTCTATTTTCAAAGTCAGACAGGGTAGTAGAGATGCAATTTTATTCTTGGCTGCAACAAGTTTGCTTTTTCTCGGGGGGTTAGAATATGTGTTAAATATCAATGGTTACTATACGGGCCTATTATTATTTAATTCTGTAATTCCCAGTAATATGCAGTTGGTCGTGGTTGTGGAGGTTTTATTGGTATTTATTGCAATAGCGTTGAAATTTAAAGATTACAAGCGTCAAAGTATGGAGATGAGGTTGGCTATCGTAAAGTCAGAGTCTTTGATGAAAGATAAAGAATTGGCTTTGGTTAATGAGGAAAGGAAGAGAATTGCACGGGATCTCCATGATGGAGTGGGTTCAATTTTGTTCGGTGTAAGAATGAAATTGCAAGCGGCGTTAATGACAAGAAATATAGAGAACAATGCATTGATAGAATTGTCAGAAGATTTGGATGGTGTATCAGAAGGCATTAGGTCAGTTATTTGGAGATTGAATCAGCATCGTTCATTTGTTTTAATGGTAAAGAGTTTGGTTGATCACGCGAAGGGTATTTTCGAAAAGAGGAATTTGTCCTTTGAGTACAATCAAGACTTATCAATTGAAAGGTTGTTTCACGAAGAGTTCAGAAGAGATTTCTCTTTGATGTTTTTAGAGATTTGTAACAATACGAATAAGCATTCAAAAGCGTCAAGTGTTTTTTTTGATCTAAGTGTTAAAGAAAATTTACTGATTTTTAATTGGAAGGAGGATTTAATAGAGAACGCATTTAATCAGGAGACCCATAATAATGTTTCAGGTTTAGGATTAAAGAGTATTCAAGATAGGATCACCCTTTGGGATGGTCAGAGGGTTTCTGGAGATGGACCCTATCATTACTTGGTTTGTTTTCCTTTAGAGAAGATTTTAGAGTGATTTCATTGTTATTGGTGTCAACTTGAATAGTTAATGTGTTGGTTTTTACTATGATTTTTCATGATTGAAAATACAGCCACTGCACTTTAGTTTTACAGATGATTTCTGCACTAGCAAACGTAAAATTTGGTTTGGTACAAATAAGTTCTGTATTTACTTAAATAGATATAAACGATTTCTGATGTTTTGGTTGAATAGTTTTTTTAGGGTTGTAATATTCTTTCTTTTTTCCGGTGTCTGTTATGGTCAAAACATTGTTGAATCCACTATTAAACATGATTCAATTCAGACTTTTACCGCGATAAAGGAATTTCAGGCATCTGAAATTACGTACAATATTTTTTCAGCTCAAAATAACTCATGGGGTTACGACATTTTACTCGATGGACGAGTATTTATACATCAACCTTGTAAGCCTGGGTTGGCGGGTAATGAAGGATTCAAAAGTAAGCGTATCACTCGCAAAGTAGCCCATTTTGTGATTAATAAGATAAAAAAAGGAGAGTTCCCTCCAAGTATTACCATTAATGAATTGAAAAAATTGAATGCGTTATGATTAAAATGATTACCTCCAAGAAAGCCGAAGGAATTTTCGTGCTATTGTGTCTTACACTCTCGGTAATGATATTACCTACTGGATTATTTTGTCAGTTATTACTTACAGATGATTTTTCTGGTTATGCCGGCAACTTGGCAACAAATACAGGAGGATTGCCAAGCTCGATTTGGACCAAGAGCGGTACGGGTCCTCATGCTACTATTATGAATGCAAACCCCCTCAATTATACCGGTTACATAGGTGGTGGAGGGAACTATGTTCAAATGCCAGAGCCATCAGGATCAACCTCCCGAGTTTTTAAATCCTTCACGAGTACAACAGCGATAGGAAATACATTTTTTTGTTCTTTTTTACTTCGTCTTAGTTCAGCTACATCAGACGGAGATTATTTTATATCGTTAGGTGATCCGACAACTGGAACCGTTTATGGGCCTCGTATTTTTGCCAAATCGAGCGGGAGCGGTTTTATTTTAGGGGTGAGTAAGCAAGCGAATAGTCTTTACGCCAATTACGGCTCGACTTTACTCAATTTCGAACAGACTTATTTAATTGTTTTTCGATACAGTGCCATATTAGGCACAAATAACGATCTCACTTACCTTTGGATTAATCCTAGTATTAGCTCAGAACCATACCCAGGTAGTGCAGAGTGCAGTGCTATTGTCAGCACGGACCCATTTTTTACAGGTGGAAATGTAGGTAACTTTCATTGGCATAATCGTTCTTTGAATAATCCCGTTGGAGCATTCGACGGAGTTCGTGTTGCAGTTGGTAATACTTCTGCTTCCGCTTGGTGCAATCTTTTTCAAGGTAATGCAGGTCAATGGGTGAGTAAACCCAATTTTCCCATCGGAAAAGAGGCCGCAGCGTCCTTCAGCATCGGCGCCAAGGGATATGTAGGTACAGGGACTGCAGGTGTGTTTACAAGTGATTTTTGGGAGTTTGACCCTGCTACAAATGCATGGACGCAGAAGGCAGATTTTGGAGGCGTGGCAAGGACAGGTGCAGTAGGTTTCAGCATTGGAGACAGGGGATATATTGGGACTGGTTTTAGCAATTCATGGATAGATCTAAATGATTTATGGGAATACAACCCAACCTCCAACGTTTGGGTTCAAAAGGCAAGTTTCTTAGGAGCGGCTCGAAGAAACGCCGTTGGCTTTGCAATTGGAGAGAATGGCTATATAGGTTTAGGTCAAGGTGGATTTGGAGTGACAAATGATTTTTGGAAGTACAATCAATCGACTAATTCGTGGTCGCAAGTTGCCAACTTTGCGGGCGCCCCAAGATTTGGTGCAGCATCTTTTGTTTTGAACAATAGAGCGTATGTGGGTACGGGTTCTTCCTTTACCAACGATTTTTGGGAGTACGATCCAAGTTTGAATTCTTGGATATCCAAAGCTAATTTTCCTGGAAATCCACGCATGGGCGCTGTTGGATTTAGCGTTAATGGCGAAGGTTATCTCGGAATTGGTGGGTCGACTGATTTTTGGTCATACAGACCCTCTTCTAATTCATGGTCATCTATTACCACTTTTAATGGCGGGCCTGTTCAATGGGGTATTGGATTTTCTACAAATGATAACAAAGGATATGTAGGAATTGGATTAAACGGAGGTCAAGTTTTTTCCGCATATGAACCTCTTTCATCCCAGATTATTCAGACGGAACCTATTACATTAAATCTTTCGCAAGGAACTGAAGTATCTGTGCCATTTACCATTGGGTGCAATTCCTTTTCCGCAGGAAATGTATTTACTGCTCAACTCAGTGGATCTGATGGCTCTTTTGCCAATCCAGTAAATATTGGTTCATTGAGTGGGATTGGGAGTGGCGTAATTACGGGAATAATTCCATCTAATACGACATCAGGAAATCTTTATCGAATAAGAGTCGTTGGGAGTAATCCCTCTGTTATTGGTGTTGATAATGGACAAAATTTATCCATTTATCCATCTCTCGTAATCAATTCATTTTCACCGATTTCGGCAAAACCAGGTGATGTCGTGAATATTAGCGGAACAGGGTTTGATACAAATCTTAATAATAATATTGTATTTTTTGGTGCAACCAAAGCCACTGTATTATCCGCGAATGAGACAAATTTGGCGGTAATGGTTCCTTACGGAGCTACTTTTTCTCCTATCACTTTGTTGAATAATCAAATCTCTCGATATTGTACAAGCCAGAATTTATTTAATCCCGTATATGCCCCAGTTAAGTCTAACATTTTAACAAATGATTTTTCTTCCAATATAGATTTTATAGCAGGAAATAGTCCTGAAAATTCAATACTCTGCGACATAGATGGCGATGGAAAATCTGATGTAATTGTACCTAATTATTCCTCAAATACTATTTCGATCTATCGTAACATTTCCATACCAGGATCAATTAATGCGATGAGCTTAGCTCCTAAAGTTGATTTTATGGTTGGTAATGGACCAGTTTCTGTGGCTTCAGGAGATTTGGATTTTGATGGTAAACCAGATTTGATCGTTTCTAATAATTTGTCCAATACTGTTTCCGTATTGAAGAACGTATCTATTCTTGGTGAAATTAATCAGAGTAGTTTTTCAGCAACATTTAATATCTCTATTGGATCCCAACCGAAAGGCGTTGTGATTGGTGATTTAAACAATGATGGTAAACCAGAAATAATTGTCTCAACATCTGGAAATAATGCTGTTTCCGTTTTGGCCAATAAATCATCAACAGGGATTCTAAACATGTCAAGTTTTGCAGCAAATGTGGAGTTCCCGGTAGCTTTCGGCGGAGCTCATTCATTAGCCTTGGGGGATTTAGATTTAGATGGAAAGATGGATATCATCACAGTAAATTTTTCTGCGAATTCAATTTCTGTGTTACGTAACATATCCACAGGTAATATCACGTCCGCAAGTTTTGCCCAAAAGGTAGATTTTAATACTGGTCAGGCACCAATTTCAATTGCTCTTGGGGACTTGGACGGCGATGGAAAGTTGGATATTTCGATTGTTAATGTCAATTCTACATCAGTATCAATTTTTAGGAATATTTCTACTACAGGCACCTTTAATACTAGTAGTTTAGCTGCTAGGGTTGATTTTTCAACAGGTTTGAATCCTCAATCCGTTGCAATTGGGGATATTGACGGCGATTCGAAATCTGACTTGGTAGTGGCAAATACAAATGGGTTCAATGTATCTGTATGGAAAAATATCGCGTCGAATGGATCTTTCAGTGCAAGTAGTTTAGCACCTCGAATCGATATTCCTGCAGGATCAAGCCAGCCATTTCATGTGACAATAGGTGATTTAGATGGAGACAGCAGGCCTGATTTTGTTCTAACCAATAGGTCCTCCAATAGTATTTCAGTTTTAAGGAACAATGATCTTGCTCCGGTCATCGCCTCCTTTTCCCCTATATCAGCCAAGCCAGGTGACCTTGTAAACATTATAGGAACAGGGTTTAATTCAACAGCAGCTAATAATGTTGTTTATTTTGGAGCTACGAGGGCTACGGTCACATCATCTAGTGCCACTAGCTTAACTGTTGAAGTTCCTACAGGGGCCATTTATGCACCCATTACCCTTCTCAATACTTCGAGTGTATTGGCCTGTTCTAGCCTAGGTAATTTCAATCCAGTTTATGCTCCTGCGAAGAATAATATTTCAAGCAGTGACTTTCAGCCCAAGGTCGATTTTTCAACAGGTACAGAACCTTATTCCGTCGCTATTGGTGATATGGATGGAGATGGTAAGCCAGATTTGGTATTAGTTAATAATGGGGCCCACACCGTATCGGTTTTGCGCAATACTTCTAGTGTTGGCAATTTCTCATCGGGCAGTTTTGCTCCGAAGGTAGATTTTAATACCGGAATCAATCCTATTTTTGTTGATTTAGGTGATGTAGACGGAGACGGTAAACTGGATATTGTTTGTGCCAATATGAGCTCTAATAGTGTTTCGATTTTACGCAATACTTCAAGTGTTGGTAGTATTTCTTCGAGCAGTTTTGCTCCTAAAGTAGATTTTGCTACGGGCAATACTCCCTGGTGTGTTACTCTTTGTGATTTAGACGGAGATGGCAAGTTAGATTTAGCAGCGGCCAATTGGAATTCAAGCACTGTTTCTGTTATGCGAAATACCTCAGTGTTGGGAAGTATTACCGCTAGCAGTTTTACCCCAAAAGTGGATTTTGCCACAAGCAACAATCCTTGGTCTATTAACTCTGGTGATTTAGATTCCGATGGTAAGCCAGATTTGGTAGCTGTTACACTAGGAGGGGCGCTTTCGGTTTTGCGCAATTTATCTTCAAGGGGTAACTTTACCCTAGGAAGTTTTGCTCCTAAAGTAGATTTCTTGACAGGAGCCACGCCTCGCTCTGTAGCAATTGGAGATATAGATGGAGATTACAAACCAGATCTAGTTGTTGCAAACCAATCCGGCTCCGTATCCGTTTTTCGAAATACCGCTAGCTTGGGAAATATTACGCCAAGTAGTTTTGCCGACAAGGTTGATTTTGTTGCCGGATCAGGTCCTTACTCTGTTTCTATTGGTGATTTAGATGGCGATGGTAAACCCGATTTAGCAGTTGCTAATTCTAATTCTAATACCGTTTCGGTTTTACGTAATACTGCCACAATTGGCACCATCGGTTTGGGTAGTTTTGCCGACAAGGTTGATTTTGCAACTGGTTCATATCCTTTTTCGGTGGGGATTGGTGACTTGGATGCAGATGGTAAACCCGATTTATCTGTGGCGAATTTTCTTTCCAGTACAGTGTCTGTTATACGTAACGCTGATTTACCCCCTTTGATTACATCTTTCGCTCCAACATCCGGCTGTCAAGGTTCGAGCATCACGATAACAGGAAGTAATTTTACTGATGCCGTTGCTGTGAGTATAGGTGGAATAGTTTTGGGTTCATTTACGGTTAACTCTGAAACGGAAATATCAGCAATCGTTAATGAAGGTAATTCAGGTACTATTGAAGTGATAACCCCTTTTGGATCAGGATCGAGCAATTCATCTTTTTCTTTGAATCCCAATATTACTTGGTACCTCGACGCAGACAACGATGGCTATTACACATCGTCACAATTAAGTTGTTCTTCTCCAGGATTGGGATGGACGAGCACAATACCGGCCAACGGCGCCAATGACTGCAACGACAACAACGCCTTGCTCAACACCATCACCCCCGAGACTTGCAACAACTTTGACGACGACTGCGATGGAACAGTGGATAACGGTTTGACTTTTGTCAACTATTACAACGATGCAGACGGTGATGGCTACGGAGCGGGAACAGCGACCAGCGCCTGCCAATCACCAGGAGCCAGCTATGTCACCAACAACACGGATTGCAACGATGGCAACGCATTGCTCAACAGCATCTCACCAGAGATCTGCAACAACTTTGATGATGACTGCGATGGCACAGTGGATAACGGATTAAATTTTGTCAACTATTACAACGATCAAGATGGAGATGGCTACGGAGCGGGCACAGCGACCAACGCTTGTTCTCAACCCGCCAACACAGTAACCAACAACACGGACTGCAACGACAACAACGCTGCGCTAAATAGTATCACCACCGAGACCTGCAACAACTTCGACGATGATTGTGATGGAACAGTGGACAATGGATTAGTTTTTGTCAATTATTACAACGATAGTGATGGCGATGGCTATGGAGCTGGAACATCGACCAATGCTTGCCAATCACCAGGAGCAAGCTATGTCACCAACAACACCGACTGCAACGATGGCAACGCTTCACTCAACACCATCACCACCGAGACCTGCAACAATTTCGACGACGACTGCGATGGAACAGTGGATAACGGTTTAACCTTTGTCAACTATTACAACGATGCAGACGGTGATGGCTTCGGATCGGGAACAGCGACCAGCGCCTGCCAATCACCAGGAGCCAGCTATGTCACCAACAACACCGACTGCAACGATGGCAACGCAGCCATCCAGCCTGGAGCCACCGAGATCTGTGGTAACAATATCGATGAAGACTGCTCAGGCTCTGATTTGATCTGTCCCAACAACGGAAGCTTTACCACCACCAATGTCGTCTCTGTGGGCAACTATGGAACCGGTTCTCAAACCACATTGAGCGTAAACTTCGCCCAGGGCGCTGATAATGTTGAGTCGCCCGGTTCAGGCATCGACCGCTGGTACCAGTTCACTGCACAGGCCAATGCCATGCGCATCGAGCTGATAGGTAATACAACAGTGGGAGATGACAACGATATTGCGTTGTATGATTATACAACAGCAACGGGTCAACCTTTGATTCCATTGGTCATAGAGAACGACGTTACCCCCACGAACATGGGTATCTCTACCGACGGAGGAAATGAGATTTTGTACTATGATCAACTGGAGGCAGGATCAACCTATTGGATCTGTTTAAGGAACTTGAACAGTGTGTACGGAACAACAACATTGAAGTTGGCCTACCTCAGAGGCAGCGCGATGGACATTGGACCTTATACGGCTTATACCAATACCTATAACAACACTTGCCAAAACTTCAAGTGCAAGTACAAGCCAGGAGCATCTTATTATACGTTTAACTTGTGGAATGGCAACATTGCCCAAGGCCCAGCGACTTGGATTTATTCCACCACCCCAACGACCACCACAGTAGCCACCACGGTAGTGCAATTGGGTAGGTTGGTTGGCGCCAACATCAACAACGCACCGGTCCAACACACGGTAAAAGTAGACACACATTATGCACTGAAGGATGCTTATGGCCATACGGAACAGGTGGTAGGGTATGGCGTAACACCGGGAGTGTTTACGATGAACACAGAGGCTGATTTGAACCTAAGAACAACTGACCGCTGTCCAGTGTACAAGAGTCCCACAACGGGTTCTATGGCCACCAACCGAAGTGTTTGCGGAACCACGAGATACATCTGGGAACTCACGATGAGTGCACCAACATCAGGACTTCCCCAAGTGGTGAATGGCCCGGTGGGAGGATCAAGGGTGTTGGCCATGAGCACCATTCCTGGGATAGCCAACAACCAGCAGTATGGCGTAGCGATATCGTCGTTGCATGTTGACCAACAGACACAGAGCAACTACGGCACCTCACAATGCATGCGGACGTATGGCTTTGCCGGAGCACCAATCGTTGATGGGAATGAAAATGAGAATGAAAGAGCTGGTGCAGACGAACAAAGTGCATTTAACATTGAACTTTTCCCCAATCCCAACGGTGGAGATCGTGTTGTTTTAAACATCAACGGGTTGGAGGGAGAGACGACGATAACCATCACAGATGCAATGGGAAGAGAAATAGAACAACTGACCAAGTACATCGAAGGAGATTACTACCAACAGGAGATTACGTTCCAAGAAACACTGAGCAGTGGGTTGTATCAGATGATCATCAAGAATGGGGCTCAGGTTCAATCCATCAGGATGGTAGTATCGAGATAGATAATAAGTTAGTAAGGTTAAGTAGAAAGAACAAAACCCCTGTCGAAAGATGGGGGTTTTTTTGTGGGTAAAAATTAGTACTAAAGGAGTATTGCGGAAACAGATCTTTAACTTCAACTTTATTCTTTTAAAAATTAACCAATATGTCCTGTTTGTCCAAAATATTTTTGTTATGAAAAGAGAGTTCTATTTTGTCTTGTTGGCGTTGATTATGTCTATTCATATATCAACAGTTTTGAATGCTCAAATTCTGCCCAATTCTGTTTTAAAAGATGAAGATGACGAGCAAACAATTCAAGGATGGTTAGGCACGGGTTATCATGGTGTTTTACTTTACAGGAAATCAATACATGGAGCAAGCTCAAATGTTTTTCATGAGCGATGTGATGGTCAAGGTCCAACCATTGTATTAATAAGAAATGCACAAAATAACGTTGTTTTTGGTGGGTACGGAAATGGTGATTGGATGTGGACGGGCACTTGGCAAAATGGATACAGCTATTATGGAGGTTATTACCAAT
>JACCEE011384180.1_pt1 | contig 11509 bp, 6 predicted proteins | sample 7449931 | NCBI WGS metagenome assembly JACCEE01 (sample SAMN15323457, study PRJNA562643) | freshwater metagenome | isolation source: river surface water | place: USA:Blue River Watershed | collected 2017-08-19 | reverse complement strand
TGGCGCTGTCGAACAGGCCGCTCAGCACGCGCGAGAAGACGCCCGCATCGCCCTGCAGCAGCTGCAGGAAAGCGGCAACGAAGCCGATCAGGATGAAGGCGACCCAGACGATGTTCAGCATGCGGGGATCCCTCCAATCGACAACTGACCAAAGGGCCATTGTGCACTACCACCCCTCATCCAGCCGCTTCATCAACTCCGTCCGCGCCAGCACCTTCGAGCACAACTCCCACCGGTCTTTGCCCGAGTCCACGCTTTCCCGCGTCTGGTACCGCATCTCAAACGAGTTCTTGGCCGCGCTGCGACGCTCGATGTACTTGTCGATCTCCTCGGCCATCTTTTCCTGGTCGTCAATCCACTCGTCATCCAGCGTGTCAGGCAGGGAACCAAAAATATCGAACTTGTCTTTCAGCCGTCGTGACAGCACGCTGTAGACCTTCTCGTCCCGGGTTTGGGCATAGACCAGGTTCAGCATGTCCACCGTGCGTCGCACCTGGCCAAAGCGCTTGATCCGCCCCAGCCGTTGCTCCAGCTTGCTCGGGTTCCAGGGCAAGTCCACATTGATCAAAGTACCCAGCGACTGCAAGTTCAACCCTTCACAGGCGGCGTCGGTCGCCACCACCAACTTGATCTCGTGCCGCTTGACGGCGCCCTTGATGTACTCACGCTCGACCGTCGAAAACTCCGCGCCTCTGAACAAGCCGCTCTTGCCAGCGCCAGCGTACACGGCCACCACCTGGTCGGTATGGACCTTGGCGATCTCAGACGCCACCCATCGGGCGGTGTCGTAATACTGGCTGAAGATGATGCAGCCATGCTCAGCCCAGGTCTTGCGATCGGGTACCGGGCCCGTCTGGTGCTCATCCAGGAAATAGTTAACCGCTGCCAGCTTCGGGTCGCGAGCCTCAGGTCGACTGAGCTCCGCAACGATCTGCTTCAAGCAATCGGCCTCTTCCGCCGTCAGCGAGTCCAGCGCGTTCTCCAAGCCCTCGAGCTCCTCCTCATCCTCGATCGGCCGCTTGTCCAGCATCATCTGCGCGGTTGAACGTCCCGCTGCAAAGCTCGAACAGATCCGCTGCAACAACAGGTTCTTCATGAAGCCGGCCGCCTTGGTCCGCTGGCCCAGCAGAGTCGTGAACTCCTCAGCCGCCTGGTAAGCCAGGTTGAAGGGCAGGTTCGTCATCAGGCCGCTGCCATCCAGCGTCAGTCCCGGGTACGATCCCAGCGGCGCCTTCGGGTCCGGGTGAACATCCACCTCAACCCGCTCCAGCAAGCCCATGTCCTCGAGCACGTCGCGCCGCCGCAAGACGGTATGGCGCAGGATGGGGTTGTTGTTCTTGAAGAAGTCCTTGTCGGCGGCAATCTCATCCACCGTCCACTGCGAGGCAAAGTCCAGATCGTTGTAGGGCAGGTCGCTGAAATGGATCCGGTCCTCCAGCCCCAAGGTCATGCGCAAGTTCACGAGTCCCTGGTTTTTCTCGGTGCTCGGCGGCAGCGGCGTCTTAAGCCACTCCCAAGCATCGGCCGGGTTGGCAAAGGTCTGCTCCCCCTTCACCACGGGCAGCGCCTCGTCACAGTTGCGCCACTTACTCGTGAACTCCCGCCCCATGACAAACCCCGCCCCTTCATTGAGCAGGTTCAGCAAGTCCCACAGCTCCACAACCTCGGTCTGGATCGGCGTTGCCGTGCCGATCACCATGTGCTGGGTGCGCTTGGCCAGTTTGGTCATGAAGCTCAGCAGGTTGTTCGGCTTGTAGTCCTTCTTATTGATGCCGCGACTCACCCGGGCCTTGTGACCTTCGTCCAGAATCACCGTTCCAAACATCATGCTGAGCAGCTCATCGCACTCATCGGCCTTGTGAAAAATGAGCCCCTGCGACACGATGGCAATGGCACTCGGGCAGCGCTTGATGCCCGCCGCACCCAGGGTGTTCTTGATGATGTGGCCGTGCTCGTCCTGCCAGCACTTGCGGGCCGACAGCCACACTGCGCTCGGGATGCCCAGCTTGTCCTTGAGCTCGGTCTGCCACTGAAACGTCAGCGTCGACGGGCACAGAATCAGCACCTTGCCATCCCCCAGCAGGGCCGATACAAGCGCCGAGCCCGCCATGGACAAGGTTTTTCCAACGCCCACCTCATCGGCCAGTAGCAAACGGGCCTTCCCGTAGGTCTCGCGATGCTGCAGGAAGATGGAAACAAACGCCCGCTGCCAGGGCTGCAACATTTCGCCCGCCCGGTACAGCGGGCTCTCGACCAGGGCTGCGGCCGGCATCTCCTCCGGCTTCAGCTCTTCAAAGCGCACCTCATGGCGCTTGGCCACCCGCTCGACTTCCTCGATGATGGCCTCGGGCAGTGGGTAGCTGTCGTCCCACAGCGCTTCGAACTCCTCATCCACCCAGGCCACCGCCTCGGGTGAAGGGTCCTCCCACAAGATCTCGTAGTTGGCGGCAAAGGCGCTCTTGGACTCGTTGATCGACCCCATGAAGCTGGTCTTGCTGCCGTCGGCCCGCTCGATCACGCCGGCCTTGCCGTGCAGGAAGACCTTGTCCTTCGGCACCACGCGGATCTGCACATTGCCCTTGCGCAACAACTCGTACAGCTTGCGGTACTTGTCGCGATACAGCAGCGCCTCGGTCGCCGGCGAAGCCTCGTTCCAAGTCTCCTTCAAAGCCGCCTCACGGGCCGCCTGCGACACCCGGATGTCCGCCAAGTCCAGCTCGCTGTTGCAGACGATGCGGACATCCGGAATCTCCCCGATCTCCTCCCCCACCAGCTCAAAGATGGAACTGCGGAAATACCCGGCAATGCGCCTGTAGGACACCGCGCCCTCCAGGCGCTTGGCAAGGAACTCCTTGTCCAGCCGCTGCTGCCGCGAGCTGTACCGCGCAATGCCGCTCATGACTTGGCTTTCGCCTCCCGGATGAAATCACCCAAGGTCTTACCATCCGTGTTTTTCCACCATTCTGCATTGGCGTGGTTTCCTCGCACCACAGCCGCTGCGGCAGATGCAGAGGTGAAAAACTGGTCAGAGCTAAAAACCAGCTTACCTTCCTCCGTTGCAATAATTCCAGACTCAACAAGTTGCTGCCTCAGGGCCGCATAACTTGGGGAATTAGCTTCAAAGGTTGCCGAAGGTGGATTCACAACCTGGCTTCCTTTCTTAACTACTACTCCGCCTTCAGCAACTTCCAAATCTGCACAAATGCCCTTCGAATTTAAATTAAACCCCATTCTTTGTGGCAGACTTGCGTAAATTTCTGCTCGCTTACCTGAATTTCCAACAACCCCAGTATCATCGCTTGGCAAGTCTTCTGACTCGTTCGATTCACCAGCCTCGACAGCCGCAAAAATAAATTGATTGAACCCAAGAGACGGCAGCATATTCAGGATTTCTTGAAAAAATCCATTCGCAAATGCACGATCCTCTTCCGATAAAAATGGCTCAGCGGGATTCTGGATATTTTCTACGCTAACCCGCCCTACTTCCTTTCCAACTGCGCACAGCTTAGATTCAAGATGCTGTATATGCGCTTTATTGAGTCGACCGCTTTCTGCAGTAAAAAAAATGGCACGCGTCCAAAATTCTTTTTTCTTCACATGATCGTTAAGCCGCGACCCCACTGGGTCACCCTCTCCAATATACATTTTTCCTTTGCCAGCCAGAATATAAACGCCAGGCTGATTAAACTCTTTCCTTCCTTGCACCTCCCCAATCAGCGCTCGCGGAAAAATTACTGCCCTCCCAGGCCAATCATCACGCGATGCCACAAGCACACCATTCGGATTACCTGAAGGGACGAACAATTTAATTGTAAATGGACGCATAGCTTACATCCGTTGATTTTCAATGCCGTCAGCTAGCACCCGTGCGGCCGACGCCTCATCGGGTCGCATGACCTCCACCTTCTTGCCGATGAAGCGCGCAATCGCCACCAGCAAGTCACGCGATGAGTAGAACGCCCCCACCTTCAGGTTCTGCTCCAGGCCCTTGATCACCACATCCAAGTCTTTGCCAGCCTGCAGGTCCATCAACGCGTACAGCACGGCGCGCGTCGGTGTCTGGTAAAGCTCGGATGACTGGTTCATCTCGGCCCGGCCAAAGTCCTGGGCTGAGCGCAAGGCCGCCTTGTTGGCATGTTCATTAGCCATCAGCGCGCTGAAGTTGCGCACTGCAAACGCCTTGGCAAAGTTCTGGTAGTTGTCCAGCTTGTTCAGGCCATGCGACTCCTGCTCCAACATCTTCAGGTAAAAGCGCTCGGCGGGCTCTAGTTCATGCCAGACCGACTCGTCCAGGCCCAGCGGCACCAGCATCTTGTTGGACGTATCGGTAGCAAAGTCGATCAGACTCTCAACCAGGGTTTTCTGGCCCGGCACCCGTGGCCGCAGCGCTTCTTGCGCCATGTCCTTGCCGTCGATAATGCTGTACTTGGTCAACACCTTCAACGCGGCCGCGTAGCCCGCCATCTGCAAGTCAGCGTCCTCGAACAGGTTGCCGTCCTTGGCGCGCTTGCTGTCGGACGCCACCGTGTCGTTCATGCCCGTCAGGCGCTGGATTTGCTCGGCCACCTCGTCTTCCAGCTCGTAGGCCAGGTCGGTCTGGTTGGTGCGCTTGGCGCCCAAACGCTTGCGTAGCACCAGGAGGATGGTGCCCTTGACGTAGGAGCCTTCGCGCAACGCGGAATCAGTCTCGGTCACCAAGTACCAGGCCGCTGTTACGCGCAGGCCACTAGCCCACACGATGTTGGCCATGTCCGCCCAGATATTACCGTCCTGATGGGTGAACATCAGAATTTGAATGCCGTTGTCAGGCATACACTCGGCCATCCGCTTGTAGGCGGCGACCATGCTCAGGCGGAAGTCATGGTCTTCCCCCTTGACGGCCAACTCCCGTCGGGAATCCCAGGTCCAGTTGGAGAACTCTGCCGGCGGGTTCCTACGCAACCACGCAATGAAGAACTCCAAAATTTCTTCGTACTTAACCGCATCACCGTACGGTGGATCCGTTATAAATACATCAGAACAATAATCAATCGCATTGGCCGGAGATGAAATAACTCTAACCGAACCCAACAAGGGGGTCGATGCATAATTTGATAAATAAGGTCCAAGGGTGTAGATCAATCCTCTACAACCGTAATTGTAAATAGTATTCAATGCCTGATTATCAAAAATACTATTTATGGTGTCGCGTTGCCAAGCCCACCGTGACAGCCTAGCTGAATAGTTTAATGCACCACCAAGATTGATAAATCCGGCTGCAGTCCGACCAGAATTTATTAAGCCAAAAGATAGCAACTGTCTCGGATTAAACAGATGATGCCAATGCGTCCAGCCGCGAGTCCTTATAGGCTCGTCAGTCTTATCCCCCGGCTCAATCCGCGTATCAGGCACCCAGCCCTTGTCCTGCCATTCGGCCAAGTGCGCTTGCACGTACGCCGTCACCCGACTTTCGCGGTCCAGGTCCGATTGGGTAACCGTGCGGTACTCCGTGGGTGCACGACCCGTGTCGCCCTCGGGCAGCTCTTTAATCCACTGAATAGCGTACAGACGTTCGCTGAAGATGTCGTCGGCACGAAAGACTACGTCCGACTTGTCCCACATGCGCAGACGGTTCCGCTTGACCTTCTTACCATGGACCATCTCGGTGTAGTCCCCTCGGATGCTAGCGATGCTATTGACATGCTCCACCCCGTTGACAAAATGCACCACGTCACCCTTGCGGTAGGTGCCCTGTTCTGCGGCCTTCATCTCAGCAGCGGTGGCATCGGACACCAATTCAATGTCGTAGCGCTTTTCAGTCGGCACTGAAACCAACTTGGCATAGACCGATTTGCTTTTGCTCACCATACGGGTGGGCAGAACGGGCACCTTCCAACCAGACGATGGGCACGTCACTTCCAGGCAGTACAAGTAGACCTTACCGCGCCAACCGTTGCCATCGCTTTCAATTCCAAGCGCGTCGATTTCAGCTTTGACCCTGGCCACCAGCTCTGACTGCTCGCGTTCAATAGCCTGACGGCGCTCCACGCTAGCCCCGACGATATTGAATGCTCCCCAGGTCAGCATGCAGGCCACGGGGTTGAGGTCAGACGCGTAAACGTCGCACCCAAGTTGGGCGGCAGCAAACGGAATTTGGCCTGACCCAGAGAACGTGTCCGCAACGGTAGGCCGATGCCCAAAGCGCATTACCCCCAACTGCTCCACCAATTCAGGGAATGAGAATGCGTTGGTCCCCAGATGCTGGTTGACTCTGGTCCAGATATGGGATGAGAGCTCATCGCCCACTTCCTCCGCCCGCTTGGCGTCAGCCGCCAGGTCATGATAAGTGTCGAACTCAAACGTCAGCGCCGCCACCTCGTGCTGTTTCGTCTCGGAAACATCGCTGCGCCATCTGAGCTTGGGCGCTATCTCCCGACCATTCTTGAGATAGGGGTAGTCGTTAACATTGAACGGCGCCGAGCTCGGTACGTAATGCCCAGGCGGATCTACCACAAAGTAGGCATGGATGTCGGGAATCTTGGCAGTGCGAACAATTTCCTCTGGCTTTGCTCGTGCCAGTCGTTTGCTCATCGACACATCGTCCATGCCCATAAGCAACTCGAAGACTTCCAGGTCTTTGATGGGGTTATCCGTGACAGGCAACAACGAAGCCAGCACGCAAGCCCGGTTCAGCACCAAAGGCTTGCGTCCTTTCCAGTAACTGCCCAAAGCCGTCAAGGTCTGACCTGAACCAGCCATTCGCTCCTTGTAAACGTCGATAGACAGCTTCTGAACCGGCAGAAGGGATTCAATCAAAGCCGGCGCATCCTTCAGACTCAGCGCCTGCACGCCAGAGGGGTGCGGTGTTGTCGTGTAGTCGACCTTGGGGATGGGGGTGACAGCGGTAGAAGTCATTTTTTCGGGATATCAGGGTAAAAAAAGCCTGCGCAGCGGCAGGCTCAAAACAATTTGAGGGTGGCGGGCAGGTCTTCGACCGGCCGGATCGATCGTTTCTTCGGGCTGGCTGCCTTGCCACTCGACAAGGCGTAGTAGAGCGCTTTGCGCCACCCGGCGTCCTGGTCTTCTGCCAAACCGGACTCTGCGGCAGTCTGGGCAAACAGCCACCACCGCTCCTCGGGCTTGAAGGCGGCCCATCGCGCGGCAATGGCCCGGCACTCGTCCACGCTGTTGGCATGTTCAGCGGCCCAGGCCAGCACGCACAACTCCTTGCCCAGCATGCGGTCCACCTTGTTGTCGCCCGTGGTCCAGCGCGGGCTGGCCAGTTTCTTGGCCTTGAGCCGGGCGGCAAAATCCTTGCGCGCGGTCTCGGCAATCGCAGACCAAAACCTCCGTGGCAACACCACCCGCGTTTCACGCGGGGGCACGCCGTTCTCCCCACCCTTCAGACCGTAGTCCTCTACGATGGTGACCTCGGCGCTGGCGGCAGAGGGAATCTCAACCCGGAAGATATGCCCCCCAAAGGCAGCGGCTCCAAAGCCCTCGATCAACTCGGCGGGCTTGGCATGTTGGGTTTGCGTCATGTAGTGATGCTGACTGGATTACTGCGAAAACTCTTGGTCGCTCAGTTCAAAGCCGACCTTCTCCGCCAGGTCCAGCAGGTCTTGCCCGGTCTGGAACTGGAAGCGCTGGATCTTAAGGCTGACAGAGGCATCCGCCGGCAGGCAAGCGCCAATCTGGTTCAACACCGTCTCCAGGTAGGCACCATCAGCCGGGGTGTCGCCCAGAAAAAACTGCACCACCGCCGGGTTGGTACCCACCACTGCTCCTACCTTCTCAACCGTCGCCTGGCGCTCTTTCAGCAGTGCAATGACTTGATACGCTTCATGGCGCGACCCCAGGCTGACCATGCGGTTCAGGCGCACCGGCTTGCTGCGGTCAATCACCACCTGCGGCTTGCTGGAGTAACCCGTGCCCCCGCTGCTGCGCAACACGGCAGCGTACTCGAACTTCTCCTTGGCTTCCAGTCCGCCGCCCTCGGCAAACACCAGCACCTTGGCAGCGTTGTCATCAAGCTGGATCGGCCCCGTGTAGTCCAGACCGTTGCGGGGTTCGGAGCCATCCAGGGTGTACTTCAGCGTGGCGGCCGGCGCCACCAGCAGCTCCAACTGGCGGCTGCTCGTATCCAGTCGGGCACGGATGGTCAGCTTGTTGGTCCAGGTCGTCACCTCGCCGGTGTCGTACTGCCCATTGGGGTCAACCGCCAGGAACTGGATACGGTAGGCCTTGGACTTCAGCGTGTCGTCCTTCAGCACGGGGCTGGTCTGGCTGACCACGCCATCCTCCACATAGTGGATCCGCGCGCTGGGGCCGGCATTGAGGGCGTTCACCCGCAGCACCACCACGCCGTCATCGTCCGGCGAGGTGTCCGCCACCACCTGCACCGACGTCTTCTTCTTGACTGGCGTGTGCGACACATGGCCGTTGCCCAGGTCTTCCCAGACGCCGCGCTGCACGGCGATCGACTTCAGGGTATCCAGTCCGCGCGGCGGCATCCAGGGCATCTTGGACCGCTGTTTCTCGCGCGCCACGGCAGTGGCCCAGTCAATCGAGGCCGAACCGTCGTTCCAGAGGTTGGTCTCCGCAAAATCGCGCAAGGTATCGAAGTCAGCCTCCACGTCCAGGAACAGCTTCTTCGGGTGCGCGGTCAGCGTCTTTTCAATCTGGTCTTCGCCATTGAAAAGTTTGCTGGAATCACGGCGGGTGTCCAGCGGCTTGACCTTGAGCTCCGGCTGCCGCTCCCCCACCTGCGCGGGGTAGACCACCTTGTCGAACACGCCCAGAATCGTGCTGTAGAACTCGTGCTCCGCCGACTCCTTCTTGCCCAGGAACTCTTCGTACTGGGCATGGGTTTTCGGGATCTTGACCTCGGCCTTCAAGGTCGCATAGCTCTTGCGGGCGGCCGACTCGATGCTGGCCATCTGCGTCTTGTCGCCCGTCAGCACCAGCAGGTTGTTCTTTTCCGGCAGTTCGGCAAAAAATGCTGCCAACTGCTCCGGCGGCATCTTGGTCGCCGGATCGATGACCAGCAGCACACGGTTGCGCTTGACCTCGGCAATCACCTCGTTGAGCTTGGGCAACGGGATGACTTGGCTGTAGGCCGTCTTGCGCGTGGGCGCAAACATCTCCTTGAGCCGGGTCTTGATCAACTCGTCAATCTGCGCCTCGGGCGCGGTAGCTGCGATGCCCTGCAGCATCTTGGTCAGGTTCTCCTGCCGGTCGAAATACAGCTTGGCGTCCTGGCTCTGATGCAAGAACCAGCACTCGGACAGCATCGCGTCAATCGCCGCGTTGTACTCGACGACCGACTGAATCGGCGTCACCACGCATTCCAGCACCTCTTCACGGCTCAGACCCTTGACCGCGTTGACCGCCGTCGACAAGCTGGCCGTGAACAACAGGTTGGCCACCTCTGAGGCATTTTTGTTGCCATTGGCGGCATCGATGGACTGGGCGTGCGCCGCGAAGTTCACATCCCACAAATCCTTCGAGATGACGTCGTTCATCCCCGAAATGTCCGCCAGCTTGCTGCGCACTTCGGTAATGCTGAGGTCGAAGTGCTGCGCTCCGATCAGGTAGACGTCATCCGCATCGCGTTCCCACACCGACTTCAGCAGGCGCGACATCAGCTCCATCAGACCGCGCGTCTGCTTGAACTGCTCGTTCTCCTTGAACAGGGCCACCAGGTCCTTCAGGCGCGGGTGGAACGGGTAGGTGTGTTCGATTTCGTCGGCCAGGGCTTCGGCCCCACGGGCAATGACCTTCGACTTGGTGGCCTCCTCCAGCGCCCGGCCATAGCTGGCCGCCAGATTGCGGATCTCAGCCGAGTCGGGCAATTTGGTGAACAAGCGCTTTCGCAGAATGTCATACACCTCGTTGCCAGCCAGGTCGACCGGGGTAATCGCCTTTTCCTGCCGGCCCAGCTCCTTGCGGGCGTCCAGCAGAGCGCGCTCAATCAAAGCACCGCCCTGGGCGTATGAGGCATCCAAGTCCGACACCACCACGCAGACATTCGACAGCTTGCCGGCCGCGCTGAGCATGTTGGCGAAGGCACGCGTCGCAATATCCGCCACCGTGCCGGTGCCTGTGGCGCGGGTGCCTAGGTATTGGAAGTACGGCGGCAACTCATCCAGCAGGATCAGGGTGGGCTTATCCGACTTGAGCAGGGTGGTCCAGTCGGTCTCGTCCGGTGCCTCGGGGCCCGCGCTCCAGAACTTTTTGAACTGCTCGCCCAAACCCAGTTGATGGGCAATCTCGCCCCACAGGTAGTGGGCCGGGCTGTTGCGGCCGTTGAAGGCAACGACACGGGCATCCTCGAAGGCATCGATGTGCGGCACGTCGCCACAATACTTGTGACGCAGCTCCCGGTGCTTGGCTGCCAGACCCGTACCCACGATCAAGTGGGTCTTACCGCCACCCATCGCCTGCTTCAGGTGGAACACGGCATTGCTCGACTTGCCAGCCAGACGCTCGATCGTGCCGCGCAGCAGATCGCGCATACCGGCGGTGATAAAGGTCTTGCTGTAGAAGACCTCGCCGTTGCCTTCGTCCTGGATCAGTTGTTCGAGCTGCTCGATCTGGTCGCTGACGTCAATCGACAGCGCATTGGGGGCCAGTTGGCAGGCTTGTTTGACAGTTTTCACAATTTCAGCCCTGAGTGCGGTGAGGCGGTTGTTAGAATATCATTATACGCAAATTTCTCTATTTTATATCAATAATTTGCAGAATGTTTTCAGCCATGAATACCAACCTCGCTGAGGATCTCGGCGGCCTCGAGAACGTGCTCGCGAGTAGCTTGTGCGTCTTGTCGGCCCGACTCAGGCAAATGAGGTGGCTAATGTGCCAGAACACGATCAGGTACAGCGCCTGCTCACTTGCTGCGAGGGCATCGTGAATTTCACCCGGCCGAGCACCAGCGCATGGCGCAACGCCTCGCCCAGTTTGGGCGACCCCTTGCCCAGCGAGCTTTCATGGTTCGAGGGGATCAGCCATTCCGCCGGTATGCCCAAGTTGCGCGCGTGCGAACAGCTCGAAGCCGGTCCTGGCGCTGTCGAACAGGCCGCTCAGCACACGCGCGAAGACGCCCGTATCGCCCTGCAGCAGCTGCAGGAAAGCGGCAACGAAGCCGATCAGGATGAAGGCGACCCAGACGATGTTCAGCATGCGGGAATGATGCCAGCAAAAACGCCCGCTGCTGGAGCGGGCGCGGCAGGACATCCGGAGGCGATCAGCCCTGGAGCTGCTGCTCCAGCTCGTGCAGCACCTGGTAGCAGGGCAGCACGCTGTGCACGCTCGAGTTCGGCTCGCGGCCCTCGCGGATGGCGGCGAAGAACTCGCGGTCCTGCAGCTCGATGCCGTTCATCGACACCGCGACCTGGGAGACGTCGATCTGCTCTTCCTTGCCAGTGAACAGGTCGTCGTAGCGCGCGATGTAGGTGCCGCTGTCGCCGATGTAGCGGAAGTAGGTGCCCAGCGGCCCGTCGTTGTTGAACGACAGGCTCAGCGTGCAGAT
>JACCEE011507631.1_pt1 | contig 11512 bp, 9 predicted proteins | sample 7449931 | NCBI WGS metagenome assembly JACCEE01 (sample SAMN15323457, study PRJNA562643) | freshwater metagenome | isolation source: river surface water | place: USA:Blue River Watershed | collected 2017-08-19 | reverse complement strand
TTATTGTATTTCTTGATGTAGAGGTGATAGGAAGAAAGTTATTATTTGTTAATAAAGTATAATATAATCTTTTATTATATGGATCAAAATATGTAAAAAATCCCGCGCTTATAACTCCATCTATATTTTGTTCAATATATTCATAATCTTCAAAATTAACAAGACTATCACTGCAAACAATATAATGTGTTGGTGTAATTAATATACAATCATTCCAATCTTTTAATGATAAATTAATTTTAACATCAGAATATTCTAAACTTACTAATGGTAATGAATTTGCACTTGATCTACAAAACCAAAATTGTAATGGTATATATATTTTGTATGCTTTTTTTCCATTACTATAATCTGTTAATTCTGGAATATCCCCTATCATTTTCTTAAAAGATGGATCATTTGCTTTAGGATTAAACATAGAATTCCATAACATCATCCATTCTCCAAAATGTTTACATATTTGTCTTCCATTAATTTCTATACTTACTGTATCTATTAAAGAATATCCAGGATTTTTAACCCATGCTACTTTTGTAATATCATCATCTTTAAAAGCTTTAATTTCAGGAAGAGTTATAACCAAATGAGTTTTTTCCATCAAATCTCCATTTTTTGAAATATTTGCTGATACTTGACTATTAAAATCAGCCTTTTGTATAAAATTTTGTCTTATTTCTTCTCTTGAAAAATTAGTATGTCTTTTATAGACTATTTTAAAATATGTTATTTGTGGATCATTAGTTAAAAATATGTCTTCTATACCATATGCCACTAATTGTAATATACTTCCAGTCATACTATGTATTAAGAAACAAAATTTTAAAATAAAATGTAAAATTTATAATAATATTCTTTTTATAAATTTAAAATAAATTAAATTTAATTTATTTTAACGCTATTGTTAAATTAATTTATATTGGTCTGAGTAAACTGGTTGATGAACCACTGGCAATGAGAGCCATTGGGCGGAATACTTGATCAATAAGAGCAGTCATAAGGTTGATTTGTGAGCTTGCAGTGTTATTGATTGATGATTCAAATGATCTAATTTGGTTGGCAAGATCAACGTTTGATGAACCTTTGATTTCTTCTAATGAAACATTTGTAAGACCAGCAGTAAGAGCTGAGTTTAATTTCATGAAGCCTTTAAGATCATTGAGAGCAGTTGCTAATTGTGAGTTGTTCTTTTTGATTTGTTCAATGGCGTTTTCGATGCGTTTCTTGTCATCATCAACAAGGTCTTTGCCATTGCGTTTCATTTCTTCAAGGATTTGTTTGTAGATAGCTTCCATAGTGGCAACTGAATCTTCAACACAACCAGCACCACGTTGATTACGTTGACCACCACGTTGACCGCCAATTAATCCGTATGGGTTACCAAAACCAACACCAAAACCAACATTTGCTAAATTGAGTGGCATTCTAAGGTTTGAAAGAAAGTTGGTTGGAAGAACATTGAGTTGGTTAACAAGTGTACCGAGTTGAGTTGAAAGAGCAGCAGCACGGTTAATGTTCATTGGTCTGATAAAATATCTGATTTTATCATTACCAACTTTTTCTGGGAGATCTGAAAGTGTAACAGCTTTTTCGTTGGTTAAGACTGGATTTGAACGAACAATTTCCATGATGTTTCTGAGGTATTCAAGAAGTTTCTTGTTACCTAAGATAGCTGCAGCTGTTTTAGCACCACGTTCAGCACCGAGTTTTTGAGTGAGACGTGATTCAAGTGATCCGCGCCATTCAATGTATTCTTCAACTTTACCGTGTTTGTTAGTTTTAATGTCAAAAGTGCTAAGAACTTTAGCCATAACTTTAGGATTCATTTTGGCTACTTCTGATTTAGCAACATCGTACATTCTGTCAATTGAGAGTTTGCCAAGGCAGCGTGATAAGGCTTTTGGATCACCTGAAAGTAAGCATTCGTATACTAAATCGCAATCTTTAATGAATGTACCATCGCAGTTATCAGCAACATCTTTTTCGTATCTGGTTTCATCCATTGGGTTACCATCAGCATCAACTAATTTACCATTTTTAAGTCCGTAAATTTTATCAGCTGTAAAGTCATAGATTTCACTAAGTTCGCCTTTAACACCTGATGATGATGCAAGAGCTTTTTGTTGAGCATAAGCAATAGCTCTTAAGAATACTGGAATATTTAAACCAGCAGCTTCCCATGATGAGAGTTTTGATGCAGCACCACCTTTGAATATTGTTCCACGTGTTTTTCTTACGACAGCATCGTATTCTCTGTGTAAATGATCAACTTTAAGAACATTACCAGCTTCATCAACTGAACCGGCTGGTAAATATGGTAATGTTGAACCAAAAATAATTTCAGATCCGCGAGTAGATGGATCAACTTTCTTAAGATTAAGTCTGAATTCTGCAGAATTCATTCCAACAAATGGTGATGGGGCAACATTTCTTGAATTTGTTGTATTAATTAAATTAATTAATTGGCTGTAAAATTCACGACCATCATATGACATATTTCCCCAGTTGGAATAGATATGTGATAATTTATCAGAAGTAAATGCAGTTCCTGATACATCTTGGAGTTTACCATCAATAGTAACGTGATGAGCAGCAACATCTTTAACAAATTGTACAAATTCATTAGCAATAACATTATCGCTAACTTTTCTTGGGTTTCCACTTGCATCATTGTAGTTCTTAGCTAACATAAGTTGGTAAATTGGTTCATTAACAATGGTGTTTGGATTTTCTTTGGTGTTAATAGCTTGTGTGTAGTTGTTACCTTTGTAGTTGAGAGCTGTGAATAATCTACCTCTTTTATCATCTTCAGCACCGATCTTTGCACCTGCAGTGGCGAAAAAATCATCAATTTCATCGTACATGTTTTTTGCACCTGACATTTTCTATATATATGTTATAAGAAAAAAATAAATATTTTTATATTCTTAAAACGAAGAAATTTATAATAATATAATTTTTTATATTATTATATTATTATATAGAATGAAAACTAAACACGTTTTATTTGTGATTGTCGCCGTTGTTATATTATATTTAATTTACCAACATAACAAAAAGAATGAACAAATGACAACTGATGCTATTGCTCAACCAGCAGTTCAATCTGATCAAGTAGCCCCAGCTTCAAATAATACTCCAGTATTAGGAGTATATTATACTGAATGGTGTGGTTATTCACAACAATTTCTTGATCAATTAAAGAATGGTGTAGGTGAAGCTGTAGAAAAAGCTGGAGCTAAAGTTCAATTAGTTGATTGTGAAAAAGATAGAGAAACTTGTGCTAAATATGATGTCCAAGGATTTCCAACACTCTTATTACACACATCAAAGGGTGTAGTTCCATATAATGGACACAGAAGTGGTGATGCTATTGCTGAATTTATTGCACAAAATAAATAAACTAATATTTTGAGAGTTAAATTAATAAATTAAGCAATATATCTTTCATAAAATTTTTCTCCAATTTCAATTAATTCTTTTTTCATTTCTAAGTGTTTTAATAAATGTTCTGGTATATCTGATGAACCGTAAATTGCCCCATAAAATCCTCCAGCAATTGAACCAACGGTATCACTGTCACCTCCATGTAACATAGAATAATAAACTAATTTTTCCCAATTACCTTCACAATCTAATACTGCATTATAAGCCATTATTATTGCTGATTGTCCATTACCTCCGGCTATATTTTTATAATTTTCTATTTCTAATAAAGATTTATCTATATCATACATAATTTTAAATCTACTAATAAGATTTTCAGAAGTTTTTAATTTTAATGGTTTTTTATTATCTGAAAAAAATAATTCAACATATCTTTTCCAAACTTTAACTGAATTTCTATAATCAATATAAATATTATCATTATCTCTATCAATATATGATTTAATTTTATCAGATTCTAACATTTTAATAGCCATAAAAGGCCATTCTTCAATTGCAATATTATTGAATGCTAATTTAATAAAATAGGCTGTAATAAATCAACCTAAAAATCCAATAGGTGAATTATGAGTTAATTTACTTGTAGTAATAGATGTATCAATTAATATATCTAAATCTTCATCTTTGTGGTAAGCTATACCGATTGGAAAAGTTCTCATAGAACAACCATTACCACCAGAATATATATTATAACGTGCATGTCTTTGATCCGTTTTATCATCCCATGCTTGTATTGATCTAAATGTAATACTACCAAATCCTCTTTCTATTTTTAATTTCATTTGTTCATCTAACATTTTTGATATACTTCTTTTTAATTTAATAATATCATCTTCATTGTATTTTGTATTTTTAATATTTAATATAAATTTAGCAATTTCGTAATTTAATAAAGTATCATCTGAAATATTCCAATCTTTTAAATCAATATGTGATATGCCACCAAGACTTATAAATTCAGATATAATTTCAATTGTAATTCTAATATCACCATAATTTGAATTGCCATAATTAAATTCCCATATACCATTTTTAAATCCAATAGTATCTCCTAATGCATGTAATAGAAATATAGAAATACATTTCTCTTTTTTATCTTTATTATTATTCATATAAATATATAATTTAATGTGAAAAAAATAATAAATAAAAAAATACGTTTAATTATACTTAAAAATATATATAATTAAATTATAATAATGAATACTAATGATGATGATTTATTTGAACAAATGAAAGGCAATAAAAATGAAAAATCTATAAACAAAGTAGAAAAATTTGGTTTTGATTATTATAAAATTTTAAATGTTGATCGAGATACTAGTATTGAGGATATAAAAAAGAAATCAAGAAAATTATTAGCAAAATATCATCCTGATAAATATAAAGATTTACCAGAAAAAGAACGCCAAATGAAAGCAAAACAATTTCAATTAGTACAAGAAGCTGGTAAAATTCTTTCAGATGCAAATGCTAAAAAAATATATGATTTAGAACAAAAAACTATAAAAAGCAAAGATTTTCAAAATCAAAAGAATACATTTGAAGAATTTATAAAATTACAAGAATCAGGTATGACAGAAGAAAATAAAAAGAAAGCACAACTTGATTTTGAATCAGAATCAAAAAAACTTAATAAACTTAGAAACTTTGATCCATCTAAATTAGATGATAAAATAGATAGAACAACATTATCAAAACAAATTGATGATTTAAAAGCAAGAAGAGATATTGATTTTATTGAATTATCTCAAAAAAATATGTTTGAAGGAAGATCATTTAATCCATCTGAATTTAATAAACTTTTTGAAAAAAATAAAAAGAAACAAGAAAAGAATGAAAAACGTAAACAAGAAAAAGGAGAAGTTGTTAAATTTGGAGAAAACTTTACTGCATTTAATGATAATGGATTAGAAAACTTTATATCAATAGATACAGATTATTCAAACCCATTTGGATCAGATAATTTTAAAGAAAATAATATGTTTGGTAAAATGAGAAATGATGATTTTAATGCATCAGATTTATCATCTGTTGATAGTGATTACGATGATGCATATGATACTCATAATAAAAATAAAGATACAAAAAATACAGATGACATGCTTTCAAAAATGCTAAGAGACAGAGAAATGTTTGATACTAATCTTAAAAGTACAGAAACAGCTGGATATAAAAGTGTAATGGAAGATCAATTTGGTATTTCTAGACAATTTGGAAAAATGATTGGTACTGATGTTACACAAAAACATAAAACACAAAAAATAGATAGTGATATGATTAAAATATATAATAAAATGATATCAAACGATGATTCAGATGATGAATAAATATATTGCAAAGTTAATTATTTAATTTAAAATTATTTTAATTTAAAATTTTTTTTCATAAAATCATACCCTTGTTTAAATAAATCTTTTTTAAATTTTATAGATAAATCGAATCCTACTGGATTTATTTTTTCAACATAAATATTATAAACTATATTATTGTATTTTGGATGTACAAATTTTTTAGTCATTAACATCATAATTAAATCAAAAATATTTGTAATATATGTTATTATATTATCTATTTTTATTTCATCAGAAAAATCACTAAAAATATTAATACCTATAACTTCATCTAATTTATCATCTGGAACATAATTAATAGGAAAATTTTCCATCAATCCACCATCTATATACATTCTATTATTATATTTAACTGGACTAAAAACGATTGGTATACATGTAGACATTCTTATTGCTAAATAAACTGGTAAATCTGGAAAATTTTCATAAGATATATATTCTAATTGTTTATTAGAAATACATACGGAAACTGCAACAAATTTTTTTTTAGTTTTTTTATAAAATTCAATCATAGTTATTTCTGGATCAAATTTTTTTGTTTCTAATAATTTTTTATATAAATTATTAATATTTTCACAATCATCAATCGCATAATTATGTAAAAATGTTGATATATTTACATTTGTTATTTTTGTTAAATCGAAAGCTTTAATTATTTTATACATTTCATCTGGAGAATATCCCATAATTACAAGTGCAGCAAATAATGATCCAATAGATGTTCCAACTAAAGTATGTATATTTTGTAAAATATTTATTTCTTCTAAATATTTAAAAATACCAACAAATACAAATCCCTTTACACCACCTCCACCTAATATTAAAGTTGTTTTTCCATGTTTATTTTTATCACATAAAGAATATAATTCATCTTCTATAGTTTTGTTTATGTTTTTATTTTCAAATATATTATGTGTCATTAATAATATATATATTTAACTTTTTATAACGTTACAATCGCAAATATATAAATTTTTTTTTCAATAATATTTATATATAATGGATAATAAAGTATTTTCTCAAATGAATATTGAAACTTTAATGCCTTCTAATAATCATAATTATAATAAAAATAATGGTAAAATAGATGTTAATATGATATCGACTGGAAAGAGTATTAATATAGATCCTTCAAAAGATTTTAATTCACATAATTTATTAGGTAATATATATGAAAGAAGAAAAAAGAAAAGAAATTGGTTAGTAGATATGTATAATTTATGTTGCAATAAAATTAAAGATGCTGATGATGCAGGACTTACAGATATAACATTTATTTTACCTGAAATTATTTTAGAAAATTCTTCTTATAGACATCAAGAAGCTTTAGAATATATATCTAAAAATTTAAGAGATCAAAGAATGGATACACTTATTTTAGATAAAAAAAGTATTTTTATAACATGGAAATATTTAGAATTAAGATTAGAAGAAGAATTAGATAATGAAAAAAATGATGATAATTAAAATCTTATTTCTTATTTCTCAATAATAAATCTAACATAATAATAATAAATATACCAATCATTAACATAATTACTATTTCCTTTGAATTCATAGAACTTGTTTTAATATTGCCAAAAACAGATTTATTTTTTTTATTTTTATCATCTTTATCATCTTTATCATTCTTTTCTTTATTAACTGTACATTCACCAATACCATTAATAAATCTTAATAATTTTTGTTTACAATTATTACATTTTTTCATATGTTCTAAAATATTATCATCATTTTTTGAACAATCATCGTAATCTATTGATTCAACTATTTTATTAAATTTTACATTTTTTGTTGCATTTGGATTTTTTAAATATGTATCTATTGATTCAGAATCTATGAAAGAATCTATAGAACTAAGAGATCCATATGAATCTAATGATGATATATCTGAAAAACTTTTATTTTTTTTAAGTTTACCAGAAAAAAATTTATTGTCTTTTGTTAAAAAATCAGATTTATTTGTATTGTTAGTATTATTAGTATTATTAGTATTATTTGTATTAAAAGAAAAATTTGATGAATTTAAATCTGAATATTCTGAATAATTAGTATTATCACTATCACTCAATGAATAAGATGATTGTTTATCATTATTAAAATTATCATTCATATTTTTATTATAATTTTTATTAATTGATAAATAACTAAAATTTTGAGAATTTATAACATTATCTATACCATTTTTCCATTGTGTTTCTTGTTTATTAAAATCATCTGTTACTTTTTTACATAAAGAAGTTTTTTTATTATTAATTTCTCTTGCTAATTTATCTAATTTATCCGTTTCATCATTATTAAAATTAATATTATAATATTCAGTCATTATATAAAAATTATTATATATTTTAATGCGAAATTTTTGATGCGTATTTAAACATATAATACTTTCTAATTATTAAATTATATAATGACTGAACATAATGGACATATTACTGAAGGTACTGATTATATGGTTGATTATTTAGCAAATTCAGAAAAATTAAAACCAAAAGAACAAAGATGGTATCCATCACATAATCAGAATGGAGGTGATGATGATATAGATGATAATTTTGATAATTATGTTACTCATAATGATATTCCAATGAATCAAAATACAGAAACTAATTACAATGGAGGAGATTCTTATCAACAACAAAATAATAATACATATGATGAGAGATCTGATCAAAATAATCAAACAGTACAAGGTGGATCTGGACAATCAAGTGCATCAATGAATAAATTTATAGATGAAGAATATGAAATGTTATCAGCTCTTGAAAAACGTTTAAGAAGATTAGATATTATGAGAGCACTTGGTGAATTACGTGATTTAGGATGTAAAGTAACTAATTATAATATCGACGACGATTATTATATGATGAAATATGAACTCGATTTACATAGAAGTATTAGATCAAAAAGAAATTGGTTAGGTTTATATTCACATATGCTTGTCGGTGTAATAAAAGGAGCTGAATTATTAAATAATAATTATAATCCATTTGACTTTAAACTTACTGGTTTAAGTGATGAAGTTAGTGCTGATAAAAATACATACTATGAAATTCTTGGTGAAATTTATGAATATCATAATGTACCGGGAAAGAAAATGAATCCATGGTTCAGATTAATGGTTTCACTTATTGGTGTTGTTGTTGTTGTAGGTGGTAAAAATAATGCTCATAAATTTATGCCAAATAGAGCTAAAAAAGTAGAAAATGATGAAGATTATATTGAAAAATTAAGAGCTAGAGCCGCAAAAGATTCGCAATCAAAGGGGTCTGAAAATAATAAACCAAAAAATAATTTAGATGATTATATGAATAAACAACATGAACACGCAGTTCAAAGAGCTAAAGATTTAGAAGATCTTAAAAAACAAGAACTTGAATTCCAACGTTATCAACAAATGTTAGCTCAGCAAAAAGATAAATTTAATGATATTAAAAAGAATTTAGAATTAACAGCAAGTCCATCTGCTAGATCAGTATCATCATCAAAGAAAGAAAGTGCAAGATCATCATCTAGATCTCAAAAACAAAAAGAACCATCTGATACTATGTCTGAAATGTCAACATCGACAAATAAAACATCATCGACAAATAAAACATCATCGACAAATAAAACATCATCGACAAATGCAACAACACAAAGTGGTGTATCTCAAATATCAATCAATAATAATCTTGCAAAAAGATTAAATAGTCAATTAAATAATAAATCAAAAAAATCTACTGATATATCAATGGATCAAATATCATTTGGCAGTAATAAGAAAAAGTGAACATTTATAAGACAATAAAAAAATTTGAAAATAATATGTTAAATCTATTTATGGAATAACATATATATTATTTTAAATATGGCTACTAATAATAAGAACGAAAAACGTCGCGGTCGTCCACCAAAGAATTTAGTCGTTTCTACACCAGTAAAAAATAAAGTTATTGTTAAAGAACCACAAGAAGAACAATTAGTATTATATTTACCTAATTTTGAAGAAGAACAAAGTGAGCGTCGATTAATTTGCAAAGATACAGAAACAGAAAAAAATAATTTTACTTCAGAAAGTGAAAGTGAAGATGATGATACTGAAATTGATACAAAATATAAATTTAATCATCTTACTGATAAATGTGAATCAGATAGTGATGTTAATAAATCCTCCAATAATTTAAATAAAAGTATAGAAAAATTATTAGAAGAACTACATAGACGTGATGCGATTATTAATAATCTTAAATCTAGAATAAAAGATAAATCATTATTTAATGAAAATACATTAACTCTTACAAAGGAAAATAAGAAACAATTAATTAATCTTGGTTTAATATCAGTTAATAAAAATAAATTAAATATTTGTGAAAAAACAAGTATAGCTTGCTGGTGGTGCACTTATAATTTTGATACACAACCGCTATTTATGCCAGATCATTATAAAAATAATTTCTATCATGTATTCGGAAATTTTTGTAGTTTCTCATGTATGATAGCATATAATGAAGATATGGATGATTATAGAAAATCTGTTCGTTCTGCTCTTATTAAACAATTATATTGTGATATATTTAGTTGTGATGAAATGAATATTAAAGCAGCGGGTCCGCGAGAAATATTAGATAAATTTGGAGGAATTATGACAATAAATAAATTTCGTGATCCAATGATAGTATCATCAAAAGTAATTAAAATGTCAATACCACCAATGATACCACTTATATCTGATTACGAGGAGATTGTTATTGACAAATAACAATCAGCTCCTTTTTTATGTTTAATTTATTAAACATAAAAAACTAGGAAATAGTCATAGATAAAATAATTTTATTTATTAATCAGTTTTAGTTTCAGTAGAAACTTTAATACCTTTTTTCTTACTTTTAATTTTTTTAGTTGTTAATTCATCAGTTTCATTTTCTACTTCTGTTTTAACAACTCTTTTCTTACTTTTAATTTTCTTTGTAGTTAATTGATCTTCTGGAATACTTCTTAATTTTTCTTGATAATGTTCTGGAATAACACCATCAAATATATGATGAAAACCTTGTAAATATGCATCACATACATCATCACCTTTATTATCATTATTATCTATTGCATTTTCCATTATTTTTAATTCGTCTTTTGTAAGAAGTGTTTTAACATAAATAATTGCTAATCCTTTTTCTATATTATAATATTCTCTATCAGATTTTGCATTCTTAAGTGCATCGTTTGTTGTTTTTTTTGCTACTTTTAATTTATTTAGAGGTGAAGCAAATTTAACAAATTTAATTTTATTTTCTTTTTTATCTATGATACCTCTGACTACAAAATAAGTATATAAAGCAGAAGCAATAGTTTTAATAGCTGGATTAATTAAAGCTGGTTGATTTTCAATCCATACTCCTTCTATATCAAGAAAATCTTTATTTTCATCAAGTTTTTTAACAAGTTCAGATACTAGTTCTTGAATTGGTTGTTGTGAACAATTTTGTCCTGTAATTTTTTTTGCTTTAAATTGTGTAAGAACTTTTTTTGAAAGATTTTCGTGTTTTTCACACCAAGACCATTCATCTTTTCCTAGAATATTAATACTTGATACTGATCCACATTTTACGCATTTATAATCAGATGACTTTGTTGGTTCAATTTTAACTTTAGTACAATGTGCTTTACAAAGATTAACTTCTTCCATTTTATCATTAAGAACTTTTTGTCTAGCTATTTTACCACATTCTTTTTTT
>JACCEE012338807.1_pt1 | contig 11513 bp, 10 predicted proteins | sample 7449931 | NCBI WGS metagenome assembly JACCEE01 (sample SAMN15323457, study PRJNA562643) | freshwater metagenome | isolation source: river surface water | place: USA:Blue River Watershed | collected 2017-08-19 | reverse complement strand
CATACCCATTGTACAACTGATGCAAAAGGAAACCAAACTTGTACAACTACTTATTATAACAGTCAGCATAATATTACAGTTTTTAAATTAACTCCTAATGGGGAATTAATTTGGGGAAAAAATTTATACAGATATGTTAGATATAGTGGAGGATCGATTGTTTGGAGTTACGATGATTTTAATGTAATTGGAAGATCAGATGGATTTTATATGATTTACGAAAATAGAAGTGTTAAAAACGAAAAAGGAAAGAAGAAAACGAAAAAAAGAGACAACAAATTTCCTTTTGAATATGCATATATCGACGCCGAAAATGGTAATTTCCAACGGAAATTTTACCAAGTAAATAGTGATGATGTACCTAGAAAAGAAAGGAAAATTGTTGAGCCATTAAATATACAAACTATGAATGGTAAGTTTTATGTTGAACACACCAAATACAAACGTAAATTTTACGCTTATATTTGTTGTGTAATACCTTCTATTTATTATGGTAATGACCACAGAACTGGTTTTGGATTTATAGGTGAAATTAAACCTGTAGAATAATAAAATAAAGAGGCTTAACAAGCCTCTTTTGTATTTTAATATTTTAGCTAATGAAAATTTATTGGGCTCTATTAGTTTGTTTTTTAAGTAGTTTTGGATTTTCTCAAACAGAAAATGTAAGTGATTTAATTACTAAAAAAATTATCGATAACCACCCACCTGTTCATAAACATTATAGAAGTGTTATGCAGCCTAAAAAAAATACATTGCAAATCATAAATCCTTTTAACTATATTTCAATTGGTTTAATGTTTACTTATCAAAGAGTAATCACTCAGCAATTAAATGGCAGTTGTGCGTATGAAAATAGCTGTTCTCAGTTTACCAAAAAAGCAATCAATTATTATGGATTAGTTAAAGGAAGTTTAATTGGTTTAAACCAATTACAAACCTGTTATCCAACAAGTTATTTGGATTATCCTGATCATAAAATAAATCATAATTTAAAAATAAAAAATCCAATTCCAGTTTTAAATGAAGATTAAGAAATTTATTATTTTACTCTTATTTCCTATTTTTTCATTTGCTCAGATTAAAACAGAGTTTATTCATCATTTAGTAAGTAAAAAATTACACCAAGAGCATTATCTATATTTAAATCAGTTAAAGCAAATTTATCCAACAAATGATACACTTGAACTAGAATGGTTAAAATGGGCATTGTTTTATAATAACTATAATCAATTTGAATCTTTGTATTTTTCTTATCAAAACAACACCCTAATCAAAAACGATACATGTGTGTTATTAAATGCTTCGGTTTTAGCGCTAAAACAAAAACCAATACAAATCAATAAATGGTTTGCGCAATCCGAAATAAGTAATAATTCTATAAAAATCAATCAGCTTTTTACGATTTACAATTTAACCGAGAATATACAAAATTACAAACCTAACGAATACAATTTTATATCTGAAAACATAAATTACTATTTTGCCGAATATCAAAAATATTATACAAAAAAACCAATGGTAGCAGCAATTTTATCCACTGTAATACCTGGAGCAGGAAAATTATATAACGGCAGAAAAAAAGGATTTTTCCCATCATTTTTAATGAATACTATTTTGGGAACTTTTGCTTATGAAGCAATAGATAAAAACGGAATAAATAATGCTTATAGTATATTTTCGCTTGGTATATTTTCGGCATTTTATTTTAGTAATATTTATGGATCTTATCACGAAACCAAAGTAATTAAACAAGAAAAAAAAGAAGAATTATTATACAATGTATCGAATCATTATTATACTCCTTGTTTGTACAAATAGTATTATAGCTCAAAATAAAAATTTAAACGATTTATTATTTTGGGAATATAAAATATTTGAAAATCCCCAACAAAAGGATTCCTTGTTATTGTATCAAATAAATAAATTAAATATTTATATTTTAAACAAAAAATTCAACGCAGATTTAATCAACGAGTTTAAAGGAATTAATTGGTTAGAAATTAAAGATTCATTAACTCAAATGAAATATCTGCAAAATTTAGCTATAGTTCATTTTTTAAACAATGAACCCGATTATGCTTACTATTATTTTGATCAATATATTAAAATCAGTAACGATACGAGTTTAAAAAGTTTAACACATTTAACTATTTTTTCGGCACAACAGGACTCCTCAACTTTTTACCAAAATTTAAATAAACTCAATATTACAGATTCCAAAAAATGGAAACAATTTGAAAATTTATATTTAATTCATCATCAAAAATACGATTACAAAAAAAAGTATTTAATTGCAAGCTATATCCTACCCGGTTTAGGAACTTTATTATTAGGCGATGTTTTTAATGGAATTGGCTCACTAACTTTTAATACATTATCAATTTATGCCACCTATTTATTAAGTATGCAACACCTTTATATTGGAGCAGTTGGTTGGGGTATTTTATTAATTCCAAGGTTTTATGGCGGAAACATCGAATTAACTCAAAAAACTATAGATAATAAATTTAAAAAGAAATTAAATCAAATGAGTTTAAAAAATGAAAGCTTCTTGAAAGAAATTTTCAATACATATCCTGTAGAAATTAAAACGCTTTAATTCTGAAACACACTTTTTATTTAGAATTGTTTTAAATAACAGAAAATAATATTAAACAAGCTTAAAATTTAAAATTGGAAGTTTTTTTACCAATATTTTGTTAATTTTGGGAAATTCTATTTTTAACCTTAAAACCATATTACAATGGCTTTTGATTTTGATATGATTAAAAAAGTTTATGCAGCTTATCCAGAGCGCGTAAACGCAGCAAGAAAAGCGGTGGGTAAACCTTTAACGCTTACAGAAAAAATATTATATGCTCACTTATGGCAAGGTAATGCTACTGAGGCATATAAAAGAGGTGCTAGTTATGTTGATTTCGCTCCAGACCGTATTGCTTGTCAGGATGCAACCGCACAAATGGCTTTATTACAGTTTATGCAAGCTGGAAAAAGTAAGGTTGCTGTACCTACTACGGTTCATGCAGATCACTTAATTCAAGCAAAAGAGGGTGCTGATAAAGATTTAAGTAGCTCAAAAGTTACCAACGAAGAAGTTTTTGATTTTTTAGCTTCTATTTCTAATAAATATGGTATCGGTTTTTGGAAACCAGGTGCTGGTATTATTCACCAAGTAGTTTTAGAAAATTATGCATTCCCAGGTGGTATGATGATTGGAACCGACTCACACACAGTAAATGCTGGTGGTTTAGGTATGATTGCTGTAGGTGTTGGTGGTGCTGATGCAGTAGATGTTATGGCTGGTATGGCTTGGGAGTTAAAGTTCCCTAAATTAATCGGTGTGAAATTAACTGGTAAATTAAATGGTTGGACTTCTCCTAAAGATGTTATTTTAAAAGTGGCTGGTATTTTAACTGTAAAAGGTGGTACTGGTGCTGTGGTTGAATATTTTGGTGAAGGTGCTATTGCTATGAGTTGTACTGGTAAAGGTACAATTTGTAATATGGGTGCTGAAATTGGTGCTACAACATCAACTTTTGGTTATGATGAATCTATGGAGCGTTACTTACGTTCTACTGGTCGTAACGACGTAGCAGATGAGGCAAACAAAATTAAAGAACATTTAACTGCCGATCCTGAAGTTTATGCAAACCCTGAACAATACTTTGATCAATTAATTGAAATTGATTTAAACACTTTAGAGCCACATATTAATGGACCATTTACTCCAGATTTAGCTACTCCTGTATCTAAAATTGGGGAATTGGCTAAACAAAACGGTTGGCCTTTAGATGTTGAGTGGGGTTTAATTGGTTCATGTACGAACTCATCATACGAGGATTTAGCACGTGCAGCTTCAATTGCTCAACAAGCTATCGACAAAAAAATCAAGAAAAAAGCTCAATTTGGTATCAATCCAGGTTCGGAACAAGTAAGATATACTGCTGATAGAGATGGTTTATTAGGTATTTTCGAAAACTTAGATGCTACATTATTTACAAATGCTTGTGGTCCTTGTATCGGACAATGGGCACGTGAAGGCGCAGAAAATCATAAAACAAACACTATCGTTCATTCTTTCAACCGTAATTTCGCAAAAAGAGCTGATGGTAACCCAAATACACACGCGTTTGTAGCTTCTCCTGAAATTGTAGCAGCTTATGCAATTTCTGGTAGATTAGACTTTAATCCTTTAACAGATACTTTATTAACTGAAGATGGTAAACAAGTTAAATTGGACGAACCAACTGGCGACGAGTTACCAGCAAAAGGATTTGCTGTTGAAGACAACGGATACCAAGCTCCTGCTGAAGATGGTAGCAAGGTAAATGTTGTGGTTAAACCTACATCTGATCGTTTACAATTGTTAGAGCCTTTCCCAGCATGGGATAATAAAGAAATCAATGGTATGAAATTATTGATTAAGGCTAAAGGTAAGTGTACAACCGACCATATTTCGATGGCGGGTCCATGGTTAAAATACCGCGGACATTTAGATAATATTTCTAACAACTGTTTAATTGGTGCTGTAAATGCATTTAATGATAAAACAGATACAGTTAAAAATCAGTTAACTGGCGAGTACGGACCAGTTCCTGCTACTGCTAGAGCTTACAAAGCAGCTGGAGTTCCATCTTTAGTAGTTGGAGACGAAAACTATGGTGAAGGTTCTTCTAGAGAGCACGCTGCTATGGAGCCTCGTCATTTAGGTGTACGTATTGTATTGGTTAAATCTTTTGCTCGTATCCACGAAACTAACCTTAAAAAACAAGGTATGTTAGGTTTAACTTTTGCTAATCCAGCAGATTATGATAAAATTCAAGAAAACGATACAATCGATACATTGGATTTAACTCAGTTTGCTCCAGGTAAACCAATTACTTTACAATTAACACATGCAGATGGATCTAAAGATTCTATCGTTTGCAACCATACATACAACGCTCAACAAATCGAGTGGTTTGTAGCTGGTTCGGCATTAAACTTAATTAAAGCAAAAGCTGCGGCAAACGCATAATTTTAATTTATATTTTTTAAAAGGCTAACCCAAAAGGTTAGCCTTTTTTATATAATATATATTGGTTTTTACAAAGGGAATAACGAATTTTGTGCACTTATGAGTGAAAAGCAAAAAATGAGTATCAAAAGTGCAGATTTTGTAAAACAATTACCTGTTTTATCGCAAAATTTTGCAGATATTGTTTTGTTACACTCCACGCATTACTCTCAAAATTACCAACTAATCATTGGCTTAGGCGCTAAAGAAAAAGTGTTTTTGCATGATAACAACAAAAATCCCAAAGATTTTTTTGAAACCCTACAACAAGATTTTTGGATGGGATTTTTATCGTATGATATCAAAAATATTTTTGAGAAATTGAATTCCAAAAATTTCAACCGTCACAATAGTCCGTTAGCAGCATTTATTCGTCCAGAAATACTGATAAAAATTGATTATCATGGAAATATTTCATGGGATTGCACAATGCAACAAAAGCAGTACATCGAAGAACTACTTAGGGCAAATTTTACTGCTACAAAAGATGTTCAAACTCCCGATATTCAACAAAATTTAAGCAAAGAGGAATACATTCAAAACGTTCTTGAAATTCAAAAACATATACGCAGAGGAGACATTTTTGAAATGAATTATTGTATGGAGTTTTATGCCGAAAATTGTGAGATTCAGCCAGAAAAACTTTATCAAGAATTAACACAAATCTCCCCTAACCCATTTTGTGCTTTTGTAAAAATAAACGATTTGTATGTGATTAGTGCTAGTCCTGAAAGATTTTTATCCAAAAATAATCGCCAAATTTTAGCTCAACCAATAAAAGGAACAAGTGCTCGAAATGAAGATGAAAATATTGATTATAAAAACAAAATAGATTTAAAAAATAGCGCAAAAGAACAATCAGAAAATGTAATGATAGTTGATTTAGTACGCAACGATTTGAGTAAAATAGCTAATAAGGGAAGCGTAAAGATTAAAGAACTGTTTGGTATATATTCTTTCCCTACAGTACACCAAATGATATCAAGCATAGAATGCGAAAGTTCAACGCATGATTTATTTACCATTTTAAAAGCCAATTTTCCAATGGGGAGTATGACAGGTGCACCCAAAGTAAGAGCAATGGAATTAGCAGAAATATTCGAAACTTTTAGTAGAGGAATTTACTCTGGAAGTATCGGTTATGTTGATAATGCACAAAAAGGCTTCGATTTTAATGTTGTAATCCGTTCGGTTATTTACAACTCCAAACTTAAAAATTTATCTTTTCCTGTTGGTAGTGCTATTACACATTATGCAGATGCCGAAAAAGAATATGAAGAATGTTGGTTAAAAGCTAAAGCCATTTTACAAATTTTAAAAAAATAATTACATGATTTATACCCTATCTACTCCGCAGTCCAAATCACACTTTATCAATTTTAAAATTGAAATAGATACTAAATTTGAGGAGAAAATTTTAGTACAATTACCTGCATGGCGACCTGGACGTTACGAATTGGGAAATTTTGCTAAAAATTTACGTGATTTTAAAGTAGTAGATGAAAACAATAGGACTTTAGAATTTTGTAAAAAAACTAAAGATAGCTGGGAAATTAATTGTTTTAACACTAAAAAAATCACAATTACCTATCAATATTATGCTAAAATTATTAATGCAGGTTCTAGTTTTTTAAACGAAGATATTTTATATGTAAATCCAGTAAATTGTTTGGTGTATGTGCCCACAAAAATACACGAAACTCATTATTTATATATTCAAAATCAGGATAATAAAAAAAGTATAGTTCCATTAAAACCTTATCAAAACGGATACATAGCAGCAAATTTTCATGAGTTAGCCGATAGTCCGTTTGTATTTTCAAATCAGTTACAAAAACAAAGTTATACCATTAAAAATTATTTGTTTAACATTTGGATACAAGGAGAATGTAAACCCAATTGGGATAAAATTTTAAAAGATTTTCATGGTTTCACAAAAGTTTTAGTGGAACAAATGGGTAATTTTCCAGCTCTGGAATACCACTTTATTATTTTTGCTTTACCCTACCCTGCTTATCATGGCGTAGAACACTTAAACAATACAGTTATTACATTGGGTCCTGGCTATGCTTTAATGCAAGAAAAAATGTATAATAATTTGTTGGGTATATCCTCGCACGAAATTTATCATAGTTGGAACGTAAAATTCATTCGCTCGGCAGATTTACTACCTTATGATTACTCCCAAGAGAATTACTCCAACATGGGATATCTATGCGAAGGAATTACAACTTACGTTGGGGATTTAGCTTTAGTTCAAGGAAAATGTGTTGACGAAAACGAATTTTTACGTTTAATGAATGTAAATTTCCAAAAGCATATCCACAACGATGGCAGATTTACATTATCTGTAAAAGATGCCTCTGTAGACACTTGGTTGGATGGTTACGAAAAAGGTATTTCTAATCGTAAAACCTCCATTTACACCGAGGGGGCTTTGTTGGCGATGTGTTTGGATATCGCGATTATTGAATACAGTGAAGGAAAAAACAATATTTTATCCATGATGAAAGTGTTAAATTTGGATTACGCAGTCAAAAATATAGGCATTACCAATGAAATTTTCAATTGTGTTGCAGATAAATTTTCGGGAAATCAATGGACAAAAAAAATAGCTCCTTATCTTTCCATTCCGATGGATTATTCGCCTTTAATTACCGAATATTTACATAAAGTTGGTATAAATTGTACTTTTCAAAACAATCCCAATCATTTAGCAAATCAATTTGGGTGTTTGGTAGATAACAATAGTAATAAAGTACAAAGTTTAGCTTTGCAATCCCCTGCCGAAAATGCAGGTTTATTTTTTGGTGCCGAAATAAAATCGGTTAATAAACTACCGTGTACAAACGATGTAAACGAATGGACTAATTATTTTTCAGGAGATACTATTGAATTGGAATATTTAGATGGTTTAAGTTCCATTAAAATACAATTACAAAGCGATGGCAAACAATATTTCCCTATAATTAAATTGGAAAAACAAAACAACACGGATTTATACGATTTTTGGATTAAAAAATAATTTATGCAATTTATTGATACACACGCACATTTATATCAAACAGAATTTGAAAATGATTTAGACAACATACTTTTAAATTGTAAAAACAATGGAATTGAACAAGTTTTAATTCCCAATGTAGATGCTGAAAGTTGGCCTTTGATGTTGGATTTGCATAACAAATATCCTAGCCAAATTAAAATGATGTTGGGTATTCATCCGTGTTATGTACAAGAAAATTATAGTGAATTGTTAAACAAAATGATGATTGATTTTGATGCTCAAAAATATGTTGCCATTGGAGAAATAGGAATTGATTTATATTGGGATAAAAGCACTTTACAAATTCAACAAGATGCTTTTGTGGATCAAATTAGATGGGCAAAAAAAGTGAATTTACCCATTGTAATTCATGCTAGAGAATCGTTTAACGAAATATTCGAAATCATAGACCAAGAAATTAACGAGAAATTACGCGGAGTTTTCCATTGTTTTACAGGTGGAGAAACCGAGCGCGATAAAATTTTAAGCTATCCAAATTTTTATTTTGGAATTGGTGGTGTTGTTACATACAAAAACAGTAATTTGCCAAAAGTAATTCCAGAAATTCCAAACAAATTATTGGTACTAGAAACCGATGCGCCTTATTTGAGTCCGGTTCCACACAGAGGAAAAAGAAACGAACCCAACTATCTAGTAAATACCGCACAAAAACTTGCCGAAATTAAAAATTTAACTTTACAAGAAATAGCGCAAATAACTACTCAAAACGCCAAAAAGCTATTTGCAGTTTAATTTTTAAAAGAAAAATCATAATTTCAAGTGATAAATATCACTATAAAATTAAAAATCATACTTTAGATTTGTGACAAATAACTTTGTTAAATATAAAATTTAAAGTAATGAAAAAAAATATGGGAACTATGGATAAAATTATCCGTTTTGTAATAGCAATTGTAATAGCAATTTTATATTTCACCAATACCGTAGAGGGAACATTTGGAATAATTTTATTAGTTTTAGCAGGTATTTTTGTACTAACTAGTTTTGTAAGTTTTTGTCCGTTGTATTCCCCATTTGGCATTAATACTTGCTCAAAAAAATAAACAAAAGCTGTTCATAACGAACAGCTTTTTTTATGATTAATAGAATCACATCAGTAATACTTATACATTAATCAATATTATAAAAAAGCATTTCAATTAAAATGATTTTTTATAACTAAATTTGCTACAAACTAAATTATAAATAATTATGAGTGCTAGAAGTATTCCTGTAACAGTTTATGCAGAAATGACACCCAATCCGGATGTTATGAAATTTGTAACCAATAAAATAATTAACCCTGGAGCACCTTTAGATTTTTCATCCAGCGCACCTGTAAAAGGAGCACCTATTGCATCCGCATTATTAAATTTCCCATTTATTGATAATGTTTTTATCGCAAACAATTATATATCAGTAACAAAAAATGATAAAATTGATTGGGATATGGTTGTAATGGAAACTAGAGAATTTATTTTAAATTATATACAAACTGGTAAAGAAATTATCCAACAAGAAGCTCTTCAACCACATGCTATTAAAGAAAATCAGTTACATGAAAAAAAGGGGGAAGCTGTACAATACAACATTTCTACTAGCGAATTAGATGATAAAATTATTGAAGCATTAAACGAATACATCCGTCCTGCTGTAGAATCAGATGGAGGTTCGATAGATTTTGTGAATTTTAAAGAAGGAAAAGTTACTGTAGCACTTCGCGGTGCATGCTCTGGCTGTCCGTCCTCAACCGTTACATTAAAACAAGGAATTCAAAGTTTATTAACACGAATGTTTCCAGAAGTTACATCAGTTGAATCCTTAGCACATTAAAAATTATACAAATACAAAAATCAATCCCCCGTATGGGGGATTTTTTGTTTATCATTAAAACAACCTAATTTTTAAAAATCAAATTTTAACCAACATTTAACAGGAATTTATACACAATTCTTCGGAAATCAAATTTACTTTTATAAATTCGTAATTCTCAAAATTTATATATATACTTTTATGTTTAATTTCCAATTTAATCTACTATATTTTATCTTATTTTTAGCATCACTAATTCACGCACAAACCCCCGAAAATCGTCCGTTTGCTGATGGTGTTGCAGGTGTTGTAGGAAATAAAATTATTTTAAAAAGTGAAGTAGAATTTCAAAAAACTCAAATGCTACAACAAGGCATGCCAGAAAACAGCGAATTATACTGTTTGGTTTGGCAAGATTTATTATTTAATAGCTTATTAATGCATCGTGCACAAGTAGATAGTGTAGAGGTAACGAATAACGAAATTGAACAGGAAATTGATAGAAGGTTGCAGTATTTTATGATGCAAATGCGTGGTAGCGAAGAAGAATTTAAAAAGAATTTTGGCAAAACGGTTTTGGAATTTAAAGATGAAATCAGACCATTGGTTAAAAACAATATTTTAGCCCGAAAAATGAGAAATGAAATTACTGAAAAAACAGATATAACACCGAAAGAAGTAAAAGCTTTTTTCCAAAGCATTCCTAAAGATTCTGTTCCTGTAATTGAGGAAGAATACAAAATTGCTCAAATTGTTATTAAACCTAAGGCAAATGATTCCGAAAAAATAAGAACAGAAAGAAAATTAAGAGAAATTAGAGATCAAATTGTTAAAGACGGTAAAGATTTTGGATTAATGGCTTTGGTGCACTCTCAAGATCCGGGTTCATCAAGAGAAAGAGGCGAAATTGGATTTATAACTCGTGAACAATTGGTACCAGAGTTTTCGGCAGTTGCATTTAATTTACAGCCTGGTGAAATATCCGATATTGTTGAAACAGATTTTGGTTTTCATATTATTCAAATGATTGAACGAAAAGGAAATATGGTTAATGTGCGACATATTTTGCGTATTCCAGAAATATTTGAAGTGGATATGCAAAACGCAAAATATTTAGCTGATAGTTTATATAGAGCAGCAACAAACAACCCATCTAGCTTTAAAAAATTAGCAACAAAATTTTCGGATGATGAAAATACAAAGTTAAATGGAGGAAGATTAAGTAATCCGCAAAGTGGAGATGAATATTTAACCCTATTGCAAATGGGTGAAGAATACGCAGAAGTTATAAAAAAATTAAGAAAAGGTGAAATTAGCAAACCAGTTTTGGAACGCAGAAGAGATGGTTCGCAAGTATATAAAATGGTTTATTTAGAGGATAAAATTGATGAACACGTAGCTAATTTTGAACAAGATTATAACTTCATTAAAAAAGCTGCTTTAGAAGACAAAAAAGATAGAGTGATTGAAAAATGGATTCATACACGAATTAAAGATTCATACATTCGTATACCATCTAACTACAGATATTGTAAAGATTTAAATGTTTGGTACCAACAATCTAAAAACTAAATAAATCTGTTTATGCAAAACAAT
>JACCEE012076429.1_pt1 | contig 11513 bp, 6 predicted proteins | sample 7449931 | NCBI WGS metagenome assembly JACCEE01 (sample SAMN15323457, study PRJNA562643) | freshwater metagenome | isolation source: river surface water | place: USA:Blue River Watershed | collected 2017-08-19 | reverse complement strand
TCACGGCACTTGTAAAATTACAAGTTAAAGCTGGTATGGCAAACCCGTCGCCACCAGTTGGTCCAGCACTGGGTCAACACGGTGTGAACATCATGGAATTCTGTAAAGGCTTCAACGCCCGTACAGAGTCTCTTGAAAAAGGCATGCCAATCCCAGTAGTGATCACTGTTTACAGTGACCGCTCATTTACATTCGAAACCCGTACCCCACCAGCGTCATTCCTGCTGTTAAAAGCAGCTGGCCTGAAAGGTGGTTCAGGTCGCCCTAACACCCAGAAAGTCGGTAAAGTTACCCGTGCTCAGCTCGAAGAGATCGTTAAGATCAAACGTGCTGACCTGACGGCAGGCGACGACGAAGCAGCAGTTCGTACCATCGCTGGTACAGCTCGCTCAATGGGCTTAGTGGTGGAGGGTTAATCGATGGCTAAATTATCAAAACGCGCTAAGTTAATCCGTTCAAAAGTAGATTCTACTCGTGAATACGCGATCAATGACGCCGTAGCGTTATTAAAAGAATTAACAGCTGGCAAATTCGTTGAAAGTATCGATGTTGCTATCAACCTCGGTATCGATGCCCGTAAATCTGACCAGAACGTGCGTGGTGCAACTGTACTGCCACACGGTACTGGCCGTACGGTTCGCGTTGCTGTGTTCACTCAAGGTGCAAATGCTGAAGCTGCTAAAGCTGCCGGCGCTGACATCGTGGGCATGGAAGACTTAGCTGAACAAGTTAAGAAAGGCGAAATGAATTTTGACGTCGTAATCGCATCTCCAGATGCAATGCGCGTAGTCGGTATGTTGGGTCAAATCCTCGGTCCTCGCGGTCTGATGCCAAACCCGAAAACCGGTACTGTAACGCCAAACGTTGCTGAAGCAGTTAAAAACGCTAAAGCCGGTCAGGTGCGTTACCGTAACGACAAGAATGGTATCATCCATTCAACGATCGGTAAGGTTAACTTCGATACAGACAAACTGAAAGAGAACTTAGAGTCTCTGTTAGTTGCTCTGAAACGTGCTAAGCCATCAGTTGCAAAAGGTACTTACATCAAGAAAGTAACTATCTCTTCAACTCACGGCGCAGGTATCGTGCTGGATCAGGCTTCTCTGGACGCCAAAGTATAATAGAGCCGCTTTATTAAGCAGCTTTACAGAGTCGCGAGGTTAATTTATAATCTCGCGCTCAAATTTTAGGGTAGAAGCCGGCTTTTGCGTGCAAAAGTATCGGCTTCCGTCCAAGACCGTAGGTGCCGGAACTCTTCGTTAGAGAAGACAATGGCTTAAAACAACAACCTACGCAGACGGTGTTAGCCCCAGAAAGATTCCTATCAATCTGGCTCTCACCGTAAATCGCGCGCTCTGTTCATTTCTGAATCTGAGCGATGTGTAGGCACCCGGACAATTCCGTCCGGATGAACCAGGAGTTAAGAGCCAATGGCTATTAAGCTTGAAGACAAAAAAGCGATCGTTGCTGAAGTCCAGGAAGCTGCCAAAGGTGCTTTATCTGCGGTAGTCGCAGACGCTCGTGGTGTCACTGTAGGCAAAATCACAACTCTGCGTAAGCAGGCCCGTGAAGCTGGTGTATGGATGAAAGTTGTCCGTAATACATTAGTACGCCGTGCAGTTACTGGCACCGAGTTCGAGTGTTTAGGCGACGCGTTTGTAGGCCCAACACTGATTGCGTTCTCTAAAGAGCACCCAGGTGCTGCAGCGCGGATCTTCAAAGATTTCGCGAAAGAGAACCAGAAGTTTGAGCTGAAAGGCGCAGCCTTCAATGGCACCAAAGTCAGTATCGATGTATTAGCAAGTCTGCCAACACGCAACGAAGCTATTGCACGCCTGATGAGCACTATGAAAGAAGCAGCAGCCGGCAAACTTGTACGTACAATTGCCGCGGTTCGCGACCAAAAACAGGATCAAGCCGCGTAATTCTACGTGTTGTTTGGTAAGTAAAGTTTAATACGGGAAATCTTCCCGATAGTTTAGGAATCTGAGCAATGTCAGTTACTAAAGAGCAAATTTTAGACGCTATCGCAGCAATGTCTGTAATGGAAGTTGTTGAACTGGTTAGCGCTATGGAAGAAAAATTCGGCGTTTCAGCTGCTGCTGCTGTTGCAGTTGCTGCAGGTCCAGCCGCTGTTGTTGAAGAACAAACAGAATTCAACGTTATCCTGGCCTCAATCGGCGCGAACAAAGTTGCTGTTATCAAAGCAGTACGTGGCGCGACAGGTCTGGGTCTGAAAGAAGCGAAAGATCTGGTTGAATCTGCTCCAGCAGCAATCAAAGAAGCCGTTTCTAAAGCTGAAGCTGACGCTCTGAAGAAAGAGTTAGAAGAAGCTGGTGCTACTGTTGAAGTTAAATAATCCAGCTCATACTGGATTAGACGCCTGATTTCAGGCTAGGCTGGTGGTGATTTAACCACCGGCCTTTTTGCGCTGTGGGATATTGATTTTCCCCGCCCCTTATGACGCCATAGTGGATGTCATAACCACCGCCCCGCAAGGGTAGGTAGGGTAAAAAATCAGCAAGCTGAGGAACCCCATGACTTACTCTTATTCTGAAAAGAAACGTATCCGTAAGGACTTCGGTAAACGTCCACAAGTGTTGGATGTACCATATCTGTTGTCGATTCAAATTGAATCGTTCAGCAAGTTTATTGAGCCAGATCCAGAAGGCGAATACGGCCTAGAAGCTGCGTTCCGTTCTGTTTTTCCAATCAAAAGTTACTCTGGCAGCGCAGAACTGCAGTACGTCAGCTATCGGATTGGTGAGCCGGTGTTTGATGTTAAAGAGTGTCAAATCCGCGGTGTAACCTACTCAGCGCCGTTACGCGTCAAACTGCGCATGGTACTGTTTGATAAAGAAGCACCAGGTACGATCAAAGATATCCGCGAACAAGAAGTCTATATGGGTGAAATCCCATTGATGACTGAAAACGGTACTTTTGTTATCAATGGTACTGAGCGTGTTATTGTTTCTCAGCTGCACCGTAGTCCGGGCGTGTTTTTCGATCACGACCGTGGCAAGACTCACTCATCAGGCAAAGTGTTATATAACGCACGTGTGATCCCATACCGTGGGTCATGGCTTGATTTTGAGTTTGATGCCAAAGATGCTCTGTTCGTCCGTATCGACCGTCGCCGCAAATTGCCTGCGACCATTCTGTTACGTGCATTGAATCTGAGCACTGAAGACATCCTCACTACTTTCTTTGATAGCACCACGTTTGAGATCAAAGACGGTAAATTGATGATGGAAGTAGTTGCAAACCGCTTACGCGGTGAAACTGCTGCATTTGATATTAAAGATAACAATGGTGAAGTCATTGTTGAAGCTGGCCGCCGTATTACGGCTAAACATGTTCGCCAGTTAGAAAAAACCGGCATGACCCTGATGGAAGTACCACACGAGTACGTCGTCGGCCGCGTCCTTTCGAAAAATTATGCTGACCGTTCGACCGGAGAGATTATTGCCGAAGCGAACGCCGAGCTCACACTGGAGCTGTTAGCGAAACTTGCCAAAGCTGGTTATGAAAGCTTTGAGACATTATTTATCAACGATTTGGACCAAGGTGCATACATTTCTGACACCTTACGCATTGATCCGAGTAATAACCGGATGGAAGCTCTGGTCGAAATCTACCGCATGATGCGCCCTGGTGAACCACCAACGCGTGAAGCAGCGGAAACTTTATTCGAAAATCTGTTCTTCTCTGAAGATCGTTACGACCTGTCAACTGTAGGCCGCATGAAGTTCAACCGTCGGGTGAATTTCGAAGAAGGCACAGGTGTTGGCGTATTGAGCAAAGAAGACATCCTTGCAGTCATGAAAGTCCTGATCAATATCCGGAACGGTAACGGCGAAGTCGATGATATCGACCACCTGGGTAACCGTCGGATCCGTTCAGTTGGCGAAATGGCAGAAAACCAATTCCGTGTTGGTTTAGTTCGTGTTGAGCGTGCAGTGAAAGAACGTCTGTCATTAGGCGATCTGGATGCTGTGATGCCACAGGATTTGATCAATGCCAAGCCAATCTCTGCAGCAGTGAAAGAGTTTTTCGGTTCAAGCCAACTGTCTCAGTTCATGGACCAAAACAACCCATTGTCAGAAGTAACGCACAAACGTCGTATCTCAGCACTGGGCCCTGGTGGTCTGACGCGTGAGCGCGCCGGCTTCGAAGTCCGCGACGTTCACCCGACACACTATGGTCGCGTATGTCCAATCGAAACGCCTGAAGGTCCGAACATCGGTCTGATCAACTCGCTGTCTATGTTCGCACAGACCAACGAGTATGGTTTCCTGGAAACTCCATACCGCCGGATTGAAGATGGTATCGTCACTGACGAAGTCGATTTCCTGTCAGCTATTGAAGAAGGTAACTTCGTCATTGCACAGGCAAACGCTGAACTGAGCGCAGAAAACCGTCTGGTTGAAGAGCTGGTTCCTTGCCGTTTCAAAAACGAATTCACACTGATGCCAGCGGACAAGGTCCAGTATATGGACGTTGCTCCGCAGCAGATCGTGTCAGTCGCTGCAGCTCTGATCCCGTTCCTGGAGCACGATGACGCCAACCGCGCATTGATGGGTTCGAACATGCAACGTCAGGCCGTACCAACATTGCGTGCTGACAAGCCGTTGGTTGGTACCGGTGTTGAGCGTGTTGTGGCCAAAGACTCTGGTGTGACTGTGGTCGCGAAACGTGGTGGTGTGATCGATTATGTCGACGCCAGCCGCATCGTGATTAAAGTACACGAAGAAGAGATGGTTGCCGGTGAAGCAGGTATCGACATCTATAACCTGACGAAGTACACCCGTTCTAACCAGAACACTTGTATCAATCAGCGCCCATGTGTCAATCACGGTGAGCCAATTGAACGTGGTGACGTCCTCGCTGACGGTCCGTCTACAGATTTAGGCGAGCTGGCGTTAGGCCAAAACTTACGTGTCGCGTTCATGCGTTGGAACGGTTACAACTTCGAAGACTCGATTTTGTTATCAGAGCGTTTAGTCCAGGAAGATCGACTGACCACTATCCATATTCAGGAACTGAGCTGTATCGCCCGCGATACCAAGTTAGGTGCTGAAGAAATCACGGCCGACATTCCAAACGTCGGTGAATCAGCGCTGTCGAAACTGGATGAAGCCGGTATCGTTTACATCGGTGCTGAAGTGAAAGGTGGGGACATTCTGGTCGGTAAAGTGACACCAAAAGGTGAGAGCCAGCTGACACCAGAAGAAAAACTGTTACGTGCGATTTTTGGTGAGAAAGCGTCTGACGTTAAAGATACCTCTTTACGTGTACCAAACTCAGTGACTGGTACAGTCATTGATGTCCAGGTTTTCACCCGTGATGGCGTGGAAAAAGACAAACGTGCGCGTGAAATTGAAGAGATGGAAATCAAGCAGGCCAAAAAAGACCTGAATGAAGAATTCCGTATTCTCGAAGAAGGTATTTTCAGTCGCGCCCGCAACCTGCTGGAAGGTACTGGTGTTGATCGCGCCAAGCTGAACAACATGCGCGGTGACGTGCTGTTGTCGCAAAGCCTGGCTGACGAAGACAAACAGAACGATTTGGAACAATTAGCGGCTCAGTACGAAGAAATTCGTATTGAATACGACAAGAAGTTCGAAGCAAAGCGCCGCAAGATTGTACAGGGCGATGACCTGGCTCCTGGCGTGTTGAAAATCGTTAAAGTTTACTTAGCGGTAAAACGTCGCATCCAGCCAGGTGACAAAATGGCCGGCCGTCACGGTAACAAGGGTGTTATCTCATCTATCGTGCCAGTTGAAGACATGCCATATGACGAAAAAGGTCAGCCGGTTGATATAGTTCTGAACCCGCTGGGCGTTCCGTCACGGATGAACATCGGTCAGATCCTGGAAACCCACTTAGGCTTAGCCGCTCGTGGTATCGGCGACAAGATCGACGCCATGATTAAAGAGCAAAAAGAAGTCGCAGAGATCCGTGACTTCCTGGTGAAAGCCTATGCTCTGGGTGAATCTCGTCAGAACGTTGATGTAGCAAGCTTTACCGATGACGAAGTCCGTCGTCTGGCGCAGAACCTGCGTAAAGGTTTACCTGTTGCATCTCCGGTCTTTGATGGCGCGAAAGAAAGCGAAATCAAAGAACTGTTGGCTCTGGCAGATTTACCAACTAGCGGTCAGATCACGTTGTATGACGGTCGTACCGGTAATACCTTCGAGCGTAAAGTTACAGTTGGCTACATGTACATGCTGAAACTGAACCACTTGGTTGATGACAAGATGCACGCCCGTTCTACCGGTTCGTACAGTCTGGTTACGCAACAGCCACTGGGCGGTAAAGCTCAGTTCGGTGGTCAGCGCTTCGGTGAGATGGAAGTGTGGGCACTGGAAGCATACGGTGCAGCCTATACCCTGCAGGAAATGTTGACTGTGAAGTCTGATGACGTGAATGGCCGGACTAAGATGTATAAAAACATCGTGGATGGCGACCACCGCATGGAACCAGGCATGCCAGAATCTTTCAACGTATTGATGAAAGAAATCCGTTCGCTCGGTATCAACATCGAATTGGAAGAGGAATAACCCTCGGCCCCCCTGCGCGAGCAGGGGGAATTCGCTGAGTAGTGATTTGGGGCCATCGCGCCCCCTGACTGGTTAACCTCTGACAGGAGAGTAAAGTGAAAGACTTATTAAAGTTTCTGAAACAGCAAACAAAAACTGAAGAGTTCGATGTGATCCGCATTGGCCTGTCTTCACCGGACATGATCCGTTCATGGTCTTTCGGTGAAGTGAAAAAGCCAGAAACCATCAACTACCGGACCTTTAAACCAGAGCGCGATGGCCTGTTTTGTGCCCGCATCTTTGGCCCGGTGAAAGATTATGAATGTCTGTGCGGTAAGTACAAACGTCTGAAGCACCGTGGTGTCATTTGTGAGAAGTGTGGCGTTGAAGTCACGCTGACAAAAGTGCGCCGTGAGCGTATGGGCCACATTGAACTGGCGAGCCCGGTTGCCCACATTTGGTTCCTGAAGTCACTGCCGAGCCGTATCGGTTTACTGTTAGACATGACGCTGCGTGATATCGAGCGCGTGCTGTATTTCGAAAGCTACGTAGTGACTGAACCAGGTATGACTTCTTTAGAGCGTCGTCAGATGCTGACTGAAGAAGAATACTTAGACGTGCTGGAAGAGCACGGCGACGAGTTCGAAGCCAAGATGGGTGCAGAAGCAATTCTGGATCTGTTAAAAGGCATTGAACTGGCTACAGAAATTAAGCAAATGCGCGAAGAGTTGCCAACCATCAACTCTGAAACTAAACGCAAAAAAATCAGCAAACGCTTAAAACTGATGGAAGCATTCCACACTTCTGGCAACAAACCAGAGTGGATGATCATGACAGTGCTGCCAGTACTGCCACCGGATTTACGTCCGCTGGTGCCACTGGACGGCGGTCGTTTTGCGACTTCAGATCTGAACGATCTGTACCGTCGTGTGATCAACCGGAACAACCGTCTGAAGCGTCTGTTAGATCTGTCTGCGCCTGACATCATCGTCCGTAACGAAAAACGGATGTTGCAGGAAGCGGTAGATGCGCTGTTAGATAACGGTCGTCGTGGCCGTGCTATTACTGGTTCTAACAAGCGTCCGCTGAAATCTTTAGCTGACATGATCAAAGGTAAGCAAGGTCGGTTCCGTCAGAACTTATTAGGTAAGCGCGTCGACTATTCTGGTCGTTCTGTTATTACCGTAGGTCCTACACTGCGTCTGCACCAGTGTGGTCTACCGAAGAAAATGGCACTGGAACTGTTCAAGCCGTTCATCTATGGCAAGCTGGAAGCACGTGGTTTAGCTACGACTATCAAAGCTGCCAAGAAAATGGTTGAGCGCGAAGAAGGGGCCGTTTGGGACGTTCTGGACGAAGTGATCCGCGAACATCCAGTCCTGCTGAACCGCGCACCAACACTTCACCGTCTGGGTATTCAGGCGTTCGAGCCAGTACTGATTGAAGGTAAAGCGATCCAACTGCACCCATTGGTGTGTGCGGCATACAACGCCGACTTCGACGGTGACCAGATGGCGGTCCACGTACCGCTGACGCTGGAAGCTCAGTTAGAAGCACGTGCGCTGATGATGTCGACTAACAACGTACTGTCGCCAGCGAACGGTGAACCAATCATCGTTCCTTCACAGGACGTTGTATTGGGTCTGTATTACATGACTCGTGATGCCGTTAATGCAAAAGGCGAAGGCATGATGTTCAAGAGCCCGAAAGAAGCGGAAAAAGCATTCCGTGCTGGTGTTGCCAGCCTGCATGCCCGCGTCAAAGTGCGCTTGACTGAAGTGACTAACCACGAAGATGGTACCAGCACCAGCAAGACATCTGTACGTGATACGACAGTTGGCCGTGCAATTCTGTACTCTATCCTGCCAACAGGTCTGGCGTTTGATTCGATCAACCAGGCGATGGGCAAGAAACAGATCTCTCGGTTACTGAACGGTTCATACCGTCGGATCGGCTTGAAAAACACAGTTATTCTTGCTGACCAAATCATGTATACCGGTTTCCACTACGCGATGTTGTCAGGTGTGTCTGTAGGTATTGATGACATGGTCATTCCTGCGGCAAAAGTTGACATCATCGGCGCTGCTGAAGCTGAAGTGGCGGAAATCCAAGACCAGTTCCAACAAGGTCTGGTTACTGCCGGTGAAAAATACAACAAAGTTATCGATATCTGGTCAACGGCGAACGAAGCCTTGTCAAAAGCTATGATGGATAACTTGTCGAAAGAAAAAGTTATTGATCGCGACGGCAACGAAGTGACGCAACCATCATTTAACTCTGTGTATATGATGGCCGACTCTGGCGCTCGGGGCTCACCAGCTCAGATCCGTCAGTTAGCCGGTATGCGTGGTTTGATGGCAAAACCAGATGGTTCAATCATCGAAACACCAATCACGGCAAACTTCCGTGAAGGCTTAAGCGTTCTGCAGTACTTCATCTCTACGCACGGTGCGCGTAAAGGTCTTGCCGATACCGCACTGAAGACAGCGAACTCCGGTTACCTGACTCGTCGTCTGGTTGACGTAGCACAAGATTTGGTTGTGACTGAGGCTGATTGCGGATCAGATCGCGGCATTATGATGAAACCGCTGATTGAAGGTGGTGACGTTGTAGAAGGTCTGCGTGAGCGCGTATTGGGTCGGGTTGTCATTGGCGACGTGATCGTTCCTGCGACTGGTGAGGTTCTGGTAACAGACGGCACCATGCTGGATGAACAGTTGTGTGACCTGATCGAAAGTCATTCAATTGATGAAGTGTATGTCCGTTCTGTAATCACCTGTCAGACCAACTTTGGTGTTTGTGCCAAGTGTTACGGTCGTGATCTGGCACGCGGCCATATCATCAACGCCGGTGAAGCGGTTGGTGTTATCGCGGCGCAGTCTATCGGTGAACCGGGTACTCAGCTGACGATGCGGACATTCCACATCGGTGGTGCGGCATCACGGGCTTCTGCTGAAAACAGTGTTCAGGTGAAAAACTCCGGTACCCTGAAGCTGCATAACGCGAAGTTTGTTCGCAATACTGACGACAAGATCGTTATCACGTCACGTTCAGCTGAAGTGACAGTGTTCGACGAGCAAGGCCGTGAGAAAGAGCGTTATAAGCTGCCATACGGTTCTGTGTTAACGATTGACGACAACAGCACTGTGACTGCCGGTCAAATCGTTGCGAACTGGGATCCGCATTCACACCCAATCATTGTGGAACGTGGTGCTAAGGTTTCATTCAGCGATGTTGACGACAGTAACACTGAAGTTCAGCAAGATGACCTGACTGGTTTAAGCCGGACTGTAGTAAAAGACCTGTCCAAAGTGAATGCGAAAGAGCCAAAACTCATTCTCGCGATGGACGACGGTGCACTGCAGGAAATTCGTCTGCCAAGTTTCACCACTATCGAAATTACCGATGGTCAGAATGTGAAGCCAGGTACTGTGTTAGCGCGCATTCCACAAGAAGGCTCGAAAACACGCGACATCACCGGTGGTCTGCCGCGCGTAGCGGACTTGTTCGAAGCACGGAAACCAAAAGATCCAGCTATTCTGGCCGAGATCTCAGGCGTCATCAGCTTCGGTAAAGAAACCAAAGGCAAACGTCGTCTGATTATCACGCCAGAGCAAGGTGACTCTCATGAAGAGATGATCCCGAAATGGCGTCAAGTGAACGTGTTTGAAGGCGAACGCATCGAGAAGGGTGAGGTTATCTCTGAAGGTCCAGAGTCACCACACGATATCCTGCGTTTACGTGGTGTCCACCATGTAGCCAGCTACATTGTGAACGAAGTACAGGACGTTTACCGTCTGCAGGGCGTTAAGATCAACGACAAGCACATTGAAACGATTATTCGTCAAATGCTGCGTAAGTGCGTGATCCTGCACCCGGGTGACAGTGAGTTCCTCGAAGGCGAACAGGTTGAAGTGTCTCGTGTGAACATCGCGAACGTAGAACTTGAAGCAGCAGGTAAGATCCCTGCGAAGTACGAACGCAGCCTGCTGGGTATTACCAAAGCATCGCTGTCGACGGACTCCTTCATTTCTGCCGCATCGTTCCAGGAAACAACACGCGTTCTGACAGAAGCAGCAGTTGGCGGGAAAACCGACGAACTGCGTGGTCTGAAAGAAAACGTAATCGTGGGCCGTCTGATCCCAGCCGGTACTGGTTTCGCCTATCACCAGAACCGCACGCGTCAACGTGCGCGGATCGCTAATGGTGAAGTGGCAGAGCCTGCGATGAGCGCTGAAGTGGCTGAACAAGCCCTGACAGACGCACTGAACATGGACTTGTCCGGTAACGACGATTAATCACGTCTGAAATAGCTGGAAAGCCCGCCGTATCTTAGATACGGCGGGCTTTTTCTTTCTTGACAGGTCAAAGGTTGACCAGTAGAATTCCGCGGCCCCCGATTTCGGGTGCGGAATTACACGTTTATTGGGTATATTTTTAAAACCAGGAGTATTTAATGGCAACAATCAACCAGCTAGTGCGTAAGCCGCGCAGCCAGGTGGTCTCTAAGAGCACCGTTCCGGCTCTCGAGGCTTGCCCACAGAAGCGTGGTGTTTGTACCCGCGTATACACCACTACCCCTAAGAAGCCAAACTCAGCACTGCGTAAAGTATGCCGTGTCCGTTTAACTAACGGTTTTGAAGTTTCTTCTTATATCGGTGGTGAAGGCCACAACTTACAGGAACACAGCGTTGTCCTGATCCGTGGCGGCCGGGTAAAAGACCTTCCAGGTGTGCGTTATCACACCGTACGCGGCACGTTAGACTGTGCTGGCGTTAAAGATCGTAAGCAAGGCCGTTCTAAATACGGCGCTAAACGGCCGAAGAACAAATAACTTAACTCCGTTAAGTAAGGCCAAACTAAGCAACTTTTTTCATTAAAAGTTTTGGAATCACCTGAAGCAATCGGAGTTTCGAATGCCAAGAAGACGCGTCATAGGTCAACGTAAAATCCTTCCAGATCCTAAATTCG